>JAEEGG010000537.1_pt1 | contig 119701 bp, 83 predicted proteins | sample 9134161 | NCBI WGS metagenome assembly JAEEGG01 (sample SAMN16246543, study PRJNA631951) | gut metagenome | biome: gut microbiome; feature: rumen; material: CR-attached | host: Bos | place: Iran: Karaj | collected 2018-10
GCCGCGTAATGTTCGGCAGCACCCGTCCGCTTACGGCCAAGTTCTTTTTGCAAAGCGTTCACATTCTCTTTGCTCTGCCGTAAGCTTCGTTCCAATTCCTCGCGTTCCTTCTGGTAGGCACTGCGTTCCGCCTCCAACTCTTCCTCATGCCGTTTCTTGGTCTTCTCTATCTCTTTTTCCGATTTGTCTTTCTGTAATTTCAGTTCATCTTCATGCCTTTTCACTATTTCTTCCACCTTCTGCTGATGTTTTTGCTCGGCATCGGCTAACTGTTGTTCGGCTTCCGCCTGCAATCGCCTTAACTCATTTTCGTGCTCTTGCTCTGTCTCACCAAGCATCCTGTCCGCTTCTTCTTGCTGCTCCTTCAATAGCTTCTTGCTCTTTAGCTTTGCTAAAATAATGATGGTTATTACAACCACAACGGCAACAGGCACGATTATTTTTATTGTTTTTTTTATAGACCTTTCTCTTTCTGCTTCCGCCTCTTTCTCTTGCTTTTGATTCTGGTAATTCTTGAACATGTCTTCAAGTTTCGAGACCAAAGCCTTGTTCTCTCCCTCAGGTTTCTTGTAATCAGCCAAGAAACGTGTACATTCATTCGACTTGGCTTGGTCACCAATACTATCATAAATGAAACGCAAATAATTCGCTGATAGGATTTGAGAGATTTGGTCATCTTTATTCTCAAACACGGGTTCTAAATATCTTAGCGCCGAATCATATATTCCTTCTTCATAATATATTCCACCTATAGTCAAATATCGAGTTAATAGCTCATTATTATTATCTGAAAGGACAAGAAGCTGTTTTATCTCATTCAAAGTTTGCTCTGTTCCTAATCCAACTTGATAATCACATAGAGCTTTGGTAGATATAATGTTTCTATACACAACATTCTGAGGATTGGAAATACCTTCTATAGCCTTAGAATAATAGTTTATTGCAACATCCTTGTCTCCCTTCTTGTCATATTGTTTCCCAATATGATAATAAATAATAGGTATGTTTTGGGATAGCATTGGCTCTTTTTGGCAGTAGGCCAAGGCCTGCTCACCGCAGGCAATAGCAGGATCCATCATAAACTGAATTGAAAAAAGCTCTAGTAAACGACTATAAACAATATTCATAAATACAGCCATTTCTCCTATCAGTTCTTTTTCCTCAAAATGTGCTTCCACCATTTCCAACGCATTCAGGTATTCCTCACAAGCGTTCACCACATCGGCCCGCTCATAATACCCCACACCATTGATATAATGTGCCCGCGCATCCAAAAACGCAATGTTTTGGGCATTTTTGGCGGACGCACGCGGTGCGTCCCTACGGCTGTCCGTCTTATATTCATCCACTGCAACTATTGAATCAAAATAATCCACCGCCTTCAGCAACTCCTCACGGTTACTCTGCTCATAATAGTTCTTATACAGCAATTCCGAAATCAGCATCTGGCAATAATACCCCTCAAACTCATCCAAGCTGTCCGCCTCGGGGCTTGCCGCAAACTTCAACATCACCGTCAAAGCACTGTCTGGCTGCTTCCACATCAGCGAGTCTATCTCCTTTAAAGCTTCAAGCGCGGCAGTCCCACTCTGAGAGGTGGTGCCCGTCAAGGCGGGGGAGTCAGGAGAACTTCCACATCTCACCATCACAGCAATCAGAAGTCCCAATACTAATATGTGATGCAAGCATTTCATGCCTGCAAAATTAGTGAAAATCTGTCAAACTCAATCAAAAATCTCTTCCTTTCAGTAGTGGATGCCGACATTTGTAGGGCTGTCGTACCACGGCAGCCGCATTGTTTGTACCACGGCAGCCACCTTGTAATGGCTGCCACAATGTGACAGCCCTACAATATGCCACAATGTGACAGCCCTACAATATGCCACAATGCTTCGATATGCTCAGCAACCATGTGACAGCCTTACAATGGACGCAATTATTCCACCGCGATTTCATTGGCGGACGCATGCTTTTTGAGACAACGCACGCTTTTAGAGACAACGCATGCGTTGTCTCTACTAATGTGTACATTTATATGCGGTTACGCCTATTGGCGATACTGTTGATGATGGAAATCACAACCAATGCCAATATCATGGAGACTGCTATGTCAGCAAGCCAGTCACCGAAACGGGAATAAAACGTCACCTTGTCGTTGAGGTTTATTGTGGCTTTGAAGACATCTGGCTTCCAATATGGAGTTTGATGGGTGATAACACCGCGCTGGTCAACGATGCAGGAAATACCCGTATTAGCTGAACGCGCTATGCTGCGCCTGTGCTCTATCGCGAGAATGCTTGCATAAGCGCAGTGCTGACGATAACCTTGAGTATCCCTCCACCATCCGTCATTTGTAGAGATGAACAGAACGTTGGCATTGTTTCTAACGTATTGGGCTACGTGTGCACCGAAAACGGATTCATAGCAGATTACGGAACCGATTACAGCCCTGCTGTTCATACTCCAGAACGGTATTATTTCCTTGTCTGTGCCGAGCGTGCCTACCGTGCCACCCAAGTCCAATGCCAAATTCTCGATGAATGGCATATATCTGATATACGGCATTATCTCTACTCCCGGGGTCAGTTTCGACTTATGATGCAATTGCAGCGTTTCGGTAGTGTCAATGAACATATTGGTGTTGTAGGCATCATAAAATGTGCCATTGCCTCTGTCGCGGGCTGAAGCTGGATGCTCCTCGCCTTTGTCGTAAAGCCTGTACGTGGAAGTCCCTACTATTACTGCTGCACCAGGCGCATTTTCACGCAGATATTCTCTGTAATAATTAATGTAATTGCACTGGCTCAAGTCGTTTTCCCATGTCCTGGTCTGCATCATTGATTCAGGACACACTATGAAATCTGTGTTGCTGTCGACGAAAGGTTTTGTCATAGCAGTGAATCTTCCAAGGACTTCAGCCTCTGTAAGGGTGTATTGTTCGTGATAGGGATCACTGTTCGGCTGATATACAACGACATCTATAGGTCTGCTCTCCTCTTTGTATGAGTTGAACATTATTACTGAAATAACAATAGGTATGATAATAAAACATACTGGAGCAATCAGCTTGCGGAGAAGCTCTTTAGTGTCATGTTCATTGAAAAAATTATCAATTGCTTTGAATATCAATATATTAGTAAGTAACACCCATAGTGTTCCTCCTTCGACTCCTGTGATGGAATACCACTGAATCAGTGACGGACTGGTGGCAAAAACATTTCCAAGATTGAGCCAGGGCCAGTTGATTTCCCAAGTGTAATGCAGCTTTTCAAAGCCGATCCAGAAAGGAATAAGCGCCAGCTGACCTTTGTTTTTGTCGAAAGCATTGAATCTCACAAAATGATAAATCTGGAATGTCAATGTCATGAGAAATGCATTCAGTACGCATGCTAAAATGCCGCCAACTCCCGATGCATAGCAAATCCACCAGGTTGTGATGCTGTTGAATATAAGAAATGCTATGAATGAATACACCATGATTATCCATGAACCATGTTTTGTATTGGCTCCGAGGTCTTTTTCAATTATCAGAAGCGGAACGAATGCCACAAAGATAATTGGAGCAAAACCGTATGTGGGCCATGCGGCAGCAAGCAGCAGTCCGGAAAGAACTGACAGTAGCAGATTTCTATATTTTTTCATTATTCGTCAAATGCTAAATCCATTTGTTTCTGTTGAAGGTCCACTTTTTTGACAAGGACTTTAACCGGGTCGCCGAGTTTGTAGGCTTTGCCGTGGTGGAAACCGAGAACCTGATAGTTGTCTTCATCAAGATAGTAGAAGTCATCCTTCATTTCCTCAAGACGGACCAGGCCTTCACCCTTGCAGATGTCAACGGCAACGAAAAGTCCCCATTTTGAAACACCGGAAATGACACCGGAGCAGACTTTTCCAATATATCCGACCATGTATTCCATCTGTTTCAGTTTGGTGGAATCTCTTTCGGCATCGGCGGCACGTTTCTCCATTTCACTGCAGTGAACGCATTTTTCCTCAAGTTCGGACTTTGAAGGTATATCGGTCTCTTTGTTGAGATAAGCCGAAAGCAGACGGTGAACCATGAGGTCTGGATAACGGCGGATAGGAGAGGTGAAATGTGTATAGTAATCGAAGGCAAGACCATAGTGACCGATGTTGATGGTGGAATAGACAGCTTTGGCCATTGTACGGACTGCAATTGCCGAAATCATGTTCTCCTCTGCCTTGCCTGATATGGCTTTAAACAATGAGTTGAGTGAATTGGAGATGGTTTTGTTATTTGTGAGGTTAATCTTGTAGCCTATCTTTGTGATGAAATCTGCAAATTGCTGCAGTTTGGCTTCATTAGGCTTGTCATGGACACGATAAACGAAAGGTTTGTATGAATCAGTGAGTTTGTCTTTGCCGAAGTGGATTATCTGTTCGGCAACGTTTCTGTTGGCAAGCAGCATGAACTCTTCAATGAGGTGGTTTGAATCTTTGCTTTCCTTGATATATACCTCGATAGGTTTGCCCTCTTCATCAAGTTTGAACTTGACCTCTTCGGACCCGAAGTCTATTGCGCCTTTCTTGAACCTGTTGTCACGCAGCTTTTTGGCGATTCCGTTAAGAATGGTGAGGATTTCGGAAAAATCATCTTTGGTTTTTCCTTCGATGATATCCTGCGCCTCATCGTAATTCATGCGCCGGTTGGAGTTGATGATTGTCCTTCCGAACCATGCACTATGGACTTTGGCGTTTTTATCCATCTGAAATACGGCGGAGAAACAAAGTTTGTCAACGTTTGGCTGCAATGAACAGAGGTTGTTGCTGAGCGTTTCCGGCAGCATTGGGATAGTGCGGTCAACGAGATATACAGACGTTCCGCGGTCAAATGCCTCCTCATCAATGATTGAGCCCGGTTTCACATAATATGATACATCGGCAATGTGAACACCGATTTCATAAATGCCACCGTTGAGAGCTTCTATTGATATTGCATCATCGAAATCTTTTGCATCGGCAGGGTCAATGGTGAATGTCGTGATTTTTCTGAAGTCTTTCCTGCGTTTATATTCCTCAGCCGGTATTGTTGTCGGTATTTTTTGAGCTTCACGTTCAACATGTTCTGGAAAATGTGTCGGAAATGCGTTGTTCACGAGGATTGACATCATCTCAACGTTGTTGTCACCAGGTTTTCCGAGGACTTCCACCACTTTTCCTATTGGGTTCTTGGAGTTTGCGGGCCATTCGACCAGTTCCACAACGACTTTCTCGCCCTCTTTTGCATTGTTTATGTCTTCGGCAGGGATGAAGAAATCCACAGGTGTGCAGTCGCCGTCAATTACAACAAAAGCATACTTTCTCGACAGTTGGATGACTCCGACAAATTGGTTTTTCTCACGTTTTACGACTTCTATGACCTTGCCTTCAAGCTTTCTGTCTTTGCGTTTAGGGAATAGCCTTACCTTTACGATATCTTTGTTGAAGGCAGTGCCGGTGTTGTTTGAAGCGATGAATACATCTTCATCTTCGCCGGGGACTATCACATACCCTTTCCCTGTTGATTTGATTTCGATTTTGCCCTCAAGGATTGTACCCTGCGGCTCGTTCATTTCTGCGACTTCAGGATTCAGCTGGAATTTGCCGCGGGAAACTTCAAGGATGGCCTCCACCGATTTCAGGTCATTAAGCATGTTTTTAACCAGGTCACGGCTCGCCTTGTCCTCAATTCCGAGCTGTGAGGCTATCTGTCGATAGTTGAATGTCTCTAATGGATTGGTTGTGAATATATCAAGGATTTTGGCCATGAAACTGTTCTTTTTCAGTCTGCTTATCTCCAGTGAAGTGTTTCTTCTGGCTTTGCCTTTCTTGGTGTTTTTACTTTTCTTGTTGTTCGATTTTTTCATATTTTAATAACTATTACATTTCAAAATTCAAACTGTCAACTTTATAATCTGTTTCTACAGAGTGGAGTTTATCAGATTTTGCGTGTATTCTTTCTTAGGGTTATTGATAATATCAAACGGTGTGCCTTTCTCAATTATTGCACCGTCCTTCATAACTATCAGGTTGTCGGAAACATGGTTGACTACTGCTATGTCATGAGTGATGAACATCATGCTGAGGCCGAATTCGTTCATAAGCTGCTGTAGCAGATTAAGCACCTTGGCCTGGACGGATACATCAAGTGACGACACCGGTTCATCGCAAATCAGAAGTTTCGGGTCGAGAGTCAATGCCCGGGCAATACATATCCTTTGTCGCTGTCCGCCGGAAAACTCGTGAGGATATTTGTAGAAATCTGATTGGCTAAGTCCCACTTTATCAAGCAGGTATTTTATCTTTTCCATGCGTTGGCTGTTGGTGTCGAGGATGTTGTGGACAATAAGCGGTTCCATCAGAATTGAACCAACTGACAGTTTGGGGTTCAGAGATGAATACGGGTCCTGGAAAACCATCTGGATTTCGCGGCAGATTTGTTTTTTCTCTTTCCGTTTTATCGACAGGATGTCGGTGCCTTTGAAGATTATTTTGCCCGACGTCGGCTTTAGAAGTCCTGCAACTGCATTGGCCGTAGTGGATTTTCCGCATCCCGATTCACCGAGTATTCCAAGTGTCTCCCCTTCGTGGATAATGAAGGATATGTCGTTCACGGCATTGACATAGCTTGTTGTTTTTCCGAAAAAATTGTGTGACTTGGGGTATCTGATTATTAGATTTTCGACTGTGAGCAGAGGCTTGTCGAACTTTTTCGGCTCGGTTTCTTTAATTGTAAGGGAATCAATGTATTGCTTAACGTTGAAGTTTTTGTCTTTTGATGAACAGGCTTCGATGTCTTCAATGGTTGGGAGATGGCGGAGACGGCTGCGAAGAGGCGGACGGCAGGCGAGAAGTCCCATTGTATATGGACATTGTGGCCGATTGAAGATATCGTCGGCAGTACCTGTTTCCACCACCTTCCCTTTGTTCATAACTACAACGTAATCAGCTATTTCATGAATTATTCCGAGATTATGGGATATCATGATGACAGCTATGTTGTGCTTTTGTTGGAGTGATTTGAGCAAATTGATGATACGTTTCTGGACGCTGACATCCAAGGCTGTTGTGGGTTCATCAGCTATGATGATGTCGGGGTGGCAGGCGATAGCAATGGCTATCATTACACGCTGGCGCTGACCTCCGGAAATCTCATGGGGATATGACTTGAAGATGTGTTCGGGTCGTGGAAGCCCCACTTCCTTAAAGAGTTCGATGGTTTCATTGTAGGCCTCTTCCTTAGTCTTATGCAGGTGTATCCGCAAAGCTTCAGTGACCTGTTTACCGCATCTTATCGAGGGATTGAGCGATGTCATCGGAGTCTGGAAGATGCAACTGATTCTGTGTCCCCTGAAATTAATGAGGCTCTTTTCGGAAGCATCCAACAGGTTGGTCTCGTTTCCGTTTTTATCTGTAAACACTGCTTCTCCGCTGTCGATTCGTGCAGGAGGGTAATCGAGAAGTTTTATCAGTGATAATGTTGTGACCGTTTTGCCTGACCCCGATTCTCCGACTATGCCGAGTATTTTTCCACGGTTGACGGTAAAGGACACATTCTCAACAACCTTCTTGTAAACTGCATCTGAAAGGAAGGAAAGAGAGAAATCCTTAAGAGTCAATATGGTATCATTTTGTTGCATAGATAAAAATCAATCACATATTTGCAAAGGTATAAAAAAAAAATTACTTTTGCGGCCGAATTAAATTAATAGTAAAAATTTATGGCAACAACGGCAGATATTAGAAACGGATTGTGCATCGAATTCAATGGTGACCTTTGGACAGTAGTTGAATTTCAGCACGTAAAACCAGGCAAGGGTCCTGCTTTCGTTAGAACAAAACTGAAAAATTTAAGAACAGGCAGAGTGCTTGACAACACATTCACATCAGGTGTAAAAATCGAAGTTGCACGTGTTGAAAGACGTCAATATCAGTTTTCATACAAAGATGATTTGGGCTATCATTTTATGAATCAGGAAACATGGGAAGAGGTTCAGATTGATGAATCTTTAATCAATGCTCCTCAGTTCCTTCTTGAAGGACAGACTGTTGAAATAGTCTTCCATGCTGATACAGAAACTCCGCTTTCATGTGAGCTTCCTCCATTTGTTGACTTGACGGTTACATATACTGAACCGGGCGTAAAGGGCAATACGGCCACAAACACTCTCAAGGATGGTACCGTCGAAACTGGTGCGAATGTTCGTATCCCTCTGTTTATCAATGAAGGAGAGAGAATCAGAGTCGATACTCGTACGGGTGAATATTCTGAAAGAATCAAAGATTAAATTTCGATGAAATTTAAAGACAAAGTTTCCCTTGATCTGATACTCCAGATTACAGGAGCTAAACCGCTTGGCAATCTGGAGGTCAGCATTACGGGAATCAATGAGATTCATACAGTTGAGAATGGTGACATCTCTTTTGTCGATAGCCCAAAGTATTACGACAGGATGCTCAAATCAAAGGCAAGCGTAATACTTATAAACAGCGATAAAGTCAACATTCCTGAGGGAAAACTGTTGCTGGTGACGGACGACCCCTTTGACGCTTATATGCGTATAGTGGAAAGATTCAAACCTTTTGTCCCATGTTCATCATCAATAAGTCCAACCGCTAAAATAGGTGAGGGTACTGTAATTCAGCCAAACGCATTTGTCGGGAACAATGTGGTGATAGGCAAAAATTGCCTTATCCATTCAAATGTGTCAATATATGACAACTGCATTATAGGTGACAATGTAATCATTCATGCGGGATGTGTATTAGGGGCTGATGCATATTATTTCCAGAAACATAACGGCACTTATCGTAAGTTTCTGTCAAGCGGTAATGTCGTTATCGGCAATAACGTGGAAATTGGGGCGTTATGTACAATCGACAAAGGTGTCAGCAATGATACAACAGTCGGTGACGGTACAAAGTTCGACAATCACGTGCAGGTTGGTCATGACACGAGGATAGGCAAGAACTGTCTTATCGGCTGCCATTGTTCGATAGCAGGTGTCACTGTAATTGAAGACGATGTGCTTATATGGGCTGATGCTTCAATCAATAAGGATTTGGTTATAGGCAAGGGTACCGTTGTGCTTGCAACATCGGCCGTTGACAAGTCATTGGAACCGGGCAGCGTTGTCTTTGGCATACCTGCCGACAACGCGTGGAAGCGATGGAGGGAACTTGCTGCATTGAGAAGGCTTCCTGCCTTAATGAGGAAATTGGATGTCTAAGTTCGGAGCCAAACTTGCAGGTTTCACATTAAAGCTTTTCGGCTGGGACACCATGCAGCTTAACAACTTTTACAAAGTTCCCAAGGCTGTAGTAATCATGGCGCCGCATACGAGCATGAATGATTTCACCATAGGGAGACTTGTTGCTTGGGCATACGAGAAACCAACGGGATTCTTTATGAAAAAGGAGGCACTCGACTGGCCTATAGCGGGAAAGTTGCTGGCTAAAATGGGAGCTATCGGTATTGATCGCGGGAATGTGGCCAATCACAATGTTGAACTCGCTGCAGAACGCCTGAAAAATAGCGATGAATTGTGGATAGTGATTACACCAGAAGGCACACGCAAGAAAGTCAAACGTTGGAAATCCGGTTTCTATAGAATCGCACAAATGGCGGAAGTGCCAATACTTATAACTATTATGGACTATAAGAGGAAAATAGTCACTATTGTTGATGAATTTCATCCGACAGGTGACTATGAGGCTGACCTCACAATTATAAAAAAATATTTTGAAGGAGTTACACCGAAACATCCTGAATTTAAAATGTAATTAATAATTTAAATGGTATGTCTGAATTGTCGCAATGGACTTCCTGCAATAAGAAATGCCGTTTAACAACAAATACTTAAAAATTATTTCAGAAGTCCACAAAAATTAAAAACTATGGAACTTAAAGGATCAATCACGGAACAGAATCTGAAAACCGCTTTTGCAGGCGAATCACAGGCAAGAAACAAGTATTCCTACTATGCATCAAAAGCAAGAAAGGAAGGATATGTGCAGATAGCAAATCTTTTTGAAGAGACTGCAGCCAACGAAAAGGAACATGCTAAAATATGGTTCAAATTATTACAGAAGGATGGTGAAATTCCAGACACTATGACCAATCTGTTAGATGCAGCTGATGGCGAAAATTACGAATGGACAGATATGTATGCAGGTTTTGCAAAGACTGCTAAGGAAGAAGGTTTCACCAAGATAGCCAAACTTTTCGAGATGGTTGGTGAAATCGAGAAACATCACGAGGAACGTTATCGCAAATTGCTGTCGAACATCAAAGACGGCATCGTTTTTTCACGTGACAACGATATGATATGGCAGTGCTCCAACTGCGGACATATTGTCATCGGAAAGAAAGCTCCTGAAATGTGCCCTGTATGCGCACATCCGAAGGCTTATTTCCAGATTGTTGCTGAGAACTACTAATATCGAAATGGCGGAAAGTTTTCCGTCACTGCATATCATCGCAAAAAAAAACGGGAGCATCACTCCCGTTTTTTTTATCTGTTTGTCGGATTATATTATCCTCTGCAAATGGCCTCGACATCGGCAACGGTCTTAGGAATCTTACTGCTTAACACACGGTAGCCGTCTTTCGTGACAAGAATGTTGTCTTCAATTCTTATTCCGCCGAAATCAAGATATTTTGCGACCTTGTCGTAATTGATGAAGTCCTTTGCTCTCTTCTCGCCTTTCCACAAGTCGTACCATGCAGGTATGAAATAGCATCCGGGTTCAACTGTAAACACATGACCTGGACGGAGTTCCTTACCCATTCTGAGGGAACCGATGCCAGGTATTTTACTGCGCTTGGTCTTCTCGTCATAACCGACATAGTCTTCGCCGAGACCTTCCATGTCGTGAACGTCCATGCCCATCTGATGGCCGAGTCCGTGAGGCATGAAAAATGCACCTACACCATTCATCACTGCATCGTGGGTGTTGCCCTTGACAAGTCCGAGTTCTTTCAGTCCGTCAAGCAATGTGGTGACTGCTGCTATATGGTTGTTAACGTTGATTTCGCCTGGCTTTACGCCTTCGATACCTTTCATGTTGGCTGCGAGTACAGCCTCGTAGATGTCTTTCTGCCGTGAGTCGAATTTGCCATCGACAGGGGTGGTACGCGTAATATCGCTGTCATAGAGTGATTCTATTTCTGCACCTGCATCAACAACAAGCATTCTGCCCTTTGTCAGCATGTTGTTGTGAGTGTGGTTGTGCATGATATGACCGTTTATGGTTATAATGGAAGGGAATGAATTGTGACCGTTGTGCTGCAATGTTATACCATCGACCACGCCGGCGACTTGGTATTCATATACTCCCGACTTTGCCATTTTCATGGCTGCTGTATGCATTTCGTATGCAACGTCAACAGCCTTTTCGATTTCTTTTATTTCAACAGCCGATTTAATTTCTCTCAGAGAAACAATGGCTTTTATCAGTTCAACGGACACATAGTGTTCGATGGCGCATGGCTTCAGTCCGACAAGCTTTGACAGTTCGAGAGTCTGCTCACCCCTGTAAGGTTTTACGAAATGTATTTTGCGGCCTTTGCTGATGGCATCATTGAGGTAGTCGTGCAGTGTGGAGTAGTCTCTGACTGTACTTATGCCGGCTTTTGCAGCATTTTCGGTAAGTTTGGGCTGCGGCCCCATCCAGATGATGTCATCCATGGTAAGCTCTGTGCCGAAAATGATGTCTTCACCTGATTCAATGTCTATTACACCTGCAAGTCCCGGCAGGTCAAGTCCGAAGAAATATGAGAAATTGCTGTCCTGACGGAAATAGTAGGTATTGTCAGGATAGTTTGCAGGTGCCTCCACATTTCCGAGGAAAAGTATCACACCTGAGCTGATTTTTTTGCGAAGTTTCTTCCTTCTTTCAATATAAATTTTATCTGCAAACATGATTAGTTAATTGATTTATAGATTATTGCTTATTTTGTGTCAACGAGTTTGAAACCGACACCATGTACATTCATGATGCTGATGGTCGGATCCTTTGTGAGATATTTGCGCAATTTTGCCACATACACGTCCATGCAGCGAGCATTGAAATAACTGTCATCAAGCCAGATTTTCTTCAACGCGAAACTTCTGTCCAAAACGTCATTTTTGTTGATGCACAGCAGCTTCAGCAGGTCGGCTTCACGTGATGTGAGTCTTTGTACGTCATCGTCAATGGTAAGAGTCTGTTTTGTGTAGTTGAAGACATATTTGCCGATGGTGAACGAGTTTTCACTGCCAGAACCGTAAGGGTTGCAACGTCTGATGATGGCTTCGATTTTCATGATGAGCTCTTCGAGACTGAATGGTTTGGTCATGTAATCGTCAGCCCCAAGGTCATAGCCCTTTTTCTTGTCTTCGTCAAGTGACTTTGCAGTGAGGAATAAGATTGGAATCTTGTGGTCTATTTCACGGATTTCCTTGGCGAGAGTGAAACCGTCTTTAATGGGCATCATAACGTCCAGGATACAGAAATCAAAACTTTCGCTTTTGTAAGCCTGTATTGCTTCTTCACCATTAACGTAAAGTTTTGTCGGATATCCTTTTGCATCCAAATAGGTTTTTAGAGTCAATCCAAGATTTGGATCATCTTCTGCCAATAAAATTGAGATTTGATTTTCGTTCATGATTATTTTTTATTGTTTCTGATTATTTTCCCTGTTGTTTTTTCCTGATATAGCGGAAGGTAAACGGAAAAAACTGAGCCTTTGCCGAGTTCGCTTTCCACTTCAATATGTCCATGGTGAGCTTCCACTATCGATTTGGTATAACTTAATCCGAGACCGTAGCCTTTGACATTGTGAATGTCACCTGTTGGTACACGATAAAGTTTGTAGAATATCTTTTTCAATTCTGATTTTGCAATTCCTATGCCATTATCTATAATGCTGATAACTACAAAATTATTGTGTGATTCGGTCGAAATTTTAATTATAGGTTTCTTGGGTGAATATTTGTTGGCATTGTCGAGAAGATTTGAGATGACATTGGTGATATGTACCCTGTCACCGTAAATGTCTGTGTCCGTAGCATTCAAATCTAATATTAATTCACCGTCCTTGATTTCCACTTTCATCTTGAACTGTTCGGCAATTTCCACTATAATTTCATGAATGTCAAGTTTTTCCATTAGGAAGTTCATCTTGCCGTTACTTATTTTCGCTGTGGTCAGAATCTTATCGGCCATTTCGCCGAGTCGTTTGTTCTCGTCACGGATAGTCTTAAGATATTTGTCAATCAGCTTCTGGTCTTTGCTTATAGTCGGGTCGCTGAGCATTTCGCTGGCGAGGGCAATTGTGGAGATTGGCGTCTTGAATTCATGCGTCATATTGTTGAGAAAGTCATTCTCTTCCTCAACCAACCGTTTCTGCTTGATGATGTTTTTAAGCGCCACAAAATAAGTGCAGGCAAGCAGAATCACAATCAGAGACGTGGCTATCAGAAGAGGGGTCAGACCTTTCAGGAGACTTTGGGTGTTGTCGGGAAAGTATATCAGAAGATAAGACGGATGTTTCATTTTGTCAGAAGGGAATAGTACAAAGGATGAGGCATTTTTGAAAAATTCCTCCCTGTTCTGAAAATGCTTCCAAAACAACGTATCCCTGACCTGATGATATACAGCATATTCATATTCTGAAGTTATGTTCCTTTTCTTAAGGTTCACATCAATGAGTGAGTCAAGGACATTCGGATTAATCCGCTCTTCTATAAGTCGGTTTTTGTTCTTGTTGCTGAGGTGTTTGATGAATTCGTTGGTGAGAATTATCTTGTTTGCATATTTGTCCTCGCTTTCCGCAAGCTGGTCGTGACTGTATTCGTATGCGTCAAGCTCTTCTTTTGACGGAATGTGATTGTCGATTTCGTTTTCATAATAATACAAGATGGTCTCTTCTGCCAACTCATTGCGTTCCAAAGTCCTGACAACTTCGAGCATTGCACCTGTAACCTGATAGTTGAAGCTTTCCTTTTCTGAACGAACAGTCTTGACTATCCAATAAAACTGAATGCCGATGATGCCAACAAATGCAAGCCCCATCAAAATCGCTATTAAAATCGCTATATTCTTAGTGGCTTTCATTTTTTTATGCTTTTTTGTCTATTTATTCGCAAAGATAAATAAATTTTATGTAAATGAATGTTAAAATGCAAAGATATGTTTTTAAAAAACAGATATGATGTTTTTTTCAGCATTGATAGTCAAAAATCAATTATCTTTGCAAGTTAGTGTTTAAAATAAAATGTTTAAATTAAAAATAGAATGAAGAAATTATTTTTGGTTATGGTTACAGCTTTTTGTTTGGCATCCTGTTATAGTCAGGGCAAGCAGGGTGACGTTATTATCCATACGGATTTGGGTGATATGGTTGTTGTATTATATGATGAGACTCCAAAACACAAGGAAAACTTCTTGAAGCTCGCAGGTGAAGGATATTACGACAGTCTTCTGTTTCATAGGGTTATAAAGGATTTTATGGTTCAGGGCGGCGACCCTAACTCCAAGAATGCCAAACCGGGTGTCCAGCTTGGCAACGGTGGCCCTAATTACACTATAGAGGCTGAATTTGTCCCTAAGTATATCCATAAAAAAGGAGCTCTTGCGGCTGCTCGACAGGGCGACAATGTGAATCCTCAGAAACGTTCCTCCGGCTCCCAGTTCTATATTGTACAGGGCAAGACCTACAATGATGCTCAGCTTCAACAGATGAACAATAGCAGAGAACAGGCAAGAGTCCAGGATATTTTCAGCCAATTTATCAATAGGCCGGAAAACTCCCAATACTTGCAGCAACTTATTGATGCCCAGCATGCTAATGACCAGAAGGCTTACAGTGATGTCATCAGTGAAATCGAACCGATTATCATGAAGGAACATAAAAATGATTCCTCGTGGATGCTTACTCCAGAACAGATTGAGATATATAAGACCGTTGGCGGTACTCCGTTCCTTGACACACAATATACTGTGTTCGGAGAGGTTATCGAAGGCTTTGATGTCATTGACAAAATAGCTGCAGTACAGACAGACAGAAGTGACAGACCGGTCAAGGATATTAAGATGTGGATGGAAATAGTTAAGAAGTAGATAATACGTAAAGAAATTTAGAAAATATGATTACTGATATTGAACAGATTATCAAAGAGATGCAGGATTTTGCATCCGATAAGTCCGAAGAATTCAAACTTAGGTTTTTAAGTAAAAAAGGCAAAATCCAGGAACTTTTCGATGAATTCCGTAATGTGAGACCGGAAGAAAAAAAGGAGTTGGGACAACGTCTTAATGCTCTCAAAAACATGGCACAGGCTCGTTTTGCCGAGCTTCAAGCTAAAGAACAGCAGACTTTTACCGCTTCAAGAATTGAAGATATGACGAGAGATGTTGCAAGTGAAAGCATAGGCTCCATACATCCTCTCACACTTGTCAGACGTGAGATTTGTGACATTTTTTCAAGGATTGGTTTTACAGTTGCCGAAGGTCCTGAGATAGAAGATGACTGGCATCTGTTCAGCGCATTGAATTTCCCTCCTGAACATCCTGCCCGCGATATGCAGGACACTTTCTTTGTGGAAAAGGACGTGGCTTTGCGTACACATACGTCTTCTGTTCAGATACGTTGCCTCGAAAAGGAAACTGTCCCTGTGAGAAAGATTTTCCCCGGACGCGTCTTCCGTAATGAAGCAATATCAGCCCGTGCCCATTGCATGTTCCATCAGGTGGAAGGCCTTTACGTGGATAAAAATGTGTCATTCAAGGATTTGAAACAGGTACTTCTGTATTTTGCAGAAGAAATGTTCGGCCCTGACACAAAAATCAGACTGAGACCGTCATATTTTCCGTTTACCGAACCTTCAGCCGAAATGGACGTGACATGCTCTATCTGCGGTGGCAAAGGCTGTAATATCTGCAAAAACAGCGGTTGGGTTGAAATCCTCGGCTGCGGTATGGTTGACCCTAATGTGCTGAAAAACTGCAATATAGACCCTTCTGTCTATTCCGGATACGCATTCGGCATGGGTATCGAAAGAATCTCCATGCTTAAATACAACACCAACGATATACGCCTTTACTTCGATAATGACGTCAGGTTCCTGAGTCAGTTTAAGAATGCCTGATGAAACGTGTTGGTAAATTCATAGTGTTGGCGATTTGCCTGCTGGTTGCTGTTGCTGCTGCATTGTACTGCGGCGGTTTCATCAACTGCATGAAACAGACTGCCAAAACAGTGGAACTCAATGGCAACTGGTCATTTTCATTCGATGACAGGTGGCTTGATGCCCATGTCCCTGGCTGTATCCACTTGGATTTGCTTGACAACAAACTCATTCCTAACCCATTCTGGGGAACTAATGAGGATTCAGTGGCTTGGGTCGCTGAAAAGGAATGGACTTACAGAACTAACTTTAACAAGTCGCAACTGAAAGGTTATGACAATGTTTCCCTCATGTTCTACGGCCTTGACACATATTCACAGGTGTTTCTGAACGGCAGTCTGCTTGGTGAAACCGACAATATGTACATAAGATGGGAATTCCCAATCGAGACGGAGTCATTGAAAGATGGTGAAAATGAACTTATTGTGAAGTTTTTCCCGTCGAGGAAAATAGAACAGCTTAAAGCAGCTGAAAACGGTTATCCTCTTCCGGAACTTTATGCTTTTTCCCGTAAGGCACCATACCAGTATGGCTGGGACTGGGGACCTAAACTCACCACTTGTGGAATCTGGCAGCCTGTTTGCTTTGAATTGTGGAATGACTTCAAAATAAGTGATTTGCAAATTTTCCAAAACAGTTTGTCCGATAGTCTCGCAAATGTGACATTTCAGGTCAGAATACTTTCCGATTGTAACACTACAGCTGATGTCGTATGCAAAATCAACGGAAAGAAGGTTAATACCGGTAAGATTAATCTCTCATCCGGCATAAACAATTTCATTGTGAAATGCGATATCGAAAATCCTATCCGCTGGTGGCCTAATGGACTTGGCAAACAGACAATGTATGATGCGGAAGTTGTGGTCAGTGACAAAAAACATAAGGACAAAGGTGTTTCCCGTTTCGGATTGAGAACGATTGAGCTCAGCAGGGAAAAGGATTCTGTAGGTTCGGAATTCAAGTTCATCGTCAATGGTGTTCCGGTCTTTATGAAAGGCGCCAATTACATTCCACCTGAGAGTTTCATTACGAGGATGACTGACGAAAGATATCGCGAATTGATACAAGACTGCAAGGATGCCAATATGAATATGCTGAGGATGTGGGGTGGCGGACAGTATGAAAATGATTTCTTTTATCGTTGCTGCGATGAGGCGGGAATACTTGTATGGCAGGATTTTATGTTTTGCGGTTCTTTGTATCCTACTGACTCTGCGATGCTTAAATCTGTCAAGGAAGAGGCTGTATATCAAATATGCAGGTTGAGAAATCATCCATGTATTGCCTTGTGGTGTGGTAACAATGAGGTGAAAAACGGTTGGGAAGACTGGGGTTGGAAAAATTCTTATACTGATACTCAATGTGACAGTCTTTCAGCAGGTTATGATATTATTTTCAAACAGATTCTGCCAAATATGGTGAATTTGTTTGACAAAGGGCGTCCTTACGTTCACACATCTCCCGAATGGGGTTGGGGGCATCCTGAGTGTGTCACGGACGGCGACTCGCATTACTGGGGCGTATGGTGGGGTGAACAGCCTTTTGAAGTTTGGAGTGAGAAAACCGGCAGATTTATGTCGGAATATGGCTTCCAGTCCTATCCACAGTTGTCAACAATCCAGTCGTTCACCAATGTGGAAGACAGATATGTAGGTTCGGCAACGATGAACAAACATCAGAAACATGTTCGCGGTACAAAAATTATCAACGACATGATGGACATGTATTTCGGTATTCCTGATGGTTTTGACAACTACTTATATGTCAGTCAGTTGACTCAGGCATACGGTATCGGGAATGCTCTTGAAATCCATAGAATGAAGATGCCTTATTGCATGGGTACTCTTTTTTGGCAGTTAAACGACTGTTGGCCTGTGGTCTCGTGGAGCAGTGTGGATTATTATGGCAACTGGAAGGCTTTACAATACAAGGCAAAGAAAGTTTTCGAACCTCTGATTATTGCCACTGAAATGCACCACGATAGCGTATATATCTATCTCGTTTCCGATTTGCTTGAGGATACAATCGGTACGGTTGACATAAACATCTGCAATTTCAGTGGTGAAGTTCTTCGCCATGACATGGTTGGAAATCGTGTGGCTCAAGCAAACACCTCTTCTTTGGTTGTGATTTATCCAATAAGAACTGACTTGATGGCACATAAGGACGATATTTATGTGCATATATCGTATCTTAATGACAATAAGACTATTACAGACAAAATATTATATCTTGACTACCCGAAAAATCTTTCTCTGCCTCAGCCACATGTCAATATTGAAATAATGCCTGACGGGGAAATCTGCAATATCGACATAACTGCAAGGACATTCGTAAAAGATTTGTATATCTATACTGACCCATACGTAAAAGGAAGATTTTCAGATAACTACTTTGATATGGAGCCGGATGCAAAGAAAAAAATAGTTTTCATACCATCGGAAGGACAGCATTTCGACAAGGTTTCATTCAAAGTAAAGGCCTATAACAGCATTAACAACGATTCAGGGGAAGGAGTAAAGTGATGTTCTTCAAGGATATATATGGAAATACGGCTGTTAAGCATCATTTGGTCAGGATGGTGGAAGACAACAGGTTAAGTCATGCCATTTTGTTTTCCGGTCAGGAAGGAGATGCCAAACTGCAGCTTGCGATTGCATTTGCGGCTTACCTTAACTGTGAAAACCCTCATGACGGTGATGCCTGTGGCAAATGTCCGTCCTGTATTCAAATGGAAAAACTATCTCATCCCGAACTGCATTTTATCTTTCCTATTGCGGGTTCCGTAAAGAAATCATCGGAACCGTCCAGCAGTGACTATATTGAGGAATGGCGGGATTTCATCACCAAAACTGATGGTCTCGGGACCCTCAGCGACTGGTATGACTCCATTGGGGTTACTACAGGTCAGGGTATAATCAATGCCAATGATTGCAATAACATTATCAGAACTTTGAGTTATACATCTTATCAGTCGAAATATAAAGTGGTGATTATGTGGATGATAGAGCGCTTGTTCCATGCTGCGGCACCAAAATTGCTGAAGATACTGGAAGAACCGCCTGAGGATACTTTGTTTATATTGATCTCTGAAGATAGAAGTGCAATACTCGACACGATTCTGTCGAGAACGCAGACTCTTAGCATTCCTGCATTTACTGCGAATGATGTCAGCAGTTATCTGCAGGCAAGATTTAACATTCCTGCTGAAGAAGCCGCCAAGTTTGCAGAGTTTTCAGACGGAAATGCTGCTATGGCAGTCAACATGGTGCTGTCACCTGAGTCCAACAGCAATTTCTTCGATGAATTTATCCAATGGATGAGAATATGTCTTCAGGCCGACATGCTGAAGATTCTTCCGTTCGTGGATGATTTTTCTAAAAATAATCGTGAAAAAGTGTTGATGTTTCTGAGAAGTTCACTTTCACTGCTGAGACAAGCTCTTTATCTGAACACAACAGGTAAGATGTCAATTCCTATACCTGAAAGTCAGATGGCGACTTTTACAAAGTTCGCGCAGTTTGTATCGCCCTCAAACATAACAATCTTTAATACTGCTATTAACCAGACAATCTACAGAATAGAACGCAATGGCTTGATACCTCTGCTGATGACTAATTTAACCATAAATCTTTGCAGGGCTTTTAAGAAAAAATAAATACAAAACAAATGGATGAAAATAAAGTTGACAGACAAGGAAACGCATTTCTAAGCCGCGGGTTTATAAGAGAACCTGAGGAGATGCAGAACAATTCGCTGTGTTACAGAAGCAGTTGTTCCAAACTTGATGTCTTTGACCTTAACTATGATATTTCAGACCCTATAGGGGTTAAACAGTATCCGATTTGCGAGGTGAGATTTAAAAATTCCACTAAGAATTATTATCATGTCCCTGATGACCTTCATTTGAAAAAAGGTGATATTGTGGCTGTAGAGTCCAATCCAGGACATGACATCGGAGTGGTTTCGGCAGTCGGAAACATAGCTATGATGCTCCTTAAAAAGAGAGGTTTGAATGTTGATTCAGAACAAGTTAGAAAAGTTTATCGTAAAATCAGGAATAATGATATAGAGAAATGGGTCAATGCCGTTCATAAAGAACAGTCAACCCTTGAAGAAACAAAAAAGATTATTGCCGAACTCGGGCTTGAAATGAAACTCAATGATGTTGAGTATCAGGGAGATGGCAATAAAGCTATTTTCTATTATTCAGCTGATGATCGTGTGGATTTCCGTGAGTTGATAAAGATTCTTGCTGATCGTTTCAGAATCAGGGTTGAGATGAAACAGATAGGTATCCGTCAGGAGGCAAGCCGAATTGGTGGTATAGGTTCCTGTGGAAGAGAACTTTGCTGTGCAACGTGGATAACAAAATTCACGTCAGTAACAACGGTATGCGCAAAGGTTCAGCAATTGTCGTTAAATCCTACGAAGCTCGCTGGTCAGTGTGGCAAACTGAAATGTTGCATGAATTTCGAATATGACATGTATGTCGATGCCCTGAAGGAATTCCCTGACAGCAATATAGTCCTGAAAACTCAAGTCGGAGATGCCGCTTTCGTAAAAAGCGATGTCTTCAAAAAATTGATGTGGTATTCATACACCAACTCAAACGACAATTCCATCATGTCAATTCCTATTGATAAGGTAAGGGAAATCATTGAAATGAACAAAAAAGGCAAACTTCCTCCTAACATTGAGGATTATGCTGAGGAAAAAGAGGAGAGAGTTGAAGATGATGGAGTTGTCACCGCTGATGACCTTACTCGTTTTGATGACTGATATTCTGATAGTTGGACTTATGAAAATAAAGAAGCTGATACTTTCATCCGTGGTCATGATGACCGTTATGCTGTTTACTTCCTGCAAACATTATGTATGTGACAAGTATTACTATTTTGAGGAAGGCTGGCCTATTGAAGACACTTTGTGGTACAATTTTAATATTGATGACACGGATGCTCGCTATAAGGTCAAATTCAACCTGCGGGTCAGTGATGAATATAAATACAGAAACATGTTCCTTTTTACTAAGACGATATTTCCTGATAATGTACAAAAGATTGATACTCTGCAATTTATTTTAAGTGATGAGGAGGGCAATTCTTATGGGAAAGGTATGTCGGCGAATAAGGAACTGGAATTTGTCATAGATGAGGCTGCTCAGTTTGTCCAGCATGGCCATTACTCTTTAGAAGTACTTCAGGGGATGCGTGATAATCCGCTTGAGGGTGTAAACAGTCTCGGATTTGTGATTACACAGAATTAATATTAAAATACATTTAATTATGAAAAATTATTTACTCGCAGTTTTGATTGCCATGGCAACATTAACTGTCAATGCACAGGGAGTCAGGACAGTCAGTGACCCTGATAAGGGCCAGTTTATGGAATATGGTCAGACGACCGTTTCCCCTTCCAAGTTTATAGCTGATGATCCAAGTGTCATGTGGGTCAACAATCAACAATATTCAATTGGTGGACAAGTGTTTATGCCAAATAACCACAACGTACTTACTTGTTGGGCTACCAATTCGTCAAGGTTGTCATATTATCATGGCATATCTGGCACTATCTTTTGGGAAATGACTTCCGAAGCCAATACTATGAATGGTATCTGCAGTACCAACAAGGCAGGTACTGCTATGATTGTTCCTGATGGTTCAACACTTTATGTGGTTGACCCTTCGACTGGAATGTCAACCAATGAAATCGCTTTTCCTGGAAGCATCAACAGATGTCTTGTTGACGAGGCCGGAACCTGTTTGTTCGTTGCATATACCAGTGGGTCATCATATTTTATTACGAGATATGAACTGAATGCCAGTCAGCCAACATGGACGATAGAGACCACCTGCAACGTTGTGGGATTGTCGATACCTGCTGACGGATGCCGTCTTGCAATCAGCTTTGCACAGGGTTATAGGACCATCTGGATTGTCGATCCTGAAACTGGTGATGTAATCCAGGACAACATCGGCTATTATGACAATTCTCCCACACAGTATCCTGCGATGAGTGCCGACGGTGAATTTCTGACATTTGGCGATTTTACAGGTAAAGCATATCTGTACAGATGGAACGGGGAACAATATTATATGGTATGGAAGGCAAACATAGCAGGTGAAAGTGCAAGCTCAACATGGGGTTGTGCAAACGCTATTTCTGATGATGGCAGCACTATTGCAATAGGGACTCTCGACTTTGTGCCATCTGGCTACAATGGCTGCATCTATGTATTCAACAATTATTCTCCTGAACCGGTATGGGTTTATACCAATGTGGGCGATGAGGTGGAACAGATAGCCATAAGTGACAACGGTGATGTCATCGCTTGTGCTTCTGCGGGTCCTTTGAATCATTCATCTGCCGATTTGTTCGTTTTCCGTAAACAATCGAATGTGCCTCTTGCTGCCATCAACACTCCGGGTTCATTTGAGTATGTAGCAATTTCCGGTGACGGCAATTTTTGTGTTGCCACAGGCAAGGCCGTTCACATTCGTGAAATGGGCTACGGCGGCATGATTTATTATCTGAACTGTGTCCCTCAAAATACCGGAACACTTGCCGGTACAGTAACCCTTGAAGGTGAAGAAGAGTACAGTGATGTCAAAGTCATGATAGCAGATGATGATTCATATTATACAAGCACATTAGCAGACGGCAGTTTCAGCATCCGTTTCATTCCTGCTGGCACATATACCGTTACATTCAGCAAGCCTGGTTTCTTTTCACAGACTCTCACCAATGTCCAGATTGCAAGTGGTGAGACAACATCCTGCAATGTTGAGCTCGAGCCTGCCGGTCAGCCTATAGAAGACCTGCTGGCATCAAAGGGCGCATACTCTTATGTCAATCTCCTATGGAGTGGGCAATCCAATGCAGTTGCCTATAATGTCTATCGTAAGAGCGTGGATTTTGCTCCGTTTACTGAACTGATTGCAACCGTTGAAAATGCTTATGAATACATTGATGACACTGCAGAGCCTAAAAAGATTTATTATTATGCGGTTACGGCAGTTCTGTCCGATGGCTCTGAAACAGCTTTTTCAAACGTTTGTGAAGGATATGTTGCCACTACAAAAATAACTGCCGAGATAGATGTTTATCGTGGCACAGCTCCTACAATCGACGGTATCATGTCTGATGGTGAATGGGATGATGCCTATACGGTTGATGTGTCAAATTATGTTGGCATAACCACTTTGGGCAACGTTATACTTCATTTCAAGATGGATTCCGATTATCTCTACGTTTGCAGTGAAAACCATTGCGATATCGAACTCAATAACAATGATGGGGTTGCATTCTACATAGATGATAACAATGATGGTGTTTTTGCTGATGATGACAGTGAAGGCAACTATTGGATGTATTACGGCACTCCTTGTACAGTGCGCTATCGTCCAATCCATTCCAACGGAGGTGTCGGAACTACTATCAATCTTCCAGAAGAAATCATTGCCACGTCGTTGTCAACCGGATATGAGATTATCGAATTCGCCCTGCCTTTCGGTGATTCTGAAACATGGATGATAAATCCTGGTGAAAACAACAATAGCGGAATGTATCTTTTCGTCCGTGATGCTGCAACTTCAACAATGTTCGGGAAATGGCCTGCAGAAAATGACAACACATTCTCTCCTGTCGATTACGGTGTAATCAATTATGACGTTGATAATACAGTCCCTGCTCCACCGACAAATCTTACCGTTGACAGGGAAGTCCTCAGAAGACTCGTATATGCTCCAGTTTCATGGGATATGCCGGCGATACACGATTTCGGTCATTTCAACGTATATGTAAATTCCGATGAGCCTACTGCCCAGGTTGAGGGAACTGAAATAATCCTTGATATTGAACAGTATAATGACTACAGTATTTACGTTACCACAGTGGATGCTTCGGGTCAGGAATCGGAACATTCCGAAACTTTGACATTCAATACCGATGGTATTAATGAAATCACAAGCTGTTTTACTGTTTATCCAAACCCTGCAAGTACCGACATTACCGTTTCTTCCGATATTACAACTGGTGGAGCAATAAAAATAGTTGATATGTCGGGAAGAATAGTCAAATCATTGAATAGCAGTGATTTGAGTCTGGTAAGGATTTCGGTTGACGATTTAAGCCGCGGTGTTTATCTTACAGTTATAAGTTATGATAATACTGTCGTAGTAAGGAAATTTATTGTAAAATAATTTGAATAATATCTCGTTAACTACTTGTCAAGCAATTTAAAAGGGATAAATGAGTAAATCAGGAAGAAGCCCGTTAAGAACTTTTACAATCTGGTTCTGGGGAATAATATTAGTAGGGATACTATTGGTATCCCTGCTATTTATGTTGATTTCAAAAGGCAAGCTCGGTTTTATGCCTTCGTTCGATGAATTGGAAAACAAGAAATCGAGCCTTGCAACTGAAATTATTTCAGCGGATAATGTCGTCATAGGGAAGTTTTATTATGAGAACAGGTCCAATGTGACTTATTCGGAGATTTCGCCTAATCTTGTCAATGCACTGATTTCCACCGAAGATGTACGTTACCGCGAGCATTGCGGCATTGATTTCAAGTCGTTGGGGCGTGTTATCTTTGGTATAGTTACGGGCAACAGCAAAGGTGGCGGCAGTACAATTACCCAGCAGCTTGCAAAGAACTTGTTTCCGCGTGAAAATAACAACAAACTTCAGCTTGTTCTTGTGAAATTCAAGGAATGGGTTGTTGCCGTGAAACTTGAGCACAATTACAGTAAAGATGAAATCATTGCCATGTATTTCAATACTATGTTTTTCGGTAACAATGCATACGGAATCAAGGCTGCTTCCAATATCTATTTCGATAAGGAACCGATTGACTTGAATGTTGAGGAATCGGCGCTTCTTGTCGGAATGCTCAAAGCTCCGTCATCGTATAATCCTCGAACTAACAGCGAAAGGGCAACTGCGCGTCGAAATACTGTTCTGAAGCAGATGCAGAAAAATTATCACCTCTCTGCTATGGAATACGATTCAATATCGCAGATTCCTATTGACCTGACTCATTTCAGACGTCAGGATCATACTACTGGTATTGCCAAACATTTCCGCGAAATGATACGCAGAAAGATGACCGAATGGTGCAAGACTCATTACAAGTCTGACGGAAGCAATTATAATCTTTATTCCGACGGACTTAAGATTTATGTCACCATTGATTCAAGATACCAGAAATATGCCGAGGAGGCTATTGAGGAATATATCAATGGCACGTTGCAGCCTGCATTCGACAAACAGTGGAAAGATGACAAGAACGCTCCGTTTGTGTTTCCTGCTTCCGAGGCTGAGAAAGGCATATCAAAGCTGATGACTGCTGCCATGAAACGCAGTGACAGGTACAGGTCCATGCGTGATGGCGGCTGCAGCAATGATTCAATTGAAAAGGCATTTCATACGGAAGTCCCAATGACCGTTTACTCCTTGCACGGAGATATAGATACGGTCATGACACCATGGGATTCCATACGATATTTCAAGATGTTTCTGCGGACAGGCCTTGTATCGGTCGAACCTGGTACAGGATATGTGAAGGCGTATGCCTGCGGGCCTGATTATAACTATTTCCAGTATGACAATGTTACGCAGATGCAGCGTCAGGTCGGTTCCACATTCAAACCCATTCTATATACCCTTGCCATGCAGGAAGGTGAATTTACTCCATGCAGCACGTTGCCAAATATTCAGGTCAGCATTGACGTACCCGGAAGCAAGACATGGGAGCCACGTAATGACAGCAAGTCAAGAATAGGCGAGGAAGTGACCCTTAAATGGGCACTTGCACAGTCAAACAACTGGATTTCTGCGGCTCTCATAAAACGCTACGGACCAGAACCGGTTATAGCTATGGCGCGTAAAATGGGCATTACGGCCGATATTCCGCCTGTTTATTCCATCGCACTCGGGACTGCAGACATATCTTTGATGGAAATGGTAGGAGCCATGAACACTTTCGCAAGCAAAGGGGTTTACATCGAACCTGTCTTCATCACAAAGATTTGTGACATGGATGACAATCTGATTGAAAGTTTTGTGGCACGTCAGGAAGAGGCTATTGATGAGCAGACTGCCTATCTTATGATTGAACTCATGAAAGGCGTGGTGCAGTCTGGTACCGGTGTTCGTCTGCGTTCCCAGTATGGGCTGACCAACCCAATCGCCGGAAAGACCGGGACTACACAGAACAATTCCGACGGATGGTTTATGGGACTTACCCCTGACCTTGTCTCAGGTGTTTGGACCGGCTGCGAAGACCGTGCCTGCCATTTCAAGTCCATGGCTATGGGACAAGGAGCAAGAATGGCTATGCCTATCTGGGCCATCTATATGAAAAAATTATATGGCGACCCGTCCATCAAATTGTCACGCGGCGATTTCGACAAACCTAACCAACCACTGTCAGTCGAGTTTGATTGTGACAAGTATGACAGTAAAAACGAAGATGAAGATTTCAATGAAAACTTTTGATATTATTGAACACGATCCGTATCTTAAGGATTTTGAAGATGAGTTCAATGATCGTTTCAATGCATACTATAATACGAGAAATGCTATAGCCCCGGATGGCAATATAGCGAATTTTGCCAACGGTTATAATTTTTTCGGCTGTCATAAATCGCTTGCAGGTTGGATTTTCAGGGAGTGGGCTCCCAATGCTACAGAGATTTTCCTTATCGGCGAACATTCTGACTGGAAGCCTAAGGAAGAATTTGCATTTAAGAATTTTGGTGATTATTGGGAACTCCATGTCGCTGAAAAAGTCCTTCATAAGGGAAGTCTTTATCGTCTTCTGATGCGGTGGAATGGCGGCGAAGGCGAACGAATTCCCGCATACGCTACACGTACCGTCCAGGATGATGTCACCAAAATATTCAGCGCTCAGATTTGGAATGAGGTGACTACATACGAGTGGAAATATCCGGCACCAAGCAAACGCAATGACCATCCGATAATCTATGAGGCCCATATAGGCATGGCTCAAGAGTCTCCACGTGTCAGCACTTACAGGGAATTCAAAGTCAATGTTCTGCCCAGAATCGTGGCTGGTGGCTATAACACTCTTCAACTGATGGCTGTTCAGGAGCATCCTTATTACGGCTCCTTCGGATATCATGTCTCCAGTTTTTTTGCTGCTTCCTCACGTTTTGGAACCCCTGAAGAATTGAAGGAAATTATCGATGAGGCTCATAAGAATAACTTGTATGTTGTTATGGATATTGTTCATTCTCATGCAGTTAAGAATGAAATTGAGGGCTTGGCCAAATATGACGGTACATCCTACCAGTTCTTCCATGAAGGGGAAAAAGGCAATCATCCGGCATGGGATTCGAAATGCTTCAATTACGGCAAACACGATGTTCTGAATTTCCTGCTTTCCAACTGCAAATATTGGCTTATGGAGTATCATTTCGACGGATTCCGTTTCGATGGTGTGACAAGTATGCTGTATTGGAATCATGGATTGAATCGTAATTTCACTTCGTATAATTTGTATTTTGAAGAATTGGACCTCGATGCAAGTGTCTATATGATGCTTGCCAACAGTCTGATACACAGCATAAATCCAAATGCTATCACCATTGCTGAGGATATGAGCGGCATGCCAGGAATCGCTGTCCCGTTGAAAAAAGGCGGTTTTGGATTTGATTTCCGTCTCGCTATGGGGGTCCCTGATTTCTGGATAAAAACTATAAAGGAAGTTCAAGATGAGGACTGGGACGTCGGTACAATTTATTATGAACTGAATAACAGACGAAGTGATGAGGATTCCATTTCTTATGTGGAATCGCATGACCAGGCTCTTGTAGGAGATAAAACGTTGTCTTTCAGACTGATGGATAGCAATATGTACACCTCCATGTCACTTGATAGCAAAGACCTTGTAATAGACAGAGGTGTGGCTTTGCATAAGATGATTCGACTCTTTACTCTGGCCACCGCCGGTTCGGGATACCTTAATTTTATGGGCAATGAGTTCGGTCATCCGGAATGGATTGACTTTCCGCGTGAAGGCAATAACTGGTCGTATAAGTATTGCCGTCGTCAGTGGTCACTCGTTGACAATCATTCACTCAGATATTATAAATTGGCGGAGTTCGACAAGGCTATGATTAGGACGGTTGTAGGGTATGACTGTTTTTCCGAGAAGTTCCCTTGTAAAGTTTATGAACACAGTCAGAATCATGTGGTCGCATTCCTGAGAAACAAGTTGCTGTTTGTTTTCAACTTCCATCCGACCAATTCATACAGCGATTATTGTGTGGATGCGCCTGCCGGCGAGTATGTGACTGTTCTTGACACCGACAGTTTGGATTTCGACGGATTCGGTCGCAATGATCCTGCCCTCCATCATTTTACAATTTACGACGGTTCCCGTAATTATCTGAAACTGTATCTTCCTGCCCGTACCGCCTTATGCTTGGCGACTATTCAGTAACTTCGACGATAAAAGCATCCTTATAGCCCATCTTTTTAACGGATTTCAGATATTCCTGGGCCTCAGACTTGCTCTTGAATTTGCCGGTAGTGTATTTGTATTTGTTGTCAACTTTCGTATATGAAATGGTTTTCATCTTTGAAAACTTCTTTTCTTTAGTGTTGATTTTGCTTGAAGTTGTCATGAACTGTATCTTGTAGTAAGTTGCAGGTTTGGCTTCTTTTTTCTTTTCTGTTGCAACTTTCTTTTCTGTTGTAACTTGCTTTTCGACAGCTACTTGCTTTGTCTTGACTTCAGCAGGGGCAGTGTATGTCTTTCCGTAGCTTTGAGTGTCATCGGGAAGTCCTTCCACGTTACGCTTGTATTGTCTGAATGCCTCAAAGATGTTTTGAGCAATCTCATCTTGTCCGCTTGAGCTAATCAAATATGCCCGCTCCTCTGCGTTGCTGATGAATCCGACTTCTGTCAGAATACTCGGCATTGATGCTGTGTAAAGTACAAGGAATCCTGCTTGCTTGACACCGCGGTTATGCCTCCCTCTTGCCTCGTACCTGTCTTGTATGTTCTTCGCAAGTGTCAGACTTTGATCGAGATGCACGTTCTGAAGAAGTGTGAATATTATGTTGCTTTCATCGGAATTTGGATCGTAGCCGTCATAATTTTCCTGATAATTGTCCTCTAAAAGAATTGAAGCATTCTCACGCTTTGACACTTCAAAATTTTCCTTTGACTTGTGAAGTCCCATGACGAATGTCTCGGAGCCGTATGGTGCCGTCTTTTTGTTGGCATTGCAGTGAACTGAAATGAATAGGTCTGCGTGGTTCCTGTTGGCTATGGCGGTACGTTCCCTAAGTTCAAGGAAAACATCGGAGTCACGTGTGTATATGACATTGACATCTGGAAATTCTTTCTTTATTTTGGCTCCTAAGAGCTTAACAATCTTAAGGGTCACATCTTTTTCATTATAACCATTTGACTGTGCCCCCGGGTCCTTACCTCCGTGTCCTGCATCCAAGACTACAGTTTTGATTTCGTATCCGTTTCCTTCGGTAGCAATGGAATCCTGCGCCCAGACATTAAAAAAAGACGTTAGTGTAATAATAATAACTAAAAAACGTTTCATATTTAATCCTAAGTTTAGCTTTAAATTTTTACCTTTGCAATTTTAGCATTTAACGGCGATAAAATTAGTTTTATTTTGACGAGCCAGGGAAAACATATATTTTTTTTTATTATCAACATGATGTTGATAACTTTCTGTATGTTTGAAAGTGGAAAAATATATGCACAAGCTCCGGATTCTGACTCCCTGCCTGCTATTACAATCACTTCCACTGACACAATCAGTCTCAGGAAAAGCCCTCAGAAAAAAACTGTCCTTGATGAGATTATTAAAACCACTTCGTCAGACAGTGTCGTTTATGACCTCACCAACAAGAAAATTATTATGCTCAACAAATGTGTAATAGATTATGGGACAATACATCTCGAAACAGGATATGCTGAAATGGATTTGACTACCAATATGCTGATTGCCAAAGGATTGCCTGATTCGGTGGGGAATATCACACAAAAACCCGTATATAAGGATGGTGACCAGCAATATAACTGTGAAACTATCAAATATAATTTCAATACAGGCAAAGGCTACATTACCAATGTCATAACCCAGCAGGATGGCGGCTATTACCTTCATGGCGAGAAAATAAAGAAGTTTGAAAACAATATCACCAATCTGAAAAATGGTTCATTTACCACCTGTGACTTGGAACATCCGCATTTCCAGTTCAGGTTCACGAAAGGCAAACTTATTCCTAATGATAAGATAGTCACTGGGCTTACTTATTTGGAGATTCAGGATATTCCTCTGCCTGTCGGCATACCTTTCGGGATATTTCCACTCATCAAAGGTGGAACTTCCGGCATTGTAATTCCAGGTTACGGCAGTTCCAATGAACGTGGGTTCTTCCTCGAAAATGGCGGTTATTATTGGCATATAAATGACAAATATACTCTGAAGGTGCTCGGTGATATTTATTCGCGTGGCAGTTGGGCCATAAAACCTACTCTTCAGTATAAAGTCAGATACAAATTCAGCGGTTCGTTCAGTTTCAGTTTTGCACAGAACAAATCCGGAATAAGAGGCTCTTCCAATTATACATCACGCAACGACTTCAAAATCAGCTGGCAGCATACTCAGGACCCAAAAGCCAACCCGAACCATTCCTTTAGTGCCAACGTCAATTTTGTGACAAGCAAATACAATAGGCTGAATCCTTCAACCACAACTGACTACCTTTCCAACACTTTCAATTCGAGTATAGCCTATCAGACTTCCTTTTTTAAAAAGAAGATGAATTTTTCCATCAATGCCGGCCATACCCAGAACACTCTTGACGGCTCAATGACTTTTACCTTGCCTGACTTTTCGCTGTCAACTACAAAGCTCTATCCTTTCAAACGAAGGGTTGTGGTAGGGAAAGAAAGATGGTATGAAAAAATTTTCTTCTCGTACTCAATGGTAGGTAAGAATGAGTTGACTTCCATAGATTCGCTTCTCTTTACTGAACCTATTCTCGACAAGCTGAAAAATGGTATTAAACATACTATTCCAATCGGATTTACATCCAAGGTTTTCAATGTGATGCAACTTAATATCAGTGCAAATTATACCGAACGCTGGTACTCGAAATATTACGATATCTACTACGAAGGAGATACCACATACGTTGACGGTGAGCCAGTGGCACCGCACCTCGTAGAAAATCCAATATATGCTTTCAAGACTGCCCGCGACTTTAATTTCAATGCATCCTTGAATACCACACTTTATGGCCTGGTACAGTTCAGGAAATTTTTCATAAGGGCTATACGCCATGTTTTCACCCCTGCATTATCATTCAATTATACTCCTGATTTTGGCACGAGCTTCTGGAAATACTACGATACTTATACGGATGCCAGCGGCAACGAAGTGAAATATTCCATCTTCAAGGCAAGTGACTATACGCCCCTGTATGGGTATCCGAGTGACGGGGAATCGGGAAGGGTAAGTTTCTCTTTAGGCAACTCTTTGGAAATAAAAGTCAGAAACAAACATGACACAATAACTGGCACAAAGAAGATAAAGTTGATAGAAAGTTTAACATTGTCAGGCGGTTACGATTTTGCAAAGGATTCTTTGAATTGGAGCAATCTGAGCATAAGCGGTCGTACACAATTGATAAAAGGACTGGCGCTTGAATATTCCACTTCCTTGTGTCCTTATAAAGTGACTTCCGATGGCGTGATGATAAATCAGTTTCTGTGGAAGACTGACGGACGCTTGTTCGCACCACCTTCGCAGGTGTGGCGTCTCGGCTTCACTTATACTTTGAATCAGGATACTTTCAAGGGACAGAACGGGAAAAAACTTGCTTCGTATATTCCTCAGGGGTTGGTGCCTTTGTCTGATGCACTGTCAACCCGCGACATTTATATTGACTGGGACAACACTTGGAATGTGAATATTTCCTATAACTTTAATTATCAGATAATCCAGTCGATGGGCAAAGACGGTGAATATGTCAAGACTACCAGTATTGTGAATGCTGCATCGTTTTCCGGAGATGTCAATATTACAAAAAAATGGAAGATAGGCTATAATCTGAAATTCGACCTTACCACGATGGATTTGACATACGCCAATTTATCGGTTTACAGGGACTTGCACTGTTGGGAAATGCGTTTCAACTGGGTGCCTTTCGGCAGTGCCAAGAGCTGGATGTTCACCATAAACATCAAGTCTGCCGCCCTAAGTTCAATAAAATACGAAAAACAGAAATATGATTATTCATATTAGGTAACAAAACAGGTCTTTTTGCAATATTAAAAAAAGGCGTGATTATGTTACATGAGATTTATAATCTGTTTTTTCCGCGGCTGTGTCTCGGTTGCGGATGTCCGCTTAATGAGTGTGAAGAGTTTCTGTGTGAGCATTGCAAGTTTGATTTGCCGTTTACCAACTATCATAGTGTCAGGGACAATCCCGTTGAGCAGTGCTTTTGGGGCAAAGTGCCTGTTGAGCGTGCAACATCTATGCTTTACTATCACAAAAAGGGGATAGTGCAGTCGGTAATTCATTCCTTAAAATACCGGCAGTGTCCCGAAGTCGGTAATTATCTTGGAGTCATGGCAGCACATTGTTGTGGTGATTTCTTCTGTGGTATGGATTATCTGATGCCGGTTCCGCTTCATAAGAAAAAAATCAGGCAGCGCGGTTATAATCAGAGCCATAGAATTGCTGAAGGCATTGCTTCGGTGGCGGGAATTGCCATTTCCGAAGATTTGAAAAGGGTTGTATATACTGCCACCCAGACCCATAAGGACAAGTTTGAGAGGTATGAAAACACACTTCACAGTTTCTGTTTGGAAAATCCGCAGATATATGATGGGAAGCATATCCTTCTCATCGATGATGTGCTGACCACAGGTTCCACGTTGGAATCGTGTGTCAGGGCGGTGTTGCAGGTGCAACCGAATGTCAGAATCAGTGTGTTTACATTGGGATATGCAAAATAACCGATAGACAATGCAGAATCACTTTTCTGTAAATAATAATTGAAAAGTTTACCACTTTAGACTGAGATCGCTTGAGAAGGTTTCAGTAGAAATCGGACTGGTCCCCTCTTTTTGATGTCCTAAAGTTAGTAAGTCAAGCCAAAATGCCAAAGCGGGATGGTAATGCTGTGGCCAAATTCAATTTCATCCTTTACAACAATGCCATTGGGGATGTCCTGGATTTGCTTCTTCCCTTTCTTGCGCCCACCGAGTTCAAAAGTGTAATCGCCGATAATAAAATCCGACTCCCTTGATGCAAGCACCTTGTGCATCACTCGCATCTGATTGTAGAAAAAGGTCTCACGCAGATTGCCTATTTCGGGTTTCCCATTGGCTAAAACCGTCATCAAACTCGGATTGTCGACATACACCTTTTCCACTTTTCCCAAACCGCGCAAGCCACCGGTATTGTCACGCAACATACCAATCATTCCCGCCTTTTCGAGATAAGTTAAATAATTGGGCACATTGTTCTTGCTAACATGCAACTCTGTTGCAAGACTGTCAACATTTGGCTTGTAGGGTGCCAATTCAGCAATCACCGCCAGCATTTGTTTCAGTTTTCGCGCTGTGGAAGCCAGCATGTCGGCATATTGCGGAATATCAGAGTCAATCGTTTGCGAAATAATCTGTTCCATCTTGATTGCAAATCCGCTTTCCTTTGCGAAAGGATAGTATCCAAAAGCCAGATAGTCGCGGAACAAGGGCAAAGGATGTGGAATAGGCAGTTCAACTTCGTGCGAAAGTATTTCCTTCAAGGAATATGTTTTTGTCTTCACACCATGGAACAACTCAAGATACTCCCGAAACGACAACCCCTGCATGGAATACATTAAAGCACGACGGCTCAAGTCAGCTTCGCCTTTGGTAATATCGAGTACGGAAGAGCCTGTGAAGACGACATGCAAATCAGGATGCACATCGTAAATCTGTTTCAACTCTCGCGACCAGTTGTGGTATTTATGCGCTTCGTCAATAAATAAATGAGTGCCGCCCTCTTTTACGAAATCGTCAGCCAAATCAACCAGACTATGGTTGGCGAAATAAGTATGGTCAGCCGAAACATAGAGCCAAAAACCATCGTTCCGATTCGTCTTGATGCGTTGCAGCAGCATGGTCGATTTACCCACGCCACGTTGTCCAACAATACCAATCAAGCGGCTGTCCCAATCGATACTGTCAGCCATATAGCGCACAAAGTCAATTGGAGTTTGGCGCAGCATTTCCTCCATATAGGCGATTAAGGTGTTATCAATCATATCTTTCTCTTTATTTTTCGGCAAAAATAGTAAAAATCCCTCATATAGGGATAAATTTTATAAAAAAAGCACTGTTATAGGGATAATTAGTGATGTTTTTAGCACTTATTGAGGGATTTTTCCGAAAACACTAACTTTCCACTGAAAAATATATGTGGACAACAGCATTATAAAAGCAGCTTAAAAAATGATGAGTAACCTAACTATTCTTCTTCGGGCTATCATGCTTGAAACCGCAGGCTTTATAAATCTTAATGGTTCCTTTCGATAATCAAATCATGGTATTTGTCTGCAATGTTAGAAGCGATGGCAATAGGATCGCCTGAAGCTACAGGGTTGAACTGGCCGATGCGGTTCTTATACCATTGAGTTTCAAATCCATACTTTGGAATAGTGTCAAGTCCGGTCATAATTTGACGGAAATAATGCTCGTCGAAATCCTTTCCTTCATTAAAACAATAATTTGCATAATCAAAAAATTTCAGCCAACGTCCTTTGTAGTAGGAATCGACAAGTCCGGCCCAGGTCCGGCTTCCGTAGTCGTTGAGAAGATTGTCGCGTCCTGCCCACATTGTGATAAGGTCACGGGCATTGCTTTCGTAATAATTTTTCTCGGCATCATCCTTGCCGAAAGCACGCGAGTCATCAATCCATTTCCCGAGGAGAAATGCACTCTGAGTGTTCAATATGTCATCCAAGTCAGTGAGAACATCAATCATAATCTTCTCGGTTTCAGCACATTTTGCAATATCTTTAGCCTCATGGAATTTGCAGTAGTCTTTATACAAATCGGTAAAGAAATTGCTGAGCAACTGACGTGTGACATTTGCCACATCAAAGCCATGAGCGCGTGTGTTGCTTTCAGCTTTAAGCAGCAGCTCAAGGGCATTGAGCAGGTTAATGTTGTTATATTTTATTGTTGTGCCGATGTAATATTGATAAGGTTTGAGAGTGGGACGTCCATTGAGCATTGAGGCCTGACCTGGGGATGCAGGGGACTGATAAACCGTGTCTGCAAGCAGTTTCCAGGCTGCACGGTTGTTTTCATCCACTTTGCCTGCATGCCTGTCGGCAAGACTTTCAATCCATTGCCCAACGTTTTTATGCAAATCGAAGTCCCATGCCTTTTCGAAAATATATTCATACATGAACGGATTACAATCGAGCCCTTCGAGAGTTGAACCTAAACCGACAAAATTGTAACCGCCGTTTCTGACAGTGTTTTCGATTCTGGCGTTGACAGTGTCGATATTGCCTGCCAGACGAGAGTTCCCACCGAAATTGCCAAGGTAGCACCAGATATATGGCACACCGAAATATTTGTTTGTACGCTGCCAAACTTCCGTTCTTTCGCAGTAATAGTCAAGGAGAATCTGTTTGTCTTTCGGGAAGGAGGTGATATAAGGTTCAACACGTTCATTGGTCCAGAAATAGCGTTCGTTCCAGAAGAGCCACGTCATCTGAAGCCATATTGCGTCAGGGTCAGCAGCTGCAAGCGACTCATAAACCTGACGGCTTACGCGCCCCAGATACAGTGGGTCATCGGAAGGAGGTGTCATTTCATTGAAAAGGTCAATGCCGTAAATATGGTCGGTACCATAAAGATTCGTTTCTTCAGTGATGAATTTCTGCTGAATGAAAGTGAACAATGTGTCCATCGGGTCAAGGAAGCTGCACCAGCAAGCGGTGTCAAAATCACACCAGTTGCCGAGTGAAGACAGTGGTGCATTCGGAAATATTCTTTTGATTTCAGGAGGGACATGACCGGCGAAACCTGGCAATACGGGCCGCATGTTGAGTTCACGTTCACGAGTGACTATCTGTTTCTGAAGAGCTTCCTGGTCTTCGAGCCATGACATTGGGAGCGGTCCGTCATGACGGTCTATATTCTGCATCCTGTGCCAAGGAAGATGAGCAGGTCCGGTAAAATAGCTTCTGATCTCTTCATCAGTCAGGCCTAAATCAGTCCACACCCTGTACCATATAGCTTCCTGACCTGTAATTGCAAGAGGAAGGTTGACACCGTTGAGAGCCATCCAGTCGATGAAATGCTCCCAGTCGTCCCATCTCCACCATGGCATAGTGTAGCCGAAAGTGCAATAATTGAGGAAAAACCTGTTTTTTACGCGGGCGTCAATGCTGATTTTTTCCGGCACTTCTGGCAGGTGGGACGGCATGTCCGTCTTGTCATTGGCAAACCATGAAACCTCTGTTTTGCAATAATATTTCAGATAATGGTTGAGGCCGACGGCCATACTGTTGGCATTATTGCCGCTAATGATTATTTTACCGTTTTTCGACTCAATCTCGAAACGGTCAACTGAGTCGGCATCCAATTTCTTGAATGAAAATGATTTGGCGTGTTCAGGAATGATTCGTGACGTAAGATTTTTTGCGGCAGTGATATCTTTGTCGGTTTTGCCGCAACTACTTGACATAACTGCTATCAAAGGCAATAGCAGGACAAAAAAGTATTTTTTCATTTTTTAGGATTGAAATAACGTTGCAAAGGTATTGAATTTTATATACCTTTGCATTTTTATTGAAAATTAAAAAATGGAACATAATCTTTATATCACAAATTCCTTGTCAGGAAAGAAGGAAAAATTCGAACCTGTCGCTCCGCCTCATGTCGGAATGTATGTCTGCGGACCTACCGTTTATGGCGACGCCCATCTCGGTCATGCCCGTCCGGCAATCACTTTTGACCTGTTGTATAGATACTTGATTCATTTAGGCTATAAAGTGCGTTATGTCAGGAACATAACTGATGTCGGCCATCTTGAACATGATATGGACGAGGGCGAAGACAAGATTGCCAAGAAGGCCCGTCTCGAACAGCTTGAACCAATGGAAGTTGCACAGCATTATTCCAATTCGTACCATCGCGATATGCATCGTCTGAATGTGCTGGACCCATCCATAGAACCGTTGGCATCAGGACATATTTCAGACCAGATTGACATGATCCAGAAGATAATCGACAACGGTTACGCTTACGTTTCCAACGGCTCAGTCTATTTTGACGTTCCCAAATATTCGAAGGACAATCCATACGGCATTCTTTCAGGACGTAAATATGAGGATATGATAAACAATACCCGTGAGCTTGCCGGTCAGGATGAAAAACATAATCCGGTTGACTTTGCTCTCTGGAAAAAGGCTGCTCCGGAGCATATCATGAAATGGAACTCCCCATGGAGCGTCGGATTCCCTGGATGGCATGCCGAATGCTCGGCCATGAGTGCCAAATATCTTGGTATGCCTTTTGATATCCACGGCGGCGGCATGGACCTCAAATTCCCTCATCATGAGTCGGAAATTGCGCAGTCGGTAGCAGCTTATGGAGTGATGCCAGTCAAATATTGGATGCACAACAACATGATTACCATCAACGGGCAGAAAATGGGCAAGTCACTTGGTAATTTCATCATCCTCGATGACTTCTTCAAAGGTAACAGCACGCTTCTTGCACAGCCGTATTCCCCGATGACAATCCGTTTCTTCATCCTCCAGGCCCATTATCGTTCCGAACTCGACTTCTCCAACGATGCATTGCAGGCTGCTGAAAAAGGCATGAAACGTCTGCTCGTGGCAATAAAAACCCTCAGCCGCCTGAAACCCGGTAAGACGTCCGACTTCAACGTTGGCGAATTTGAAAAGAAATGCTTCGAAGCCCTCGATGATGACCTGAATACTCCAATCCTGATTGCTTATCTGTTTGATGCTGTGAAAGCAATCAACTCCGTTGCCGACAACAAGATGTCGATTACTGCGGATGATTTGGAAAAGCTCAAATCGTTGATGCATACCATCGTATTCGACATCCTCGGATTGATTGACGAGGTGGAAGGCAACAACAACAAGCTGATTGATGACTTGATGAGCCTGATTCTCGATTTGCGCGCCAAATCACGCCAGAATAAAGATTGGGCTACATCCGACCAAATACGTGATGCCTTAAAGGCGGCTAATGTGATTGTCAAAGACGGTAAGGACGGTACAACTTGGGAAATATAAATGAGCAAAGAAATAGTCATAGGAAATTTGCGTCTTGGTGGCAGTAACCCTGTGAGGATCCAGTCAATGACTAATACTCCGACTGATGATGTGAAGGCTACTGTCAATCAGACTATTGAGTTATGCGACAATGGTTGCGAACTTGTCAGGATAACCACACGCAATATCCGTGATGTCAATTGCCTTTCTGAAATCAAGGAAGAACTTGTCAGAAGAAACTGTTTGGTGCCTGTCATCGCTGATGTGCACTTCAATCCCAAGGTGGCAGAGCTATCTGCATCTGTTGTCGAAAAGGTAAGGATAAATCCTGGAAACTATATTGACAAGAAGGCAGGAAAAACAACATTTACTGACGAAGATACTGTCAATGCAATCAATGCGGCTAAAGGCAACCTCATACCTTTAATCAATATCTGCAAGAAACACGACACTGCAATCCGTATCGGAAGCAACCAGGGCTCATTGTCCGATAGAATTGTTTTCAAATATGGAGATACAGCAAAAGGTATGGTGGAGGCTGTCATGGAATTTCTCCAGATATTCGAAGAGCTTGATTTTCATAACATTGTAATTTCATTGAAATCAAGCAATCCTATGGTTATGATTGAAGCCAACCGTCTCATGGTTGAACGCATGAATCAGATTGGCGTTGACTATCCGTTACATCTTGGAGTAACCGAAGCCGGCAACGGCCAGGAGGCGCGAATCAAATCCGCAATAGGCATTGGCACTCTTCTCTGCGAAGGTATTGGCGATACTATCAGAGTGTCACTGTCGGAGCCGCCTGTGGAGGAAATCCAACCTGCCAAGGAGATTGCCCGATATAAGAATAATATTCATGTAAAGAAATTTGATGTGGGCAAACGTCCGATTTTGCAGGATTCACAACATCCTTTGTCTGTCATTGTTTCGGATAATATCGCAAGGTTAAGTAATGACGGATATAAACTTGCCGATTTCATAATCAAGGATGTTGGCAGTCATAATGATTTCATACTCTTCAATGACAATGATTTCCCTAATGCCAAAGTTATGGAAGTTACAGGAGCGTCTTTGAAGGATATTTGCGAACACCTTGACTGCTATTTCTCTGAAGAGCCTTACAGACCGTTGGTTGTCAAAAAATATTATAACAGGGACATTCCTTATGAGCGTCTGATGATAGAGGCTGCAATAGAAATTGGCTTTATCATCACTAATTATCCTGTCTCGGGAATATGGACCAATGTCAGGGAATCCATATTGGCTGACATATTGCAGGCCACACGTAACAGACTTTCAAAACCTGAGTTTATTAGTTGCCCTACTTGTGGCCGTACTGAATATGATCTGATTTCAGTAGCTGATGAAGTTAAACGTAAAACCTCTCACCTTAAGGACATTACGATTGGCGTGATGGGATGTGTTGTCAATGGCCCCGGTGAAATGCGTGGCGCGGACTATGGTGTGGTGGGTTTTGGTAAAAACAAAGTCATTCTTTACAGAGGCTGTGAGGCTGTTGGCCAGCCATTTCCTGCTTCTGAAGCTGCCGACCGTCTTCTTGAACTTATAAATAATGATAAACATATTAAATAATCATATTATGAAAAAATTATTACTCATGGTATTGCTGTCATTATGTTGGATATTCCTTCCGGCAGCGTATATTGTTGACTATCCAGTGACTCTTCATCAGCCTGACGGCACTGAAATTCACTGCTTTGCATCAGGTGATGAATATTACAACTGGTATCATGATGCAAACCATTTCACCATTATTGCCAACAGCGAAGGCTATTATTGCTACGCTGTGCTGTCGGGTGACAAGGTTGTTGCATCACAGTATGTGGTCGGTTCCGTTGACCCTGCGTCAGTCGGCATCAAACCGGGAGTTAGTATCTCCGCCGAGGCCAAGAACGCCATCAGAGATTCCTTCGTGAAAAACACCCCTCCGAAAACTCCGATTCCGGGGTATGATGTGAGCAAGGGCAAACTTGACAATTTCGGAGAGATGAATAATCTTGTGGTATATATCTATTTCAAGGATCAGACCCCATTCCCTGAAGACACTGCTTATTATTGGGGTATGTTCAATGGTAGCGGAGATGTGTCGAATCAGACTTTGCAGAATTATTTTGAGACCGTGTCTTATAATCAGTTCTCAATCCAGTCATATTTTTTCCCTCTAACGGAAACAACTGAGATTCTTGCTTATCAGGACAGTCATATCAGGGAATATTATATGCCTTATGACCCTGTGACAGCTCCGTCCGGATATCAAGAAAACGAAAGGGCTGACAGGGAATTCCAGCTGCTGCACGATGCAATAGAATTTATTGCCGATGAGGTTCCGGAAAACATTAACCTTGACCATAACCACGATGGCTATGTTGACAATGTGGTGTTTATTGTCAGAGGCGATGTAACCGCATGGTCAACACTTCTGTGGCCTCATCGCTGGTCATTGTATTCGCATTATGCCTATATTCACGGCCTGAGAGTTTATGACTTCAATTTCCAGATTGAAACCCACCTCAACAGCTCTGAAGCCAGTGTGCTCTGTCATGAAATGTTCCATTCGCTTGGCGCTCCGGACCTGTACAGATATTCCGACAATACCATCGCTCCGATAGGTAATTGGGATGTCATGTCGGGCAATCTGCATCCGGCACAATCAATGTCTGCCTATATGAAATACAAATATGGAGGCTGGATTGATGAAATTCCTGAAATTACCGAAGGTGGTGTGTATTATCTTAATACACCTTATTCTTCTGAAAACTGTGTTTATAAGATTGCTTCACCGAATTCTTCCGCCGAATATTTTGTGTTGGAATATAGAAACAAAACTCATCCGTTTGAAACTAAAATGCCGGGAGAGGGATTGCTTATTTTCAGAGCATATCCAAGCATAAACGGCAATGCAGGCGGACCACCGGATGAACTCTACGTGTTTCGCTATGGTGGAACCAACACTTTGACCAACGGCAATATCAATAATGCCAATTTCAATTCTGCTGTCGGCAGAACGGAATTCGATGACAATACTAATCCGCCATGTTTCCTGAAAGACAATACCCCAGGTGGCATATTCATCAAAAATGTCGGCTCTGTTAGTACCCAGATATCATTTGAAGTCTGGTTCGATGTAGTACCGACTGCTGAATTTGAAGCTTCATCAACTGAGGTAACAGTTGGCTGTCCTGTTGATTTTAGCGCCACTTCATATAATTTCGTTGACAATTGGTTTTGGGATTTCGAGGATGCTACTCCGAGTTCTTCAGAAGAACAGAATCCAACCGGAATTGTCTTTAATTCCCCCGGATATAAGACTGTAACGCTGACAGTTATGAACGAACATGGTGACGGTACCATTACAAAGGAAGGATATATCTATGTCAATGACACAGACGGACCTTCTGTAAGTTTCAGTTCTGACAGACAAACTGTGTGCCTCGATGGTCAGGCTATTCATTTTTATGGTGATGGCGATTTGTGCCCTACTTCGTGGCAATGGTCTTTCTCACCAAATACTGTCACTTTCATTGAAGGTACTGATGCAAATTCGCAGAATCCCGTGGTTTCATTCGATGTCGCTGGCGACTATGATGTGACTCTCTCAGTATCAAATGCCAACAAAACCAATACATTGACAGTTGAGAACTATGTTTCAATGTCCGGAATCAGTATCCATGATTATCATGAGGATTTTGAAAACATCAACAATATTCAGGAAGCAGGCTGGTTGGTTGAGAATCCTGACAATAAGCTTACATGGGAGCTTGCTGAAACTCTTGAAAACAACGGTGTCAATCATGCCCCATACGTCAATTTCTTCAAATATAACGGTGTCGATAAAAAAGATTATCTGATTTCTCCATATTTCAAACTTGATGGAAGATATCAGCTTCATTTCAGACATGCATACAGAATGAAGAATAGTGCTGTTTCTGATACTTTAAATGTGAGCATATCAACTGATTGCGGGGACACATGGCAACTTTTGGAATCTTTCTATGAGGATGGTTCAAACAACTTTGTAACTGGACCGGCAGTCAATTATGATTTCATTCCGCAGGATGTTACCGATTGGTGCGGCAACATGTCCGACTATGCAGATTGTCTGACTGTGGATTTGAGCGATTATGCTGGTTATGAAAACGTTATGATTAGATTTGAAGCCGTGAAATTGGTCGGAAATAATCTGTTTATCGACGATATTTATTTCGAATCTCTTGACGGAATCAACGATTATGCAGATATGGAATCGTTTACTCTGTTCCCTAACCCGAATAATGGTATTTTCACTCTCCGTTGTGACGGAAATTATAGTAATGTTAAGGTTGATGTGTTCAATATTACCGGAACAAGAGTACTGTCGAAGAATTTTATTGGCTCCAACTCTGTAATTGACCTTTCAGACTGTCCCGACGGATTGTATATTGTCAATATAACCACAAACAATTACTCTCAAAAGCTGAAGTTAATCAAACAATAGCATGAAACGATTCTGTTCATCTTTTTGTCTGATATTCTGTATTTTATCGCTCTCTGCTCAAAATGACATGCTGTCGTTCAACATGTACAATACAGGTGTGTCGTATCTGAAAAACAATAATGTTGACTCCGCTTTGTACTATTTTTCGATGTCTCTTTCCGTTAATCCAGAACTGAGCAAAGCTTATTATAATTCGGCATATTGCTATTATATTCTCAGGGATTATGGCAATTGTCTGAGGAATATAGACATGTTCATGAAAAATAATATCACAGCCGACTGCGTCTATTTACGCGGACGCTGTAATCATCACCTTGGCAATCTTGAAAGTGCTACGGCTGATTATTACAATGCGACTATTATAGATGGCAATATGGATATGGCTTATTATTATAGTGGTGTCATCAATTTTGAAAGCGGTGATTATGCAAAGGCGATATCCAACTTTTCCAAAGCATTGAATATCAATGGCAAAAAGAATGTTTACTATTATAATCGTGGCTGTTGTTATAAGCGTATGGGCGAATATGAACTTGCAATTAACGATTTCATCAAGGCGCTGAGTCTTGGCGATAACAGTTCCCGACTGAAGAATAATCTTGCCTTCTGTTATATGAAAACCAGAAATGTCCGCAATGCGGTTAAAAATGTCAATGAGGCTCTGGCTGCTGATTCGGCATTTATTGAAACATATAACACCAATGGGCTTGTTTCATATTTGATGAGTAATATGAAACAGATGATTATCCAACTTACTGACGGATTGGCTCGTAATCCTAATGATATCGTGTTGCTGAACAATAGGGGGGTGGCTTATTTTGAACTTGGTAATTATGAGTCTGCTCTTGCCGATTTTGATAAAGTGCTTCGTCTTAATCCTGATGATGCAGAAGCATATTTCAATAGAGGCAACACCAAGATGATGCTGCGGGATGTGTATGGCGCCTGTAGTGACTGGCATCAGGCTCAAAGCCGTGGAATTGAACTGCAGGAATGGATAATAGAGGAGTGTGAACCATGAGGAAGTTGCTGATAATATTATTGTTAAGCGTTTGTGGATCAACAGTTGCGGTTGGCCAGAACTTGGAATTTGTGAAATACAATTTCCATAATAAGAAGGCATTCAAAGAAGCCATGAAAAACCTTAAACAGGGTGATAAGCTGTTCTTTGCGAAAAATCCTGAGTACAGTCAGGCTTTGAATTATTATTATGTCGCACAGAATATTAACCCGTATAATGCGAAACTCAACTACAAAATTGGCAAATGTCTTTATTATGTGAACAAAGACAAGGCAAAACCTTATCTTTTCGCTGCTGACGGCCTGTGGAATGACCTTACACACGATTCACTTATGGTTTCTGAAAGCAGTTATATGCTCGCAGATGTCTATAAATCGGAACTCATTTTCGATTCTGCTGTCTATTACTTCAGAAAAGCTGCCGCATATGATTATACTCATAGTATCAATACATTGATTGACAAGGAAATACGGCAATGTTTGAATAACGATACCATTATCCGCCACCCTGAAAAGGTGTTTGTGGATTTGCTCCCTGTTGCCATAAATTCCGATGACAATGATTATTTGCCTGTATTGATAAATTATTACAGAGGTTTTGTGTTCAATTCCGACAGGAAGAATGATGCTCCGAAAAAATCGAAACTTTTCAACTTCAATAAAAACAAAAAGCCAGTAAACAAGTTTTATTACTGTGATATTATCAGTAAAAATGATTATGGTACTGTTAACGAGTATGCTTTATTGGGGTCATTAAAGGATGAAGATATTGTCACGGATATATCAGCTGACGGCAAATTCTGCCTTATCATCCGTAATGGTGACATCTATGTTTCATCAATTAACGGGACGGAACTGTCAAGACCCAAAAAACTGCCTCAGCCGGTCAATAGCAAAGATGAGGAATCGTTTGCCTGCTTTAATAAAAATATGCATTACATATATTTTGTAAGCGACCGTTCAGGTGGCAAGGGTGGCAAGGATATTTATCGTGTCAGCTTCATTATCTATAAGGAAGACAATTTCCGTTTCTCGGATAAAGTCGAGAATTTGGGAGAAAATGTCAATACCGAATATGATGAAATATCTGTGTCACTTCTGCCTTTCGACAATGCAATGTATTTCTGTTCAAACAGAATGGATGCTCTCGGCGGATTTGATGTGTTTGTCTCATTGCCTGACGAATATGGTTGGCTGCCGGCTAAAAATCTGGGGTATCCTCTCAATACTCCTGACGATGAATTGTATTACTATCCCGTAAGAGACTCCCGTCATGGCTATCTGACAAGAAGGGTCGATTATAATGATGCGAATATCTATCGTGCTGAATTTGTTGATTTTGATAATAAAATGCTGATAAAGAGCTATGATGACAAATTATTTGCCCTTTCAGATGAAGATGACTTGAAAACAGTTTCATACGAACCTGAGCTTGTTGTAAGTGAGAATGTTATAGTTTCAGTATCCGGTCGTTTTATCGACAAGGATACACATGAACCTGTCGGTGTCAGTGTCAGAGTCTATGATCTCAATACGATGAGAATTAAAGCGTCTTTTGTTACACATGCGCAATCCGGTCGCTACCGTATTCCGCTGCCTTCAGGTGCTGATTATCTGCTTGCCCTTTCCGGCAATGATGATTATCTCTTTTGTCAAAAAATACTGCATGTTGAAGGTACTACCACACCACAGAGTTATGAACTGGACATCGAACTGCAGAAAACATCCGATGAAGCGCTTATTAATCTCGAAAACCTTGCTTTTGTCCCAGGTACAGTCGAAGGAGAAGTTGTCATTGATGAAGAAGCATCTTTTCCGACTATAGCCCTGATAGTAATGATGCTACAAGGAAACAATAATGTTTCATTGGTGATTGTCGGTAATGAGAGTAAAGCTGTACAGTTTGGTAAACAGTTGGTAATTAATGGAATCAGCATCGACAAACTTTCATATCAGTTTGTCGATGAGCTTGATTCCAATGTTTCGATAAAAATAATAAAAGAGGAAATATTGAAAGAAAATGTTGGCGGTGAATGATTGCCTTGTATCCGATAAGGTTGGGGAGGTGTGTTTCTGCTGCAATCTTGAAAATTGCAAAGGATGCTGCTGTGTGGAGGGGGACCTTGGTGCCCCGCTTGAACCTGATGAAATATCACTCATCGAGGATTACAAGGAGGAGATATATGAATATATGACAGATGCCGGAATTGAAGTTGTCAGGAATAATGGGGTCTTTGCCCCTGGTTTGGGCAATGATTTTGTCACGCCATTGATTGATGACCGAGACTGTGCATTTCTCTATTATGATGAAAAAAAAATAGCCAGATGTGCGATTGAGACCGCATATCGTGACGGAAAAATTCCTTTTAACAAGCCGATTTCGTGTCATTTGTATCCCATAAGACTGAATATATATGGAGATGTTACTGCCGTAAATTATGATTATTGGGATATCTGTGACGATGCCCTGAAACTTGGTAAGGAAAGGAACATCAGACTTTATCAGTTTCTAAAGGAACCCCTCATCCGCCGTTTCGGAGAGGAGTGGTATTCAAAATTATGCGATGAAATTGAAAGACATTAGAATTATTTTGTATTTTTGCAACTTCAATAAAATGAAAGGACAATAACAGTCAACGGAAAGCTGCCGGAGTGGTCGAACGGGGCAGACTCGAAATCTGTTATACCCTTTATGGGTATCGGGGGTTCGAATCCCTCGCTTTCCGCATTCTTTAAATTCCGTTTGTTATGAAAAGATTGTTTGTGATTTGCGCAATACTCCTTGCAAGTGTTTCATTACATGCACAGGTTAACGATATGTTAGGCGATTGGTACACGGTTGATGACAAATCCGGTGAGAAATTGTCTGTCGTAAATATTTATAAAGGCGACAACGGCCTGTATTATGGAAAAATCGAGAAATTACTCAAACCTGATGCTAAAACTGTCTGCACCGAATGTCCAGGTGAAGACAAGGGCAAAAGTAAAATAGGATTGGTAATAATCAGAGATATGAAAGCCGATAAGGACAAACTTACTGGCGGTCGTGTCCTTGATCCTGATACCGGTAAATTCTATTATGCAAAGATCTCCCTTAAGGACGGTCAACTTGTACTTCGCGGTTCTCTTGATAAAAAAGGTCTTCTCGGACGAAGTCAGACTTGGGTAAGGAAATAGTACTGGGTTCTTGGCATTGTCTGCTACAAATAAATCTTTTGTTGACGAATCTGTGTGCAGTGTGAATATTAATTGATTAGAAATATGGAAAAATTTTTACTTTCTTTGAATGAAGTAGAGAATATCTTATACGAAAATCATAAGCTCAGTGTCTCAGATGGGGTGTTGCAAAAGGTGGATGAATGCTACAACTTCTTAAATGATTTTTGTAGGGGGAAGGTGATTTACGGCATCAATACTGGCTTTGGCCCTATGGCTCAGTGGCGTGTTGATGATGAGTATCTTACAAATCTGCAATATAATATAATCCGCAGCCATTCCACCGGAGTGGGTGAACCTCTGTCCGATATTTATGTCAAATCGGCAATGATTGCCCGTCTTGGCACCTTTTTGCAGGCGCATTCAGGTGTGCATGTCGATGTCATCAAACTTCTCATCGAATTTATTAATCGTGATATTATTCCTTTCATTCCACGGCATGGCAGTGTTGGCGCCAGCGGTGACCTCGTACAACTAGCACATCTGGCTCTCACGCTTATCGGTGAAGGGAAAGTCCATTATAAAGGCGAATGGCGTAATGCGTCAGACGTATTGGATGAAAACCATCTTAAACCGTTTGAAATCCATATACGCGAAGGCCTCTCTATAACTAACGGAACCTCTGTGATGACAGGCATAGGAATTGTCAACCAGTTCAATGCTGAATATCTGCTCGATTGGGCTACACTTGCAGCAGTCTGGGTTAATGAAATAGCTTCCTCATTCGATGACCTGATGTCAAAGGAACTCAATGAATGTCGTCACCATGAGGGACAGCAGATAATTGCCCGCCGTATGCGTAATCTTGCTGAAGGCAGTAAATGTCTGCAACAGCGTGAACACGAACTTTATGATGGAAACAATACTGACAAGATTTTCGAACATAAAGTTCAGGCATATTATTCTTTGCGCTGTGTACCTCAAGTCTTAGGCCCTGTGTATGAGACGCTTGCAAATAGCAGACGCATCCTCGAAGAAGAAATTAATTCTGCATGCGATAATCCTATCGTTGATCCGGCTTCCAATAATGTTTATCATGGCGGCAATTTCCATGGTGACTATGTCTCTCTTGAAGAAGACAAAGTGAAGATTGCAATGACAAGGGTGGCCATGACTGCTGAGCGTCAGCTCAACTATCTGTTCCATGACCGCATTAACGGTATCCTCCCTCCATTCCTGAATATGGGTACTCTCGGACTCAATTATGGTATGCAGGCGTGCCAGTTTACGGCAACATCCACTACAGCCGAATGCCAGACCCTTTCAATGCCCAACTATGTCCATAGTATCCCTAATAACAACGATAATCAAGATATTGTGAGCATGGGTACAAATTCTGCCCTGCTGTGCTCAAATGTCATCGAAAATGTTTATCAGGTGATGGCTGTTCACTATATTGCCCTCGCACAGGCAGTTGACTGCCTGAATATCCAGGACAAATTGTCTTTTTCTTCCCGACGTGTCTATGACGATATCAGAAAACTGGTGGCTGCAAGAATTGAAGATCAGCCTTTTTATGAGGATATTGCTAAAGTTGAAACTTACCTTAAGAATAATCCTCTTAGACTGAAATAAATGCCTGAAATCAAACATAACCTTTGGAAAGGAAAAACTGATGGAACCCCATGGATGCACAAGACGTTGATTTGGCTTATGCGTTGGATAAACCTGAATGTTTTCTACGGCATTATGGCTTTAGTTGTTCCTTTTTACATGATTTTCAATAGGCAAGGTTATCGTTCAACATACAACTTCTTTCGTAACAGAATAGGATATCCGCCTCTGAAAAGCTTTTTCAGCGTCTATGCCAACCATTTCAGGTTCGGACAGGTAATTCTTGATAGATTTGCTGTCTTTGCAGGCAAATCTTTTCATTTTGATATAGAAAATTTTAACCTTTATGAAAGTCTTTCCAATTCAGACAAAGGGTTTATCATGCTCGGCTCCCATGTCGGAAATTATGAGATGGCGGGCTATTCATTGGTTGCAGAAAAAACCATCAATGCACTGCATTTCGATGGTGAAGCAAAGTCGATTATGGAAAACAGAAGTCATCAGCTTGGCGGGAATAATATAAAATTGATTCCAGTGCTGGATGACATGTCACATATCTTCTTGTTAAACAACGCTTTAAGCGATGGGCAGATAGTCAGCATCCCAAACGACAGAATGTTGGGTTCGTCAAAACATGTTGATTGTGTGTTCTTTGGTGAAAAAGCAAAATTTCCAACCGGTGCATATATTATGTCAATCAATCGCGAAGTTCCGATGATTGCGGTATTTGTAATGAAACTTTCGGGTAGAAAATATAAAATCCTGGTTCGTAAAATTGAGGCTCAGCAGGAACAGATTATTTCCAAACAGGAAAAGATTTACATGCTCGCCTCATGTTTTGCATCGAATCTTGAGGATGTGGTCAGGGAATATCCTACCCAGTGGTTTAACTATTTTGATTTTTGGAAACAATAAAATCTGTAGGTCATGAAAGTGATATTCAAAATAGCTGATAACATTGTCTCACCGCTTGGTTTTACTACTGCTGAGAACTTCAATGCAGTGAGGACGGGCAGGTCTGCCATCAGACGTTATGAAGATAAATGGGAAATCCCTGACCCTTTCATGGCTTCACTTATTGACAGAGATGCTCTTGACCATGAATGCGGTTCGTTACCATTGAAGCAGCATTATACCTGCTTCGAAAAGATGGTTCTGTTGTCTGTTTCCAAAGCTTTGGAAAACAGTGGGGTGCAGCCTGATTCCGATAGAGTTCTGTTTGTGGTTTCCACCACAAAAGGAAATGTTGATTTACTCTATGAAAACAAATACAACCTTCCGTCCGACAGAATCCTTTGTGGAGTAACTGCAAGAGTTATCTGTGATTATTTTCATAATCCAAATCCGCCAATTGTTGTGTCGAATGCTTGTATATCAGGGGTGTGTGCCCAAATTGCTGCTATGAGGAACCTCTTTGGCGGCAAATATGATTACGTGATTGTCACTGGTGCTGACTGCCAGTCAAGATTTATAGTTACAGGTTTCCAGTCGCTGAAGGCTTTGTCGCCTGATTTGTGCCGCCCTTTCGACAAAGACAGAAAGGGTTTGAACCTCGGTGATGCCGCTGCGACCATTATCTATTCCGTAAAGGATGAATGTGACACGGAGCCGGATGACTGGATAGCCGTTGACGGCTCCATCAGAAACGACGCAAACCACATTTCCGGACCGTCACGTACAGGTGAAGGCAGTTACAGAACTCTTGTCAATGTGCTTCATGATACTAATCCTGACGATATTGCCTTCGTTAATGTTCATGGCACTGCAACGGTTTACAATGATGAAATGGAATCAATAGCCTTGTATCGTGCCGGATTGCAGGCAGTTCCGGTAAACGGACTTAAGGGCTATTATGGTCATACAATGGGTGCCGCAGGTGTTATTGAAACGATACTTTCAATGTGTGCCGTTGACAACAATGTCATCCTTGCCACTCGCGGCTATGAAACTTGCGGAGTGTCATATCCTTTGTCATTGTCAAATGAAATTCGTCATACCGACAAACGGTCCTTTATAAAACTTCTTTCCGGTTTTGGAGGCTGTAATGCGGCAATTCTTTTTAAGAAAGGAGGTGCGTTATGATAAAGTCATGGATTAAAATTACTGACAGGTCCGTGTCGCTCAATGGGCAAATAATGGATTTCCCTTCATACGGAAATGCTTTGCTTACCGAAATATACAGAAGCAAAGTTAAGGATTATCCCAAGTTCTTCAAAATGGATGCCTTGTGCAAGTTGGGATTTCTCGGTTCTGAACTTGTTATTCAGGATGAAAACACCAACCGCTTTGTCCCTCGTGAAGACAGAGCTGTAATCTTGTTTAACAGAAGTGGATCGTTGAACGCTGATGTTAACTTTCAAGCAACTCTGCAACCTGATGATTTTTTCCCGAGTCCTGCTCTTTTTGTCTATACTCTTCCGAATATTATCACTGGTGAGATAGCAATCCGAAATAAGTATTTGGGCGAAACCTCTTTCTATGTTTTGGAGAAAAAAGACCCTGAAACCATTGCCTCTCAAATAGTTGAATCTTTTCAGGATAACATTACAAAATCGGTAATTGGTGGTTGGGTTGACTGTGTTGATGAAAACAACTTCGAGGCAGTCATGTTTCTGTGTTATAAGGATGAAAATGACAAATTACATGAGGAAATCAAAAATATTTTATCTAAATGATTAAAAACTAAAAATATGGATGAACTGATATTAGAATTGAAAAATGAGATAATAGAAACTCTCAATCTTGAGGATATGCAACCGGAAGACATCGACACTGATGCTCCTCTTTTCGGTGAAGGCCTCGGTCTGGATTCGATTGATGCTTTGGAACTTATAGTTCTGATGGAAAAGAATTACGGTATTAAACTTAGAGATGCGTCCAAAGGCAAGGAGATTTTCAAATCAGTAAGGGTAATGGCTGATTATATCGAAAAGAACAGAACAAAATAACTGATGGGGAAGCCGATTTTCATAACGGGAGCTGGCATAGTTTCAGCAATAGGACTCAACAAGCAGGAGGTGTTGTCTTCTCTGCTTGCTGGGAAATCCGGTATTGCTGATGTACGATACTTGGACACCGAGCATCGGGAATTTCCGGTCGGAGAAGTCAAGCTTACCAATGAACAGATGATTCAAATGCTTGACATTAAGCCTGATGCCGTTACTACAAGAACTTCCCTTATGGGTATGCTTGCAATGAAGGAGGCTTTGGATGATGCCAATCTCACACGTGAGGATATTCATCGTGCAGCATTCGTTTCCGGTACTACTGTCGGCGGAATGGATAAAACCGAACATTATTATCTTGATTTTATCAACAATGACAAAAAAAACAAATACATCGTTGTTCATGATTGCGGAACGTGTTCGGAAATGATTTGTGACTATTTCGGCGATTTCGCTTTCGTCACTTCAGTCTCTACAGCTTGTTCTTCGGCTGCAAATGCCATTATCAGAGGTGCTGCTATGATACGTGCCGGTTTGTTCGATATTGCAGTTGTCGGTGGTAGCGAGTGTCTTACGAAATTCCATCTCAACGGTTTCAACTCCTTGAAAATTCTTGACACTGAACTGTGCCGTCCTTTCGATGAAACCCGTTCAGGCTTGAATCTTGGTGAAGGTGCCGCATATCTTGTGCTTGAGTCTTATGATTCAATGAGAAGAAGAAATGTAAAGCCTTTGTCGGTACTTGCAGGGTATGGTAACGTTTGTGATGCCTATCACCAGACCGCATCGTCTCCGGAAGGTGAAGGTCCGTACCTGGCAATGAAGGAAGCCTTGGAAGATGCCGGATTGAATGTTTCGGATATCGACTACATCAACGCACACGGAACCGCAACCCCTAATAACGATCTTACGGAAAGTATGGCGTTGAAACGACTTTTCTCAGACAGAATCCCTCCTGTTTCCTCAACTAAAGCCTTCACGGGACATACTACAAGCGCCACCGGCTCCATTGAAGCTGTAATCTGTATTCTTGCTATACGTAATCAATTTCTTCCTGTTAACCTGAACTGGAAAAATCAAATGGAAAATGGCATAACTCCGGTGACCGATTTGCATCCTGACAAACCTGTGACCAATGTGTTGTGTAATTCGTTCGGATTCGGTGGCAATGATTCATCACTTCTTTTATGCTCTTCTGAAATTTATGACAAGGAATAGTTTTTACATAAAGTCAACTGCTCAGATTTCGATTCAACAGCCGTTGTGTGAGGACTGGATGGAAAATCCTATATGGTATGATTCCAATTATGTCCGCTCTTTGGAGCCCGACTACAAACAATATATTCCGCCTATGGAAGCTCGCAGAATGACCAGAATCATGAAACGTTCCCTGACCACTTCCAATGTTGCTATTAAAAAGTCGGGACTTGTGCTTCCTGACGCCATCATTACTGGCACAGGATGGGGATGTATGGATAATACCGAACAGTTCTTGGAGATTTTGTGTAATGAAGGGGAACAACTGCTGAAACCCACTTTGTTTATACAGTCAACGCATAATACCATCAGTTCACATATAGCCATCAATACCTGTAACAACGGTTACAACATCACTTATTCGCACAGATGCGTCTCTTTTGATATGGCATTGTTCGATGCGTATTTGCAGTATAAGTTCGGTAAGATTGATTCAGCTCTTGTAGGAAGCCATGACGAAGTGACACCGACATCTTTCGTTTTGCTTAAAAAAATGGGACTCGTTGGCTGTGATGACGAAATCTGCGGTGAGGCTTCAGTGTCAACTGTTTTGTCTTCCACTCCGTCTGACGCGCATAGTGCAGTTGCGGCAATAAGAATTATTTATAAACCCTCTGTGTCTGAAATACATTCTACAGTAAACCAATTGCTTGCGGATGCTGAAATGTGTACGGAGGATATTTCTGCTGTAATGGTCGGAATAAGTGGCAACAAAACTACTGACAACCTTTACTATGATATTGTTGACAACTGTTTCAGAGATAAAACAATACTTCACTATAAACATGTTTTCGGTGAATGCTTTTCAGCATCCGCTTTCGGCTTCTACGCTGCTGACTGCTGTTTGAAACATGGATATATCCCTGACTTTCTGTATGTTGATAAATCACAGGGAATGATTGGAACTCCCAAAACCATTCTCCTAATTAACCATTCTGACGGCAAAACCTTTTCATTTATTCTTCTGAGATCAGTTTAATCAAATAAAATGAAACAGCCTGATAATCTTTGTGTTGTGATGCCAACATACAATAACGGCAACACCATAATCAACATTTTGGAGCGGGTGCTCCAATTTTGCGAAAATGTAATTGTGGTTGATGATGGCTGCACCGATGACACATATAAATTGTTGCAGCAGGCTGCTCTTCCGGTAACCATATTACGGCATGAAAGAAATAAAGGCAAAGGCGCGGCGTTAAAGACTGGTTTTAAAAAGGCTATTGATTTGGGATTCCTTTATGCAATAACAATTGATTCCGATGGCCAGCATTATCCGGAGGATATCCCATTGCTCGTTGAAGCTCATCAGCAGAATAAAGATGCTATCATTGTTGGAAGTAGAAACCTTAGGAGTGACAATATGCCGTCAAGCAGTTCCTTTGCAAACAGGTTTTCAAATTTCTGGTTCCGCTTGCAAACAGCTCAGAATGTGCCGGATACGCAGACAGGATTTCGTCTTTATCCACTGAAGAAGATAAAAGGCCTAAATATACTCACCTCACGATATGAGGCCGAATTGGAACTACTTGTCTTATCTGCCTGGAATAATGTTAAAATAATATCTGTTCCTATAAAAGTATATTATCCGCCTGAAAATGAACGCATTACTCATTATAGGCCATTTATGGATTTTTTCAGGATATCTCTCGTGAACATTGTATTCTGTCTTGGTGCACTCTTCTATGCTTTGCCTCTTTCCATAATGCGTCATCTGCATATCGTTTCTATGTTTGTCTTGCTGTTGTTGCTGAGCAATAGCCTTATATCACAGGAAGTGATTAAAATATGGAAAGGGACTCAGATACATGCCGATTATGTGAAGATGTCTGCTTATCAGCTGGAAAATGACGATAATGTTTCTGATGATTTGAAAGGGACTGCTGTTATAGTCTGTCCGGGAGGAAGTTATTTTTGGCATGATAAGAACAATGAAAACATTAAGGTTGCCAATTGGCTGAACGACAATGGAATAACGGCATTTGTTCTGAATTATACAACTGCCGGTTTTATTGCTTATGCAACGTATTACCGTTATCTGTTTCCTGTCCGCCAGTATCCTGATATGATTATGGACATACAGCGTGCGATTCAGCTCGTTAGAGAAAACGCTGATTATTACCATATAAACCCCAATAAGATAGGAGTGATGGGCTTTTCGGCAGGCGGTCATCTCGTTATGCTGTCAGGTGTATTCTCAGAGCACGACTTCTTGTCTGATATGGGCATCGGGGTGGATGTTTCGCTCGTCCCTGATTTTATTGCTTCTGTCTATCCTGTCGTCACTATGTCTAAGGAATGCACCCATCAGCGTTCAAGACGTGGCCTCCTTGGGGAAAGGAATAAATCTGACATCACAATGAGAGATTCGTTGTCGCTTGAGGAACATATTCCTCGGAATTGTCCTCCGGTGTTCCTTGTAAATTGTACCGATGACCCTGTTGTGGACTATCATAACTCCATTCTTCTTGACTCGGCGTTGATAGCACAAAACATTGAACATAGATATATCAGATATGATACTGGTGGCCATGGCTTCGGAGCAAGCGATACAAGCGGTTCCGAGGAATGTCATGCCTGGAAAGGTGAATTTGTCAAATGGCTGAAAAGTGTAATTAAAAATAATTCATGATGAAAAATAATATAACGGACATTGAATACAAATCTCCAGAGGAGATAAAATCATTTCAGGAGAAGCTCCTTAATAAGGCTCTTGTCTATCTTAATGAGCATTCCCGCTATTATCAGCGGCTTTTTGCCAAATATGAAATCGACATCAATAAAATAGTTTCTTTGGAAGATCTCATAAGAATCCCTTTTACTGAAAAGAAAGATTTGCAGCTTTTCAATGATGATTTCCTCTGCTGTCCCAAGGATAAGATTATAGATTATATAACCACATCAGGAACATTGGGGGATCCTGTCACTTTCGGCTGTACGGAGAAGGATTTGCAGCGTCTTGCCTACAACGAAAAGAAATCTTTTGAATGTGCTGGTATCCGCCCAGGCAATATAGTCCAACTGATGACTACTCTTGATAAAAGATTTATGGCTGGAATGGCTTATTTCTTGGGCCTTCGTGAGCTTGGTGCCGGAATAGTGAGAGTTGGAAACGGAATACCTGAACTTCAGTGGGATACTATAAAACGTATTAAACCTGACACTATCATGTGCGTCCCTTCCTTTATTCTCAGACTTATCCAGTATGCAGAGGAACACAATATTGATTATAAAAACAGCAGTATCAGACGCATTATAGGCATTGGTGAGGGACTTAGGGAACAGGATTTTTCTCTTAATCTGCTCGGCCAGCGAATCAGGGAAAAATGGGATGTGCAACTTTTTGCAACTTATTCATCTACCGAAATGTCTGCCACTTTCTCGGAATGTGAATATGGACTTGGAGGTCATTGCCATCCGGAACTCATAATTGTGGAAATCATTGGTGATGATGATTTGCCTGTCCCTGACGGTGAGGTCGGCGAAGTTGTAGTAACAACTCTTGGTGTTGAGGCTATGCCTTTACTGAGATTCCGTACCGGTGACATGGCCGCAAAGCATGTCGAACAGTGCAAGTGTGGCAGAAATTCCTACAGGCTCTCTCCTTTGGTGGGTCGTAAAAACAATATGATTAAACTCAAAGGAACAACTCTTTATCCGCCTGCAATCAATGATGTCCTTGATGATACAAACTATGTCGAAAATTATGTTATCATCGTTGATAACAGTGATGCCGGTACTGATGATGTGAAAGTTTATGTCGGTCTTAAATATATGCCTGATTTTGACCCTGTTAAAGACCTCAAAGATCATTTCAGGTCAAGAATCAGAGTCGCTCCCACTGTCGAAATCCATACAGTTGAAGAGATTTATTCAATTAACTATCCTGCAAAAAGCAGAAAACCTATCAAGTTTATAGATAATAGAAAAAAATGAAATGATAGACCCTCGATTTGATGACATAAGACCTTATTACGACAGCGAAATTCCTGCTTCCATGCAGCGAATTGCCACATGTCCTTATTTCGATAAGATTGCATCGTTCGTTTTTCCTGATGAAGATACGGAAACAGTCAGAAAAAAAATTATTAATATCAGTACTGTAAACGAATTTCAGAAAAAGGTCATGAGCCCGATGAATGAACAGGTTATCAAACGTACTATGACAGACCTCACTTATGTAGGTATTGGGAATATTTCCAAGGACAAAAGTTATATGTATGTTTCCAACCATCGTGACATCGTACTGGATGCCAGTCTGTTGCAGCAGATATTGTTTTATAACGGCTTTGAAACAACTCAAATTACCCTTGGGGCAAATTTAATGGAAAACCCGGTTGTCACCGATGTTTTCAAATCTAATAAGATGTTTGTGATTGAACGTGGTGGCAGCTTGAAAGAGTTCTATTTCAGCTCTTATCATGTTTCCGATTATATGAGATATATGATAACCCAACGTCATGAATCCGTTTGGATTGCACAACGCAACGGCCGTACCAAGGACGGTAAGGATGTTACTGATAGGGGAGTTATCAAGATGTTTGGCATGAGCAGTTCTGAAAATAAGGTTGATGCTCTTGCCGAGCTTAACATCCTGCCAGTCTCTGTCTCATACGAATGGGAGCCATGCGATGTGCTCAAGGCTGTTGAACTTTACCATCGCCGACGCGGAAAATATGTGAAAAAACATGGTGAAGATGTCAACAGCATTCTAACCGGTATTCTGCAACCCAAAGGCAGGGTTAATTTTCATTTCTGTGATGTTGTTAGCTATGATGACCTTATGAGATACAATGACTGCAACAAAAATGAATTTGAACATAAGGTCGCTGAACTCATTACTAATCGCATTTGTCGGAATTATATGCTGTTCCCGAATAATTATATTGCTCACGACCTTCAACATAACAATCAGCAGTTTGCCGATCGTTATACTGAAGAACAGAAACAAACATTTGTTAAGCATCTGGATGTCCTTAAGGAATATACTGAATATAATCAGGATGAACTTCTGGAGATATTCCTCGGCATATATGCATCACCAGTTGATAATTTATAAACATCTATAATTCATTGCATTATGGACGACAAGAAAATTATTTTCTCAATGATTGGCGTGGGTAAAGTCTATCCGCCGTCTCATCAGGTTTTACAGGATATTTACCTGTCATTTTACTATGGTGCTAAAATAGGCATTATTGGTTTGAATGGTTCAGGTAAATCCACATTGCTGAAAATCATTGCCGGTCGTGATACTTCTTTTAACGGAGAGGTGGTGTTTTCCGGCAAATATTCAATCGGTTACCTTGAGCAGGAGCCGCAACTGGATGATAATAAGACAGTTAAAGAGGTTGTCCAAGAGGCCGTCCAGCCGGTTGTGGATTTGCTCGCTGAATATGAAGAGGTCAACAATAGATTTGCAGAGCCTATGTCCGATGATGAAATGAATGCCCTCATCGAACGTCAGGGGGAACTGACCGAAAAACTTGACCAGTGTGATGCATGGGATCTTGACAATAAACTTGAACGTGCTATGGACGCTCTTCGCTGTCCTGATGACGATGCGCCTGTTAAAAACCTTTCCGTTGGTGAACGCCGAAGGGTGGCTCTCTGCCGCCTGTTATTGCAGGAACCTGATATCCTTCTGCTTGATGAACCCACCAACCATCTTGACGCCGAGTCTATAGAATGGCTTGAACTCCATCTTCAGCAATTTAAAGGCACTGTAATTGCAGTAACTCATGACCGTTACTTCCTTGACCATGTGGCAGGTTGGATTCTTGAACTTGACCGCGGACATGGCATACCATGGCAAGGCAATTATTCTTCGTGGCTTGAACAGAAGAAGAGGCGTCTTGAAATGGAAGAGAAACAGGAATCACGCCGGCAGAAGACACTCCAGCATGAACTCGAATGGATACACATGGCTCCCAAGGCACGACAGGCAAAAGGCAAGGCACGTCTCAATGCTTATGAGAAATTGGCGAAAGAGGATGTCGTTCAGAAAGAACAGAAACTCGAAATATTTATCCCTAACGGCCCGCGTCTTGGCTCCGAAGTTATCGAAGCTGTCAATGTCTCCAAAAGCTTCGGTGATAGAATCTTGTTCGAGAACCTCAATTTCAGACTTCCGCCTGCTGGCATTGTCGGTATAATCGGTCCAAACGGTTGCGGTAAAACAACTCTTTTCAGAATGATAATGGGACTTGAACAGCCTTCTTCTGGAAGTTTCAGAATCGGCTCTACTGTTAAACTCGGCTATGTTGACCAACGGCATGAGTTTATCAATCCCGAAGATACGGTATGGGAGGCGATTTCAGAAGGCAATGAGCAGATTTTGCTCGGAGGACGTATGATAAATTCGAGAGCTTACGTAGCCCGTTTCAATTTTTCAGGCACCGACCAAAGCAAAAAGGTTCGTATGCTCTCCGGTGGTGAAAGAAACAGACTTCATCTTGCTTTGACTCTAAAAAGCGAAGCTAATGTCCTTCTTCTCGATGAACCTACTAACGATATAGATATCAACACATTACGCGCATTGGAAGACGGTCTTGAAGATTTTGCCGGATGTGCTGTCGTAATATCCCATGACCGTTGGTTCCTCGACAGAATCGCCACACATATCCTCGCTTTTGAGGGTGATTCCAAGGTTGCTTTCTTTGAAGGAAGCTATTCCGATTATGAGGAAAACAGACGAAAACTCAACGGAGACGTTGCCCCACACAGACCCAAATACAGAAAATTAATCCTCTGATTATTTTTTTCTTGACATTTTTTTATTTTTTTATTTTTTTTGCGAGTTCAAAAAATTAAAATGTTCTTATTATGTGTGGAATTGTAGGTTATATAGGAGACCGTAAGGCATATCCTATTCTGATGAAAGGTCTGTATAGGCTTGAATATCGTGGTTATGACAGTGCTGGCATAGCCCTTGTTAACGACAATGGTAATCTTTCTGTCTATAAGGCGAAAGGTAAAGTTTCAGCGCTCGAAGCGACAGTTCAGGACAAGGATATCAGCGGTACTGTGGGAATAGCTCACACACGCTGGGCAACTCACGGTGAACCTAACGTGGTTAATGCCCATCCACACTATAGCAAAAGTAGAAACCTTGCTTTAGTCCACAATGGCATAATAGAAAATTTCAAGATTCTTCGCAGCCAACTTGAAAAGAATGATTTTCATTGTATTAGTGAAACTGATACCGAGGTGCTGGTCCAGTTCATCGAATACATGCAGGATATTCATAAATGCTCCTTGTTCAAAGCCGTTCAACTTGCACTGAAAAACGTCACCGGCGCTTATGCAATAGCTGTTATAGACAAACAAAACCCCGATCAAATGGTCGTTGCCCGTAAGGGAAGTCCGCTTGTAATTGGTGTGGGCAAAAGTGAAAATGGCAATCCTGAATTTATAGTGGGCAGTGATGCAACCCCTATCGTTGAATTCACCCAGGAAGTGATTTATCTTAACGATGAGGAAATTGCTTATTTGGACCGTAGCGGCAAAATAGATATCATTACGCTTTCAAATGTAAAGCAGACCCCACAGGTGCAACAAATTTCCATTGATATAAATGAATTGGAAAAGGGTGGCTATCCTCACTTCATGCTTAAGGAGATATATGAACAGCCGGATGCTATACTCAACTGCATACGCGGCCGACTTGATACTGAAAACAAAGATGTTTTTCTCAGTGGTGTCATTGACAATAAGAATGTTTTCAAAAACGCCCGTCGCATAATCATCTGCGCATGTGGTACTTCCTGGCACAGTGCCCTTATTGCAAAGTATTTCATAGAGGAATTGTGCAAGATTCCTGTCGAAGTCGAATATGCCAGTGAGTTCCGTTACCGTAATCCTGTTGTCTTCCCTGAAGACGTTGTCATTGCCGTAAGCCAGAGCGGTGAAACGGCTGACACTCTTGCAGCAATACAGCTGGCAAAAAGCAAAGGGGCTTTTCTTTATGGTATCTGTAATGTTATCGGCTCTTCAATTCCTCGTGCCACCGACAGCGGTACGTATCTTCATGTCGGACCGGAGATAGGAGTTGCCTCCACAAAGGCTTTCACAGGTCAGGTCATTACTCTCATGATGCTGGGACTCAGCATTGCCAAGGTAAAGAAGACTATTACTGATGAAAAACTGCATTTCCTTGTTGGAGAGTTGATCAACATACCCGATAAAATGCGCTGGACCCTTGAACACAACAAGTCTATCCCTGAGTTCGCACAGATGTTCACATACGCCCGTAACTGCATATTTTTGGGTCGTGGCTATAATTATCCTGTCGCTCTTGAAGGTGCGTTGAAGTTGAAGGAGATATCTTATATTCATGCGGAAGGCTATCCGGCAGCAGAAATGAAACACGGCCCTATTGCCCTTATCGATGAGGAAATGCCTGTGTTTTTTATCGCTCCTAAGCATGGAATGTATGATAAGGTTATCAGCAATATCCAGGAAATCAAATCAAGAAATGGCCGTATCGTCAGTATTGTCACCGAAGGCGATACAGTCGTCGGAAACATTAGCGACCGCATTTTTTCAATACCCGATACGCTTGATTGTTTCGTTCCGTTGTTGTCAGTTCTTCCTCTTCAGCTGTTGAGTTATTACGTTGCCTGTGCCAAAGGCCGTAATGTTGACCAGCCGCGTAATCTGGCCAAGAGTGTGACCGTGGAATAGCCATTAGTTCTTGGCTCTTATCTCGGCGGCTGCGTAAATGCTTGCATTCAAATCAAAGCCTGTAAGCAGGAACAGCGAGTTGAGATATATGTAAAAGGTAAGTATCAGTATTGTTCCCAATGACCCGTATAGGATATTGTATCGGGTAAAATTGTCAATGTATATTTGAAATAGTTTTGTGGTAAGCAATAGAAGCACTGTGGTGATGATTCCGCCTATTGAAAAAAACGGGAAACCCTTGCGTTGCTTTATCACAGCTCTGTAAAGCGTTGATATTGCTATGAGTACTATTAGAATCGGTATTAATTTACTGCCGATAGAGATAAGAATCCTCAGAAATTTCGTGATGCCATGATGAACACTGATATATTTTATTATTCTCGCAGATCCTCCAAAAATCGTAATGGAAAGGATAAGAAGAAATCCTATGTATAAAATATAGAATATTGATATCAGTCTTCGTTGAAATGGTGTGAACGGTACAAAACCTGATTGTAATGTCCTTGATGGTGTTTTTGTGAAGGCACGGAGGAGACAGTTTATTCCGTTGGAACCAAGGTATAATGTGATTATAATACTGATTGACAGAATATTGCCGTGTTTCTTGTCGACAATAAAATATATGGTGTCTTTTATTATATCCCATATTGCCGGTGGAAGAACATTGATAAGCAGAGTGATTATTTTCTCCTGGAAGTTGGCAATGGGAATGTAAGGTATTATGGAGAAGGCAAAAAGCAATAAAGGAAATAAAGTGGTGAACAGGTTAAAAGACACTGCTGCCGCTCTATCCACAAGATCACCGTTTTGCAAACCCTTGAGATATATTTTGCCTACACTTAATATCGATTTGCCCTGTAATCCGGGTAAAGTGTGAGACTGTAAAAAAGTTTCTGCCTTATTGACTTGTTTTCTGATTTTATTAGAAAAAGGCAGAAAAAACTTACTTTGCATAGTTTACTGCTCGCGTTTCTCTGATTACCAATACTTTGACTTGACCTGGGTAAGTCATTTCACTTTGAATTCTCTTTGACAGGTCAAGGGAAATCTGTTGTGCATCGTTATCAGATACCTTGTCAGCGTTTACTATGACTCTCAGTTCTCTGCCGGCTTGGATGGCATAGCAGTTGAGGACACCGGAATATGATGATGCCATGCTCTCAAGTTTGTTGAGACGTGCAATATAGTCTTCAACGATTTCGCGACGTGCACCGGGTCTTGCTCCGGAAATGCTGTCGCAAACCTGTACTATCGGTGAAATCATGGATGACATCTCAATTTCGTCATGGTGTGCTCCGATGGCATTGCAGATGTCTGGTTTTTCTTTGTATTTCTCGGCCAGTTTCATGCCATAAAGTGCGTGTGGAAGATCCGGCTCCTGATCTGGAACTTTGCCTATATCATGCAGTAATCCTGCTCTTTTGGCTTTCTTTGGATTCAGACCTAATTCAGCAGCCATGGTGGCACACAGATTTGCCACCTCTATTGAGTGTTGAAGAAGATTCTGCCCGTATGATGAACGGTATCTCATCTTGCCGACCAGCCTGATAAGCTCAATGTTGATACCATGAATGCCGAGGTCAATACAAGTCCTTTTCCCTATTTCAAGTATCTCCTGCTCAATCTGTTTCTCTGTCTTTGCCACCACTTCCTCAATTCTTGCAGGATGTATTCTGCCATCTGTGACCAATTTGTGAAGTGAAAGTCTTGCTATCTCTCTTCTGACAGGATCAAAACCGGAAAGAATAATGGTTTCAGGGGAGTCGTCAATAATTATCTCAACGCCGGTCAATGACTCAAGAGCTTTGATGTTTCTGCCTTCACGTCCGATGATACGTCCCTTGACCTCATCATTGTCTATGTGAAATACCGATACTGAATTTTCTATTGCATTTTCAGTTGCAGTCCTCTGGATGGTCTCTATCACTATTTTCTTGGCTTCAGCATTTGCTGACAACTTTGCTTCGTCAATAATCTCTCTTGAAGTGACAGCTGCTTCTGCCATGGCTTCTTCTTTCATGCTGTCGATGAGTTGTTTTTTTGCCTGTTCGGCAGTCATGCCCGATATTTTTTCAAGTTGTTCGACAGATTTGCTGAGGTTGATTTCAACTTCTTTTCTTTTTTTGTCCAATGCTGACATCTGCCCCTTCAAGGTGTCATTGAGCTGATTGTTTTCATTCTCTTTCTTTGCAACTTCTTCAAGTCTCTGATTCAGAACCTGCTCTTTTTGCTTCAGGCGATTTTCGTTTTTAGCCACTACGCTGTTGCGTTCCTGGATGTTCTTTTCATATTCTGAATTTAACTGAAGAAATTTTTCCTTTGCCTGAAGAATTTTTTCTTTCTTGATGATTTCACCCTTTTCTTCGGCATCTTTCAATAGTTGCTGACTTCTCTTGGTCAGCGCATTTTTTAAGATAGTATTCGCGATTAGGATTCCGATACCTATTCCGACTACAGCTGCGATTAAGATATATACTGTTGTCATAAATTAATTTTTTAGGTCGGAGAGAAATTTAAAAAAACGCCCCGCATATGTCTCGGAGTTGAAAAAACCCCGTTAGTTATGGTTGGGGTCGCTGGAATATCACGAGGGTCTCGGTACAAGCCGGGCATGCTCTTATATATTCGCGGGCTTTCCCCATTTGTTATGATGTTAGGTTTTTAAACTGTGAACAAATGCGGGCGTTATTTCAAAGAACGTTAGACTGTCTCAAACAGCCTGTCTATTTCGTCTATCTTTTTCTTAATGTTTGTCGATAAATTCTTCGACTCCTGCTCAAAGAAAACAGCTTTTGATGCAAATTGTATAACTGCCATCGCCAGTAAATCCTTGTCGTCCTTATATGCATACGACCCCTTGAACTGGTCTATCAAGTATTTTATGGTCTCCTCCACCTCACGAATGTCTTTCTCCTCCGACTCATCGTTTACTGAAATTGGATAAACCCGTCCTAATATGTTGATTTCTACCGACTTTGACTCTTCTGACATTTAATTATATGTTTTCTTCGTTAGGTTTCTCTTCATTAAAAATTTCCAAACATTCATCAACTTCACGAATAAGCTCCTGTAGCGTTTCTTTGTCTTGCTGGCGCTTCTCCATTTCCTCCGATAACTGGTTGTTTATATTTTCTTTTTCTTCTTCTAATAATTTTATCTTGTTTTCATAGTCAACTTGCAATTCGGCATTAAAATCCTTTAAGTCTTTATTCTTTTGTATTAAAGCCTTGACTTTCTCCGCCAAAGTTCCTAATGTTATATCAATTTCATTCATCTTCTTTTCGTCTTTTAATGTTTAATTACAAATCTTTTGCAAAGATACGCTTTATTTTGTTCTTTTCATATTATATTTTGAATTTTTTTGTGGACATTTTACTTTTCCCGACATCTCTTTTCTGTTTTCCGCGATTTCCAGTTGAGGCTTTTTGACTTATTTGCTTCTCCAGTCTGGATACACCAACACCCAACTTTTGCGCATGTATGAGGAGCAACAAGTGCTATATGACATTGTCACTTTCCACTCAAAATGCTAAAAGTTGGGTGTTCCAAATGCGGAAAACGGGAAGAAATGAAGTCTTGCGTGCAGCTATTACACTACACTCGCTTCATGGCATTTTAGTTCTGTATCACCACTTTCCGTGTTACTACTTTTCCGCCGACGATGTGGACAAAATAAATGCCCGATGGCAGGTCGCTTATGTCGATGGTGGCCGAGCCTCTCACGCTGAAGCCGCGCACCTTTACACCTTGCGGATTGATGATGACGACGCTGGCTGCACCCTTGTCGTAGTCCGTTGTGATGGTCATCTTACCTCTTGCGGGGTTGGGCTTGATGTTCACCGAGAATGGTTCAGCATCGACATTGTACAGTTCGGGTACATCCAAAAAGATGTCTGTATTGTGGCTATAGGTGACCAATTTGCCTGAGACTTTCAGGATTGGGTTGCTCGAATTGTTGCAGTCGGGGCAGCTGTTTTGGCCGCTCACGCAGTCAGGATAGTTGGGGTGGCATTGGTCGATGTATGTCGGGTCGAACTCATAGAGCAGGTTGGCCTGGCCGTCTTGGAGGTATTCGTCGAGGCTGTAGTTCCACACCATTGTCATGCTGCCGGGGCACCAACCGGCGCGATTGTAAGTCCAGGTGCCGTTCTGCGGCTGGCATCCGCCCGGATTGGGGTTGCAGGTCTGCCAGAGGTCTTGCGTATAGACCGTGCCACCGTTGATGTTGATGTTGTGGACGGCGTGGTAGAATTCGGCGGCGTTGCCCGTGTTGAAGGCACCGTTGTCGACGTCGCTCCAGTTGTGGCCCGAAGTGGTGATTTGCAGCTTGGCCTTCTCTACACAGGGGTCAAACTCGACATTGCGAGTGGGGATGGGGCATGGGTTTTCGTAGTCGCCGAAGGCATAGTTGCCGTACCACAGCTCCTGCAAGTCGATGTAAGGATATTCTGGTGTGCCCTTGGTGTATTCGAAGATGGCAGTGGGGCAATAGCCTTCGCCGGTCGAATATTGTTCGCTGTAATACTCAAACTCGACGAGGCCTTGCAGCACGCTGGTGAAGTCGGTCACGTCGAGGTCATCGACGCACTCTACGCCAAACGGGGTGATGTAGCGGCAGAGTTCGACCCATTCGCCACGGTAGTTCTTTACACGGAGGTAGCTCTGGTGGTCATAGGTGTTGCAGTTGCCGTTCACGCAGTTGTGCAGGTAATGCAAGTTGATGGCATTGAAGGCGTTGACGTGGGTCGGGAAAGGATATTCGCCGTATGCGGTAAACACAGTTGTGTTCACCACCACCTCGCCGTTGAGGGCCGAGACGTTCATGTCGTTGATGTCGGTGGTCACGTTGAAGCTATTGGAGGCCGTTGTGACTTTGCCGCCGGTCTGCGTAATGCTTACGGTCATATCGTATGAGCCGGTGCCCGAAGGGGTCCAAGTGGTGTACCAATAGCCGTTGTCGGGGTCGTTTGGATAGTCGGTATTGAGGGTCAGTTCCAGTCCGTCGACGTTGCATTTCACCTCTTCGAACTTCAGCACGGAAGCATGGTCGATGTGGGCACTGAGAACAATCATCACGGGATTCTCGAAATTGGGCATATATACCTGTGTGCCTTCATAGGGACGGCGGATGGTGATAGTCGGCTCATAGTTTTCGGGGTCAACGACATAGAATGAGCGTGTCACTGAAGGGGCTGGTTGCCACTGGGTGCCGTCGCCGGGTTGCGAGGCACGCACTTTTACGCTACCTTCTTCGCCCGTGAGGGTGAGGATGTTGCCATCGACGGTGGCGGGGCCTTGGATGACCTCGAAGGTCACGGGCAGACCAGAAGTGGCTGTGGCATGCAAGGTGATGGGTTCGTTATATACAAGCTGGTCGGGGATTTCGGTGAAGTCGATGAACTGCGCTGCCAAGCCACCAGGGAAATGGCGGATGACCAAGTTGTCGAAGCCGCACCAGCCGCTATTGAGCATGAAGATGTGGTGCCATGTGGCCGGGTCGAACTTGTCGCCGCTGCCCGGGGTCAATCCGATGTTGATGCCTTGGCATTCCGGCACCGATTCCCACTCGCCGTTAGGCACGTTTTCATACATCCCGAAAAGGGTGACGGCACCAGCACCGTCGTTGGCGTCGAGGTCGATGGAAACCTTCCAACGAACCCATTCCTTTTCTGGTACGGGAACAGGGAAGTTGCAAGCCGCTGTGTTGTTGGGCAGGACCACGCCTTTGATGAAGAGCGGGTCAGTGTCGCTGCCCGTGAGTAGCATGTAGATGCCGCCATCGGGGGTGGTGCTGTTGGGGTTGGGTGTGATAGGTTCGTAGGGGGCATGACCTGGAGCCGCTATGATGGGAGGCAGCACAGAGCCGTCGCCGTCGCCATCGTATCCGATGCCGAAGAGGGTGCCCCACCATTCGCGAAGCTGGTCGCACTCAATCTCAATTACGCCGCCTTCTGAGAAGTCGAAGCCGTATTGTGTGATGTCGTGCGTGGCGATATCGCCGAAGCTGGTGCCGGAGGCATGCGAGAACACGCCGAGAGTCTCGTCGGCGGTAGGCGTTTCGGGCGTGGTGCCCCAGAAGTGGCCGAGGTAGTCGGTGTACATGGGACCCATGCTGCCGTTGCCCGCGCTGTGTATGCGGACGTACCAGCCGTCCTGGCCGTTAAGGATTTGGCCTTCGCCGTAGTTGTTGAAGTCGAAGATCTTTTCGACTTGGGCCATCAGCCCGATGCTCGCGAAGAGCAACATCGTAAAAAGTAATAATGGTTTTTTCATTGTATTAGGGGATTAATTTCAAGATTTCAGATTTCAAGATTCGGGTGGTTTTGAGAGATGTAACTATCATGGTGCAAAGTTAGCGAAAAAATTTTTTCCTCAAATATTTTTCAAAAATCGTGAATCGCATTTATCTGTCCATCCACCAAACTTTGGTTTGCCTCGTGTCGCCGTGCGACATACGAGCGAGCTGGGCGGTGTAGTTGTCGTAGTTGTACTCAATCTCCATCTGCGGGTATTCCATGCGGAACGAAGTCAGCTTGGCGTGGTTGGTGGTGGTGGGCGTTGCCATCGTGCGGCGCGCCAAAGCCCAGGCTTCCCACGGCTGGCGGAACAGGTTGAGCCAACGCTGCTGGTAGATCATGTTCAGGTAGGCCTCATCGGTATAGTCGAAGTTTGGGTTCATATATACGGCGTAGTTCATCACGTTGGCTGCCATGTTGTTGCAGTAGGACCAGATGTCCAAGCTACCGATGTAGTTGGTGTATTGCGGATATAAATACTGCCAACGGCTGGTCTGGGTGGGGATGTGGGTCCAGAAGAGGAACGACTGATAGATACCTGAGCGAATGGATTCGTCGGCGTTGAGCGGTGGCGTGATGCCCCCGATGTGTCGCACCTCGATTTCGGCCTTCATGAAGAGCACGTCGGCGTAGGTGACGAGAATCTGAGGAACGTATTTCTCATCGCGAGTGAGGTAGTAGTTGAACGGCGAATAGAGGCACGATGGGCCTTTGAAGGTGTAACTGCCATCGCGGCTTTGGGCGTAGGGCGAGCCGCCCTCGGTGGGAGTATCGGTGGTGCGGATTTGCGGATAGGCGTGCCAGGCGCCATCGGGGAAGCTGTCGGTCTTGTGATTCGTGTCGAAGAAGATGAAGGTGCGGTAGTCGAAGATGCCGCTGCCGTCCATGTCATCGGTCGAAGAGAGGACACTCCAGACAGTCTCGCCCATGCGCAGGTGACGGTGCTCACGGAACGACCAGTTGACATCCCAATTCGTACCCAATACACTGGGCCACAAGCAGATACCTCCTCCCGTGGCTACGCCGCCCGAACTGCTCATCTTGGAGTAGATGAAGTTGTAGGCCTCCACCAACAACGGTGTGGCGTAGTCGGGTTCCTTGTCATACATGCGCAGGCCGTGGCGCAGGATGAGCGAGTTTGCGAACTCGGCCCAAAGCGTGTAGTCGTTGTTGAGCAGCACATCGTATGGCAGCTTGTAGTATTCGTTGCCGTTGGCGGTGGTGGAGGAGTAGGCGTGAAGCACATCGCGCGACCACACTAATTCTTCCAGCAGCGACTTGTAGATGCTCTCTTGGGTGTCCCATTCGGGTTTCATCATGGCCTGCGAGGAGGCATTCTCCCAGATGCGGCCGGCCTGTGAGTAAGGCATGTCGCCAAAGATGTCGGTGACCTTGAAGGTCTGGTAGGCCTTCAGGATATTGAGTTGGGCGCGGACCTTGTCGCAAACTGACGAGTCGGACTGCACCTCGTCGTATGCATCGAAGCGTTTCTCGATTTCACGGATGTTGGCCAACATGAGATAATAGTCCGACCAGACGTTGGAGGTCCCGATTTGGGAGTTGCCCCACGACTCGGATGTGAGTGCGCCGAGTTCCGTTTCGGGATACCAGATCTCGTTTTGCAGGTAGAACTGTTCGTTCATGCTTTGTTGTAACGAGCTGACTACGCCATTAAACAATGCCTCGATGGTCGTACCCGTCGGCGAGAACGGGTCTTGGTTCATATCTTCAAAGTTCTTTGTACATGATGCCAGAATGAAGGCTGTACTAATAAGTATAATGATATTCTTTTTCATAAAGCTATATTTTTTTGACGCAGGACACGGTCTCTTCGATAAGCTCAGGAACCCTAAGGTCGTTGATCCTGTCGAAACGCTGCAGTCTCGTGTCACATTGTTATTCATATAATTAGAAGTTGACGTTTAGCGTTAGCATAAATGACCGCGTTCCTGGGTAGGAGGCGTATTCGAGGCCTTGGGCGTTGCCGGAGCCTTGGGTGCCTTCGGGGTCTATGTTGTCGGGCAGGGTCTTGTAGAGATAAAATAGGTCGCGGCCCACGAGCGAGATGGAGATCTGCTTGAAGATGTTTTGCTTGTCGAGCAACTTGCGCGGGAAGTGGTAGGTGAGTGAAAGCTCACGCAGCTTAATCCAGGTGTTGTTGACGATGCCGGGCGTACTGAGGAGATTGCCCCAGCCGCCGAAGTTGGGCATGTATTTGTAAAGGTAATGCACCACATGCTCGTTCTCGACAGCCTCGCCGGTCTCCGTGTTGATGCAATAGCCTGGCAAGATGACACCATAGTTACCAAGGAACTCGCCGTTTTCGTAATACGGCAGACCGTTGCCATCGCGTTCGTAAAGCGTTTCGAGGCTCTGTCCGGTCTGCATGTTCACCACGTATGAAGCACAATAAATCTGTCCACCCAGCTTGGCATCGATCAAGGTGTAGAGCGACCAGTTCTTATAAGAAGCCCTCAGGTTGATGCCGCCCGTCACAAAAGGTGCACAGTTGCCCACCGGCACGCGGTTGCTGGTTTTGAGGTAGGTGGTGCCAGTCTCGTTGAGCAGTGGCAAAGGATTGCCGTTTTCGTCGTAGAACGGCCCGACAGTGGTGCCGTCCGCCATCGTGTATTCATAGACGTAGTCCCATCCGTATATGGTGCCGTAGTCCTCGCCTTCCTTCACGGCGATGGCGGGACCGTTCGAGCCCCAAATCTCGGAGAGGAGATACATCTCGGAGCCGCCCAAGTCAACAATCTTGTTCTTGTTGCGTGCGAGGTTGAGGCCGACCTGGATGCCGTAGTCTTTGCCTTGTGCGATGTCGTAGGTCATAATGGCCTCGATACCCTTGTTGGTCACGATGCCCGTATTGATGGTCACGTTGTTGGCACCTGACGAGGGGGCGACGGGCGACGAGAGAATTTGATTCCAGCTGTAGATGTCGTAGTAGGTGAAGTCCATGTTGAACCTTGTACCCAAGCCAATGTCGAAGCCGAGTTCATAGCTGCGCTGACGCTGGGGCATCAGGTCCAGTGGCGGGACGACAGTGGGTAGAGTGGCCGAAAGCTGGTTGCCAAATGAGTTGGTATTGTAGGTGTATGTCAGTTGGTACGGCTCGGTGTCGCTGGCTGTCTGTGCCCACGAAGCCCTCAGTTTCAGGAAGTCGACTGGACCCCAGTTCCAGTTCTTGAAGGCCGATGTCGGGACGAAGCTCAAGGTGGTCGAGGGATAGAAGTAGCTGTTGTTGGTGATGGACAAGGTCGACGACCAGTCGTTGCGACCAGTCATATCGAGGAAGAGCCAGTCGCTGTAGCTAAGGTTGAAAAAGGCAAAAAGCGAGTTGACCTGCTTCTCCCACATCGACTCGCCGAAGTTGCGCTCGTTGGCGTTGGAATAGTTGTAGATGGTGTAAAGGTTGGCGTAGGCCCATATTCCGGAGGTGCCGTCCAAGCCGTCGCGGAAGCCGTAGTATTGCTCGCCACCCGCCGAGAAACTCACGTTGAATTTCGTGCCAAAAATCTTGTCCTTGTAAGCCGTCAGCAGGAAGTCCATGTCGCGGGTCACCGAGTTCGACTTGCTCTTCGAGTAGTAGCCGCCCGTCATGCCGTCGCTGGTGGTGGGCTTGTGCTTGGTGGTGTAGCTGTCGGCGGTCCAGTCCAAAGCCACTTTTGCGCTGGCACTCAGCCACGGCGTGATGTCGTACATCAAGCGGACGGAGCCGTACATCTTGTCTCGGTCGAGGGTCGTATTGTTGTTGTAGAACGTCCAGAACGTGGTGGGAGAGATGTACATGTAGGGATAACCGTCAAACTGGTTCATCGTGCCGTCCTCGTTCTCGTAGGTTGTGGTCTCGATTCCTTTCCAACTGCGCGGCCAGCTGTAGAGCAAGCCTTTGTTGAAGTTGGTGTTCGACTCACCGATTTCAGGTGAGTTGAGGCGGTAGTAATCCAAATAGTTGAACGCCACGTCAATCTTGATTTCTTCTGACACATTAATTAATGTACCCACATTGACCGTTGTTTGCCGCAGGTTGCAGTTGTCGATGATGGCATCGGTACGCGAGTCGGTGAACGAGACGCGGACGCTGCCGAAGTCGCCGGCGTTCTGGAAGGCCACGTTATGGTTCATAGTGTGGCCGTTCTTGAAGAGCATATTCAAGTTGTCGGGCTGGGGTGAGTAGTCGCGTACTTGGCCATCCCACCATAGGACGCTCTCGCCATTCATCACCGGACCCCAGCTTTGGGCGCCGCCGTAGTAGCCGAAGGTGGTGTTGGTGGGTTCACCCGCCGGACCGTTATCGACGCTGTAGATGCCAGGATATTCATACACTTGGTTGCCGTTTTCGTCGGTCATGCCGTTAATAGGCGTCAGCGTCGGCGTGTGGAAGGTGATGGGACCGCCAGCACCGTATTTGTTCTGCACCGTGCGATACATATAAGGCGTGGTAATCTTAAAACTAGTGGAATAGCTGATGCCGAGGCCTCTCTGCTTTGATCCTTTCTTGGTCGTGATGAGAACCACGCCGTTGCCGCCGCGCGAGCCGTAAAGAGCCGCCGCCGTGGGACCTTTCAGGATGTCGATGCTCTCGATGTCCTCTTGGTTGATGTTGTTGAGGGCCGTACCCCAGTCGCGACCGCCACTCCACGAGGTGACACCGCCTTCGTTGGTCATCGGCACGCCGTCAACCACGATGAGGGGCTGATTGTCACCGAAGATGCTGTTATTGCCACGTATGGTGATACGCGACGAGGAGCCGTCAATGCCATTTGGATTAATAATTTGCACACCTGCCGAGCGTCCGCTCAACGCGTTGATGACGCTGCCCGAGCCTGACTTTGCAATCAGTTCGCCGCCAATCTCCTCGGTGGCGTAGCCCAATTCGCGTTTCTGTCGTTTGATGCCGAGGGCAGTGATTACCACGTCGTTGAGGGTTTGTGTGTCTATTTCAAGCGTCACATCGATTTTGGTTTTTCCTTTGATGGCGATTTCTTTTGTCTTATAGCCAACAAAGCTGAAAACCAACACATCAAGACCATCGGCCTTCACAATATAATTACCGTTCAAATCAGTCACGGTACCACTTGAAGTGCCTTTCACATGCACTGTCACACCAGGCAAACCGTAGCCGTCGTCGCTCGAAACGACCTTACCACTCACCGTGATGTTTTGCGCAAGGGCAGCAAAAGGCGAAACCATCAAAGCAAGAAAGAAAAAGAGTAGCGTTTTCTTGTTCATATTAAATTGTATTAAATTTTTAGCAAAGATAAGGTTTTTCAGAAATTCCTTGATTTTTTTTGTGGACATTTTGCCTTTTTGGGCATTAATGGTAAAACATACATTATTATCTGATAATCTTGATGCTATGATTAACGAAATGCTCATATCTTTTATCTGGAGACAACGTCTGCTCCCGACATCTCTTTTCACTGTCGATAACAAAAAAGTGGATGTCCTTTCTCCAGGTACCCTAAACTCGGACCAGGGCCCTGATTTTATTGGCTCTGAATTGTATTTTGACAATACCCTGTGGTCCGGTAATGTGGAAATACATGTCAAGTCTTCCGACTGGCTCGTCCATTGTCACCAGCTTGACAGAAACTATGATAACGTGATATGCCATGTCGTGTGGAATTACGATGCTGACGTCTATTCCTTCCTAGGTGACAAAATTCCCACAATAGAACTCTCGTCTCAGATTCCTTCGCATTTGTTGTCTAATTATGAATATCTTATGCAGAACCAGTCCTCAATCCCTTGTGCGAACCTGATTGGTGATGTGCCGCGTCATATTGTCTTCAATATGCTCGAAACCTGTTTCTTCGAATCTCTTGGAACTAAAATGAAATATGTTGATACTATGTGCCGCAAAACCTGTTCCAATCTGGATGATGCTTCCTATTGTCTCATCTCAAGGTCTTTCGGGGTTAAGGTTAACAATGACCCTTTTGAGGCTACAGCCTTATCCTTGCCTCTTAATATCCTTATGAGATATTACGGGTCACCGACTACTGTCGAATCCTTGTTGTTCGGCCAGGCTAATCTGTTGAGCGACAAATATTCGGATGACTATCCCAGACTTCTTCTGTCTGAATATTCCTTTTATGCCAAAAAACACAATCTTACTCCGCAGATGTCTGCTTCATGGAAATTGCTTCGCCTTCATCCTGCCAACTTCCCGTGTGTCCGTATGGCTCAGCTCGCTGTGTTTCTCAACAATGATTTCAAAGGCTTGGATTCACTGCTCTCCTTATCTTCCGTCAGAGATGTCTATTCATCGTTTATGGTCGGTATCAATGACTATTGGAGCAATCATGTAATATTTGATAAGACAACTGTCCCTAAAAACCGTACTATAGGCTGCTTTTCAGTTGATATTATTATAATCAATGCCATTGTCCCAATATTGTACTATTATGGCAAAACCCATCATCTGAGTTTGATTTGTGACAAAGCCCTCGATTTGATTGAGAACGTATCGGCTGAAAACAATAAGATGGTGAGACTTTGGAAATCTTTAGGGATAACTCCTTTGAATGCTGTTCACTCTCAGGCACTTATATGGCTCAAACGTGAATATTGCGATAAACGCAGATGTCTTCAGTGTAAAATCGGCTCAAAAATTATTTCCTCTTCTTAATGTTTTTTTATGAGCTTCCTTAAACAGTTTCTCTTTTTTTCCAAAGCTGATAAAATAGGCATTTTCTCGCTTTCTGCAATAGTGTTCACTCTGTTGATTCTAAATGTGACGCTTCCACGACTGCATGAAATTAATGATGGCCGTTTGCCGTATCAGCCTGAGCATGGTTCTGTCATAAGCAATGATACTGTTGCTGTTCTCACAGCAGATGTTGATGATCTTCGACAGCGAGATAAAGTTGCGCTGCCGCTTGCAGTTCCTGTTCCTACAGCTGATGTTGATGATACAATACTTGCAGTTGCTGATACTGTTGTGGTTAAGAAAACTTCAGGCGAGAAAAATCCGCCCCGTCAGAAAATAAATCTTAACACTGCCGACTCCATGGCTCTCATGACTTTGCGTGGCATCGGGGCTGTATATGCTTCACGCATCATCAAATACCGAAATCTTCTTGGCGGTTATTACGACAAAAGTCAGATACTTGAGGTGTATGGCATCACTAAGGAAACATATAGCCTTTTCTGTGATGATATTACGGCTTCAGCGGATGATATTGTGAAAATTCCTGTAAATACAGCTTCTTTCAAAGAAATACTTCATCATCCTTATTTTGATTATGATATGGTTGTCAAAATAGTCCGGGCGAGAGAAGTTACCCCGTTTACTTCTAAAGAGGATTTTATTGCCCGCACTGGTTTGTCCGACAGACGATTTACGGTTTACCTGTCGTTTTAATTTTGTGAAAAAAAAGTTATTTTTGCGGCATGGAAGAACAATTCATAGAAATAAAAGGTGCTCGGGTTAACAATCTGAAAAACATCAATGTTACAATTCCACGTAACCAACTCGTTGTCATTACGGGAGTCTCGGGCTCGGGTAAATCATCACTTGCTTTCGACACTTTGTATGCTGAAGGACAGAGACGGTATATGGAAAGCCTTAGCGCATACGCACGCCAGTTTCTTGGCCGCATAAGCAAACCTGATGTGGACATGATTACCGGTATCTCGCCAAGTATAGCCATAAGACAGAAGGTCTATAATTCAAACCAACGTTCAACAGTTGGAACCTCTACTGAAATATATGAATACCTCAAACTTCTGTTTGCCCGTTTGGGAAAAACTTACTCACCTGTGTCGGGCAGGGAAGTGATGCATTATACTCTGGACGATATAATCAATGTCATCGTCAAAAGCCCCGAAAATACTCGTTATTATATCTGCTTTACTCAGAAAACGGATTCCGAAACGGTGGTCAGTCAGCTTAATACGTTCATCGAACAGGGATATTCGCGTATCGTTATGAAACAAAATGACGAAATGACCCTGATGCAACTGCAGAATGTTATCACTCAACAGGATATTATCAAACAGATTGCCAGTGAAAAACAAATTGTTGTCCTTGTGGATCGTATTGTGGTCCATGAAGGAATGGAAAATCTGTCAGGTGACAGTCTCCAGCATCTTAGTGATTCCGTTGAAACTGCTCTGTATGAAGGCAGCGGATATTGTCTCCTCATAGATGTCACTGACAAAAATAATCCTAAAAGCGAGTCTTACTCCAATAAATTCGAGGCTGATGGCCTTTCATTTGAGGAACCTTCACCAAACTTGTTCTCTTTTAACAACCCATACGGTGCTTGTCCGACTTGCAACGGCTTGGGCTCTATAATCGGAATTGATGAGGATTTGGTTATCCCGGATAAAAACCTTTCGGTTTATGAAGGGGCTGTGGCTTGCTGGAAAGGGGAAAAAATGCAGGAATGGAAGAATGCCCTCATCGCAAATGCCGCCAGATGCGACTTTCCGATACATACTCCTATAAATCAGCTTACCGAAAAGGAATATGAAATGCTTTGGGAGGGAACTCCTTATTTCCAAGGTATAAACGATTTCTTCGATTACGTTGAAGCCCATATCTTCAAGATTCAGTATCGCGTGATGAAAAGCCGTTTCCAAGGCAAGACAAAATGTCCTGACTGCAAGGGGAAACGTCTCAGAAAAGAAGCTTTGTATGTCAAGTTCAGAGGTAAAACCATCACCGAACTGTCGGATATGCAGATTGGGGATTTGCGCGATTTTTTCAATAACATCCAACTTACCGAACAAGAAAACTCCGTGGCGGAACGTGTTCTCAATGAAATCCGCCAAAGGTTGGATTTCCTTTATGAAGTGGGGCTTCACTATATAACTCTTAACCGGTCGTCTTCAACTCTTTCAGGCGGTGAATCCCAGAGAATCAATCTTGCCACATCTCTTGGAAGCAATCTCACGAATTCAATGTATATCCTTGATGAACCGAGCGTGGGCCTTCATCATCAGGATGTCACCAGGCTGATAAAAATGCTCAGGAAACTTCGTGATTTGGGCAATACCGTTATCGTGGTCGAACATGACGAGGATATCATCCGGTCAGCAGATTATATAGTTGATATAGGCCCGCTTGCCGGTCGTCTCGGCGGTGAGGTGGTGTTCCAGGGTACAGTTGATAAAATGCTTCAAGCAGATACTTTGACTGCAAAATATCTGCGAGGAGACCTTAAGATTAAATTGCCTGTAAATCATCGTAAAGTCAAGGACTTTATAACCCTTAAAGGAGCTTCGCAATTCAACTTGAAGAATATTGACGTCGATTTTCCGCTTAATATGATTACTGTTGTAACCGGTGTTAGCGGCTCAGGCAAAACTACACTTATCGATGGGATCTTATATCCGGCTCTTAAAAGGCAATTGACTGAAACCACTTTAAAACCAGGGAAATACAAATCTCTTTCAGGAGACGTTATGGCTCTTTCTGATGTTGATCTGGTTGACCAGAATCCTATAGGACGTTCCACACGTTCCAACTCAGTAACTTATATAGGAGCTTATGACGATATCCGCACCCTCTTTGCACAACAGAAACTTTCTGTTACAAGAGGCTATAAACCTACAACTTTTTCCTTCAATACCAAGGGTGGACGTTGTGAAACGTGTCAGGGAGATGGTTATATAACCATCGAAATGCAGTTCCTTGCCGATGTTACACTTGTCTGTGATGAATGTGGTGGGAAACGCTTCAAACCTGAAATCCTTGAAGTCAAATATAAAGGATATTCTATTTATGATATTCTTGAAATGACAATAAATCAAGCGGTTGAATTATTCTCGGCAGGGGATACCCCTTTGGAACAGAATATCAATAAAAAATTGGTCCCTTTGCAGAATGTAGGTCTCGGTTATCTCAAAATGGGACAGTCAACAAGCACTCTCTCAGGCGGTGAGGCGCAACGTATAAAACTTGCCTCTTATCTGCTTGACAATGACAATTCCCAGCATAAGCTTTTGATTTTTGATGAACCTACGACAGGTCTTCATTTTCATGATATCAGCAAACTTATGACATCTTTAAATTCACTCGTCGAGAAAGGTAACTCTATAATCGTAATTGAACACAACAAAGAAGTGATCAGATGTGCTGATTATATAATTGAACTTGGTCCGGAGGGCGGTGAAAACGGCGGATATGTTATGTCGGCAGGTCCTAATAATGATATTTGAATTAATTTTTTTTCAAATTATCATTGTATATGAAAATTTGTATTACTTTTGCAACCACAAAAACGGCGGGGTAGCTCAGTTGGTTAGAGCGTCGGATTCATAACCCGGAGGTCACGAGTTCAATTCTCGTCCCCGCTACTACTTCCAACATTTCCCATTACATTTTCTTCCCCATCTCCTCTCTCATTGTCATCGTTATCGTTATCGTCATCGTTATCGTCATCTCCCCAGTCCCATTCTATTCTTTGGGGACCTCTGTCTCTGAAATATATCGCAGCGACTACTCCTGCCATGGCTCCCGACAAGTGCGACTGCCAGCTGATGGCTCTCCCGGGGAAAAAGTCTGGAAAGAACCCCCATATAAAACCTCCATATAATAGTATGATAATAAGGGAATAAGCTTCAAGATCACGCCTTTGCCTTATTGTGGCGCTCAGAAGATGAAAGGTGATAAGTGAATCCACAAGTCCGCTCGCCCCTATGTGTATCCCTGTGCCCTTCCCCATGAACCATGTCCATATCCCAGTCAACAGATAACAGAATATGCTGATTTTAACTGCATCATACCTGTAAAAGAAAAATAATCCTGTCCCTAAAACAAACAATGGAACAATATTTGATAGTAAATGTTCAAAGTCTGAATGTAACAATGGTTCGGTGATAATGCCTATCAGACCCTCTGCCGTGAACGGTCTCATGCCGTAACGCCCCAGACCTAACTCAAAATAGGTGTCAACAAACCATATTATTGTCAGCAGCAGAATGAAAAGGGTGGGATATACCATTGCCGTTGTCAGCTTCTTCAGTTCTGGTTTCATCTGTTCTTTTTTTCTGCAAAGTAATGGATTTTTTTTAAATATGTAATTAGGAAAATAATTGTAATTTTGCACACTATTAAATTGCAGGACAATTAATGAAAAAACTATCAAAATATCTGTGGGCTGTTTGCATTTTTGGCGCTTTCTTCTGTCGTCCCTACACGTCTTTTTCTCAGAGCGTGGAACTGAAGAGTAACGTCAACAAACTTGCCACCGTTTTTCAATGCATAGATTATTTCTATACTGATACTGTTGATATTGAGGGTATTACTGAAACAGCCATTAAAGCTGCACTTAAGGAACTTGACCCACACTCCGTATATATGGATAAGGAAGAGACAAAGGAAGCCAATGAACCTCTCAATGGCAACTTTGAAGGTATAGGGGTGCAATATCAGTTGAACCACGACACTATTGTGGTGATTTCGCCTGTCTCAGGCGGCCCTTCTGAAAAGGTCGGCATTATTGCTGGTGACAAAATAGTCGAGGTTAACGGGGAAAATGCTACTGGTAAATCTGTTACAATCAACTGGGTTCAGAAACATCTCAGAGGTCCTAAAGGCTCCCCTGTAAATATTAAGGTGGTTCGCCAAAATGTTCCGGAACTGCTCGATTTTACAATCATCAGGGATGTGATTCCTCTGTATAGCGTTGACGCACATTATATGGTGGATAAAAATATTGGTTATATAAAACTCAGTAAATTTGCCCGTACCTCCATTGAAGAAATAGCGGATGCACTTAATGATTTGCGCTCTCAGGGTATGAAAAAACTTATCTTCGACTTGCGCAACAACTCCGGTGGCTATCTTGATGTGGCAGTTTCTGTCGCTGATCAGTTTCTGCCTATTGGCAAACTCATTGTTTACACACAAGGCCGCATGAGTCCGAAGAAAGATGCTGTCGCTACCGCTGACGGCATTTTTGAAGATGGCGATCTCGTGATTCTAATCAATGAGGGCTCTGCTTCCGCCAGCGAAATTGTGTCGGGTGCAGTCCAGGATTGGGACCGTGGTACTCTGGTGGGTCGTCGTTCTTTTGGCAAAGGCCTTGTCCAGCGCCCATTCTCACTTGCCGACAGTTCCCAGATTCGACTTACTATTGCCCGTTATTATACCCCAAGCGGACGCTGCATACAGAAACCATACGATGGCGGCAGCGAAGATTATTTCAAGGAACTCTCTGAACGTCTCAAACATGGTGAATTTGTTAATCAGGACAGCATTTCCTTCCCGGATTCCCTTAAATATACCACCGCTTCCGGCAGAACAGTCTATGGCGGCGGCGGTATCATGCCGGACGTTTTCGTCCCACTTGATACCACGGCCTTCTCCTCTTATTATAAAAGCTTGAATGTCAAAGGTCTGCAGGCTAAATTCTGTATCGACTATGTGAACAGTCATAGAAAAGAATTGAATAAAAAATATCCGGACAGCAAAACATATATCGATAAATTCAAGGTCACTGATGACATAGTCAATGATTTTATCAGTTTTGTCGAAAAAAATGATATCGAAAAGGATATGGATGGATATAATCAGTCGAAGAATATTATTGATACCCAACTCAAAGCCTTGATTGGCAGAGATTTGTTCGATATGAACACTTATTATCAGATTGCCAATCCGCTATCTGACGAGTTTAATATAGCTATTGAATTGTTAAACAAATAATAAAACTTATTATCATGAAAAAACTAATTGTAATCTTATCATTTGTTATGGCTGCAACATCTGTGGCTTTTGCCCAGGATGCTACTGCCGTAAAAACTGATTCTCAGGCCGCAAAGGAAACCATTAAAAATTCTCATGCACCTTATATGGAATTTGACAAAATGGTCCATGACTATGGTGTAATAATGGAAAATGGCGATGGCGGCTGTGAATTCACTCTCACCAATACCGGCAAGGAACCGCTCATCCTTTCCGATTGCAAGTCGTCCTGCGGATGTACAGTCCCTGAATGGACAAAAGCTCCAGTCCTTCCTGGTCAGTCAACTGTAATCAAAGTTCAGTACAAGACTTCAAGAATAGGTCCGATCAATAAGTCTATCACCATTACTTCCAATGCTTCCAATAGTCCACAGACTGTCAGAATCAAAGGCGAAGTAAGGAAAAATTCCGACAACCAGGCTGTTAAAAATAATGTTGAGGGCGGTGCTTCTCCAGTGGCTGCCCCTAATAAATAATCAGTTATTAAATAAAATATCAAATGCCAAAAATTTCTCAAAAAGCCCAGGACATGCCTGCTTCTCCAATAAGGAAACTTGTTCCTTATGCTGATGCAGCTAAAAGTAGAGGCATAAAAGTTTATCACCTCAATATCGGTCAACCTGATATACAGACTCCTCAGGTTATGCTCGATGCTCTGAAAAATTATGATGAAAAAGTAATCGCTTATAGCCATTCAGCCGGTTATATCGAATATCGTAAGGTTTTGGTCGATTACTACAAATCAATTAATATTGACATCACTCCTGATAATATTATAGTTACAAACGGTGCCTCCGAAGCCATTATGTTTGCCATGCAGGTGTGTATGGATGATGATGACGAAATAATCATTCCGGAGCCATTCTATGCCAACTATAACGGATTTGCTAAATCTTCCGGCATAAAGGTTGTACCTATCAACTCTCATATCGAAGACGGTTTTGCCTTACCTCCGATATCTGAATTCGAAAAGGTGATAACCCCTCATACTAAGGCCATCATGATTTGTAATCCTAATAACCCGACCGGTTATCTGTACAGCAAGGAAGAACTGCTTACTCTGCGTGACATTGCTGTCAAATATGACCTCTTTATTTTTGCAGATGAGGTCTATAGGGAATTCTGCTATGATGGTAACAAACACTTCTCGGTAATGCATCTTGAAGGTTTGGATAACAATGTCGTTCTTTTCGACAGTGTGTCAAAACGTTACTCTGCTTGCGGTTTCCGTGTTGGCTGCATGATTTCCAAAAACAAGGAGCTTATGGCTGCTGCAATGAAATTCGCTCAGGCTCGTCTTAGTCCTCCTTCATTCGGTCAGATTGCAGCTGAGGCTTCAAATAAGGTGCCCAAGGAATATTTCCAGGAGGTCCTCGAAGAATATGACGAACGCCGTATGATTATCTATAACGAAATCAATAAGATGGAAGGTGCTTTCTGTCCTAAACCTAAAGGCGCTTTCTATATTGTTGCCCATCTTCCTATAGATGATGCTGACAAATTCTGCAAATGGCTTCTCGAAGACTTCTCAGCTGACGGCGAAACCGTCATGCTGGCTCCCGCTACAGGTTTCTATTCAACTCCAGGCTCCGGCAAACAAGAAGTGCGTATTAGCTATGTCCTTAAATGTGAGGACCTTAAAAAAGCAATGCACTGCCTTGATGAAGCCCTTAAGGTTTACCCTGGTCGTACATTATAAATAAAACAAAATGATGATAATAATAGAGACGGCAACCCGTCTCTATTATTTTTATCACCCCGTCGTCTCTTTATTGTTTTTTTTCTTTTTATGCATCACCTTCTCTTTATATTTCTCTTTTTCCTCAATGTGGGATGCTCTTCATATTTTGAATCGGCATCAGATAAGGTGACTGACCCAAGTTCACCGACATATAATGAATCGGCTTCAGAAAAGATGATTGACCCAGGTTCCCCGACAGATGTCATTGTTGGTGCAGAAAGACCTGAATTGTATCTTGACAAATGCAAAGGTAAAAATGTCGGTGTGGTAGCCAACCAGACTTCAATAGTCAATGGTGTCCATCTTGTGGATTTTCTTGTCGCCAATGGTGTTAGTGTTAGGGCTATTTTTTGTCCTGAACATGGTTTTCGCGGAAATGCCGGGGCAGGCGAGCACATTGACGATTCAATTGATCCCGGAACTGGTATCCCTGTTATTTCACTTTATGGAAATCATCGGAAACCTACTGCTGCAGATTTGAAAAATTTAGACTTGGTTCTCTTTGATCTTCAGGATGTGGGTGTAAGGTTTTATACTTATATTTCAACTCTGACATACGTCATGGAGGCTTGTGCCGATTATAATGTCCCTGTTATTATTCTTGACCGGCCTAACCCTAATGCACATTATGTCGATGGTCCTGTCTTAAAATCAGGGTATGAGTCTTTTGTCGGCTTGCACCATGTGCCTGTAGTCTATGGCATGACTATTGGTGAATATGGCTTAATGGTCAATGGAGAAGGCTGGCTGTCCACTTCGTCTCACTCCGGCAAATGTAATCTGACAGTCATTCCTATAGATAATTACACACACGCAACAATATACCGACTTCCAGTCAACCCTTCACCCAACTTGCAGACAATGAATGCAATATGGCTTTATCCGACTGTCTGCCTTTTCGAAGGTACAGTGGTTTCTGTCGGACGAGGTACCAACCACCCTTTTGAAATAGTCGGCCATCCTGATCTTAAAACAGGCGACACTATATTTACTCCTGTTACAATACCTGGAGTTGTGACCAACCCTAAGTTTGAAAATACTCCATGTAAAGGCTATTCCCTAGTCAACGAAGGGATATCAATGCGTGATTCCAGTGTTTCTTTTGTTGATATTCAATTGGTTATTAAATTATATAATGAACTCAAGGTAGGTGAGTCGTTTTTCACCCCTTATTTTAAAAAACTTGTCGGCAGCGATGAACTCCAACGTCAGATAATGTCAGGGATGTCCGCGGAGAAAATAAGATCCGGCTGGCAGTCCGAACTTGACAGTTTTAAGGCTATCCGGTCAAAATATCTGATTTACCAATAATTTCGGCTTTTAATTTCAACTTTATTTCTTTTCTGTGAAAGCATCCTTTTTCATATCAAAGAAAATACTGAGAGGCAGCAAGTCCGATTATTCCAGGAATATAGTGGCCATATCCGTCGGAACCATAGCCCTCTGCGTTGCTGTCATGCTTTTGTCGGTCTTTATTGTGCTTGGCTTTAAGCATGAAGTTGAAAGAAAAGTGGTTGGTTTTATCGGTCATGCGCGGGTTTTGCCTATCACAAACAATGAATCGCTTGAATCTCCACCGTTCTCTCTCAAACCTGAGTCAGTGTTTCTTTTGGCAAAAGACAAGCATGTTGTTTCATTAAGTGGATATGCATATAAGGGTGGCATAATAAAAACACCTGACATGATTGAAGGTGTTGTTCTCTATGGCATCGGTCCCGATTTCAACACGTCTTGTTTTTCTGGAGAATTTGTCAAAGGCTCCTTTCCCGCTTTCAATGATACAGTACTTAATGATTCAGTTGTAATATCGAAAGTCCTTGCCGATAAGTTGCTGCTTGACGTCAATGACAAGATATCCATGTACTTTATGAGGGAAGACAAACCGAGCATCAGACGCTTTGTGATTGCAGGTATCTATGAATCCGGCTTCAGCACTTATGATAAATTGTATGTTGTTGGCGATATTAACCACGTCAGAAAACTAAATGGTTGGAATAATAATGAAGTCACCGGATATCAGGTGTTTCTCAAATCATCAAAAAATACCGATGAATATGTGGATTATGCCAATTCCTTCTTGGATTACAACAGCATGGTTTTCCCATATTATAAGATTAACCAGCAGGTCTTTGACTGGTTGAATCTTCAGGATACGAATGTAATACTGCTTATAACCCTGATGGCTGTGGTTTGCGCGATAACAGTTATCTCTATAATGATTATCATTATCATTGAGAAATCCTCGATGATAGGTGTCTTAAAAGCTTTGGGGATGGATAATCGTTCCGTCAGAATCGTTTTTATGACAAAATCGTTGTATCTTTCTGCTTTAGGAGTGATTATAGGCGATGTGCTTGCCATAACCCTGTCTGTGTTGCAGAAATATTTTTCAATAATCAAACTTTCTCAGGAATCATATTATATGTCAACAGTTCCTGTAGAGATTAACGTTGCTGCGATAATTACAGTGAATATTTCGGCTTTGCTCCTGTGTCTGTTAGCCTCTGTCATTCCTTCGTACATGATTGGCAGAATATCACCATTTTCAGCGATACAAAGTGAATAAACTTGTTGATTTTTTTTATGCAAAGAATAATTAATGTTGAAAAAATGTATTATTTTTGCAGATGTTAGAATAAAAATTGCGTTATTTGAGTTATTAAAACAATTGTTTAACCAAAAAAGGAGGATATATCGACTGATGTTACAATTTTAAATCAAATTGTAATAACATGAAAGAAGTAGCAAAATATTCTGATAATGAATTGATTAGCCGCTATGTGAACGGTGATATTCGTAGTATTGAAATCCTTGTTGCCCGCTATAAGGCGAAGGTGTATTCTTATATCAGAACGTTAGTGGATGATTATGCCTTGGTGGATGATATTTTTCAGGAAACTTTTATAAAGGCTATCCAAATGTTTAGGAATGGTACCTATAAGGACGAGGGAAAATTCAACCAGTGGATAACCACTATAGCACATAATCTAATAATTGATTCTTTCAGAAAGTCAAAGCGTGATGCTTGCGTACCTTATGATTTGAATCGCCTTGCTGACGATCATACAACGTATGAAATGTCTGCTGAGGATAAGCTGATTGCAGATTATAACAGGCAACAACTGAATATGTTGATTGACATGCTGCCACCAGAACAAAGTGAAGTTCTTAAACTCAGATTGTATTGTGATCTCTGTTTCAAAGACATTGCTGCTCTTACAGGTGTCAGTATTAATACAGCTTTAGGAAGAATGAGATACGCTCTCATCAACATCAGAAAATTATTAAAAGAAAAAAATATCGTTCTTCAACAATATTAGAGGCAGTGGTTCGTTTATTAGTTGATATTTTATTAACTAAATTTGAACGAATGAATAAAAATTTACCCTCCTCTAATAATATTAATGAAAGTACTAAGAGTAACGATTCCTCCAGTGAATCTTACCAGGCTGCTGTTAATTCGGTACCACGTTCGTATTCACTGATTATCAATGGTGATGCATTATCAAACATTATGCTCTACGCACATTGTCAGATAGTAATCGATAATTCATATAAATCTCGTGCTTATTTGTTTAATTGATTATGTATCAAAGACGATTTGACAAACAGTCCTTAGAATACCTTATTAATTATTTTAAGACCGTTTCGCCAAATCCACGTTCTGAACTCGTTTTTGAGAATAACTATCAACTCCTCGTTTCAGTTGTTCTTTCTGCTCAGTGTACAGATTCCAGAGTAAATCTTATTACTCCTGATTTGTTTTCTAAATTTCCTGACTTTGAATCCCTCGCCGCTGCTTCGTTCGACGAGGTTTTTAATTGTATTAAATCCTGCACTTATCCTAATAGCAAAACAAATCACCTTATCTCTCTTTCCAAAATTATAGTCGAAGATTATAACGGTATGATGCCGGAAACCCGCGAACAGCTTATGACTCTGCCGGGAGTTGGACGTAAAACCGCCAATGTTGTCATGTCTGTCGCTTTCAACAAACCCTTTTTTGCCGTCGATACCCATGTCTTCAGAGTCGCCAACCGCATAGGCCTTGCAAGTGCATCCACTCCTCTTGAAACTGAAAACCAACTTACTGAATTGTTTCCTGCTGAATTAATTCCTGATGCACATCATTGGCTCCTGCTTCACGGCCGGTATGTTTGCAAGTCACAGCGTCCTCTTTGCAACAAGTGCGCCCTTACTTCTATCTGCACTTTCCATAATAATTAAAGCCCTTTCGCACGGTCAATTTGAAAATTTTACGTACATTTGTAAAAATTTTCATTTTTGATGTGGACATTTTCCATCTTCTGCTATTAAAAAGTAAATAAATCAATTTAAATATGACAGAAACTGCTCAAAATGAGAAACTGAAGTCCCTTCAGCTTACTCTCGACCGTCTTGAAAAAACTTACGGTAAAGGTACCGTAATGAAACTCGGTAGTTCCGAGATTGAAACTATCCCTGTTATTCCGACCGGTTCCATTGGACTTGATCTTGCACTTGGTGTAAAAGGTTATCCTCGTGGCAGGATAGTCGAAATCTACGGTCCTGAATCTTCCGGTAAAACAACTCTTGCCCTGCACGCAATCGCTCAGGCTCAAAAAGCTGGCGGCATTGCTGCGTTTATCGATGCGGAACATGCATTTGACAGGTTCTACGCAGGCAAACTTGGCGTCGATATAGAGAACCTTCTCGTATCACAGCCTGACTGCGGTGAACAGGCTCTCGAAATTGCAGATGCTCTTATTCGTTCCGGTTCCATCGATATCATTGTAATTGACTCTGTCGCTGCACTTACCCCTAAAAGTGAAATTGAAGGTGAAATGGGGGATAATAAGGTGGGGCTTCAGGCACGCCTTATGTCTCAGGCTCTCAGAAAATTAACAGCTAATATTTCCAAGACCGGCTGTTGTTGTATATTCATCAATCAGCTACGTGAAAAAATAGGTATACTTTTCGGAAATCCTGAAACCACTACCGGCGGTAATGCACTGAAATTTTATTCTTCCATCCGACTTGATATTCGCAGGATGTCCCAAATCAAGGATGGTGATACTGTCATCGGAAACCATGTTAAGGTTAAAGTTGTGAAGAATAAGGTTGCTCCTCCTTTTAAAGTTACTGAATTTGATATTCTTTTCGGGAAAGGTATCAATCGTATGGGTGAAATTGTGGATATTTGCGCTGAAAACAATATCATCAAAAAGAGCGGCTCATGGTACAGCTACGGCGAAACAAAGCTTGCGCAGGGGCGTGATGCGGTTATGAACCTGTTACAAGACAACCCGGATCTTGTTGCTGAACTCGAACATAAAATCAATGATTTGAAAGTTGATTTGGTTGAAGAACATGATTGATTATTTAAACAGGGGCTTTTTAGCCCCTTTCTTCATTTTGGCATTTGCTCTGCTGGTTTCTTGTAAATGCAACACAAACCAGCCAAGTGGAAAAGACAGTGGGGATGTCGATATTTGTAATAATCTTGACACTTTGAATGTTATACTCGCTTATGATACAACCAACGGTGAACTTTACTCCTGCAGGGCTGAACTGCTTTATGAAAAGAACGATTATGTGAATGCTCTTTATGACATCCAAATGGCTATGCAGCTGAAAGGCAACAATGTCGAAGATCTTCTGCTGCTCGCCGATGTGTATTGGGGACTTGGTAATCCGAATCAGGCAAGACTCTCTCTCAACTATGCCGAATCCCTTGACAATACCAATTATGAGGTTTACTATGCCTTGGGTAAGCATTTTTATCTTCTTGATAATTATGAACTTAGCAAAAATTACCTTCTTAAGTCAATACAGTTGGAGCCGGTGAACCCTTATTCCTACAGTTTGCTTGGGGAGATTGACTTGAGTAAGGGAGATACAACTTCTGCCATTAATAATTTTTATAGGGCGGTTCAGGTTGACAACAGTTTCTTCCCTGCATATATGCAGCTTGCAACAGTCAACCTTGTGCAGAATACTCCTTTGACTCCGCGATACCTTGAAAATGCTCTGAGCATTAACGACAAAAGCAATGATGCCTACTATATGTTGGGGGTCTATTATCAGCAGAATGGCCAGTTCAGAAAAGCTGTCGAGAATTACAGCAAACTTTATGAGCTTAATCCTGAGTATGTGCTCGCATCCTATAACGCAGGATATATATATTTGGCGGAACTCAATGTCTTTGACACTGCTATAATCTGGTTTGACAGAGCCATAGCTGTTGACTCCAATTATTACGATGCAATATATAACCGTTCATATTCGTATGAATTGCTCGGAAATACTGCCAAGGCCGACTCGGGTTACAGATATCTGTTGAAAATCAAGCCTGATTATGAATTGGCAAAACAACGGTTGAAACGTTGATATTTGTTTGTCGCGGATTCGGTGAGGCATTGTAGAGACGCAATATGATCACGTCTCCACGGTGATTTATTTGATGATTTCGCTGCGATAGAATTTAATCTTTGGCTCAGTGCCTGACGGACGAACGGAAATCTTCGTTCCGTTTTTGAGATAAAACTGCAGCACGTTCGACTGCGGGATATCTGCTATGTCCTTTACGCTGCCATCCAACATGTTTGTGATTTTAAGTGTCTGATAATCTCTTATTTCCACAACCTTTGAACCTTCTATTTCCTTGGGCGGATTGCTGCGAAAATCAATCATCATCTGCTTTATCTCCTCAGCACCGTGCTGGCCCTTTCTCACTTCACTTCTCAATGATTCCTGATAGTGACCGTATTCCTTCCATATATGTTGGAGCAGCTGATACATGGTCATGCCGTTTTCTTTTGCCCATGTTGCTGCTTCGGCTATAAGGCAGCTTGACATGACTGAATCCTTGTCCCTTACGAAATCACCGCACAGGTAGCCGTAGCTTTCCTCTCCGCCAACAAGAAACTGTTTCTTGCCTTCATTTTTACGGATTACAGAAGCAATATGTTTGAATCCGGTGAGACATTCGAACACTTCCACATCTTCCTTTTCGGCCATCCTGTTGAGTATGTCACTGGTAACTATAGTCTTTACTATATAATAAGGTAATGTCGAAGGCTTCCTGCATTTGATAAGGTAATAGAATAGGATGGAGGCTGTTTGGTTGCCGTTGAGAAGCATGTATTGGCCTTTGTCGTCTTTTACTGCAATTCCTATTCTGTCGGCGTCCGGATCTGTGGCGAGAACTAATTCTGCATTGACTTTCTCTGCCAGTTCGATAGCAAGCTTAAATGCAGAGCCTTCTTCCGGATTTGGTGATTGCACCGTAGGGAAATTACCATCGGGTACACATTGGGGCTCCACTTTATGGACATTGGCAAACCCGTACATCTCTAATGCTTTAGGTACAAGTTTCATACCTGTACCATGAAGTGGGGTATATACTATTGAAATGTCTTTATGGCGGTTGACAATGTCATGGTTCAGTGACAAAGCAAGAACCTTGTTCAGATATATATCATCAATTTCTTTACCTATTATATTAATAAGATTGGGTTTGGGGGTTGTTTTGACTTCCTTCATCGACTTGATGTTTGATACCTCTTTAATAATAAGGACATCATGAGGGTCGATAATCTGGGCGCCGTCATTCCAGTAGGCTTTGTACCCGTTGTATTCCTTTGGGTTGTGAGATGCCGTGATAACGATACCGGTGTTGCATTTCAGTTCTCTTACTGCAAATGACAGTTCAGGTGTCGGGCGCATATCGTCAAAAAGATATACCTTTATATTATTGGCAGATAACACTTCGGCTGTTTTGGTGGCAAACAGGCGACTGTTGTTGCGGCAGTCGTATGCAATTGCAGCAGACAGTTCCTCGTCAGGGAAGCATTTTTTCAGATAGTTGGCAAGTCCCTGCGTTGCCATTGATACTGTATAAATATTCATCCTGTTGGTGCCCGGCCCCATTATGCCACGTAGTCCGCCGGTGCCGAATTCTAGATTCTTGTAAAATGCATCATTCAGTTCATCGTCGTTTTTTTCGATTAATTCTGCAACCTGACGACGGGTTTCAGGGTCGAAATCTTCTGACAACCACTCCTTTGCTCTGTCTATTATCGTTTCCATATCTTGTTTTTTTGCAAAAGTATAAATAATTTAGGTATAAAAGGCGTTTTAACTGATATTTTGATAAATAAACAATTCTTTTTGTTGAAAAGTTCGGACTATTTTTTTTAATTTGTTGATTCATAATATTTTATAATAATAAGAGATACTGTTTGATAACTTAAAATTGTTAACAAAGTTTTAGGGATGCAAATTGTAACATGTTGAATTTCAACGATTTGTAAAAATTACAAAAAACAGCCGAAAATTTCATAGAAAAAAAAATTTGATTTGTATTGTACATAAAAAAAAAAGAGTTATTTTTGTGAGTTGAAAAATAACGCAAAATGTAAATCTAACAACAGTTCTTGGTAACTGATTCTTAAATAGTTGACTCGTTGAAGGGAATATTGGAAATTCAAAAACCACTATTCATTTAGTGTTTTAACTATGCCGATTGTCCTCATGTTCCAAAAAATATGGGGACATGATAAACAAAAAACTAAAAAACAAACAGGCTGAAGCGGAAAGTCGCCAGGCCCAAAAACCAAAAAAAATTATTGAAAGTAAAAATTTGAAATAGAATTAATTAAATCAATAAACAAAAAAATTTAAAAAAATTATGAAGATGAAAAATTTACTGAATTCGTTGACCCGCCTTGCATGCGCTATTATTTTGGTGGGTTTGAGTTTAAGCTCATTTGCACAAAGCAATGGTTTCAATTACCAGGCTGCAATTGATCCTTCCATTACTTCAGATGTTACCATCGAATGGACAGTAGGTGCATACACAGGTACTGTTGTTGCAACTCCAACTGAAGGTATCATCAGTGCTGTTATTTGCGAGGGTGTTGATTTCTCACAAATGGCTCAGCCAACTCTCGAAATCACTCTTTATGCAGAGGATGAAGTTATAGCTACTTCGTCACAGGTAATCAACGCTGTTCCATACGCAGATAAGGCTACGAATGCTGATTACGCTTTGAATGCATATAATGCTGAAACTGCTAACTATGCAGATTATGCTGCTGAAGCTGGTTATGCTGCTGAAGCTGGTCATGCTTTGACTGCTGATGTTGCAAACAACGTTTACGTTAATGAAAATGGTGAACTCGTTGTTAATGGTGTTGTTATTGAATTTAACCTTCCTACATCACCTACATTCACCAACATTAATGTTACCAACCAGGCTATTTTCTCAGGTGTTGGTCCTGCTTTAATCGGTGATTTTGGTGTGGATCAGTGGAGTGTTGAAAGCAGTAGTGCTTCAATAGCTACCAGAGGTGGTATCTATGCTGCAGGTACTTCTTATTTCAATGGTATTCTTGGTGCTCAGTCATTCAAGATTTACAACACTACTTTTACAAATGCTAATACTATTCTTGGTATAGATGACGATTATCCATTGAGTGCTGGTCAGCCATTAGAACAGTATATCCCTTCATACGCTGCATTGGAAGCTTTCAAGGCTTCTTTAGACGATGTTGACACAGTTCTTTTTGCATGGAATGCTGGTAACGCTGAAACTGCTGATTATGCTGAAAATGCTAATATCGCAATGAGCGCTTATGAAGCTCTTTATGCTGATGTTGCTGGTGAGGCTGACGAAGCTAATCACGCTCTTACTGCTGACAATGCTGACGAAGCTGCTCATGCTCTTGTAGCTGACAATGCTGCTGAAGCTGCTCATGCTCTTATAGCTGACAATGCTGATGAAGCTGCTTATGCTGTTAACGCTCACCACGCTGTTATCGCTGATACAGCTCTCTATTACAGAATGCCTAACACTGCTACTTTCACAAATATCACAGTTAACAATAAGGCTACTGTTTTAGGTACTGGTGATGCTGAAGTAACTGATGAAAATGCTGATGACAGCAACGCTTCAATCGCTACTGACGGTGGTATTTATGCTGGTGGTAATAACTATTTCAGCGGTCGTACTTCCCTCCATACACTCCAGATTTGGAATGCTCTGACTCCTTCAAGCTTAATCCTCGGTTTTGATGTTGATTATCCATTGGATGAAGGTAAGGGTGAAGCTAACTATGTTCCAACATACGCTGCATTGAATCAAATGTACGATGTTCTTTATGATGATGTATATGATGACATCATGGATGTAATTGATGATTTGGCTAATATTTATCTGCCTATCGATCCTTGGCAGGCAATAATAGAAGGTGCTGTTGCTGACATCGCTGACTTACAGGATGCTGTTGACGATATCTATTATCAGATTGATCTTATTCATGGTACCCTCACTGACTATGGTAATAAAATCGCTGAATTAAGAGATGATGTTGATAACTTGCTGGCTTGGGATGCTGAAGGTTTACAGCATGCTTATGATATGGGTAGAGAAATCAATACCACTCCAACAACTAAAGCTGACTATGCTCCTATTTATATTGAGGGTCCTATGGGCATTATGTCAAGAGCAACTGGCGTTGATGGCCTCGATTTATATGCTTTGGTAGGTGGTCTTGCTGATGACGCATATGGTGTTTTAGGTGCACGCATAAGCGACCATCCATGGGCTGGCTATTTCGTTGGTGATGTTAATATCAGTGATGAATTATATGTTGGTGGTGAAGCTCACTTCGGCGATGCTGAATTCTATGACCTCCATGTTCAACATAACGCAAACATCTCTAATGCTCTTACAGCAAATCAGGCTACAATACAGACTTTAGATGCTGCTACTGGTGCATTCGGTTCTATCGAAGCTAACACAGCTGAATACAATTCAGAATATACCAATATGATTACTGTTGGTCAATACCATGGTGCTCCATTGGCAATGCAGGGAACTGCTGAAGGTGGTTTCGACTTCTACAAACCAGTTAGATTCCACGATTTGGTTACTTTCACTAACCTTATAGCTGATTCAATCACAGCTGATTATGCTAATATTGATAAGGTTGAGACTGCTGATTTAACTTTCGGCAATGCTACAGGTGATTCAATAGATGCTAACTATATTTTCGCTGATAAGATCGTTTCTGACCTCTTTGAAGGTGGTGATATCACTGCAGATAATATCGCAGCTGATGCTATTGAAGCTACAACTGGCGAATTCGATGATCTTACAGTTCGTCATATGGAACTTTCAGATACTATTAAGGACGCTTCTGAATTCACAAAGAAGGTTATGAAGGTTCAACTGAGAGATGAAGTTACTGACATTTACACTGTTCAGGGCTTACTTGGCGCTTCAACAGATGAATTCAATGCTTATGGTGTTAATCACATTACATCTGCAGTTGTTGGTCACAACAATCTTGATGGTGTTGGTTCTTTAGGTTCAGTTCTGTTTGAAGTTACTAATGCTGATCTTATCACTGCATTTGGTCTTACAACAGGTGACAATCTCGTTTTAGCTGGTTTCTTCCACGGTAATGTTGCTGTTACAGGTACTGCTGCTGCTGACAGACTCGTTTCTCATACAGCTTTATTCCAAACTACAGCTGTAGACGAAATGGAATATAAGATGGTTGATGCTGACTATACTATTCAGCTTGGTGGTGATGTTACTGGTTTCACAGGTATTTTAGGTGGTACTGCTCCAACAGGTTATGGCTGGACAAGTGCTCATGCTGCTGTTACCGGTTATGAGAAGCTCGCTTCTGATCCTTCAGTTAGAAATGGTATCGGTGCTTTAGGTGCTAAAATATATGGTATTACTGAAGAACTCGTTTGCAATCCATGGGATGTAGCAAGCGGTGATAATAAGGTATTTGCTGGTTTCTTCGTAGGTGATGTTCACGTTCAGGGCAAGTTGGCTGTTAGCCGTGATGCTGGTACAGCAACAACTGCTTGGACAACCAACACTACTTTCAAAGCTGCTTCAGGTAGAATCTACAAGGCATTCCAAGGTGCTGCTACTCCTGCTGTTATCACTTCAGAATGGGAACAGACTGAAGCTGCTTTGGCAACAGATATCCCTTCATTGGAAGTTATTACTGGTTTAAGTACAATTGTTTACAATATTACCACAACTGGTAAGTTATATGATGCATTTGGCCCTGCAGGTTGGAACAGACTCCAAGATTTAAACGGCGACGGTAATGTAAATGATAAGGCATTTGCTGGCTTCTTCGTAGGCGATGTTGCTATCGATGGTAACTTGGCTGTTAACGGTAATGTTAAGATTAACGGTACTCTTGATACTACTTCAAGTGGTATTTCTATCCCTTACTATCCAGCTACTTTAGGCTTGAATTATGTAACTGATTTGAATACAAGCTATCCTCCATCACAGGAAGGTCAGATTTGTGTTGCTTATTTGACTTCAACCGGTAAGAACGTTATGTACATTGCTTACGATAACGGTTCAGGTTTACAGTGGAATGCTGTTGCAGGTACTTCCAAGTAAAAATTTAATTAAAAGTTAAGAGTTGAAATATACTCTTAACTTTTGATAAACAAACAAATTATTAAATTTCAGAAAGTTTTTATAATGAAGAAATTATTAATCATATTAATCAGTTGTTGTTTCCTAAGTGGTGCTTTTGCTCAGGGCATTACAAGACAAGTCGTTTCCCCTGCTGGTGGTAACGGCACTTCCGGAAGCAGTCTGCTGAGCTGGACCATTGGTGAGACAGTTGCTAACTTGGGTACTTCCTATACTGCAACTCCTTTCTTCCAAGGCTTCCAAATGCCAACTGGCTATAATGATACCATTCAGTATGTCACTTTACACAGAGGATGGAACTACCTGTCAACTTTCATCAATACAAAGAAGACTGTAGATGCTATTTTTGACGATAGCGGCCTTCCTTGGTCCAATGCTAGTGGTATTTCTGTAGTTAATAGAATTCAAGGCGGTTATAACCCAACTCCTGCTTTCCCGGATCCTGAAGAAACTGCTTTCAAATGGGATGTATATAGCGGCTATCAGGCTTATGTTCACCAAACTAATCCTGTAACCCTCACTTTCAAGGGTACTGTCGTTAATCCTGCTGAAAAGACATTCCCAGAAGGTTGGAGTATGATTCCTATGCTTATTCCTGACAAGAATATGTGGACTTCCGATTTCTTTGCTGCTGCTTCAGTTGAAGACAAAGCTTTACTTATTAGAAGTATCGACGGCCACGCTGCCATTTATATGGCTGGTATGACAATGGGTAACTTCTTAATGGAAGTTGGTGGTGCATACGATGTATTCTTTAACGAGGCTCCTTCAGCAGCAGTTGATTTCACTGAAATCGCTGGTGTTGCAGCTAAAGCCGGTAATGCTTTCTCATATCCTGAAACCCCATGGAATATTCCTGTAGCAAATATCAATCCTCATACAATAGGTGTTCCTGCTGAAGCTCTTGCTTCACTTCAATACGGCGATGTAATCGGTGCTTTCACAGCTGACGGTTTCTGCGCTGGTATGGGCGGTTATTATGGCCAGGGATTCGCATTCCTCGTTTACGGTATGAATGAAGCATACGGAATTGACGGCTTCAATGAAGATGAGCAGATGAACTTCAGAGTTTATCGCCCTTCAACAAATGAAGTTTTCAATCTCGATGTTGATTTCGAATCTTCATACGACGATGACATCTTCGCTGAAAATGGCATCTCCATTGTCAAGGGTGTTATGGTTGTTGAAGGTATCGATGATTATATCACAAGTGTTGATCTCTATCCAAACCCTGCAACTACTGTTGTTAACTTGACAGTTAAAGGCACCTTCTCAGAAGATGCTGTGGCTTATGTTTTCAGTCTCGAAGACGGTAAGCTTCACAGTCAGACTCCTGTCATAGCTAATACTGTTATCAATGTTTCCAATTTGAAGTCAGGCGTTTATTCAGTTAAGATTGTTGATGCTGATCAGGTTATCGTAAAGAAATTCGTTAAGAAATAAGCATTACAATTTTACCCCAAAAAAGAGCCTCTTTTGCAGCCGCAGAAGAGGCTCTTTTTTTGTGAATATTTTGTTGAAAAATTCTCTTCATTAAGGTTAAAAAGTCTGTTAAAAAAAAATTATAAATCTAAGATAGATTGGATTATTTTAGTTATATTTGCAAGGTAAAATATAATGCGATAACTAGTTATGAATAATAGCAGGTTTGCGTATTGTAATGTGTTGATATTTAAATAAATATGATAAAAAAAAGTAATAATCAATAAAATTAAAATTATGAAGAAATTTTTATTAATTCTTAGTCTTGTGTGCCTATTGCCTACAGCAATCAAGGCGCAGAGTGACATGCCTGCATCTTTTGAGATTTCAGGTTATGTTACTACCGGGTCTAACAGTCCAGTCGAGGATGCTATTGTGAGTTTTTACAGACTTAACTCAGCAGTAGCATTGACTACTACTACTGATGTTGACGGTTTGTATGAATTCACTGTACAGGAAGGCTGTGCAGGTATCATAACTGTTTATTATCCAGAGTATAGCTTTGTTCCTCAAACTGTTAGTCCAGTATATGCTGATGAGGCTGGAATAAATTTCGCTGGTGCTGCTTTCGCATGTCCTTGGGAATATACCCCGACACCACAGATGCACATCATTTATGGCGGTTTTATTCCATCTGAGATCGATTTCTGGCCTACTATCGCTGGAATTTCCATTAATCTTGGTGATTGGATTGGAGTTTTCGATGGAGATCAATGTTTAGGTGCAAAACAGTTCAACGGCAATATTGACGATAACTTTTATATCACAGCTTTTGGTAATGATGACGGTTCAACTATCGGACATCAGTTGACTTATGTCATTTATTCAAACATTACCGGTGCAGCTGCTGAATATTATGTTCCTGCAGCTAACGTTGCTTATCAGCCTGCAGGTTCTATTATCACTGATCCTGACCATCCTTTCCCAAATTCTGATAACGGTCTGTTCGCATATAATGGCACGTCAGTTATCACTACCATGGAAGCTGAAGCTGATGTGGTGACTGTTTCAGGTACTGTCACAATGGGACGTGAGGACGGAGATCCAGTTGCTGACGTTGTATTAATGTCAACAAATTATTCATTCACTTCTACAGATGTAAACGGTGAATATATCCTTTCCTTCATTTCCGGCACTACGGATGTTACAATAACCCCTTATAAGTTTAATTACACATTCGAGCCTGAATCTGCTACGTATTTGACACTTACAGAAAACAAGACCCTCAATTTCATAGCTCATACAGATTTATATACCATCAGTGGTATAATTACAGATGAGCTTGGTCTTCCGATGGCAAATACCACTGTAAGAATTTATAAAGGCAGTGATTTGATTTCCAATGTCTATACAGATGCTAATGGCTATTATGAATATGTTGTTCAGGACTATCCTTTCAATGGAAGAGTTCTTCCAAAGAAGGAAGGTTATTATTTTGCCCCTTATTCATATAAGATTTTAGACACAAATACTGAGGACGTTACAGCTGACTTTACAGGCATTTTACAGCATTGCCCTTGGGAATTTGAGATTTCAAGCCAGATGCAGAATTTATTCGGATTCTATACATATCCTTATGATTCTGATATCCACAGATTCGAACCTAAACTTAACGGTATAGACCTTAATGACGGTGACTGGATTGGCGTATTTTACTTTGACGGTACAGATTACAGATGCGCAGGTGCTGCTCAATGGTTCAGAGAAGAACCGATGTTCAGTCTGTTTGCATACGGTAGAGATGCATACGTTCCTGGTTTCAACGATGGTCAGCAAATCTATTTCGCAATCTATTCCAATCAGTTTGAAGCCACTTCTATAGGTGAATACGATGACGTTGAATCATATCCGGAAGAAGAATCAGTATTCTATGGTATGCCTATCACATATAACGAAGAATTCGTATTCCATGCCAACACTGTTACCGAACTCAAATCATTATCTATTCAGGATGACAATCTGATGCTTGCCATTTATGGTGTTGTAACAGATACAAACGGTAATCCGCTTTCAGGAGTTCTGATATACAGTGATACTCATGAAGTTCTTGCAACTACAGATGCAACAGGTGCATATTATGTTGAAAACTTCATAGTTTATGGTGCAACTGAACCAAAGACTATAATTCCTGCTTTCGAGTGTTATGCATTCGATCCTCTTTCATATACAACTGAATTAATGCCAATTAATAACATTGAAAAGAATTTTGTTGGGACATACATTCCTGTACCATGGGAGATTGATCCTCTCCACGGTAATTTAGGTCATGTTACAATTATTCCTAACGATGCTGAAATACTTGTAAACGGTGAGCCTCTTAATTATGGTAATTATGTTGGTATATTCTATAATGACTTTGATGGCGTTCCAAGATGCGGCGGCTATATCAGCTGGATAGGTATTAACAATACAATAGTTGTATATAGTGACAATGTCGAATATACTCCTGATGTAAAAGATGGTTTTGCAGACGGTGAATCATTCCAGTGGTTCGTATATTCATATCAGGAAGATTCAACAAGACGTGCTTCCGTAACATATAGCATAGGTGAGATAATCGGTATGCAAGTAACCATCGACGGACTCTTCACATCAAACGGCCTGTCAAAGGTTACAGATATCCATGCTGATGATTATATCGAATCCAACATAGTTGCTTCCACACCGGAAGGTACCTATTGCGGTACTGAAGGATATCTCCCTCTGACATTCACAATGGTTCCTTTGTATTATACTTACGATGATATCACATACAACTGGGTAGTTGTTGAAGGTGATATTACTTCTTACTACACTGGCAACCCATTGGTAGTTGATGAAATCGCATACAATACGAGACTTACAGTAAGCGGTTACATCACAAAGGGTGATAATATTTATGCAAGCAATGATACTTTGAATTATAAGTTCATCAATCCTATAGATATCGCTTTATCAGTCTCTCCAACACCTACTTGCGCAGGTAATGAAGTCACTCTTACAGCTGAAGTCTCCGGTGGTGATGAGCTCACTTACACATACTTGTGGACAGCTGATCCTGAATGTGTAATAACAGATGCTAACCTTCCGGTCGCTACTGCAATTGTAAATCAAACTACAACATTCACCTTCACTGTTACTTCAAGTGTTTGCGAATCACAGGCAACTGCTACTGTTGTAGTTTACGATGCCATAGATGATGCAGTCATTACTCCTGTTGAACAACATCTCTGTTCAGGCGAAACAGCTGGTGTACTTACTGTAAATGGTACAACAGGCGGTTCCGGTAATTATATCTATACTTGGATGTATAAAGAGGCTGCTGATGCAGATTGGACTGAAGATGTAGTTACAGAAGATAATTTCTATCAGCCAGCATCACCTAATTCAACAGATAATTTAGTTTATTATTATAAGGCTATTGTCGGTGATGTTGATTGTCCTAATTATTATTTCGAGACAAATATCGTAACAATCGAATGGTATCAGTTGTTGACAGTAGATTTGACAGCAGATCCTGCTATTGTATGTAACGGCAGTGATATCGACCTCTTGGCTACAGCACAGGGTGGTCATGGTGCATATACCTACACATTCTATTTGGGTGAAACAGTTCTTTACTCAGGTGCAAATAATTATTACACATACGTAGTTGCATCAGGTATTTACGGACAACTTGATTTCTCAGTATCAGTAAGTGATGAATTCGGATGCGACCCTGCAGTTGATGCTATTGTTGTTGACGTTCCTGGTGAAATTACTGGTCTGAAGGTTGTTAATGAAACTGGTGAAGACGTTTCAAATCAGATTGTTGCAACTTGCGAGGACACCTATTATCTTAGAGCTGAAATTGAAAACGAGTTTACCGCTTTGAATTATGCTGCATACAAATGGCAGGTTCGTGGCGAAGGTGATAACGAATGGTATTCAATCTATGGTGCAACTACAGCTGAATATACTGCTGCAGCAGAAGGTACAGTATCATATTACAGAGTAGTCGTTTATATTCCTAATTGTCCTACTCAGAGAGACACTGTTGCAGTTACTATTTCATGGGACAATTATGAAATAGAAGTTTCAATTTCCGATGATCAGACTATATGTGAAGGCGGTGACTTTGAACCTCTTACTTCAGTAGTCAGTGAAACTCCTGCAACTTATCAGTGGTATCACAACAATTTCCCAATTGATGGTGCAGATGCTCCTTACTACCAACCTGTTGAAGGTGGCGTTTATAATCTGATAGTTACCAATGCTTGTGGAGAATCATTCATAAGTAATGTTGTAACACTTACTGTTAAGAATGCTCCAGTTGTTTATGCAGGTGAAGATTTCATTATTTGCCGCAAACTTGCTCAATATCCGCTTGCAGAAGCAACAGCTGAAAATTGTGATTGGGTATATTGGACTATTCTTTCCGGTGAAGGTAATATCAGCAATCCATCTGATGTAAATCCTATTTTCTATCCATCTCTCAGTTATGACGGTGAGGTTGTACTTGCAATGGTAGGTTATTCTGAGGCTCCATGTGAGCTCTATTCCTATGATTACATTACAATCACTTGCCTTGGAACACCTGATTTAACAGGTTCAATCATGGGTGATGAATTTGTATGTGATGCAGCAGAAAGCACTTATGTGCTTGAAACAACAGAAGATTCACCTTATTTGGAATATGATTGGAAAATAACTCCAAGAGATGCTGGTACATTGACATTTGTTGATGATATAGCTACAGTCGTTTGGGCTGAGGGTTATGTGGGATATGCTCAGGTTAATGCTTCTATCCGTGTGTGCGAAGGTAAAGTCAAAAACTATTCATTAAACGTTTTACTCAACAACACACCTGAACTCGATGAAATACAAGGTCCTGCTTTGGTTTCAATGTTAATGGAAAGAACAAGATATTATGTTGATGTTGATTTCAAGGTAGATTCCTACAATTGGACAGTATCACCAGCATCAGCAGGTACTCTTGAAGTTGAAGAGAACTCAATGTTTATCACTTGGGCACCTTCATTTGAAGGTGAGGCTGTGATTTCAGTAATTGCATCCAACGGTTGTGGTGCAGATGAAGTCGAACTTGATGTATTACGTTCCGGCTACTTCTCACCTGATGGACTTGATGGTACTGAAATCGATATGACTGTATATCCAAATCCTAATGATGGTACTTTCAAACTTGCTGCTGTAAATACAGATGGTGAATATGACGTTGAGGTTTACAATTATGTAGGTCAGCTCGTTTATAAGACAACTGACAGTGCTAATGTTACCGAAATAACTATTCCATCAGCTACTTCCGGTATTTACTTCGTAAGACTGAGAAATAACGGTAATACGGTTGTACAACGTGTTGTTATCAAATAGTTTAACATATTAATTATCAAAAAGCACCCGAAAGGGTGCTTTTTTTTTATCATGAAGAAGTTTTTAATTTTATTGACGATTGCTGTTGCATTGGTATCCTGCGGCAAAAAGAGTTCTGATTATGCCAGATATGTTAATCCCATGATTGGAACTGATTTCCATGGACATACATTCCCAGGGGCAACTGCTCCTTTCGGGATGATACAGCTCAGCCCTGATTCACGTATAGGTATGACTTGGGATGGATGCTCAGGTTATCATTATTCCGACAGCGTCATATATGGTTTCACTCATACCCATCTTAATGGAACTGGCTGCTTTGACCTGTGTGATATTCTGTTTATGCCTACTGTTGGTGATATTTGCTATTCCAATGATATTTCCAACGGAACTCAGAATAGTTATGTTTCTCGTTTCAGTCATGACAATGAACATGCAGAAGCCGGCTATTATTCTGTGATTCTTGATGACTACAATATTAAGGTTGAACTTACTGCTACTGAAAGAGTCGCTTTTCATAAATATACGTATCCAAAAGGGGGCGGTAATGTGATAATTGACCTTACACATCAGGATGATGTCATTAATTCTTCATTATCGATTGTCGGTGATAATGAAATAGTGGGAGAAAGACGTTCGAGATATTGGGCTCGGGATGAGGAACTTTTCTTCGTGGCACGTTTTTCCGAACCTTTTACTTCCAGCAGTTTGATATTTAACGATTCCTTAGTCGCTGCTACTTCTGTGGAAGGTGAAAATGTAAAAGGATATGTCTCATTTGATGGCCTTAACAAGCCTTTATATATTACCGTCGGAATTTCTGCCAACAGTATTGAAAATGCCCGTAAAAACATAAGTGACGCGCCTTCTTTTGATGAGGCCCGCAGCAATACAAGAAAACTTTGGAATAATGAACTCGGTAAGATTAAGGTTGAGTCGATGAATGATGATGATAAGGTCGTTTTCTATACCGCTCTTTATCATTCAATGATTGCGCCAAACCTTTATTCTGATGTTAATGGTGAATATAGAGGAAGAGATTTTAAAACACATCATGCTGACCATGATTATTATACTGTATTTTCATTATGGGATACATATCGTGCTTTGCACCCTTTGCTTTCAATTATTGACCAGAAACGCACCAATGATTTTGTCAATACAATGCTTCTTCAATATCAGCAGGGTGGACGTCTTCCGGTATGGGAACTTGCTGCAAATGAGACTAATTGTATGATAGGTAACCATGCCATTCCGGTTATCTATGATGCGTTTGCAAAGAGAATCTTGAACTATGACAAGCAGTTGGCTCTCAATGCAATGGTACATTCTGCCGATTTGGATTATTTTGGTCTTAAGGCATATAAGGAATATGGTTTTATCCCTTCAGAAATAGAACATGAGTCGGTTTCCAAGACTTTGGAATATGCGTATGATGACTGGTGTATTGCCCAGATGGCTTATCAGATGGGCGATAATGAAAAATATGAAAGATTCATCAAACGTGCTCAAAGTTATAAGAATATTTTTGACCCGATAACAGGATTTCATCGCGCTAAAGCTAATAATATGTGGTTTGTGCCTTTCGATCCGACAGAGGTCAATTTCAACTATACCGAAGCAAACTGCTGGCAGTATAATTTCCATGTTCAGCAGGATGTCACTGCTTTGATGAACATGTATGGCAGTGCTGAGGCGTTTGCTGCCAAATTGGACAAACTGTTTACTGAGTCTTCATCAATGACCGGTAGAGACCAGGTTGATATTTCAGGTGTCATAGGACAATATGCGCAGGGTAATGAGCCGAGTCATCATGTCGCATATCTTTTCAATTATGCAGGTCAACCTTACAAGACTCAGAAAATAGTCCGTCAGATTATGAGCGAATTGTTTGAGAATGCCCCTGACGGTCTCTGCGGTAATGATGACTGCGGTCAGATGTCGGCGTGGTATGTTTTCAGCTCTCTCGGCTTCTATCCTGTATGTCCAGGTGACAACAAATTCATTCTCGGTTCTCCTTATGTGAAGAAAGCCGACATCTCTCTTGAGAATGGCTCTCATTTTACTGTTTCTGCTGAAAATCAGTCGGAAAAAAATATTTACGTTGACAGAGTGGAGTTAAATGGCTACGAATATACAAAATCGTATATTACATACGGAGATATTGCAAATGGTGGCAACCTTGTGTTTTATATGTCGGATGAACCTAACAAGTCATTTGGAAATGCTGAGGAAGACCGCCCGAGGAATTTGATTTCGGACTATTTAATTAATCCTGTACCGTATTTTACCAATGAGTCGGCTATATTCACCGACAAGGTCATGGTTGGAATTGCTGCCCCAGTTGACGGATGCAAAATATACTATACGATTGACGGGAAGACTCCTACAAAGCACTCGATTGAATATACAGAGCCTTTTGAACTTACAAAAACAACTACTGTAAAGGCTGTCAGCATCAATGATGAAGGTGTAGAAAGTAATGTGATTTCCACCGAGTTCTCAAAAATACTTGACAATCGTAAGATAAAACTTGTTTCGAAATATGAAAGTCAATATTCAGCCGGAGGCAACAATGCTTTGATTGACCGCGTTAGAGGTGGTATCAATTTCAGAACAGGCGGATGGCAGGGATATCAGGGCCAGGATATTGTTGCAGTAGTTGATTTGAATGAATTTAAACGGGTCAGGAAAATAAGTATGGGTTTCTTGCAGGATGTGGACTCATGGATTTTCTATCCTACTAAAGTAACATTTTATATTTCTGAAGATGGCCAGAATTTTATTGAATATGAAAGTGTGGAAAATACTATCTCAGAAAGAGACATTGAACCTTCAATACATGAGTTTGTCGTAAGAGGCGACAAGAATGCCAAGTATGTCAAAGTTGTTGCCAAATCTATTATATCTTGTCCGCCATGGCACGATGGTGCGGGTGGTATGGCTTGGCTTTTTGCTGATGAGATTACAGTTGAATAATTTTTATAAGTACAATTAATAATATTTTTATGGAACCTACAAAGAAACTTTTAGATGAATTGAAAAAACTTCCTAATGTCCATGTTGACATGAGAAGAAGCGATATGATTTCCCAAGCAGTTAATAATCATGAATGTATAGTTTGCGAAAGCGGTGCCCTTGCCACATGGTCAAGACCTGAATCAACAGGAAGAAGTCCTAAGGATACTGTTATAGTCAAAAGAGCTTGTTCAGAAAAGAATATTGACTGGACGTCACCTAACAATCTGCCAATAGATGAGAAGGTGTTTGACATGGTATATGAGGATGCCCTTAAGTTTTTGAAAACCAAGAAGAATGTGTATGTCACCCATCGCGTAATCGGGGCAGATCCGGACTATGCGCTCCCTGTGACAACTGTTACTTCCACAGCGATACATTCTGTATTCGCAGATAATATGTTTCGTCCTGTGCCTAAGAACATAAAGAAGAGTATTTTCTATGGAAAAGACTTTTCGGTTCTCTGTATGCCTTATGACAAACTTGACAAGAAGAAATATGACGGACTGCTTCGCAGAATGCCTGATGGCACTTCATCGGATATGATAGTTGCGATGGACTTTGACCGTCGCTGCGGTGTGATAGTAGGCTCGGCTTATATGGGTTCACTCAAGAAAATGATGTTTACAGTGATGAACTATTATTTGCCTCTGTTCGGAATACTTCCTCTTCATTGCTCTGCAAATGAAGGTAAGAAGGGCGATTCCGCATTGCTGCTTGGACTTTCCGGTACTGGTAAAACCACGTTGTCGGCTGACCCTAACAGGGCTCTGCTCGGTGATGACGAACATGGTTGGAATGACAATGGTATAGCTAACTTTGAGAATGGTTGCTTTGCCAAAATGATTGACATTAATCCTAAGAAGGAACCGGATATTTACGATGCAGTCATGCATGAGGCTCCTTATAGACGTCATGGCGCAATTCTTGAAAATACTATGGTTTATCCTAATGGAACTGTCGATTATTACGACAACCGTCTTACTGAAAATTCGAGAGCGTCATATCCTCTTACTTTTCTGAAAAATATCAAAAAAAGTTCGACAAGCGGTCATCCTACAACTATTTTGTTCCTTACAGCTGACGCTTACGGCGTTCTTCCCCCTGTATCAGTATTGAATAAAGAACAGGCTATGCTTTGGTTCCTGATGGGCTATACAAGCAAGCTCGCCGGTACTGAAACAGGCATTGTGGAACCACAGGCAACTTTCAGCCGTTTCTTCGGAGCTCCTTTCATGCCATTCAACCCGGATGTGTATTCAAGGCTTCTTGGTGAAAAGATGGAGAAACACAACACGCAGGTTTATCTTATAAACACAGGATGGACAGGAGGCGGTTATGGCGTCGGAAAACGTTTTGATTTGGTATATACCCGTAAGATGGTTGATGCCGCACTCAATGGCTCTTTAATCAGCAAAACCAATGATTATTATGTTGACAAGGTGTTCCATCTGAATATTCCTAAGCATGTAAAGGGTGTTCCTGATGATATTCTTGTCCCTGAAAACACATGGGCTGACAAGAAAGCGTACGCAGTTGCTGCAAAGAAACTTGCGGAACAGTTTGCCGCTTCTTACAAGAAATCGTATGGTGACAAGAATCTCGGAAAGGATATTGAGAAATATTGCCCTGGATTTTAGGTTAAAGTAAGAAGTAAAATAAAAGAGATGCAATGTGAGTTGCATCTCTTTTATTTTATACGATTTCCGATAATTCTAACCAGCGGTCTTCCAGTGAGGCAATTTCGTTTTCGATTTCAGCGAAACGGCTGCTCATTGTTTGCAGTTTGTCAATAGGCATATCGGGAATATTCAGTTTAGCCAGAAGGTCCTCTTTTTCTTGTTCGAGTTCTTCAAGTTTGGTGTTTATCTGCTCGTATTCCTTCTTCTCCTTATAAGTGGCTTTGCGGACTTTTTCTTCACGTTGTGGCTTATATGATTTGCTGTCAGTGGTTTTGTCCTTTTGCATTTCAATTCTGTGAATAGCGATATCCATGCGTTTACGCCATTCCGTGTATTCTGTATAGTTTCCGGGATAATCCTTTATGACGCCATTGCCTTCAAAAGCGAAGATGTGTCCAGAGAGTTTGTCGAGAAAAAGTCGGTCATGAGAGGCAATCAGAAGTACTCCGTTGTATGTGCTCAGGAAATCTTCCAACAGATTAAGTGTCTGAATGTCAAGGTCATTGGTGGGCTCGTCAAGAATGAGAAAATTAGGACTTTGAAGCAAAATGAGAAGGAGATAGAATCTTCTTTTTTCACCGCCACTGAGTTTCCCGAATTTGTTATGCTGGACTGCAGGCGGGAAGTTGAAGTGTGTCAGGAATTGCGAGACACCCATTTCGCGACTGTCAATGTTGACCATTTCGGTATATTCCTTTACGATTTCAAGAATCGTCTTGTTGTCATTAAGCTGTAACCCTTGTTGCCCGAAATAACCGAATCGAATGGTGCTGCCGATTATGACTTTGCCTGAATCGGGAGCAAGTTGTTGGGTGATCAGGTTAAAAAACGTTGATTTTCCTATGCCGTTTTTTCCAACAACACCGATATGGTCGTTTTTGAGGAAGGTGTATGAAAAGTCACTGATGATTTTTTTGTCGCCGAAAGATTTCGTCAAATCATATATTTCCATGATTTTCTTGCCAAGGCGTGAGGCCTGGACATTGAAACTGTTTTGTTCATCATTGTCAATACGTTGTTTGGCAATTTTTTCTATATCGTAGAATGCTTCTTCTCTTTTTTTCGACTTGTGTTGTCGTGCCTGAGGCTGACGGCGCATCCATTCGAGTTCAATGCGGTATTTGCTTCTTGCGTGTTCTATATTGCGGACTTCGAGTTCTTCACGTTCGGCTTTCTTTATCAAAAAGTTGCTATAATTCCCTTTGTATCGGTAAAGAGAGCAGTCATCAAGTTCCAAGATAGTATCACATACGTTGTCAATAAAATATCTGTCGTGGGAGATAAGAAACAGTGTGACTTTTTCTCTTTTGAGATATTTTTCAAGCCATTCAATCATAGCAATATCAAGATGATTGGTGGGCTCGTCAAGAAACAGCATGTCGCTTTTATCGATGAGGACTTTTGCAAGGGCAAGCCGTTTCTGTTGTCCGCCTGACAGATTGCCGACTGTTTCGTTGAGGTCAGGAATTTCAAATACTTGTAGGATTTCCTGTATTTTGTTTTCGTATGTCCATGCGTCAAATGAATCCATGAGACTGATTGCTTTGTCGAGATTTTCTATATCCTGGCGGTTATGTGAGGCGGCGTTTATGACGCATTGGTTGTAGTTCTTGATGCAGCGGATGAATTGGTTGTCGGATTGGAAGATGGTATCAAGTATGGTGTCATTTGGACTCAAATCATTGTCTTGATTCAAGTAGTTGATATGTATGTCGTTACGAAGTTCAATCTTACCGGAATCTGGGAGTTCGATACCAAGTATTATATTGATGAGGGTGGTTTTCCCGGAACCGTTTTTAGCTATCAAGGCAATTTTTTCGCCCTGTTCGATTTTGAAGGAGATGTCTTCGAAGAGTACTTTTTCAGCAAAAGACTTATATAAATTGTTGACTTCAACGTAGTTCATTATGCAGGCTCAATTATGCGTGGTGGTATGGTTCGTTATTGAGGATTGTAAAAGCGCGGTAAAGCTGTTCGAGGAAGATAAGTCTAACAATTTGGTGCGAAAAAGTCATGGGTGAGAGTGATATTTTGTCGTTGGCACGTTCATACACTTTTTTGGAGAAACCATAAGGGCCACCGATGACGAAAAAGATATTTTTGCGACCGGAGTTCATCAGTTTCTGAATGTCTGATGCGAAGTCAACCGAGGACAAGCTTCTGCCGTTTTCGTCTAATAGGATGACGAAGTCAGAAGGAGTCATGGCATTCAGAATCTTTTGGCCTTCAGCGGTTTTAATTTCATCTGCTGAAAGGTTGGCTGTGTTTTTCAGGTCGGGAAGAACCTTTATGTCGAAAGGCACGTAATTTTTTATCCTTTTTGAATAGATGTCCATGCCTGTTGCCGTCCATGGGAAATCGGTTTTGCCACATAATAGGAGATTGAGCTTCATCGTTTTTTTTGCAAAGATACATAAGAATAAAATTAATTGAAAAATATTTTGAAAATTGAAAAATAAGAGCAACCTTTGCAAAACAGAATTTACAAACCAAGGAAAATAAAATTAATCAATTAACTTATTAATTACAAGTTATTTAAGTAATAAATAAAATTATGAAAGTAGAAAAAATCATGCAAGACTTAACAGCAAAGCACCCAGGAGAGAATGAGTACTTACAGGCTGTTAAAGAAGTGTTGGAATCAATTGAAGAAGTTTACAACCAACATCCAGAATTTGAAAAAGCAAAGATTGTTGAACGTTTAGTTGAACCTGATCGTATCTTCACATTCAGAGTTACATGGGTAGATGACAAGGGTGAAGTTCAGACAAATCTCGGTTATCGTGTACAGTTTAATGCAGCATTAGGTGCATACAAAGGTGGTTTGCGTTTCCACAAGGCAGTTAATGTTTCAATGCTGAAGTTCTTAGGTTTTGAACAGATCTTCAAAAATTCATTAACCAACCTTCCACTTGGTGGCGGTAAAGGTGGTTCAGACTTCGACCCAGTAGGCAAGTCGAATGAAGAAATTATGCGTTTCTGCCAAGCTTTCATGTATGAACTTTGGAGAAACATTGGTCCTGATCAGGATTCACCAGCTGGTGACGTTGGCGTTGGTGGCCGTGAAATAGGTTATCTTTATGGCGCTTACAAGAAACTCGCTCGTGAACACAGTACTGGTGCGTTGACAGGCAAGAGCTATGGTTGGGGTGGTTCACTCATCCGTCCGGAAGCTACCGGTTTTGGCGCAATATACTATGTTGAACGCATGGTAAAGGAAAGAGGCGACAAGATGGAAGGAAAACGTATTGCTCTCTCCGGCTTCGGTAACGTAGCATGGGGTGCAGCTATCAAGGCTACCGAACTCGGTGCTAAGGTTGTTGCTCTTTCAGGACCTGATGGCGTTTGCGAACTTCCTGATGGTATTACAAAGGAAATGATTGACTATATGCTTGATATGCGTGCTTCAAACCGCAACAAAGTTCAGGATATGGCCGACAAATTCCCAGGCAAGGCTAAGTTCACAGCTGGTAAGAAGGCTTGGATGGTTAAGTGCGACATCGCTTGCCCATGCGCTTTCCAGAATGAACTTGCTGAAGCTGATGCAAAAGAACTTATCGCCAATGGCGTGAAGTACGTTGCTGAGGTTTCCAACATGGGTTGCCAACCTGCTGCTATAGCTGCATTCCAAGACGCTAAGATTCCTTTCGGTCCTGGTAAGGCTGTTAACGCTGGTGGTGTTGCAACTTCAGGTCTCGAAATCTGCCAGAACGCAGGTCACATCAACTGGACTGCTCCAGAAGTTGACCAGAAGCTCCACAAGATCATGAACGACATTTATGACATGTGCGTGAAATATGGTAAACAGGCTGATGGTACTATTAACTATGTTAAGGGTGCAAACATCGCTGGTTTCATGCGTGTTGCAAATGCTATGTTAGCTCAAGGTATCATTTAATCTTGAATTAGACATAATTTAAATATTGAGCGTGAAGTCATTGTATGATTTCACGCTTTTTTATTTTATCAATTGATGAACATATATCTTGATGTCTTCCTCACATTCTCGAAAATTGGTGCGTTTACATTGGGTGGAGGGTATGCCATGTTACCTCTTATTGAGCGTGAGGTGGTTGATAACAAACATTGGCTTCAGAAAGAGGAATTTCTCGATGTGATTGCCGTTGCACAGTCACTCCCTGGCGTTATGGCAGTCAATACTTCCATTTTCATTGGTTACAGGCTAAAGGGGGTCTTGGGCAGTATTGTGAGTCTTCTTGCTACTGTGTTGCCATCTTTCGTGATAATACTCCTGATTGCAATGTTTTTCACGCATTTTAAGGATAATGCTGTGGTTGCAGCCATATTTAAAGGCATCCGTCCTGCTGTGGTTGCCCTGATAGCCGTACCTGTTTTCACTACCGCCAAATCAGCTGGCATAACGTGGAAGACAGTCGTAATACCAATAATTGCCGCCATATTGATCAGCTTTCTTGGCGTTTCACCAATTTGGATAGTGCTTGTTGCCGGCTTGGGCGGCTTAATTTATGGCAAATTTACCGGAAATACTAAACAAGCTGAAGAATGATTTACCTCCAATTATTTCTGACATACCTTAAAATTGGTCTTTTTGGTTTCGGCGGAGGCTATGCCATGCTTTCTTTTATCCAAGATGAAATCGTTGTCAAGCACCAATGGATTTCAGTCAATGATTTTACGGATATTGTGGCTGTTTCTCAAATGACCCCAGGGCCAATTGGAATCAACACGGCCACTTATGTCGGATATACAGTTACAGGCAGCGTTTGGGGCTCGGTTGTGGCTACAACGGCAATATGCATCCCATCTCTTGTCCTCGTACTTCTGATTTCGTATTTTTATGAAAAATTCAGGAACAATAAAACGATTGCTTCAATATTTTCCGGAATCAGAACTGTTGTTGTCGGACTTATCGCAGCAGCGGCAATTTCTCTGATAACCCCCGAAACATTCATAGATTATTACAGCTGGATTTTTTTCATTGTTTCGTTTGTCCTTGTTAGAGTCTTAAAATTAAATCCGATCCTGTTGATTATCATAGCTGGAGGGGCAGGATGGTTGTTATATGGATAAAAATCGCTAAATTTGCAATGTTAATCTTATAAATCATGAATACAATTAATCCCAGAATAGACAGTTCGTGGCTTGCAGTGTTGAACAATGAATTCCAGTCGGATTATTTCGCTCAATTGAAGTCATTTTTGGTTGACGAAAAGCTCAAATATAATGTGTTTCCTCCAGGCAGCAAAATTTTTGCCGCATACGATACAACCCCTTTTGATAAAGTCAAGGTTGTGATTATCGGTCAGGATCCTTATCATGAGAAGGGACAGGCAAATGGTCTGTGCTTTTCGGTTAACCCAACTGTGAGAATTCCTCCTTCTCTTGTAAACATCTTCAAGGAATTGCATGATGATTTGGGATATGATGCTCCTGCCTCAGGAGATTTGAGCAAATGGGCGCGAGAAGGTGTTTTACTGCTCAATGCCATTCTCACTGTTCGTGAAAATTATGCCGGTTCACACCGTGACAAGGGATGGGAGTTGTTCACGAATTCAACAATAAAGGCTGTATCCGACAAAAAACAAAATGTCGTTTTTATCCTGTGGGGCAATTATGCCAAGGAAAAGCGATATCTTATTGATGAGAGCAAGCATCTCATCCTTACAGCGGCCCATCCTTCACCTTTGTCGGCCAGCAAAGGCGGCTTTTTCGGATGCCGTCATTTTTCCAAAACCAATTCCTATCTTCAGAGTCATGGTATTGCCCCAATTGATTGGAACTTAAATGATTGATGAAATGAAAATAAGACCTGTATTTATCGTGATTGTATTGTTATTTGTAACAATAGCATGTACCAAAACTGTCGTATATACTGATGATTTCGGACATAAGACCTCTCAAGTTGAAATGAAAGGAGGCGTGCCTCACGGTAAGACCATATTGTATTTCAATGATGGAGAAAACATACTTCAGGAGACGAATTATAAAAATGGCAAGATGAATGGTTATTCAACTCGTTGGTTTTTCAATGGCGGGAAGGAATATGAGGAATACTATGTTGATAATGTTCTTGAAGGTCAGAAAAACACATGGGATAGAACCGGTCTTTTGAGAGTGTCTGATAATTATTGCCATGGCTTGTTAAATGGAAATTGCAGCAAATGGTATGATAACGGCCAGATACAGATAGAGTCGTATTATAAAATGGGAATGCCCGACAGTATATGGTATTACTATGATTACTATGGTTTGGAGGTCGGAAGAGCGAATTTCCATGACGGAGACGGAACCCAAATTGCCATCTCTCCCAATAATGAGATAAAAATTACTGAGTACAAGAAGGGAGAACCCGTTAGAGATTCAGTTATAGTATTTGAATCTACAGCGCAATATAATGAATTGGTTAAAAGACTATTATATCAATAGTGCTCGTTCCCGTTTCTTTTTTTGGTTTGTTGGATATACAAAAATCACATATATAGACGTTATAAATACAAATTTGTATTAATTTTGTAAAATATTGAGTCGATATGAAAAAATTAATGATTGCAATAACGGTTTTGTTGCTTGCAGTATTTGTCAGTTCCTGTGCGGTGCAACAGTCCTGTCCTGCATATGGTGAGACGCAGAAATTTCAGAGAGACAAATAGTTTATAATGAAAAGAAAGTTCTTTTGCGGCATTATGTTGTTCGTTGGATTATGCGGGGTTTTGCATGGTCAGGACGGGTTGTTTGATGATGCTTCGGAGGCGAATATTGTCTACTCAAAAGAATCTTGTGCTATAATTAATGTCAATTCCTCTGGTTTTGGTGCATATTTCAGACAGGGGAACAATAAGGATGCCTTCAGAACGAGTTTTTTTGAGATAGGTTTCAGCACTTACCGTGACCCGAAACAGGAGACTTTCCCTGCAATGTACCGTGGTTATTCAAGTTATGTGATGGGAAAGATTAATTGGGTGTTGTTGTTGAGAGGTGATTTTGGGATGGTGTATAATATTTCCAGAAAGCCTTATTGGGGTGGTGTTGATGTAAACTTGGTATATGCTGCAGGTTTATCTTTGGCGTTGGCAAAGCCTGTATATGTTTATGTTATTGATATAAAAGATGGTGAGTACGTTGAACTTCTTGAAAGATATGATCCGGATGTCCATACAGATGTTAATATTTTAGGTAGGGGGCCATTTTTCAAGGGTATATGGAAGACCATCCCTTATCCCGGTATTAACGGCAAATTGGGGTTTAATTTTGAATATGGAGAATACACCAACGTTGTTAAGTCGTTGGAATTGGGAGCTGTATTGGATTATTTTCCTATTGGAGTCCCAATAATGGCCTACAATGATCCAAAGAATTTGTTTTTCTCTTTTTATTTATCGGTCATTTTCGGCAAGAGATATAACCAATAAAAAAAGGCATCCAAACGGGTGCCTTTTTTATCTGTTCAATCAACTGATATTATTGAATTGTGATTTTCTTGTTGGATTTTACTCCGTTGTTGTTGACTTCGAGGATATATAAGCCGTTGTCAAGAGCTACGCTGATTTCACGACTGATGCCGTTGAAGTCAATATATTCACTGAATCTAACCTTTCCCACCATATCATAAATGGTCACCAGGGCAGATTGGACATTGTTGTCAACTTCAATGGTAATGTTTCCATGGCTTGGGTTAGGATAAACGGAGAGTTTCAAAGGATTGTAGTCTTTAATACCTGTTGGATTATAAACGAAATTTCTCGTTTCACTCCATTCTGTATTTTCGGTTTCACCTTTGAAATTCTTTTGAGAGCCCATTACTTTCCAGTAGTAAGTTCCTGCAGCATTTACAATGCTTGAAGCTTTTGCAAGGCTGAAAGACTGGATATTGGTCGTTACAGGCTTGTATTCATAGATACGTGTAAGGGTGTCAACGTTAGGAAAATCACTGCTTGTGGATATTGCCACATAGTAAACGTCGCATGTGGAGATTTTGTTCCATGTCAGAGCACCGTTAGCGCCAACTGCCACACCATTTTTAGGCGCTTTAAGTTCTGGCTGGGAGATTACTTGGAACCACCATACCTGATTATCAGTATATGACCAATCGGATACAGCATTTTCGTAAGAATGACGTGCTCTCCAATAGTATGTCTCACCGAATTCCAAAACTGGAGCAGTATAAGACTTGGATGATGACAATTCATCTACAACGAGGCTTGTGCTGGTGAACAACGAATCATAAGCGATTTGGAATTCATACTTGACCGGTATGTATTCGTTTTTCAGTTCGAGGGTTACATCCGGGTCAACATCAACATTTTTCTTCAAGGTAGGTTTGTTGAGTGTAGGCTCATTTATTACGATGAATTTATAAGGTGAATTTGTCCAGTCTGATACGGACTCAAAATCGCCTTCAGCATTATTATATGCTCTTACATCCCAATAGTAAATCTGACCGAAAGTCAAATTGAACAATGTATCCTGAGCAGTAATAGAGGTATTGTTCTTATTGGAATAGTCAACGAATTTGGTAACAGCATCCGACATGTCTTCATTGGTGGAATATTTGATTTCGAATTTTTCTATTCCACGGAAGTTTTCATTGGTATTGATGGTTTTCCATTTAAGGATTGGACGAGGTGATTGAGCTGCATTAAAGTTGTTTTGAGGAGATGACAGCATCACTGTTGCGAATGTGGTGAAAGACCATACATCGCTCCAGTCACTGACAGGAGTTGCCGGGTCATCATCTATGGCTCTTACTCTCCAATAATAGGTTGTATTGAATTTTAGAGTTGGGGTATAAACTGCAGATGCAACACTTTCGATAACGACAGGGTTGTTGAAGTTTGTGTTGTCGGCAATTTGAAGTTCATAATGGATATTAAGATAACCTGCGATTGGATTCCAGTCGAGAAGGGTAACAATCATCATATCCGTAGATTCATCTGCCGGTGAATTTAGTTCCGGTTTGTATGCACGATTTTGAGCGATAAGAGACACGCTTAATAAAAAAGCGCAGAATAATGTAATTATATTTTTCATTTTCAACTACTTAATTAATTATTTAACGACAATGAATTTTGATGATGTAGTACCATTGACTGTATTGACTTTAACAATGTAAGTACCCATTGGGAAGTCAGCAGTGTTAATTTGGCAGTTGATTATGCCATTGCTGCTGTAGCGTATGAATGATTCAATGAGAGAACCGTTCATATTGTAAATACTGATTTCAACATTTATGTCAGCAGCTGTGGAGATATTTATATTAGCATAGTCGGATACAGGGTTTGGAAAAACAGATACACTGTTTTTGGGAGTCTCTGAATAGTCATTGATGCCTGTTGGGGTATCAATGTTTTTGTTTTGTTCGTTGAATGTGGTGCATTCAAAGAGACCTCCGCCGTATGTGGCTGCGTAGATGTTACGATAAGAAGTGATATAAACTGTATCAGTTTCTTCTGTATCGAAATCAATGTAATATGTTGGCCTGTAATTGCCGTTTGCGTCTTTAGGTGTAATGACATTCTGTTGTCTGATCATGAACACAGGAACTTCACCCATACCGTTATCCTGTTTTACGAATTCGCCGCCATTTACAACATCAGTGTTTTGGAAGATACCGAAATCAGTGCCTATGAGGAGGTAGTTAGGAAGGTCTTCATTATTTTCAATGAAAGTTGCTGTATAAACAGGTGAATCTACTGAGAATGGAACTTGTGTGAAAGTAGGATTCTGGGAGCGTGCATTTGTTGTCATGTAGATGTAGTCGTTATATCCATAGTTTCCTAAGGTTACTACAACTATATCAGGATTTACAGGATTTACTGTTATTGAAGTTATTGTACGTCCGTTTGTTGGGATATTGAGTTCTGTAGTATTGACAACGCAATAAGGATTAGGTGTGCAGGTTGAGAATGATGCATTGTAGGTGCATACACGAGCTGTGGTCTCATTTTGTGCGTACGCAAGATTTGAAATCTTGAAAAGTCTGCCTTCTTGGGTACCAACGTACAGATAGTTGCAGTCTTTAGATACAGCCATACACTGTGGAGTGCCTGTGACACCGTTGACGTCTCTTGCGGAGATGATCCACCAAGGACTGCTTGTTTTGAAGTCAATATTGAAGTTTGAAGCGTACTTTGTCATGAATATCAAGTTCTTCACACCCACGAAAAATCTTGATGCAACATGGTCTTCTATCACGATTTTGCTACCTGTTGGGAGGTCTTGGTCAAGTACGTAAGGGATAGGGTAGTTAGCATTGTTACTTGCTGCATATATTGTATCGCCTGCATAATGATACATGGTGTCTGAATAAGTTACCACATCTGTGTTATATTCCCAATCAAAGTCTTCCCATAGGATAGATGGAGCGATGTAGCCTGCACTGTCTTCTATTGCTTTGTAGTAGTCATCACTTTGCCAATAGGAGATATCCTGCGGATACTGACCATCGTGACGATAGAGGATGAGCGTTTGGACACCGCTGAAATCTGAATAAGCGGTTTGTGATTCGTCCTTAAGATCGATGTTTCCATTGATGGAAACGTATTTTGCATTCGGATAGATTAATGAATAATGACAATATCCGCCTATATTATTAAAGGTATAATCATTACCAGTGAGTTCTCCGAGTAATATATGGTAGTTGCTGCCGGATTTGCCGGTGTAGCTTGATTTGTTGATAACAACGGTACCGTTGCCCTGGCTGCCGCCCATTGTTGCTCCTGCATAGTCAGCAGCGACAGTGTAGAACTGGCTGGTGATGAGGTTGATATTGCAAGAAGCACTTCTTGAGATAGCACCGAGTCTGTAAGAGAGGTAAATACCGTTTTCACAAGCGATAACTATAGTTTCACCATATCCGACAATAGAAGGAACAAACATGTATTGGAAATGGTTCTGAGGAACGTAAGCCTGAGATGTGGAATTCTCTGCTGAAGTTCTCTGAGTCCATTGGAATATGTTGTTACCAGGAACTTTGGTGCCTTCCCAAAGGTCCATACCACCAATGAACACTCTGTCCGGATTTGTCGGGTCAATAGTCATTGCTGTTGCGTACAGACCGTTGCCGTTAAAAACGTAGAACATTGTCCATCCGTCGCCTGAACCGATGACGTGCCATGTGCTGCCGCCATCTTCGGAACGGTAGATGTTGTACAGAGTGCCATATTCGTTGTATGTTTTGGTTTCTACAAAGTCAACTCCATATATTGCAGTCGCATAAATGATGTTGTTGTCAGATGGAGCGATTGCGAAAGTGATTCTTCCTACGTATGTGTCGGAAGGGAGTTTGTTATCTTCATCGGTGGAAATGTTTGTAAAATTGGTGCCATCGGTTGAGAGGTATGCACTGCCGTTAACATAAGCAAGAACTCTGCTGTTTGATGCTGTAACATCCTTGCAGTTGCCTTCAATGACAGTTGTCCATGTCGAGCCGTCTGTTGATTTCATGAGGCCGTCAGATGTTGCAACATAGACAGTGGAACCCATAACAGCAATCTTGCTGATATAGAACCATCCGTCAGTGCCATCAACTAAGGTGAATGATGTACCATCGGTGGTTTTGTAGAGTCCTGTACCCTTGAATCCAGGAAGAAGATTGAATTCTTCTGAATTGAAGTTTTCACCTGTTCCAACGTAAAGAGTATTGCCGTCAACATACATGCAACTGACGTTGTAAACATCAGTGACGATCTTTGTCCAAACAAAATTGTTGGAAGATGAGGCGCTGAACGGGGTTCTCCAAATGCCGCCGTCAGGGCTGCCTGCATACCAGTACCCCTTATAGGTAACGATGGATCTCATTCTGCCTGCGAGATCGTCCGGACCGCATGACTCCCATGTCAAGTCAGCAGCCGCGCCTTTCAGCGATGACTCTTTGCCGAGTCTTCTCGCTTCCTTCAGAGCCCTCTGATAATCGGCAGCATCTATGGTGCCTGTAGCAGGGTTTACTCTTAGTGAAGCCAAATACTCATTCTCCGCCTTCGTGTTGTTGACGGATTTGTTACCAAATGTGTTTCTTGCGTTGCCTACAATGAATGCAGTCGATGAAAGAAACAATGCAATTACAGCTGTAATTGCCAATGGTTTTAAGTGTAACTTTCTGTTTTTCATAAGCTATTTTAATATTTCAATGATTCCAAATAATATATTTCTTGAAAATACAAATGTACAACAAATTTTTATAATAAAACGGTCAATTTTAATTTAAATTTACAAAAATTCTAATTTGTTGCTTAAAACATTGATATTCAGATTATTAACAATGTTTAACGCTTTTTATAAATAGTTAATTTTTTCTTGCTCTATCTTTGCAAACTGAAAAATATTTCATATAATATCATGAACGAAAACATTAGAGAACTTAATGGATTAATTGCAGAAAAGAGTGCATTGGTCAATTCTGTGATGATTGAAATGAGTAAGGTAATAATCGGTCAGCGACAGATGATAGAACGTCTGATGATAGGTCTGTTGGCCGACGGTCATATTCTGCTCGAAGGTGTCCCTGGCCTGGCAAAAACTCTTGCCATCAAGTCGCTTGCTGACACAATAGATGCGTCTTTCAGCAGGATACAGTTCACTCCGGACCTTCTTCCGGCCGACCTTATCGGTACTATGATTTACAGCCCAAAGAATGAATCATTTGAAGTCCGCAAAGGACCTATTTTCGCAAACTTCATTCTTGCCGATGAAATCAACCGTGCTCCGGCAAAGGTGCAGAGCGCTCTGCTTGAAACCATGCAGGAACGCCAAGTGACTATAGGCACTAACACCTACAAACTCGATGAACCATTTCTGGTACTTGCAACTCAGAATCCTATAGAACAGGAGGGCACATATCCGTTGCCTGAGGCACAAGTTGACCGTTTTCTGCTTAAGGTTATCGTTGGATATCCGACCAAAGAGGAGGAAAAACTGATAATTCGCGCAAATATTTTGAACAGTTATGCTAAATGTTCTAAAATATTAAAACCGGCTGACATCGTAGAACTCAAGGAGCTTGTCAGGTCTGTTTATCTTGATGAAAAGATTGAAACTTATATCACAAATATTGTTTTCGCTTCTCGTGAACCCGAACAATATAGTCTTCCAAATTTCAAGTCTATGATTGGTTTTGGCGCTTCACCACGTGCCTCAATAGGCTTGGCACTTGCTGCCAAAGCATACGCTTTCATGAGATGCAGAAGCTATGTCATCCCTGAAGATGTCCGCGCCATAGCACATGATGTGCTGCGCCATCGTATCGGACTGACATACGAGGCGGAGGCTGAGAACATCAAATCCGATGATGTGATTAATGAAATTCTCA
>JAEEGG010000538.1_pt1 | contig 119678 bp, 90 predicted proteins | sample 9134161 | NCBI WGS metagenome assembly JAEEGG01 (sample SAMN16246543, study PRJNA631951) | gut metagenome | biome: gut microbiome; feature: rumen; material: CR-attached | host: Bos | place: Iran: Karaj | collected 2018-10
GGAAAGGAATGGCAGCGAGGGCGACGGAAGGAACATCATCAGCCTTTCGGCCAGCTTCGATGACGAAACAACATTATCGCAACTCTACTATAATGCCTATTCGCTATACGCCACACTCTATAGTCTCACCGATAAGAGCCTCTGTTTCAGCGGCGGATTCGTCCACAACGGCGAAAATGACGAGACCGTCTTCACTCGCGACGACGCAGAGCCGAGTTTCTGATATAGCTTAGTACACAATGAAACAAGCAAAAGTTCTCTTCTTCCTGATTTTCACCCTCGTATTAGCCTCTTGTCGTCCAACGGCACGGCAGACGGTGGCAGATGTGGTACAGCCGACGGACAGCACCGAGGCCGTGACCAGTGCGGACACCCTGCGCCTCGTCATCGCCGACAAAAGCCTCTCGCAAACCGACTCTGTGGTGCAGGCGAGGATCATCAATCCCAACGACTACGATGTAAGCTACGGACAGGAGTACACCATCGAACGCGAGACTGACGGCCACTGGCAGCAAGTTCCATTCCCCAAGGACTTCGGCTTCACTTCCGTCCTGAGCACCATAGCTGCCCACGACTCCGCTACCGTCTATGGTCATATCCGCCTGCTCCATCTCGCCACCGGTCACTACCGCCTGACCAAACAAATAGACGGTCGCACCCTCTCCGACGACTTCTACATCCCAGCACCATCACCTTCCCCACACCTGTCTATAGGTAAGAAGTTGTTGGATAAAGTAAGCTGATCTGCCACATCTGCGAAATTATCACTGAAACATTTTAATCCAATAATACCTAACTGAAACCATCTGAAAAACAACAAAGATAAAGTTATTCATTGTCGAGAAATAGAGCTTATATTTCTTGGCATTATAAATTATTCCCCCTACCTTTGCGCTGTCAGAGGTTCCGAAATGTGACGTACAGTAGCAAGAGGTTTTTTCGTGATACGAAAAACTCTTGAACACTTGGCGACAAGTGTTGATGACAGAGTACTCGCAGGCTCGCACCTCATTATGTTGAACATTAATCGTATTTAAATATGCAGAATAACACAAAGGGAAAGAGAATTATGAGACGCAGGGGAAGACCCCACAAGTCGGAAGCGGACATTTCACCCGTTCGAAAGCCGAGGGCCTTGAGATTGTCGGATGAGGAAGAGAAGTACATCGCTGGCAATGCCCAGAGGTGCAGAATGAACTTCAGTGAGTACTGTCGGAAGGTGCTGATGGGTTACAAACCGGGGATACCTGATACGAAGTTCAGGGACGAACTGATAGCTGCCCGCAGGGACATCGTGAACTTCACCAACAACATTATTGGACTCCAAACGGATCAAGAGAAGAGAAAACAATTACTCAGATCTATGCCTGTGATTCAAAAGTGGTGGAAGAGTCTCTTCTCTTTGGTTGAGTATCTTGACAAAAAGATTGAAAGGGTTTAGATGATGATAGCAAGAGCAAGGGCCATAGCGCACGGCAACGCCTATACGACGTATGCCACGCTGAAAAAGAATGCAGAGTTCGTATGCTGTGAAAACATGGCAGGAGATAGGACTGCAGCCGTTTCAGAAGATGACCTCGATGATATTTGGATTCAGTTCAAGTATGCCGGGGAGAACTACATCGCCAAGGGTAAGCCTGTGATTAGGAACCTGATTGCAATGGAGGTGTCGCCGACAAAGGAAGAGTCGAAAGGTTGGAGGTTGGAGCAATGGAAGTGGTTTGCCCATAGGTTTATCGAGGAGATGGATAAGATAGAGTTCAAGAATAAGGAGGGTAAGGTGTCATCGAAACAGATGGACCTGGCCCACAGCAAATGGTTGGCCATGCTGCACCACGATGCAAAGAGTGGGATTCCCCATCTTCACTTCATGGTTTCACGCTTTACTGTCGATGGCAGAATCAATGATACCAATCTTATCGGCGAGAAGGCCGTGATGGCAGCCAACAGCATCAACAAAAGTATGGGCTGGAAACAGTCGCGGGAAATCAGTGAAGAGCACAAGGCTGAAATCAAGAATGCCATCTATGATATTCTGAGAAATATGAATCGGTTTGACTGGAATAGTTTTCAACGGATGATTGAGAAGCATGGATATTCTGCAGAACTCAGAAGAGATACAGGAGGTAAGATTGTCGGCTATACCATCAAACGCGGTAACTCGAAGTATAATGCCTCAGAGATAGGCCGACAGCTTACGGCCAGCAGAATTGAGGCTACATGGAAACAACTGCACAAGGATATGGACGCAGAGACGGCTAAGAGAAAAGACGAAGATCAGAAGGCCAGAGTTGAATATGCAGAGCGTCATCACTTCGTTTGTGAGCCTGTCAATCCTGAAACGAAGAAAGAACATTTTGAGTTTGACCGTAGTTTTGAGAACGACAAAGAACTTGAACACTTCACTTTCGATGTCTCTGAGAACATCGTCAATGCTATGAGTAGCACCTTCAAGGCTCTCGAAGATGAATTTGAATTCTTTCTTGAAGAGGTGATGGAGGTTTCTTTGTGCGTATTCTTTGAGATAATGAGTGTTCCTGGCGGTTCTGGTTATTCTTCAGGAGGTTGTGGAGGAAGCAACAATGACCTGCCTCACAGAAAGAAGGATGACGATGACGAACTGCTTCGTGCAAAGCGTATCGCCAGAGCCGTAGCGAAGAGTTGCCCGAGGAAGGTTATCCGTCGTGGTTATGGAAGGTAATAATATAAATATGTAATAGTATAATTATATAATGAAGAAGAATTACGATAATGCTAAGAACGTGTTCGATGATATCGAGCAGGCTCCAACTGAGAACCAGATAGAAGATAGTAACCCTCAAAACGAGGGTGCGCCATCTTCTGGTAGTAGTTTGGATGATAGTGCAGAGTTCTTGGAAAAGATTCTAGAAATAATAAGAAACATCGAGAATCTGCAAGAACAAAATGCTAGTATCCAGAAAGAGCAAAAGGCCATTCAGAAGCGATTGGATGGTTACAAGGACATGAAGGTTGGCTTGTCTCCAACTGATAAAGCGGTTTTGGCAGAAATGCCGAAGTTGATTTCCCAAGAAGTGAATCGGAATGTGGGCGATGTTGCTAACAAAGTCAATGTTGCCATCACCAAACATGCAGAGTCCACCATCGAGTCTGTCAACAAGGCCTGTGACATGAGAATAAAGAAAGCCAAGAAGGAGTTAGGTGCCGATAAGGGTATTTATCTTTCTTGGTGGAACTTCTGGGCTATGTTTGTGTTGACCCTCATCAGTGTTGCCTACTCAACGTATACTGCTTTTAAGCAATGTCAGTGGGGAAGAATATGGGAAGAATTATGGTTCCCCTTCGCTATATTAATGGTTTTTTCAGGATTGATTGGTTTAATCTTTTATCTCAATTATAGAGAGAACATGATACCGAAGTACTGAATAACAGCTGATAACCCGTTAAAGATTGTTATCACGCCAAAATCACGCCAATTTAAAGCATAGAAGAAACCCAAGCTATTGAAAATCAACAACTTGGGTTTTCTTTCTGTCGGGATTACTGGACTCGAACCAGCGACCTCGCGCCCCCCAGACGTGTGCGCTACCAACTGCGCTAAATCCCGAACAATTATGTTGATTTTCTCGAAATCGCCTGCAAAGGTACGGAGTTTTTTTGAATCCTGCAAATTTTTGTAGCACTTTTTATCGAAAAGTTCTTTAATTTATGTTATTTCCTTGGCCAGCCATGAAATAATTCGTAACTTTGCAAGTTATAATATATAAATAAGGTAAAAGAAGTCAGAATACTGAAGACAGAAGAAGATAGAAGAAGATATGCAAATTAAGATATCGAGCCCGAAGGTGTTGGACTACTCAGTGAAGTTGCCGGCATCGAAGAGTATCTCAAACCGCGCACTGATGATTTATGCCTTGTCGGGCAGCAGGACGATACCCGATAATCTGTCGGACTGCGACGACACGGAGGTTATCATCAGGGCACTGCGCGACAATCCGTATGAGATTGACATCATGGCCGCAGGTACGGCCATGCGCTTCATGACGGCACTGAAAGCCGTCAGCGAAGGTGAGGAACACGTGCTGACAGGTACGGAGCGCATGAAACGGCGCCCCATCGGGGTGCTGGTTGAGGCGCTACGCCACTTGGGTGCTGACATCACGTACATCGGTGAAGAGGGCTTTCCCCCACTCCGCATCCGTGGACGCAGACTGGAAGGAGGTCGGTTGGACGTACCCGGCAACATCAGTTCGCAGTACATCTCAGCCCTGCTGCTCATTGGACCCATGCTGAGCGAGGGTCTGACGCTGCACCTGACGGGTAACGTCATTTCACGTCCCTACATCGACCTGACGCTGTGGACCATGCGTGAGTTCGGTGCCGACGCCGAATGGAGCGACTACGAAACCATTGTGATAAAGCCGCAGCCCTACAAGGAACGCAGCTATCTGATAGAGAACGACTGGAGTGCGGCCTCATACTGGTATGAGATGATGGCACTGTCGACAAATGCCGACGACGAGATACGCTTAGAGGGTCTGATGGACGGCTCAAAGCAGGGGGATTCGTCAGTACGCTATATCTTCAGCCTGCTGGGTGTGAAGACCATTTTCGAAACTACAGCCCCAGGCGTTCCTACAACCGTGACGCTGCGCCATTCTGGTCGCTGCGTACCCCGTTTAGAGTATGACTTCGTCAATTCACCCGATTTGGCACAGACATTCATCGTTTGCTGTGCACTGTTAGGCGTCAAGTTCCACTTCAAGGGTCTGTCGACGCTGAAAATTAAGGAGACCGACCGTATTGAAGCCATGAAGAGGGAGATGCGGAAGTTAGGCTACGTCATCCACGACATCAACCATAGCGAGTTGCTGTGGGACGGTGAGCGCTGTGAGCCGTCGCTGGAGGTTGGCATCGATACGTATGAAGACCACCGTATGGCACTGGCCTTTGCGCCGGCAGCCCTGCGAAAGGATGGTCTGGTGATTAACAACCCACAGGTGGTGACGAAGTCATACCCGAAGTTCTGGGAAGACGTCAAAGCTGCAGGTTTTGAAGTGAAAAGTGAAGAGTGAATAATTTGCTACCGCATAGATTATGTCATTTCTGCTGATAGTCGTCATTTCGCTCGTGGTACTGGGTGCCGTTGCTGCTTTATTCTCAATAGGTGGCACGGATGAGCCTGTCGTTACGAAAGAGGGCGACTGTGCCTCGTGTACCAGCAGAAGTGAATGTAAGCTGGCGGAAGTAGTAGATAAAGGAAGACAGAAGGAGATAGAAGGAGATAAAAGACAAATGTCCTGTGGACAGCATTCTTCGAAACAACTATTGTCCTCTATCTTCCTCTTTCTACTTTTATCTTCCTCTATCTCCCTCCTGACAGGCTGTTCCACCAAGAAGAATACCGCCAACACGCGCCGCTGGCATGCCTTTACGGCACGCTACAACACCTACTTCAACGGTTCGCAGGCGTTCATCGACGGCTGTTTGGAGAAGGAGAACGGCAACAAGGACAACCACACCGAACTCATTCCCCTCTACACCGTCGGCAACAAGCAAAGCCAGCAGTTGGGCAAGGGCAACTTCGACCGTGCCATTGAGAAATCGGAGAAGGCCATCAAGCTGCACAGCATCAAGGCCCGTCCGGAATGGAAGAAGAGCCGCCGCAAGACGGCAAAGGACGTCGAATGGCTCACCCGTCGCGAATATAACCCCTTCCTGTGGCGTGCCTGGCTGCTGATGGGTAAGTCACAATTCCAACAGGGACAGTTCGAAGAGGCTGCCGCCACCTTCTCGTATATGACGCGTCTGTATCAAGGTCAGCCGGCCATCAGGGGCATTGCCCGTGCCTGGCAGGCCAAGAGCTATACGGAACTCGACTGGCTGTACGAAGCCGAAGACCTGATGACCAAGCAGAAGCGTGACACGATGCACTACCGTGCCGTAGCTGACTGGGACTACACCTATGCTGACTATTATATCCGTTCACAGCAGTACGAAGAAGCCATCCCCTACCTGCGCAAGGTCATCAAACACGAGAAGCGTCGCAAGCAGAGAGCCAGGGAGTGGTTCCTGCTGGGACAAATCCAGGCCCTGCTGGGTCATAAGGATGAGGCCTTCTATGCCTTCAAACGTGTCATCAGGCTCAGTCCGCCCTACGAGCTGGAGTTCAATGCCCGCATTGCCCAGACCGAGGTGATGGCCCGTGGCAGCAAGAATGCCAAGCAGATGGTGCGCAAGCTGAAACGCATGGCGGCATCGGACAACAACAAAGACTATCAGGACCAGATATACTATGCCATCGGTAACATCTGGCTGGCTGAACGCGATACCATACAGGCCATCGAGGCTTACGAAGAGGGCAACAAGAAGGCGACCCGTAGCGGCATCGAGAAGGGTGTGCTGCTGTTGACATTGGGTAACCTGTACTGGGAACGCGAGAAATTTGCCGATGCCCAGCGCTGCTACGGCGAGGCCATCGGACTATTAGACAAGGACCGTAAAGACTACAAACAACTGTCAGACCGCTCGAAGGTGCTCGACGAACTGGTGCCCCACACCAGCAGTGTGGAGTTGCAGGACTCGCTGCAACGGCTGGCCAAGATGCCGGAAGAAGAGCGGCTGAAAATCATTGACCGTATCATTGAGGAGCTAAAGAAGAAAGAAAAGGAGGAACAGCGAGCCCGCGAAGAGGCTGAAGCGGAACAGATTCTCGCCCAGCAGTCAGCGGTGGGCAACAACCAGCAGCAACAGTCTGCCACGCCTAAGCAGCCCGTGACGCAAGGCAACGGACAGTGGTATTTCTATAATCCTCAGGTTGTCAGTCAGGGTAAGCAGACCTTCCAGCGACAATGGGGCAAGCGCGAAAACGTTGACGACTGGCAGCGTGTCAACAAAACCGTGATAAGCCTGACGCCAGAAGGTACGGAAGATGCTGAAGGGGCAGACGGTATAGAAGGCCTGGAAAACATGAAAGGCAATGGCGGTGCCGACGGCACAGTGCCCAACGATTCAGTCGTTGGGGATCAGGCCGCCACCGACAGCACAGCCCTCGATCCCCACAACCGTGAATACTACCTGGCACAGATACCGTTTACCGAGGAACAGATTGCTGCCAGCAACGACGCCATCAAGGACGGTTTGTTCCATTCGGGCATCATCTTCAAGGACAAGCTTGACAATTTGCGACTCAGCGAAAAGGCACTGACACGCCTGACCACCGACTTCAGCGACTACGAGAACAATGACGAGGCATGGTACCACCTGTTCCTGCTCTTCTCACGACAGGGTCGCACGCTGGAAGCCGACCGCTGTCTGGCCATGCTCAAGGCCGACTTCCCAGAGAGCCAGTGGACCGTCCTGCTCTCCGACCCGCACTTTGTGGAGAATCAGCGCTTTGGCGTACACATAGAAGACTCGATATATGCTGCCACCTACGACGCTTTCAAGGCCGACCGCTTCTTAGAGGTGAAAGCCAACACCCAGCTGTCGGAGGACCGTTTCCCATTGGGTCAGCACCGCCCGAAGTTCCTGTTCATCGAGGGTTTGAGTCTGCTCAACGAGGGTGATGCACAGGGTTGCACCGACCGCATGAAACAGGTGGTTGAGAAATATCCTCAGAGCGAGGTCAGCGAAATGGCCGGTATGATTCTGCGTGGCGTCCAACAGGGCCGTACCCTGCATGGCGGCAAGTTCGACATGGGCGACGTTTGGTCGCGACGGGCTATGGTACTCAATGCCGGCGACTCCACACAGGTCGACACGCTGACCTTCGAGCGCAATGTCAACTACGTGTTCCTGCTGGCCTATCAGCCGGACTCCGTCAACCAGAACCAGCTGCTCTACGAAATGGCGAAGTATAACTTCTCGAACTATCTGGTACGAAACTTCGACATCGTCACCGACCAGGACCAGAACGGTCTGTGCCGCATGCTCATCAGTGGTTTCCTCAGCTACGACGAGGCCCGTCAGTATGCCCACCAGCTGTATAGTGTAGAAGGTAGTCTGGCCGACATGCTGCATACCTGCCGCAGCCTCATCGTCAGCGAACAGAACCTGCGACTGTTAGGCACGACCTACAGCTATCGCGACTACGAGGTGTTCTTCGAAAAGGAGATAGAACCCGTGGAAATCTCCACCCAGCCGTTGCTGGACGAGCCGGAGAGCATTACGATAGAAGGTGACGAAGACGAAGACGATAACGGTAACGAAAACGGTAATGAAAACGAAAACGGCAACGACGACGACTTGTTCAACGACGGCCCGGCACAACAAAACAGCAACGTCGACGACATCTTCGACGATGACTTCTGGCGATGACAAGTAATAAGAGACAAAAAAGATGCCGGTCCTTGCGGATCGGCATTCTTTTTTTATTTGTTCGCCCGTTTATTCTGATGTGGTGATTTCGCCAACCACGTCACATCCCCAAGCCGACGTTACCATGCCAGCCACCTCGGAGCCATCTGCTTTCGTCAACTTAACACTCTTCAGTCTGGCAGTCTGTAGACCGGCATTCGTCTGGAGAGTAATACGCTGGAAAGTTGAGCCCAGTACCGCACCATCGAAGGTGGCCGTTGTCGTTGCCGAAGATGCCGACAGGGGCACATACTGCTCTTTATAAGTATCCTTTTCAATCATGTCGCCGTAAATCTTAATCTGCAGCTTGTCGCCGTAGGCTTTGTCCATCTCCACAGTAATACTTTGGTAGTCGCTCACCTTGAAGCCGCTGTCATTCCAGTCACCATAGAGGAACATCTCCGCCCAGTCTTGATTATACGTCACCACATACTCGAAGGATGCTGTGGGATACTTGCCCTCATAGCTGTCGCCATGATAGGCTTTCGCAATGCGCTCTGCCAGGTCGGGCTGGTTAAATGCCGGCACGCTACGGTAGGCACCGTCAGAGAGGCCCATCCAGTAGAAGGTTGCAATGTCAAGCTCTTTGGCCTTCTTCACCCAATAGTCTACAAATTGGAAGAGATCACTCTTGCGGACATCATAGTCAGTCTTACCTGCTCCGGCATCCACATTGCTGGTACCCCATTCACCGATGATTACGGGCACCTTCAGTCTGGTGATGAGCTTCTCCTTGATATTGTTAAAGAGCCAGTCAATGTAGGTAATCTCCTTGCTGAAACCGTTGGAGATATTCGGATAGCTGTGTACTTCAACAATGAGATGATTCGACACCTTGTCCGTAGGCAGCTTTAACTGTTCCACGGGGAGATTTGCATTCTCCGACCAGTTGCCACCGGCAGAACCAGCATAGGTATTGACAATCAAATTACGAATGGCATTGTTACCACCAGTCTTACGAACGGCAGTTACAAAACTCTGTGCATAGTTGTTGACAGCTTCCAAAGACTTCTTGGCATAGTCAGCATCAAAAGTACCCACTGAGGTGGGATAGTTCCAGCAACTCTTGGCATCGAGCATCTCATTATAAGACTCGAAGAGCAGGTGTTCGTCGTAATCCTTGAAGGTCTCGCCAATCTGTTTCCAGAGATATTCGAACTTGCTCTTGTTCTGCGTGTAGTTGTCCTCGTCAGCCTTAATCCACGACTTGAACAAGCCGTTATCGGCACCCGTATCGTGGTGTACGTTGAGAATGCAGTACAATCCCTCGCCAATCACATAGTCCACCACCTCTTTCACACGTTTCATCCAAGCATCCTTGACCTTGCCCTCAGAGTCCATCTCCTGATACCATGTCACCGGCACACGGATGGCACCGAAGCCAGCCTCCTTCATCATCGTAATAAGTTCACGCTTCGTCACAGGCTGTCCCCAGCAGGTCTCATGTTCGGCAGTGGTTGTCCATGACGACTTAGATGCATCGTGAGCATCAAGGGTATTACCCAGGTTCCAGCCCACTCCCATCTTCTTGACCGCAGTTGTAGCATGCTCGAACGTATCTTCAACCGGTTCTTCTTGCTCTTCCGTAGTGAAACTCAGTGAATAGGCATCGGCTTTTGCGCCAGACGTATGCACGAATCCCGCCGGAATAGAAATGGTCACCACGGTTTCGTAGTCATAGCATTCTACAGGAATGCTGACCACCTTACCACTTGCTGAGGCATCCTTCCTGACAACAGCGCCAGTGACCGTTACATTCTTACTATTGTCAATACTCACCTCCTGGTCGTAGGTAATCTGGACATTGACGGTGCCCACAGGAATTTCTGTTGCATTGTTACTTGGTGACGTTGAGACCACCTTCGGTGCCTTGGCGGCTGGTGCAGGGTCCGAATCGTCACTGCTACTACAACTGACCAATGAAAATGATAGCATGATGACTGAAACCATCATCATCAAAACTGCTAAAAACTTTTTTAAATTCATACCTTTATATAATAATTATAGTTCGGCCACAAATTTAGGTAAAATTTTTGAGATTACAAGGCTTTCGAGATAAAAAAGTAAAAAAATGCCCCAAAAAGATACACAAAGTAATCACAAATAATTCAAATTATGACACTTTTGTACGGGAGTATCGAAAAAAATAGCTATCTTTGCAACGTGAAACGTTAATAGAAGATATGACCAACGGAGTATTACTGTGGGCTGACGACGAGATGGAACTGCTGCGCGCCCACCTGTTGTTTTTAGAGAAGAAGGGGTACGAGGTGGTGACGGTGACCAACGGTACAGATGCCATCGAGGAATGCCGCAAGAGAACGTTCGACCTCGTGCTGCTTGACGAGATGATGCCTGGTCTGAGCGGATTGGAAACGCTACAGCGCATTAAGGAAACAACGCCTCAGACGCCAGTGGTAATGGTGACGAAAAGCGAGGAGGAGGACATCATGAACCAAGCCATCGGCCAGCAGATTGCCGACTACCTCATCAAACCCGTGAACCCTAACCAGATACTGCTGACGCTGAAGAAAAACATCCACCGTCGCGAAATCATGACCGAGACGGTACAGGCTGGCTATCAGCAGCAGTTCCAGCAGCTGTCGATGCAGATTATGGACTGTCGCACGTGGAATGACTGGACAGACATCTACAAGAAACTGGTGAGGTGGGAACTGGAACTTAGCGCCACCGACTCGCAGATGACGGAGATGCTGGAGATGCAGAAGCAGGAGGCTAACCGCGGTTTTGCGAAGTATGTCAAGCAGAACTACATGGAATGGATGCAGGGCAAGGAGCATCCGGTCATTTCGAACGAGCTGTTCAAGACGAAGGTCTTCCCCCTGCTGAACGAGGGTGAGAAAGTGTTCATGATAGTGCTCGACAACTTCCGCTACGACCAATGGAAGATGCTGGAGAAGGAGATAGGCGACTTGTTTGAGATCGACGAGGACGTGTACTGCAGCATCCTGCCCACAGCCACACAATATGCGCGCAACGCCATCTTCTCGGGACTCATGCCCGAGCAGATTGCCAAGATGTTTCCAGAGCTATGGGTCGATGAGGACGAGGAGGAAGGCAAGAATCTGAACGAAGCGCCGCTCATCCAGACCCTGCTGGACCGCTACCGCCGGAAGAACACTTTCTCGTATCATAAAATCAATACGTCGGCAGAGGCTGAACGCTTCATTGGACAGTTGAAGCAGCTGGAGCGCAACGACCTGAATGTGGTGGTATTCAACTTCATCGACATGCTGTCACATGCCCGTACGGAATCGAAGATGGTTCGCGAGCTGGCCAATAACGAGTCGGCATACCGTAGCATCACCCTCTCGTGGTTCCGCCATTCTGTCATACGCGACGTCTTCCGTTCGCTGGCACAGAGCGACTACCACGTGCTCATCACTACCGATCACGGTAGCATACGTGCCAACAACCCCGTCAAGATTGTTGGCGACCGCAACACGAATACCAACCTGCGGTATAAGTTAGGCAAGAATCTGGCGTACGACTCGAAGGAGCTGTTCGTCATCAAGGAACCGCTCAAGGCCCACTTGCCTGCTCCGAACCTGTCGACGACCTACGTGTTTGCCATTGGTGACGACTTCTTTGCCTATCCGAACAACTACAACTACTACGTCAGCTACTATCGTAATACCTTCCAGCACGGCGGTATCTCGATGGAGGAAATGATTATACCGATTATCTCCCTGAATGGGAAAAAACGGTAGTTAGAAATTAGGAATTAGAAATTAGAAATTATGATTAGTTTAGTCATCAAGGATATAGATCATATCCGCGAGGCTGCGCGGGAGTTTATTGCAAACATTGGCGAGCACCGTGTGTTTGCCTTCTACGGAAAAATGGGTGCTGGCAAGACCACTTTTGTCAAAGCCATCTGCGAGGAACTCGGCGTCGATGATGTCATTACTTCCCCCACCTTCGCCATCGTCAATGAGTACACACTCCACACTCCACACTCCACATTCCACACTCCGCAGATCTACCACTTCGACTTCTACCGCATCAAGCGCTTAGAGGAAGTGTACGACATGGGCTACGAGGAATACTTCTACAGCGGCGCACTATGCTTCATTGAGTGGCCGGAGCTGATAGAGGACATCCTGCCAGACGATGCCGTACGAGTCAGCATCGAGGAGCAGCCAGACGGAAGCAGGGTGGTCAACATGTAAGCTGACCACCCCGCTTCTTCAATTTTACAATTCTTCAATTCTTACAGGAGTGCCTCGAACTTCTCCTGTAACTTGGCCTTAGGCTGTGCACCAACAATCTTGTCAACGACCATTCCACCCTTGAAGAAAAGGATGGTGGGGATGTTGCGGATGCCAAACTCAACGGCCAGATCCTCGTTCTCCTCAACGTCGCACTTGCCAACGGTGATGCGTCCGTCGTACTCATTGGCTAATTCGGAGATGATGGGACTTACCATACGGCAGGGACCACACCATGTTGCCCAGAAATCAACTACTAACGGCTGCTCGCCATTCTTCAGGCTCTCGAAATTCTCACTTGTGATTGTTACTTCCATAATCTTTAATTTTTTGCCCCCTAAGTTAGGGGGTTGGGGGTCTGAACATGAGTTCATTGCCCCGGGTTATACAATATTCTTATATACAAATAGTATGCCAATTCTGTTGTTCAGACCCCCATCCCCCTAACTTAGGGGGCTTGTCAATTGATTTTATAGTCCAACGCCTCGTTCTCCTCAATATAGGCAATCAGGTCGTTGCGCAGATTGACCGACTTCGAGGCACTGCGTAGCAGTACATGTTTCTTGCCAGTGGTGTCGCGCAACAGGAAATACAGCTTGGTTGCGCCAGGACTGGAGGCAATCATCTCACTCAACTCCTCCACCACCTGGTCGTTCAACTGGTCGGTATTCATCGAGATGGTAATGCGGTCGATAGCACGTTCCTTGACTGACTGCAAGAGCTCGACATTGCTCACTTTCAGTTCTTTCTGGTCGCTATAGCTGAAACGCTGCTGCATCTTACCTGTCACATAGACAGCAGCACCTTCGGTAAACTTGCCATTCAGGTTGTGCCAGTCGTCACCAAAGAGCATCAGTTCGCCAGAACCTTCGAAGTCCTCAAGGGTAATAATGCCCCACGGTTTGTTGGTCTTCGCGCTAAACCGCGACTGCACACCAGTCACGATGCCGCCCAGAGTGACGTCCTCGCGGTCGACGAGTGCCGCACAGCGGTCGGCCAGTTCCGCACAACGGGTGTTACAGAGGTGGTCAAGTACGATTTTGTATTCATCCAACGGATGGGCCGACAAGTAGATACCCACCAATTCGCGTTCTTTGTTCAGACGTTCGATGTCACTCCACCGCTCATCGGTCTTGGGGATGGCAGGACGCTGGATTTCCACTTCCTCGAAGGCCCCGAAGAGTGAATTTTGAGCCTGTTGCTTCTCGGCCTGATAGGTCTGTCCGAAACGCATAATGGTATCGATGAAGGTCTCACCTTTGGCATTCTGGGCGAAGAAGTCCTCGCGTCGGATGCCAAACGAGTCGAAGGCACCACTAAGTGCCAGCGCCTCAAAAGCCTTGCGGTTAATCTGACTGAAGTTGATGCGCTCCACGAAGTCAAAGATATCCTTATAGAGTCCGTTCTTCTCACGTTCGTCGATGATGGCCTGCGCCACACCGTCGCCCATCCCCTTGATGGCAGCCAGTCCGAAACGTATCTCACCATGATGGTTCACGCCGAACTTTTGGTACGACTCATTGACATCAGGACCCAACGTATTGATTTTCATTGCCTTGCACTCGTCCATCAGTTTCGTGATTTCCGTAATCTGGTCACGGCGGCGACTCATGATGGCTGCCATGAACTCGGCAGGATAGTTGGCTTTGAGGTAGGCTGTCTGGTAGGCCACCCACGAGTAGCAGGCGGCATGCGACTTGTTGAAGGCATAGGAGGCAAAAGCTTCCCAGTCGGCCCAGATCTTCTCCAGCGTCTTGGGGTCGTGGCCGTTCTTCTTGCCACCCTCAATGAACTTGGGTTTCATGGCATCGACGATGTCCTTCTTCTTCTTACCCATTGCCTTACGCAGGGCATCACTCTCGCCTCGGGTGAAGTCGGCCAGCAGACGCGACAGCAACATCACCTGCTCTTGATACACGGTAATGCCGTAGGTATCCTTCAGGTATTTCTCCATCACGGGAATATCGTAGGTAATCGGTTCCTCACCGTGCTTACGACGGATGAACTGCGGAATGTACCCCATAGGTCCCGGACGGTAGAGGGCATTCATGGCTATGAGGTCTTCGAAGACGGTGGGCTTTAATTCACGCAGGTATTTCTGCATACCTGCCGACTCAAACTGGAAGGTGCCAATGGTGCGGCCCTGCTGGTAGAGTTCGAAGGTCTTTGGGTCGTCAATGGGAATATGGTCCAGGTCGACATCAATGCCACGGGTCTGCTTGATGACGGCACAGCACTCTTTCATCTCCGACAGCGTCTTCAGTCCGAGGAAGTCCATCTTGATGAGCCCCGTCGACTCGATGACGTGACCGTCGTACTGCGTACAGTTGGTTTTCTGGTCCTTGAAGTCGGGGTCGTCAGCCGTCGAGACGGGTACCCAGTCGGATATCGGGTCGCGGCAGATGATGAAACCACAGGCATGGATGCCCGTGCCACGAACCGTACCTTCAAGCATCTTGGCGTACTTGATGGTGTTGCGCATAGCAGGGTCGGTGGAAGCCTCAGCCTCCTGTAACTCCTGTACGGCACTGATGGCATTCGGCAGGTTCATCTTCGGCGTCTTGCCGTTCACCTCGGGCAAACGGTCGGGAATGGCCTTGCACAGGGCATTGACGGTATTCAAAGGCACCTTTTCCACACGAGCCACATCCTTGATGGAATTCTTCGTGGCCATCGTGGCATAGGTTATGATATGTGCGCAGTTCTCGTGACCATACTTGTCCTCCACCCACTTCAGCACACGGCCGCGGCCGTCGTCGTCGAAGTCGGTATCAATATCGGGCAACGAGATACGGTCTGGGTTCAGGAAACGCTCAAACAGCAAGTCATACTTCAGCGGGTCTATCTTCGTAATTCCCAGGCAGTAAGCCACCACACTACCAGCAGCAGAGCCACGCCCGGGGCCCACCATAACATCCAGTTCATCGCGGGCGGAATTGATGAAGTCCTGCACGATGAGGAAGTAGCCGGGGAAACCCATCGTTTTCATGATATGCAGCTCGAAACGGATGCGATCGTCGACCTCCTTGTCACGCTCCTTACCATAGATGCGGTCAGCACCCTCATAGGCCAGTTTCGCCAGATAGTCGGCCTCGAACTTGATGCGATAGAGTTTGTCGTAGCCACCCAACTTCTTGATTTTCTTCTCGCCTTCCTCCTGTGACAACGGATTTTCACCGTTTTCATCAGAGGTAAACTCACGGAACAGGTCCTCCTCCGTAAACTTCTGCCGCCACTGCTCTTCCGTACCGAAATCCTCGGGAATGGGGAAGAACGGCATGATGGGGTCGTGGTCGATGCTGTAAATCTCCACCTTATCTAATATTTCCAAGGTATTGGAAAGCGCCTCGGGAACATCGCTGAACACCTCGTTCATCTCTTCGCGGGTCTTAAACCACTCCTGCTTGGAATACAGCATGCGTGTGGGGTCGTCGAGGTCCTTGCTGGTGGCCAGACACAACAGATGGTCGTGAGCCTCTGCATTCTCCTGATCGACAAAGTGGGCATCATTGGTACAGACAAGCTTGATGCCATACTCGTGGGCCAACTCAATCAACACCTTGTTGGCCTGCTGTTGCAGGGGGAAAGTCTCGCGGTTAGCACGGATAGTGGGATCTTTCACCTCATGGCGCTGCAGCTCCAGATAGTAGTCGTCGCCAAATACGCGGTGATACCACTCGATGGCCTCGCGGGCTCCAGCTATGTCGCCGTTCAGAATCTTCTTGGGTACCTCACCGGCGATACAGGCCGAACAGACTATCAAGCCCTCGTGGTATTTTTCAAGGTCCTCGCGGTCGGTACGCGGACGCATATAGAAGCCGTCAGTCCACGAACGGCTCACCAGTTTAATGAGGTTCTTGTAGCCTTGGTAGTTCTTAGCCAGTACAATAAGGTGGTAGCCGCTCTGGTGCTTCTTGTCGTCCTTCAGCGATTTCGAACCATAGCGCGATACATACATCTCACAACCGAAAATGGGTTTGAAGGGTTCCAGGCCTTCCTTCTTGCGTCCTTTGTTGATGCCACCCACATAGTCATGGAACTCTTTGATGCCGAACATGTCGCCATGATCAGTCACCGCCATACCCCGCATGCCATTGCCTATGGCTTTGTCGACCAGTCGCTTGATGCTCGACTGACCATCGAGAATGGAATAATATGTATGTACATGAAGATGAATAAAATCTTCCATAAAATGCTTGTTTTGAGAGTTTCGAGGCGTAAAGTTACTACGAAAAGACGAGAATACCAAAAAAATTCATAATAATTAAGGTGAAAAAATAAATTTCTTCACTTTTTATTTTCGTTTTCGTTTTAGTTTTCGTACTTTTGCATGTTGAAACAAGAACTATCAAAACTATCTCATGGGAGAAAGAATCAGAAAACTCAAGAAAATAAGAATACATCGTGAAGGAACAAACGAACTGACGTTAAGTATGATAGCCCTGTTGGGCATCGGTTTTTTGTTGTGGTACTATATTGACAACCCCATACCATTCTGGCTGTTTATCGTGGTTTTCGGAGCCGCTTGGGCCATGGCACTCAATTTCTACCGCTGTCCCATCCGTTATTTCAATGGCGATACTGAAAAGTTGGTGGTGGCACCTGCCGACGGCAAGATTGTGGTGGTTGAAGAAGCCGAGGAGAATGAGTATTTCCACGACAAACGACTTATGATCAGCATCTTCATGAGTCCGCTGAACGTCCATGCCAACTGGTTTCCCATCGACGGCAAAGTAAAATTCGTTCACCATCAGAATGGCAACTACCATAAGGCATGGCTGCCTAAGGCCAGTGAGGAGAACGAGCATGCCGACATCATGATTACCACCCCCGATGGCGAAGATGTGCTGGTGCGACAGATTGCCGGTGCCCTGGCACGCCGCATCGTGACCTATGCCAAAGAGGGCGAAGAGTGCTACATCGACGAACACTTAGGATTCATCAAGTTAGGTTCACGCGTTGACGTCTATCTGCCCTTGTCGGCCAAGGCCTGCGTCACGATGGGACAGCCGACCACAGGCGACCAGACAGTCATAGCCAAACTAGCCTAATTGTCAATTATCAATTATCAATTGTCAATTATGAAGAAGCATATTCCTAATACGATAACATGCCTGAACCTCATCTCAGGTTGCATAGCCACTTTTTGGGCTTTCTGGGGTGATTATCAGTTGGCTTTGCTGTTTATTGTCATCGGTGCCGTCTTCGACTTCTTCGACGGCATGACGGCCCGACTGCTACACGTCTCGTCGCCCATAGGCAAGGAGCTTGACTCATTAGCCGACGATATTACCTTTGGCTTTGCACCATCGGCAATAGTGTTCAGTCTGCTCAACGGCATCCCCGGTCCAGCATGGATGGAACCCATAGCCCCGTATGTGCCTTTCTTTGCTTTTATCATGGCTGCTTTTTCTGCCCTGCGTCTGGCAAAGTTCAACCTTGACGAGCGACAGGCAATGGGATTCATCGGATTGCCCACTCCTGCTAACGCCTTGTTCTGGGGAGCCCTCATCGTTGGTTCTGGCGAATGGCTGCAACATCATGTAGTACTGATACTTTGGCTTGTCGTCATGAGCTGTTACCTGCTGGTCAGCGAGATACCCATGTTCGCACTGAAGTTCAAGACGTGGGGCTGGAAGGGCAACGAAGTGAAATATATCTTCATCATCACGTGCATTCCCCAGCTGATTCTGCTGGGAGTCAGCGGCTTGGCAACCATCATCGCATGGTATGTCATTCTCTCTCTCGTCAATGCACGCCACACTTCGCCATCAAAGAGTCAATCTTAATAACAATAACTAAAACCCCATCGACAGATTATGCTAAAAGGTTTCATGTGGATTATCCTATTCGTTTTCTTTGTCATCGTTTTCTTTGTTTTGCTGGCATGGGGAATGATCGTGAAGACTATCAAGAATATGCGTAAGGCTGCCCAGAATGCCGCCGACCTGAGAGAACAGCGTATGCGCGACGAAGTAGGTCGTCAACGCCAGCAGTATAGTCAGCGCCAGCAGACTCAGAACACTCAGCGCACCCAGAACGCCCAGCGTACCGAGGACAGCCAACGTACTCAGGAGTCACAGCAAGACAACGCCCGTCGCACACAAACGGCAACGGGCGAAACCATTATTGACCACCATCACGAGAAACGCGAAAACCAGAAGATTTTCGACGACTCCGACGGTGAATACGTGGAGTTCGAGGAAGCTTAATTGTCAATAATCAATTGTCAATTAGTTATGAACTAACGTGCCAATTTCCTCACCGTCCATCACTTTCTTCAGATTACCAACGACATCCATGTTAAACACATAGATGGGCAGATTGTTGTCCTGACACATGCAGATAGCCGTGAGATCCATCACTTTCAAGCCTCGCGCGAGTACCTCTTTATATGTAATAGCGTCGAACTTCGCAGCCGTGGGGTCCTTCTCGGGGTCGGCAGTATAAACGCCATCCACACGCGTACCCTTCAGCATCACGTCGGCCTCAATCTCAATGCCACGCAGGCTTGAACCAGTGTCGGTGGTAAAATACGGACTACCCGTACCTGCCGAGAAGATGCACACATAGCCTTGTTCCATGGCCTCGATGGCCTTCCACTTGGTGTAGAACTCACCAATAGGTTCCATGCGGATGGCCGTCAGCACCTTGTTCTTCACACCAACAGCTCCGAGTGCCGACGACAGCGCCAGTGAGTTGATAACCGTGGCGCACATACCCATTTGGTCGCCTTTCACACGGTCGAAGCCCTTCTGCGAACCACTCAGTCCGCGGAAGATGTTTCCGCCGCCAATGACGATACCAATCTGAACGCCCATCTCACTCACTTCCTTAATCTGGCGGGCATAGTCGTTCAGACGCTCAGGGTCGATTCCATAGCCCTGCTTGCCCATCAGGCTCTCGCCCGACAACTTCAATAGAATTCTTTTAAATCTCATAGTCTAAGCCCCCTAAGTTAGGGGGATGGGGGTCTGAACAAGCGTATATCAGACCATTTTTTTATTGTTATCATTACAAGAATCTGCGCCTGTTCAGACCCCTGTTGCCCCCTATTGCAACGCCACACTCTGCACCTTTTAGGTCAGAGAACTTAGGGGGCCTATTGTACAAACTGCACCTCCTTGAATGCATACTTCCTTTCTTTGCCGTTATCATCGCAGAGCACGAGGTGGCCGTCGTCCTCCACTGTCACAATTTCTGCCATAAAGGCACCGTGACTGTCGGCGTAAGGATGGAAGCCTTGGCGGCGATACAACTTCGAACGATAAGTCTCCCCCAGCATGGGGAGAACGGAGGGGACCATCATACTGTCGAACGCCTGAAGGATGTCCTGCAGCAGCTGCTCGCGATTGAACTCATGCTCACAAATCTGCCACAGCGACACAGGATTGGGGGCATCGCTGCGGAACTCGCGCTGGTTGACATTCAACCCGACACCGATGACACTATCCTTGATGACGTTGCCATGCAGGGTATTCTCTATCAATATGCCGCCTATCTTCCCATTACGCCAATAGATGTCGTTAGGCCACTTGATGCTCAGATCACCTATGTACTGCTCCAACGCCTCGCAGATGGCCAGTGAGATAGCCATAGAGATTTGGAATTGTCTCACCGCTGTCACATGCAGTGGGTGTATCAGCATCGAGAACAGCAGGTTCTTGCCGCGTTCCGACTCCCATCGGTTCGTGCCACAGCCCCGTCCTGCCGTCTGATAGTCAGCAAGTACACAAAGGTGACGGTTCTTTTTGTGTACAACCTCACAGGGGGACAGTCCCCGTGTGAGGTTGCTCACAGAGGGACAGTCCCCGTGTGAGGTTAACCAGCGATTGGTCGAGTCAGTCTCGTCAATATGAATGATTTTCCATTCCACGATGCAAAGATACAAAATAATTGATAATTGACAATTGATAATTGATAATTATTTTGTACTTTTGCGGCATGGAACAAAAAAATAAAGATGATATGTACATGCGCAAGGCATTGGCCGAGGCGCAGCAGGCTTTCGAAGAAGGCGAGATACCCATTGGTGCCATAGTGGTCTGCCAGGACCACATCATTGCCCGTGCGCACAACCTGACGGAGACACTACACGACGTTACAGCCCATGCCGAGATGCAGGCCATCACTGCCGCCGCCAACGAACTGGGTGGCAAGTACCTCACCGACTGCACCCTCTACGTCACCGTAGAGCCCTGTACCATGTGTGCCGGAGCCCTGGGCTGGAGCCAGATTCCTCGTATCGTCTATGGCTGTCGCGACGAGAAGCGTGGCTACTCCGCCTATGCCCCCCACGCCCTGCATCCCAAGTGTACTGTCACTGGCGGCATCCTCGAGGACGAATGTCGCGAGCTGATACAGCAGTTCTTCAAAAACAAAAGATAAAGGAAGGGCTGGCTTATTTCAACGTTCATTGTTCAACGTTGAACGTGTTTTTTCCCGTCAATAATCAACAAGCCCTTGGCTGTAGGACGGACGCGCTGTCCCTGCAGGTTGTAGGCAGTTCCACTACTTCTTACGTCTGACATCTGACTTCTGACCTCTTCAATGCCCGTCAGGTCTGGAGCAGTATTTTCCACAATATTACCGGTTAGATAAATCTCGTCAATCACATCACCATTAATATTGTCGGTACCAAAAATTCCCTCTATGTCGAAATAGCGTCCGACAAGGTTGCGAGGTATGGAGAGTCCTTCAATATTGAACTTCTGCCACAGACGGGCCCGTTTATTGCCACGATAGGCCCACATGCCGTTGCTATCCTCCATAATCTGCACCCCACGAACCTGTATATAGTCTGAATAGTACGAGGCATCGAGATTTTCGAAACGTACATCATGGGGTTGTACCTCTTCCCCACCCGTTCGCAGTGTCAGTCCGCTGACGTCCCAACCACCAGATGGCCGCAACGCCTGCATCATGCCATTCTCCTGACCTACCAGGACACGCAACTGACCGTTAAGGACGTCGTTACGCTGCAGGTCAAAACCAAATTGAGTGAACATCACGCTACCCTGCGCATCACGCAAATAGACATCATCATTATAAGCGTATAACACCTGAGCATCTACCAGATTCAACACTACTTCCTGACCGATTTGCTCTGACAGGTATTCGCCTAAATTGTCAGGAAGTTTGTCCACATTGGCATGGAAGGTAATGGTGTTGCCTTGCTGCTCGATTCCCGTCAGCTGACAGGCATTCGGTTCGCCCGACCATGTCCGCAACGAAGAAGGATAGGTATCGTTACCCAGATCGGTGATATTCCATGACCCTGGGAAGACATCGTAAGCCGTATTCTTCTGTCCGGCGCCGGCAGCCCTGACTATGCAGTAACACGGATGCTGTGCGTATGCATTCACCTTGTTAATCTCCCACAATTCACTATTGCTCTGATCGACATGGTGTATCAGCATGCCACTGCCTGGCAGGTACTCGTCCCACTTGAACAACTGCTGCTGACGGTTTTCCATGATGAAATACTCTTTGTCAACAGGGGAATTGATGCGATAGAACTTACCCTGCTGGCATAATGGTTGCAACACATAGTCGCCAGTATAACGGATGACCTCTGGATCACCTATGAATCCGGCCATCCAGCGTTCGAAGGCAGAATAGCCGATAGGACTGCGCGAGTCGTTGGCATAATTGCCACCAGCCATGACCGACCACATATCCGGGTCGTCACTACGCCCGTTATCTGCACCGTCCGTATCATAGAAATCAGGCAATCCCAGCACATGGCTGAACTCATGGCAGATGGTGCCGATACCATCCAGATGCACCGTCTGCGGATACTGAGTGTGTCCTATCAGCTCCGTTGAGCAGGCATAGTCCCACAGGCGAATGCCATCCTTGACGACATACCAGTTATCTTTGATGACATAGTAGCGGTGGGGCCATAACAGACGAGGATCGTTGCCACTGTAGTTAGAGCCGTTGCCAGCGAAGATGAAGTGTATCATGTCAACATAGCCGTCACCATCGCCGTCGTACTGGCTGAAGTCCACATAGTCATCGGCAGCATCGACGGCGGCATTAATCAGCGCTTCCTGATTTCTATAGCCATTGGCCGCATACTGGGTGAAATTGATGGTGACAGGACCTATAATATCGAACTGAGGCTGGAACTGACCGTTGGAATTGTCGGTGAAGTAGTCGCGCACGCTACCGGTAAAAGCATAGTTGTCGTAACCGGAATAGCCCTGCTGGTTCACCATGTTGTAGATGATGTCGTAGTAATCGTAGCGCGAGAAGAACTTGTCGTTGAACTGCACCAGGACAATGAGGCCACGGAAGCTACTGAAGAAATTGCTGCCGGCACGATGACGATTGGCCAGCGTCTGCTGCTGTCGGCGCTGCACATTCTTTTTCTTGGCAGCCACCTGGGCCGGCATCGTGGGTGTCAAATGCTTGCTGACAGCAGCAAGGAACATCCGTTCTGCATCTTGACGGGCATCGGCATCGTGAGCCACCTGGGCAGTAGCCACCAACTGACCTTCGAGCTGTCGAGCATAGACGTAGTAGCCTTGCTGATCCTTCACCACAGTATAACCGTCGGCCGTTGTCGTATAGCTCAGCCATTCGTCACCATGCAACTGCAGGGTGACATAACTGCCGTCAGGCTGTTGCACCTTGACTGTACTCGGATGAGCCGGCACTGCCTGCATGCTGCCCACGCAGAGCAGCATTGCAACCATCATCAGCCAGACTCTCCTTAACTCCATCTCTTATCTAATCTTATCTGACTATCGTTTTCTTGCCGTTCTTGATAACCAGACCTTTGTAGTTCTCCCCCACACGCTGTCCCTGCAGGTTGTAGGCAGCATTGCTACTTCTTACGTCTGACATCTGACTTCTTATCTCCTCAATGCCCGTAGGTATCTGGTTGTCAGGGAATGTGAAGGCAATGTCGTCAAGATAACATACTGCAGAGGTACTAGTAGACTGCATCAAGAACTGAATCTGACTGTTGGCAGGAATATTGCGATAGGTAAAGGTCTGTTCAACATTGGCCTTGATCTCAACAGTTCCCTTGCCATCAGTATTATTGATAACACTGAAACTGCCACCATCAGTGCTCACCTTCAGACTGAATCTGATCTTCTGACCACCATTCTTAACCGTAAATGTCAGAGAACGGATGCCATTCTCAAATGTCGACGACGTCAGCGTACCAGAGCGCATCAGTTTCGCCACTTTGTTGCCGTCGGTTTGCTCGATAGCAGCATTGTTCAGGTCCCACGTACAGAACTTGCCCGTAACACCTGTTGCGCCAGACTCGGAAAGCGGTGAATTCTCGAAGTCTTCGACAACTGACTGATACACGTCATTTCCAGCAGTAAACGTTACAACGCCACCTTCCTCAGTAATGTCGTACAAGTCCATTACGGCAGGTTTACCAGCCCATGACACCAGAGCCGGCACGGTGGTGCTGGTCAGGTCGACTAACTTACCATCCTTCGGGGCGGTTGTTAGCAGCACAAAATAGTTATGATTTGCATTGATATTCACGTCATTACTTCTCCAAATACTCGGATTCGACGTATCGGCGCGCCACACGAGCAGACCATGACCAGGCAGTTTGCTATCCCACCCTTCTTTCTGGCGGTTTTCAAGATAAAAGTCATCGTCCGTACTGCCCGTCTTCAGGATATAAGCCTGATTGCCTGTGGCAAATGACGACAGTTCATAAGTGCCGGCTGCTGTCAATTCCTGTGGCTCGGCAAAGCCCAACATGTGGCGTTCAAAAGCGTTATAGCCCACTGGTGACAAACCATAATTGTGGTCAGCGCCACTAGCCATTACATCATAATCAAACCACGATTGGTCACTCTGTCCGTGATCATCATAATCCTTATCGTAATGGTCGGCCAAACCCAACACATGGCTGAACTCATGGCAAATAGTGCCGATACCGTCAAGATACTGATGCTGTGCCTGCTGAGACTCATAGTCTTGAATTTCAACGCTGCAAGCATAACGGCCAAACTTCTTATTGTCATACTTGGGAATACCCGTCCAAGATGAAGGCATTCCTGACAAATCATTAGCATGCGGCCATAGATAGCCAACGTTATTACCTGACACATAGCTACCATAGCCAGCAAAAATCATATACACCATGTCGATGGTGCCGTTATTGTCAAGATCATAGTCAGCAAAGTCAACAGTAGGATTCACCTGATCCAGCACAGCTTTGATAATTTTATTCTGTCGATCCCAGGCTCCAGGGTCATCACTCCCATCCTCATTATTAGGATGTGGATACAGACAGCTGTAGTTGATAGTAACAGGCCCCACCACGTCGAACGTAGGATCAAAAATACCCATCGAGTTGTCGCGGAAGTAGTCACGTGCACTACCTACCACATCCACAGGATAGTGGGTATGGGAATTGTCAGTGTAATTCGCCTCACTGGTCAGCCTCTGATAGAAATCTTGGGGATTATCCATCGTAAACGTACAGTCGTTCCAATTCACTAGAATTACCAGCCCCTTGAAATTATTGTAGTCAATATGCGGCCAAATGGATGTCGGTGAACGGTGGCCACCATTCTGTTTCTCGCTATACATCGGACTCACCATCGTGGCAGCCATCTCCTTACGCTTCTTGGCACTCTCGCTCATCTTCGGAACAATCATCTTCTTCTGCGTTGCCAGGAACGACAGCTCCTCGGCCGTACGCTGGTCCTGATTGTGGGCCACAAAGCTGGTAGCCGTCAGCGTACCCTCACTGGTCTTCTCGGCATAGCGGTAGAAGCCGTCGGCACACTTAATGACGGTATAGCCGTCAACGGTGGTTGAAAAACTCAAGTACTCGTCGCCACGCAGACACAGTGTCACCACTGTACCATCGGGCTGCGTCACATCAACGGGCTTCGACCATGCCGGACGAGCCCACAGTGATGCCGTACTCAGCAGCATCGTCATCAATATCATTGTCAGTCTTTTCATATTCATTTTTTATTTCATCTTCAATATATCACATTATGCCTTGCAAAGGTAGCAATTTTTTTCGTAATGGCAAAAAAAATACATAAAAATGTAACAAATAAGTGGTACTTTTGCTGTTGGGTGCCTGTGCCCTTTTTGTCAAACAGTCGTTTTATCTTTACCAACTACCTGTAACATTTTTGCCATTTAATTTATTTTACATTATAAAATAAGTTATATTGTAGTACAAAATAAATTAAATTATTACGCAAAATAAGTTAAATGTCATGAATGGAACAAACAAATGTCAGAGATAATGCGGCATTTGTCAAAAAGAAGTTGTATCTTTGCCCAAGCCAAAAAGGCTAAACAGAGACAAAGGAACAATAAAAAAAGAATTATGAGCTTGCGTTTTACATTACGACAGAACAAGATTAAAAGCAACAAGTCGTTTGGAAAGTGGTATGCGCATACGCTGCGCGGTTCGGAAATAACTCTGGAGGACATTGCCCGGCAGGTGGGCTATAGCTGTTCGGTGTCCAAAGGCGACGTGTATGCAGTCATATTAGCCATGGACAATGTGGTTTCAAGAGCACTGAAAAAAGGCCATGTCATCAATTTGGGAGCATTGGGAAAATTCTACCTGAGCATTCGTGGTGTCTGCGTCGACAATCCAGATGCATTCAGCGTAAAGGATCATGTCAAGGGTGTCGTATGTAAATACACTCCCGCCGGACATCGTGTACAGAGCCTCGGAGGGCGCATCTCACGACCCTTTACAGACGATTGCGTCCTTGAGCAAGTTTCCGTTTACGACGAAACGGGACACCTTGCCAAACGCGTCCGCCGTGGTGGTCGGGTCAGGACAAAATAGCAACAACAATTCCCACCAGGCCTTGCAGCCAGGTGGGAATTATTGTTTTATCACTCAAGGGGATGAGTGAAGCAGAATGCGTTTACTTACTTGGCAATGTACTTACGGCCATCGCGGATGAGGAGACCCTTGGCATCCTTGCCTACCTCCTGACCCATCATGTTGTAAGTCTTGGCTGCAGCAGTCTTGTTAACTGTGTTAACCTCGTTGATGCCAGCTCCACTTGCCTCACCCCAGATAAGGTAAACACCATAGGCTTCACCCCACCAGTAAGCGCCACTATCACCCCAAGTAGAGTGAACCATGAACCACTTGGTATAGTCCTTTATGATTTTATCCTCATCGTCAACATCATAGAACTCAATAAGCTTCCTACCGTCAGTAAGTTCGTATACATGACCTGTAAAACATCCAGGATTCACAATATTCTCGAACTCTTCATCCCACTGCCACAACTGAATATAGTCAGGATCTTCACCTTCCTCAGCAAAATCATCATTCATCATACGGACAGGAGTTGCGATGCTGGCTGTCTCACCCTCAATATTGATGCTGAGGGGGCAAAGGCCAAAGAAATTATGAACGACCAATTCGCTGCCGTAGTCCTCAACATGAACATCATATTCAGCTCTTTCCCAGTCGCCCCAATCACCATTTTTAAGATGAACTTCTACATCACCCATAGAAGCATTGGGTGCATAAAATTCCATGGTAGTACCATATTCGAGATAGCCAAGTCCAGGAAGGTATGTCCAGAAACCTGAAATGGCGGCGCCTTCAGGCCAGCCATTCTCAGCCAACTCATCAGCAAAATCGTAGTTGTAAATAGTACCATCTTCATCTACTACGAGAAGCACATCGAAACCATAGTTATACGGCTCACCATTTACTGTTACAAGGCCTGAGAAACGGTAGTCGCCTTTAGTAGAATAGCTACCTGCAACCTGACAAGGGATATAGATGGTGTTATCAGTTTCATCGAAGAAGCCATGAACTACAGCGCCAGCAAATGATAAATTATCAAAGCGAAGGTTATAGTCGAAATCTACCTCTATTTCTTCTCCTGCCTCGTTTTCACTAATGACCTTAGCTGTACCAGTCTCTGCCGTGATGGTAAAGGATGATGATGACGTAAAATCGCCGTCCCAGTTAGCGAAATCCAAGATGTAAGTTCCTTCAAGGTCACTTGCGGCTCTATGAGACGCAGTAGACTTCACATGATTAGCAACAAGTCTCTCCGTCTGATCCATCGGAGCTTTCTTCATCATCACAGGAGCAGCCTGAGGAACGACCTTCGTTGCCTGTGGTACGAACTTAGTTGCCTGTGGAACGCGCTTCAACTGTGCATTTGCACCAATTGCCACGAATAATGCAGCAATAGCAATAAGTAAACTTTTTTTCATAATTTTCCTAATTTAGTTAGTTAATTTATTGACCCTGTCAGAGTGATGAGCCCTGACAGGGCCGTTTGTTAATACTCTCTTTAATTGTCGTTATAATAACTCATATCCTCCATGAAATAGGAAGGCGTAGAATAAATCGTGATGACATTGGTCGGATTGTCAACATCCGTCATCTTAATCCAAGCAGGACGACGCTGGTTGTCAGTCGTCAGGTCGAAGGTATGACCATAGACAGTATTCAGCACATCATTCCACTTATACTTGTTATAGTAGTCTTTGCCTGCCTTGTTGCGAACGGTACTATTCTGATTGAACTTGATGCGAGTGCCGTCACCCTTCACGTCCTGAGCCTTAAAGCCCCAGTAGGGTTCATCAGTTGACGTCACCATACCACTGCACAGTTTGTTATCGCCGGACAAGCCAATCGTAGCAGTATAAATTTTGATTTCCTGCTTGTTTTTGCCAGCAGTCTTCAAAATCTCCAACATGGCATCCCACTTAGGTTTGGCAAATTCTCCCACGCTGCCGTAACGCATATACCAGTTACCCGAAACAATATTCTCTACTAAGGTAGGCAGATAGCTGTCAAGCTGCAAATCCTGATTGTTGCGGAACTTGAAGAACTCCTGAGTATCACCTTTCACCAAGCCATTAAGCTCATAGCCGTTTACCTCCACAGGTCTGTAGAAGTAGAAACCGTCAGCCTTGACAATGTAAGGTGCGGTGATGGTCTGCTTTTCGTCATTCTCATCCTTATAGGTGAAAACGAAGCAACGGTAGCCGCCATTGAGGGTGGCAGTCACCTCGTTATCACTTGTATAACCAGAACCAGCCAGCGTATAAGAACGCGACATCATATAGTTCTCTGTTTCAGCTGCCTCATTAATGATGCTCTCCCACGACTTGTCAGCAGGAATGGGCGTCATGACAATCTTGTTATTGTGCTTCTTACCACGCAGGATGATAGAGTCGTTGCTGAACTTCATCACACGGAACTCGAAGTCACCATACAAACCGTCAGCCGTATCGTAGGTATAGTCGGGGTTAGCAGGCATAGAGTAGTAGTGAAGGGTCTCGTTGAACTCGTCAAACGAGATGATGGTACCCATAGACTGCTCAATCTTGAAATGGCTGGTGGTAGTAATAACCTTGCCGTCAGCACCGATGCCGGCCACGTGGTTAGGTCCCCACTTCTCACTGGCAAAGGTAGCCTGATCACCATCGACCTTCACCATGACGTTGTAGCCGCCAAAACTCAGGTCACCGTAATAGTCCATCAGCCAGCCGTTGGGAGCACTACGGATGATTTTATCAAAACTCGTGACATGTTCGCCCGAACGCTGCGATGCAGGCTGGTCAAAAGAATCATCTTCTTTCAGCGAGCATGCGCTGAAAGCCATAACGGCTACACAGGCAGCTAAGATATAATATAGTTTTTTCATACGCTCTAATCCTCCTATTATTTAAGTGTACGTAAGTCAAGTGTTACCGACTCGGTAGAACGGCGCAGCACAATGTCGCGCAGAAGATCGAGGTCGATACCCCAGCTATTCAAGAAGTAGGTCTTCATCAGATCGAGCTTCTGGTTGAGGATAGCAGTACCCTCTTCGCCGGCCTTGTTCAGAATCTTCTGCCAACCCTCAGGTGTATTGGTAATGTAGGTGGCATAGACCTCAGCAAAGTCCTCGTTGTACTCACTGGAGGCGTATGCAGTCACAAAACCTTCCTTGGCCACATCTTCATCCTCCTGGTTAATCCAGTCGGTAGCATGGTATTTGCCAGCACTGATGGTACGATATGACGTGTCGTACTCCTTCTTCTGAGTCAGGATGTGGCAGAACTCATGGTGCATGGTATGGAAGAACCAGTAGTTCATGTCAATCGGCTTCACCTGATGGCTCTCGTAGGGATTGGTGGTGTTGATACGCGGATTGTCGATGTCGAGCTCGTTGACACCGTATAGCATGATCTTCAGACCACCCTCGGCAGTACCCAGCACCTGCGAACCGTTGGTATTCCACTTGTAGGAGCCAGTCAGTTGGATGATACGGGGCACATAAATCTTCATGAATTCGGGACTGACTGCCTCAGAATAGGCTTCCAACCAAATGTGCTTGACCAAGATAGCAAGTGCCACCGACTTATCATATTCAGCAGGAACAACGTTGTAGTTCAGGTCGGCTTCCTTGTCGCTATAGCGATATTTGAAGTCGATATTGTAAACCTCACGGTAGTTCTTGTCCAACCAGACATCGAACTCGTTTTTCGTAGGGATAACCGCCGAGTCAAACACACTGGTGGAGTTGAGGTCTTCGTTATCGCAGCTGCTGAAGCCAATCAACAGGGTCATCAGCAACAATAAACTAATACTCTTTATCTTCATACTCTTTATACTTCGTTATAGGGTTTGATACTCGGTATTATTATTCTTCATCTTCATCCTTATACTCATCCTCAGTAGACAGCACAAACGACTTGATTTCCTCATCGGTCTGACGGGGGTTGCCAGGCAGACCGGCAGCCTGTACCGTGTTGGGAATTTGAATGGCTCCGCGCAGGTCACCACGGATGAAGACAATAGGATCCTCACCGGATACAAGGTGCGTATATTCTATACCATAGCGCTTGATGTCAGCAAAACGCAGGCCGTGGAAGACGCACTCCAGACGCTTCATGTGCAGCAGGAACTGCAGCATGCATTCCTGATTGCTGCCTTCGGCATCGATGGTAAAGCCCTGCGGATGCATGTGCTTGCGGAACGAGCGGTCACGGTTGCCGTCTGGCGTACGCTTAGCGTAGTCGACAGCCTCAACGTATGCCTTGATATTAGCGATGGTCATAACAGGACGTACGGTGCTGCCTTCCTGTTCCTTGCAGTGCGTACGGATCCAAGTGTTGATGTCCTGAACAGCCAGATCCAACTGTCCTTTCAGACAGTAGGCCTCGGCACGCTCCAGAATGGTCATGTCACCCGTGAATACGGGGTCTACGATGTGTGCATAACCAATACCTGCCACCTTGTCGGTGTACTCCCACTGCTCCTCGTAGGTGGGGAAGGCCACACACTGGTTCGAACCATAGAGCTTGTTGGCATAGATAACGGTGTTGTTGCTCGAACCGCTACCCCACGGCATGTCCACCCAGAAGGTCTCGTAGGCTGTGATATCGTAGTTGTGGGCGAAACGGGCACTGTTAGCCCATGTCATGTTACGGCCAGATGTACTATAGCTGGTCAACAACAGGAGATTGGCCTGTTCCTCAGAACGGATCCAGCGGTTACCGAAGTCGTCACGTCCCAGAGAACGGTAAGGCTCGTAGTCACGCATAACAGCTGTGGGCTCGTTGCCCAGCACCTGACTGGCATACTGGATGGTCTTGTCGTAGTTCATGTAGTAGAGGTTGAAACGGGCAGCAAAGGCGTATGCGGCCTTCGTATTGAAGTGGTACTTGGGAATAGTGAACTTTCCGGAAGCCTCTTCAATATAGGGCAGTGCCTCTTCAATATCCTTGTTGATAGCCTCGTAGAGCTGGCGCAGTGTGCCACGCTCATACTGGGCGTTGATGTCCTGTTCAGGAATCAGCGGATAGGGCAGTCCCAGATACTCGTCAGCCTTCTCAGGATTCCAGGCCATGCAGAAGGTCTGTGCCAGCTGGAACATACTGAATGCACGGATGAGCTTAGCCTCAGCCAGGTCGCCACGAAGCGACTCAGGATTGCCCAGTCCCTCGATGCCCTGAATGGCTTCGTTGACAGTAGCCACTGACTCATAGTAACCGCCCCAGATGCTGTAAGGTGAGTCGGTGCTCTCCTCAGGAGTATCTTTCAGACGGTAGATGTCGTCGCAGAGTACGGGTGACGAGTAGGCACGGCCATTATCACTGACATTGTCGGAAATCATCTCCATCAGCAGATTGTTGGTCACTTGAGGATACGCTGAAGTCAACAGCTGTGTAATCTTCAGGTTGGTATCCAGCTCAGCACGCTCGTCGGGCAGTTTGTCGAGGTAATCGTTACAGGACGAGAGTGCCAGCACTCCCAATCCCAATGCAAACATCTTGTATATCTTATTCTTCATAATCTTATCTTTTATGTGCGGTAGCAAATTTTTTACTTTTCACTATTCACTTTTCACTTCTTTAGATTCCTAAGCGCAGGGTGAACGTAAACTGACGTGCCATAGGCACAGCCACACCACCGGAGTTGAAGAACTCAGGATCCTGACCGTTCAACTTCTTGTCGGCATAGATCAGGAAGAGGTTAGTACCTTGCAGTTTCATGCTGGCAGAACTCAGACCGAGATGGCTGATCCACTGTGCGGGGAAGTCGTAAGCCAGAGAGATTTCTTTCATGCGGATGAAGTCACCCTTGGCAATACGGTCGGTAGAGTAGTTGTAGGCATTGTATGCATAGCCTAAGCGTGAGTCGTTCTGAATCATACGCAGGTCGGCCATAGCGGGAATCGTGGTCTTGGTTTCATCACCGGGAACAACCCAGCGATTGGCAAATTCACGCGGCATGGCGGTCAGGTCAGAATAAGAAACGGCGAAAGTTGGATCAAGACGTACCACATTACCGTAAGCATAGGTAATGAAGACGTTCAGGTGCCAGTTCTTATAGCGGAACATGTTTCCTAATGAACCAGTGACGGTAGGATCAGTCGGACCCTCATACTTCAGGTGATCCGTGACGTACGACTGGAAGTCGATGTCGCTGGTGGTCTTTTCGCCATTCTCGTTGATGAAGGTAGGCAGACCATACTCGTTCAATCCCTGGAAGTCCATGGAGAACAGGGAACGGTAAGGATAGCCCTTCTCCGTGAAACCGTTACCAGTGATGAGGTCGATGACGCGGTTGCGTGAATCGAAGTCGGTCACCTCACAGTGTGTGTGAGAATAGATGAAGTCGGTCGACCAGTCGAAGTCCTTGGTCATGATGTTACGGGTAGAGAGTGTGAACTCCTCACCGTGGGACTTCATGCTGGCCACGTTGGCATACTTCACAATCTGTCCGCCGACACCGGTAGTACGCTTCGGACCAATCAGGTCGTAGTTATTACGGGTGTACCAGTCGAAATCGAAGTTAATACGGTTGTTCAAGAAACCGAGGCTCAGACCGATGTTGAACTCGTGCTTCTTTTCGTAAGTCAGCTCGGGATTGGCAAAGCTGGCAATCTCAAGACCAGATTCCTTGTCGTTGGAATAGGGACGCCAGGGGTTGTAGGCCTGGATAATCACCATCGAGTTGGTCACGGCAGGCTTGTCACCCGTCAGCGAGTAGCTGGCCTTCAGGGTGGCGTGCGTCAGCTTGTCCTGGAAAGTCTTGAAGAACCAAGGCTCCTCATGGGCATTCCATGCTGCCGATACGTTCCAGGTGGGCAACCAGCGGGCGCTAGTAGCACGACCCAGACGGTTACTACCTTCATAGCGGACGGTACCGTTGATGATGTAGCGGCGCTTCCATGAATAGGTAGCTGTACCGAAGAATGACACCTCACGGCTATAGCCGTTGCTCAGGGCATAGTACATATTGTTCTCCTCACTGGCCTGCTTGAAGTAGAGGTAGTTGTAGTTACCCAGCTGACCCATGTCGTAGAGTACGCCGACCTTGGTGTTCGAGGTGGCAACACGGTCGATGCTATTCACCTCCATACCACCGTAGGCATTGACGATATGATCTTCGTTGAACACGTCGTTATAGCTCACCGTAGCACGGAAGTCCCAAGAATTCATCTTGTAGACGGTCTCACGATGGAAACCTCCCTCAGGCAGCACGCTGACTGGCAGTGAGTTAATGACATCGGGGTCGGTATACAGCCAGGGGTTGGAGTCGCGCATGGTGGCATCATCCATCATACGGAAAGCCATAGCCTGGTTACTGGTCTCATTGATGAAGTGCTGCTGCGTAGTGGTCGAATACTTGTAGGCACCGAGGGCGCTCAACTCGACAGTACGCACAGGCTTATACTTCAGTTCGCCCTGGAACTTCAGGTCGACCACGTCGAGCTTCATGTAGTTGTTTGCCAGCTCGTGGTGGATGTTGAAGGGGGCGTAGTTACGGATGTAGAACTCGTCGGGATCCAGCGTACGCGATGTATTCAGAGCATACGAATAGGGGTTGATATCGAAGTCACGCTTCACCTCACCAGACACGACATCAGTCTCCTGACCTGTCGTACCAGGAGCCTCCTGCTTACGATAGCTGGTATTACCAATCAAGTTCAACGACACCTTCTTGTTCAGGTTATAGTTGGCATTGATGTTGGCAGTATAGCGCTCAACCTTGCTGCGCTCACTCCATCCTGGGTCGCTCATGATTGAGAACGACGTATAATACTGAGCCTTATCCGTACCAGAACTCATGGAGATAGAATGGTTGTGCTGAATGGCATTCGAGAACAGCTCCTCAAACCAGTTCGTGTTACGATACTCTGCCACACGCAGGTAGTCGTTCATCGCCTCCTGGGTATTGGCGAGCTTGAAAGAACCCGTAGCGGGATCGTACTCGTTAATCAGGTGATACATCTTACCGAACACACCACTTGAACTGGCGCGGTAAGAACTCATGAACGACAGGAAGCCGTTGTTCTGCATCTCACGATAGACTGACATCTGCTCCTGCGAGTTCATGATATTGAACTGTGAATAGCTGGGGCGCAGACGCATGGTATACTCACCCGTGTAGCTAATCTTCGAAGTACCTGCCTTACCACGCTTGGTGGTAACGACGATCACACCTGCCATGGCACGTGCACCATAGATAGAGGTGGCAGAACCGTCCTTCAGAATCTGGAACGACTCGATATCGTCAGCGTTCAGACCAGCAATGGCGCTGGAAATCAGCGTGGCGGCATCACCTGACGACAAAGCATCGGCGTCAACCTCCGTCACGTCCTCCATAATCACACCGTCGACCACCCACAGGGGCTTCGAACTACCGTAGATTGACGTAGCACCACGGACACGAATCTTAGGAGCCGTACCAAAGGTACCCGACACGTTCTGCACGGAAACACCGGCGGCACGACCTTCCAGCGAACGGGAGATATCAGCAATACCGTCCAACTTGGCTTTCTCCGCATCGACCTTCGTGGTAGCACCTGTAAACAGACGCTTGTCCTGCTTCATCATACCTACTGCGACGACCTCACCAAGTGTCTGGGCATCAGGCTGAAGTGTAATCTTCATACCGTTTTTCGCCTTGACAATCTGTGTGGTCATACCAACATAGCTAATCACAAGTTTCTTGCCAGAAGGAACGGCAATGGTGAAATTACCGTCCATGTCTGTCTTAGTACCTTGCTTGGTTCCCTGAATCATAACGGTGGCACCGATACACGGTTCACCATTATCCTCAAAGACAGTACCTGAAATTTTGTCCTGAGCCAACGCAATTCCCATGCTTAGGAACAGGCCGAACAAAACCAGTGTTAACTTTTTTCCCATATACACTATTTCTTGTATTAATTATTAATTTATGTTTGCGTACATTATTATATATTATATAACGCCGCACTTGTGCGGACAATACAGTTTGCAAAGGTAATATCAATTTTTAAAAAAAACGAATAAATTTATGAAAAAGACACGAAAATAGGCAGAATTTTAACATTTCCGTTAAAATTCTGCCCTTTTTATATGTTTTTCCTTAAAAAAGGAACACTCTGATTTTTATTATGAACTGTGACTACTTCACCAACACAATCAGGTGACGGGTGTTCGACCAGAATCGCTGAGGATCGGTAATGCGCAGCACATACTGGTCGTTGGCATCAGGTTCCAGCACATAGCTCGACTCCGGATGAGACGTCAGCAACTCTGCACGGCGGGAGTAGAACTTGATTTCCTTGTCTACACGAATATCTATCTTCGTAAAGTGCTCATTCAGGAATTCATTACTCAAGCGCTTGCGACGCTCCAAGATGCCCTTATCCTTCAGTTCACGGCGAGTGCCATAGATAAACCATGCAGTATGTAACTGCTTGTCCTGAGACTGGATGGTTTCTGCCTTCTGCTTCGTGTCTTCTTTCAAACTGTCAACGTTGGCAGAAAGATCCTCAACCTTAGTATTCAGCTCGGTAATCATCAGATTCTTGGCTTCCAGTTCAGCGGCCAGCTGTTTGAGCTGACTGTCTTTCTCTTCCAGCTGCTGCTGCAGGTTTTCCAAGGTACGACGTAACTGGTCGCCATTGATGGTAGACTGGCGCAACTGGTTGCGCAGTTTATTAATCAACTCACGATTCTGCTCCATCGTCTCGCGAATGAACTTCATATTCTCAGCGATGCGTTCCTTCATGCTGGCACCTTCACCCTGACGAGCCACGCTAACACGGTTTTCTGCGGCACTGATGGCACGGAACCCTTCTTCGATGTCGTTCATTGTTGACATCATGTCGTTAATCTCATTGTCCTTCTGGGCAATTACACGATTCAGTGAGTCGCGCTCCTTCATCACAGTAAGGTCGCTTGACTTCTGCCCCTGCTGACAAGCAACAAATGCCGTCAGACACATTGCAAATAATAATACTTTTTTCATATCCTTAATTTTTCAATTTTAATGATTCATCTTTCATTCCGTCCTGCAAGAACTATGACGAACTCGCCACGCGGTTCATGCTCCGTAAAATGACTGATTACCTCAGCCAGCGTGCCACGTACCGACTCCTCGTGAACCTTGGAAATCTCGCGGCAGACGCTCACCTGTCGCTCCGGACCAAAGACCTCGCTGAACTGTTGCAGCGTCTTCAGCACACGGTAGGGCGACTCGTAGAACACCATCGTACGCTCTTCGTCACGCAACGACTCCAGCTTGGTCTGGCGTCCTTTCTTCTGGGGCAGGAAACCCTCGAAGCAGAAACGATCACACGGCAGTCCACTTGACACCAGAGCCGGCACAAAAGCCGTGGCACCAGGTAAAGTCTGTACCTCAATGCCCGCCCGCACAGCCTCACGCACCAGAAAGAATCCCGGGTCGCTGATGCCTGGCGTTCCGGCATCGCTGATAAGAGCTACGGTCTGTCCTGCTTGCAGACGTTCCACGACAGCTGCCGACGTGCCATGTTCGTTGAACTTATGGTGCGACAACAGGTGCTGCTTGATATCGAAATGCTTCAGCAGGATGCCCGACGTACGGGTATCCTCTGCCAGCACCACGTCAGCCTCCTTCAAGATGCGGATGGCTCGCAGCGTCATATCCTCCATGTTGCCTACAGGCGTGGGTACTATATATAATATGCTCATTTCGGCTGCAAAGATACAAAATATTTTTGTTTTTATTTCTTATTTAGCTAATTTTTATTATCTTTGCACCATGATTACATATCCAGCATCGGGTGAGACACGACGCCCAGGTAGAATAGAAGTCGTGTGCGGTTCCATGTTCTCGGGCAAGACGGAAGAGCTTATCCGCCGTCTGCGCCGTGCTCAGTTTGCCAAACAAAAGGTAGAAATCTTCAAGCCTGCCATCGATACGCGCTACAGCGACGAAGAGGTGGTGAGCCACGACCATAACGCCATTCCTTCCACCCCACTCGACTCTTCGGCCAGCATCCTGTTGCTGTCATCGGACATCGACGTGGTGGGCATCGACGAGGCCCAGTTCTTCGACATGGGACTCGTTGACGTCTGCAACGAGCTGGCCTATCGCGGCATCCGTGTCATCATCGCAGGTCTTGACATGGACTTCCGGGGTGTGCCCTTTGGACCCATGCCCGCCCTTTGTGCCATTGCCGACGATGTCACGAAGGTTCACGCCATTTGTGTCAAGTGCGGTTCCCTGGCCTATGTCAGCCACCGTACCATCAAGAGCGACAAGCGCGTACTGCTTGGCGAGACGCAGGAATACGAGCCTCTATGCCGCGATTGTTACCAAAAAGCCATCGAAAACGAAAAATCCTCTGAATAAATTTGGCCAATTCAAAAATATTGTGTAATTTTGCACCCGCATTTTGAAAATGCGGCTGCGATTGCGGGATGCACCTCAGCAAAAAGCAAGCTTTCTCTGACCTGAAGGTCTGAGTGTGGCGTTGCAATCTGCATTCGGTTTGCACCGCAATTATCACCCGCTTTTCAGCAAACAAGGTTGATCCGCTAGCTCAGTTGGTAGAGCACAACACTTTTAATGTTGGGGTCTTGGGTTCGAGCCCCAAGCGGATCACAAAAAGAGGCTTCACGCCTCTTTTTTTGATACAAGCTGGGCTCTCACCCAAGGGTTCTTTGACCTAAAGGTCAAAGCGAGCAGGCTCGATGACGAGCCCCAAGCGGATCACAAAGAAGCCGATGGAACAAAACCATCGGCTTTCTTTATGTCTCTTGTCTATGTTTAATAACATCAAAGGGTGGATACCATCTCAATACGCATCACCTGCCACAAATATTAAAATTACCTAAAATAGCATGCTTGCGGCAGGGTAGCTTTGAGCTACCATGCTGGTTGCTTCGAGTTTCCATGCTGCTCTCTCTTAGCTACCATGCTGGTAGTTTTGAGCTTATGACTACTTCAGAACTTCCTCCAACAATGTGCGATGGTGGCCTTGCAGCACGATGTGGTGGTTGCCGATGGGGTTCTTGAGGAAGTATTTCACCTGATTCTTGTCTGTCAGGCGGATTACTTGCTGGGTGCGGCAGAGATCTGGTTCGGCCTGGTTGCGGATGAGCTCGCCCTCGGCAATGAAATAGCGCTGCAGGTCGCCAGAAACCTTGAAGACGGTGATGGGACCTTCCTTCATGTAACCGCGGATGCCGACACCGATGCCCGACTCAAAATGGGTATCGAGCTCATAGCGCTCCACCATGTTAAAAGGTATGGTACAGTGGGCAAAGAGAATCTCGCCTGTCTCGGGATTGATGGAGGCAGGATTGGCCTGGAAACCCGATATGCCGGTAAGGGAACGGGCTATCATCATGGTAATCATGGAAGGTACATCGCCCTCACAGCCAGCTACAAAACCCTCACTATTCAGACGGGCAGCAGCTAGACAGCCCGTATTGCGGACGCTGGTAAGCAGATCGAAACAGCGCAGGGTATATCCCTGCAGACGATGGCGCGCCATGACGGCCTTCAGGGCCTCGTAAATGCGGTCGGGGTCTGGCATGCTGTCGGCAGGCGGCAGACTGTTCATCACCTCGTCCATAGGGATATCGAGGAGTTGTATGCCCGTGCGCCACTTCACAGTCTCGCGGTTGGCATAGCTTGAAATGAGCCAGTCGGAGGGTTGACCGATGATGCCCAGCCGACAGCCTGCCAGCTGCTGCTTGGCCTGCCCGACACGTTCAAGCAGTTGCAGACGTCGGCGGACGTATTCTGTAGAGCCGTGGATAATCTCGCCATGAATATTGTGCTGACGCAGATAGGCCAGTATCTCGAGTGATGCCGCCAGCGAGTTGCTCTTACCAGAGGTCAGCAGGCGGAAAGCTCCCTGTTGTTTCTTCTGCAGGTCAGGCAGCAAACGCTTGAAGATACCCTCGGTACCGCCAGTCCTGACGTAGATCAGGTCGAGGGCATGGGTGCCGTAGTCGCTGTAGTCGTCGCCCTTGAACTCATACTCCACTTGCAGACTTTCAAGGAATTGCTGTGTCACTGCACTGATAGCTTGTTCGTCGTGCAGTTCGGATGTCAGTGTGTAAATAGCGATATTCATAGTTTTGTAATATTACTGTTATTCCTTCTGCAAAAGTAATGCTTTTTCTTCAAACAACCAAGAAAACAAAAATAAAAAAAGAGGCAAGAAGGCACTTTCGTTCGAAAAAGCTCAATTTTTTTTGGCTTTTTGCTCACTTATTCGTACCTTTGCAGCCTAAAATATAATAAGGTATAAAATGGAAAACAAGAAATTCAAGAGAACGACTGTGACCTCTGCACTGCCCTACGCTAACGGCGGCGTACACATCGGTCACTTGGCAGGCGTTTATGTGCCTGCCGATATTTACGTGCGTTACCTGCGTCTGAAGAAGGAGGACGTGATGTTCATCGGCGGCTCTGATGAGCACGGTGTACCCATCACGGTACGTGCCCGCAAAGAGGGTATCACCCCACAGGACGTGGTGGACCGCTACCATAAGATGATCAAGGACTCGTTCGAGGAGTTTGGCATCTCGTTCGACATCTATAGCCGCACCACCTCGGAGACGCACCACAAGTTTGCCGCCGAGTGGTTCCGCAAGCTGTACGACGAGGGCAAGCTGGTGGAAGAGACTACCGAGCAGCTGTATGACGAGGAGGCCAAGCAGTTCTTGGCCGACCGCTATGTGACGGGCGAATGTCCCCACTGCCACAACGAGGGAGCCTACGGCGACCAGTGTGAGAAGTGTGGCCGCGACCTGAGTCCTACGGAGCTCATCAATCCGAAGTCGACCATCAGCGGCTCGACGCCCGTGATGAAGAAGACCAAGAACTGGTACCTGCCCCTGAACGAATATCAGGACTGGCTGAAGGAATGGATTCTGGAGGGTCACAAGGAGTGGCGTCCCAACGTCTATGGCCAGTGTAAGTCGTGGTTGGAGATGGACTTGCAGCCCCGTGCTATGACACGTGACCTAAACTGGGGTATTCCCGTACCCATCGAGGGTGCTGACGGAAAGGTGCTGTATGTATGGTTCGATGCCCCCATCGGCTATGTCAGCAACACCGTAGAACTCTGTGCCAAGGAGCCTGAGAAATGGGGCTCATGGCAGAAGTGGTGGCAGGATGAGGACACCCGTCTGGTGCACTTCATCGGCAAGGACAACATCGTGTTCCATTGCATCATCTTCCCCGTCATGATGAAGGCCCACGGCAAGTATATCATGCCCGACAACGTGCCGTCGAACGAGTTCCTGAACTTGGAGAACGACAAGATCAGCACCTCGCGCAACTGGGCTGTCTGGCTGCACGAATACCTCGTGGACATGCCCGGCAAGCAGGATGTGCTGCGCTATGTACTGACTGCCAACGCCCCTGAAACCAAGGACAACAATTTCACTTGGAAGGACTTCCAGGATCGCAATAACAATGAGCTCGTCGCCGTCTATGGCAACTTCGTCAACCGTGCCCTGCAACTCACCAAGAAATATTGGGACGGTGTTGTTCCCGCCTGCGGCGAGTGGCTTGACGTTGACCGTCAAGCAATTGAAGAATTCAAAAATGTAAAAATTAAAATAGAAGAGCTGCTTGACCAGTTTAAGTTCCGTGATGCCCAGTTCGAGGCCATGAACCTCGCTCGTATCGGCAACCGTTATATCACGGAGTGTGAGCCTTGGAAGGTATGGAAAACCGACCAGAAGCGTTGCGAGACCATTCTGAATATCTGCCTGCAGCTGACTGCCAACCTCGCCATTGCCTTCGAGCCGTTCCTGCCATTTAGCAGTAAGAAGCTGCGCGACATGCTGAACCTCGACAGCTTTGACTGGAACGAGCTGGGCAGCACCGACCTCTTGAAGGCCGGCCATCAGCTGGGTGAGCCTTCTCTGCTCTTCGAGAAGATTGAGGACGATGTCATCCAGAAGCAGCTCGATAAGCTTGAGGCTACGAAAAAAGCCAATGAGGCTGCCCAGTATAAAGCAGCACCCATCAAGGATACTGTCAGTTTTGACGACTTCGAGAAGCTCGACATTCGCGTCGGTCTGGTTAAGGACTGCCAGCGCGTGCCGAAGAGCAAGAAACTGCTGCAGTTTACCATCGACGACGGCTCAGGCGTTGACCGCACCATCTGCTCGGGCATTGCTGCCTTCTATGAAGATCCCACTGTCCTTATCGGCAAACGCATCCTCTTTGTTGCCAACTTCGAGCCTCGTAAGATGATGGGCATCGAGAGTCAGGGCATGATTCTCTCTGCCGTCGACTTTGACGAGAGTCTTAGTGTGGTTACTACGACGAAAGACGTGAAACCTGGTTCACAAGTAGGATGAGACGGCTGATTCTGATGGCGGCACTGTTGCTGCCCTTATGGGTATCAGCCCAGTATCGCTCACAGGTGTGGTGCCCCGATAATGGTGACGGCACCTACACCAATCCCGTCATCAATGCCGACTATTCCGACCCCGACGTCTGCGTGGGAGCCAGTGGCGAGGACTACTACATGACAGCCTCGTCATTCCATTGCGTCCCCGGTCTACCAATTCTACATTCCAAAGACTTGGTAAACTGGGAGATTTTGAACTATGCCTTGGGAAACCTCTATGAGGGCGACGAACAGCTGTTGCAGCATTTCAGCAGCACCCCACAGCACGGCAATGGCGTATGGGCACCCAGCATCCGCTACCACAACGGATGGTACTACATCTATTGGGGTGACCCCGACTTCGGCGTCTTTATGGTGAAGACGCAGGATCCTGCCGGAAAATGGGAGGCTCCCCTCTGTGTCATTAAGGGGAAGGGCTATATCGACCCCTGTCCGCTATGGGACACTGACGGCCGCTGCTATCTAGTGAACGGCTGGGCCAATTCAAGAAGCAAGTTCGCCTCGGTCCTGACGATACGCGAGATGAGTGCTGACGGCACACGCCCTGTCGGACAACCCGTCATTGTGTTCGACGGCAACGGCACGGCGAACCGCACCTGCGAGGGACCCAAGTTCTATAAGCGCGACGGATGGTACTGGATTATGTGTCCTGCTGGTGGTGTACCTGAGGGTTTCCAACTGGCCATGCGTTCGAAATCGCCTTACGGTCCCTACGAGCATAAGGTTGTGCTGGCACAAGGCAAGACGAATATCAACGGTCCTCATCAGGGTGGTTGGGTACATACCAAATACGGCGAAGACTGGTTCCTGCACTTCCAGGACAAGGAGGCCTACGGACGTGTAGTACATCTGAACCCCGTCGACTGGAGCACTGGCTGGCCCATGATGGGCAGGAAGGGGGAACCGGTGAGCACTTACTCGAAGCCAAAAGCTTCGAGCACTGTGACCGTTAACCCAGAGGAGAGCGACGAGTTTGACGGTCCGACGCTGGGCAAACAGTGGCAGTGGCATGGTAATTACGACGAGAAATACGGTATGCCGACAGCCTTCGGCACCATGCGCATTTACACGTATAAGATGTCAGATGTAAGAGGTAAGAAGGAAGATGTGCCATCAGCCATCAGCCATCAGCCATCAAGCATCTTCCTTGTGCCTAATATGCTGTTGCAGAAGACCCCTTCTGACGAATTTACCGTCACCACTAAGGTACGATTCACGTCGAAGGCCGACGGACAGATGGGCGGTCTCATCATGATGGGACTCGACTACTCGGCACTGGTAGTACGGCGTATAGGCCGGGAATTTCAGCTGGTGCAGCTCACCTGCAAGGATGCTGACAAGGGGAAACCTCAGACGGAGAATGTCATTTCCACCCTGAAACCCACTGCCGAGGACAAGATAGACTATAAGCCCGGCATCCATGAGGACATCTTTTTGCGACTGACCGTCAGCAATGACGAGGCCGGACAGCCCCACGGTGGCAACCCCATCGTACACTTTGCGTGGAGCCGTGACGGCAAGAAGTTCACCCCTTGCGGCACACCCTTCAACATGCGTCAAGGCAAATGGATAGGTGCCAAATTCGGCTTTGTCAGCGTCGAAGCCAATCCCAAAGCCGACCGTGGCTGGCTTGATGTTGATTGGCTTCGCGTGACGCCAAAAGAGCCTATTCGCCTAAAAGATTCGAGATAATCCGAATGCAATGTTCGGCATTGACGGGCTTCGCCAGAAAATCGTTACAACCGGCATCCAAGGCCAGTTGGCGATCACTGTCGAAGGCATTGGCCGTCAGGGCAATAATCGGAAGATCAGGATGTTGTGCCTTGATACGACGAGTGGCCTCAAGACCATCCATAATTGGCATCTTGATGTCCATCAGGATGAGATCAGGTTGCTCGGTGGTAACCATATCCACAGCTTCCTGTCCGTTACGCGCACGAACATAGTCGAAGTGCTTCTTCAAAACGTACGTCATCAGCATGTAGTTGCTGTCGTTGTCTTCTGCTACAAGAATCTTTTTCATCATTATCAATTATCAACTGTCAATTATCAATTGTCAATTATCAATTTACTCTCTGCCACCACGATCTGAATAGGCCGTACCATCATGAACACCCTCACCAGGAACATATCCCTTCCAACGCCAGAGTTTCGTCATATCCTCAAGCGTCTTTCCCTTGGTCTCTGGTACCAGACGCCAGACGAACAAGGCAGCAATGACGCAGATAATGCCATAGAGTCCGTAAGTAAACCAGTGACCAAAGTCGTCACCTTCGGTAAGATGCATATTAAACATAGGTACAAAGGTGCTGGAAACGATGAAGTTGAAAATCCACTGGAAGGCTACGGCAATGGCTACAGCGGCACCACGGATGGTATTGGGGAATATCTCAGCAATGAGTACCCAGCAGATGGGGCCCCATGAGAACATGAACGAGGCACTATAGACCATGATGCTCAATGCCGTCACGAGTTCAAGACCAGCATGGCCGAAGGTCACAGCCACACCGAAGGCACCAAGTGCCATTCCAAGTGAGCCGGAAATGAGCAACGGCTTGCGTCCCCACTTTTCCACGGTGAATATAGCCACGAGGGTAAAAATGATGTTGACGATACCCATGAAGACGGTGATGACCATCGGGTTCTCCATTCCCATATCGCCAAAAATACGAGGAGCATAGTAGAGTACGGCGTTGATACCTACAGCCTGCTGGAACACGCTGAGCATAATGCCGATGAAGATACACATGGCACCATAGGACATCAGTTTCTCGGTCTTCTGTACCAGCGTCTCCTTGATGGCCTGCAGGATGAAGTGGCCACGGTCGCTGCCATTGATCTTTGTCAGTACCTGGAGAGCCTGTTGGTCTTTACCTACAGATACCAGATAACGTGGTGACTCTGGCACAAAGCAGATGAGTAGGGCAAAGAGTCCTGCAGGTACTGCCTCGCTTCCGAACATATAGCGCCAACCTGTGGTAACGGTCCACTGGGCGGCAGGGTTGATGGCAGCAAGTCCACGACCCATCTCCTCTACCAGAGGCTGGATGTGCTCGCCCAGAATGAAGAAGTTGACAAAATAAACCACCAGCTGACCGAAAATGATGGCAAACTGGTTGCAAGAAACAAGCATGCCACGGATGTTCGACGGTGCTATCTCGCTGATATACATCGGACAGATGGCTGATGCCAGTCCTACGCCAATACCACCGATGACACGATAGAAGTTGAACATGAGGAGCAACGAGTAGTTAGGTTCTCCATGGGTGAAGAACAAAAATTCGGGCTCCATTGAACCAAGGGCTGATATAAAAAACAGCAAACCGGCAATAACCAATGAGCGTTTACGGCCCAGGTTAGTAGCAAGAAAGCCCGAGAGAGCCGATCCGATGATACAGCCTATCAGCGCACTAGCAGAAGTAAAGCCATGCCAGCCATCGGTATAGGCAAAGTCCTTTGATTCCATGAAAAACGCCTGAAGGCCCTTCTCGGCTCCAGAGATGACGGCCGTGTCATAACCGAACAGAAGTCCGCCCAGGACAGCGACCAGAACAATTGAGAAAAGGTAGGCAGAACTACCACGTTTTTGTTGTTGTTCCATATGGTTTATTATTTTAAGTTTCCGTAACAGTCTACAAAAGTAATGTTTTTCTTTTAATTTCCTTTCCCCTACCCTCACTTTTTAACGAATTTTGTCGAACTTACAGACAATTCATGGATTAACGTCACTAAAATGACTTGACATACATTATTAATTTTTATATAAGATGAAAATTTTGTAGAAAAGTTGCAGGAGTATGCGGGGATTTTTGTAATTTTGCAGTCCGATTCGGAAGATTTTAATATAACGTTATATTTATGGCTGAGAATAATAAGAAGATTAAGACAGCGCTCATCTCGGTATTTCACAAGGATGGGCTGGAAGAATTGCTAAAGAAACTGAACGACGAGGGTGTGAAGTTCTTGTCGACAGGCGGTACACAGACGTTTATCGAGTCGCTGGGTTATGCCTGTGAGAAGGTGGAGCAGGTGACAACATATCCCTCTATTCTGGGCGGACGCGTAAAGACACTGCATCCGAAAGTGTTCGGGGGCATTCTGGCACGTCGCGACAACGAGGGCGACCGTGAGCAGATGGCTCAGTACGAGATTCCTGAGATTGATCTGGTCATTGTCGACCTGTATCCCTTTGAGCAGACGGTAGCCAGCGGTGCTTCAGAGGAAGATATCATTGAGAAGATTGACATCGGCGGTATCTCGCTGATTCGTGCTGGTGCAAAGAATTTCAATGATGTGGTGATAGTTCCCTCTAAGGTTGAATACTCTTTATTATTGGACATCCTGAACAAACAGGGTGCCGAGACCACTAAGGAGCAGCGCCGCATGTTTGCCACCCGTGCCTTCGGCGTCAGCTCACACTACGATACTGCTATCAACGCTTGGTTTGAGAAATAATTTTTATTGCAAGGACTACAGGACAACAGGACATAAAAGTAAACCTGAAAAAGTCCTAAAGTCCTGTAGTCCTTGCTAAAATATAAATAAAACAGATTAAAAGATATGGGATTTTTTAGTTTTGTCCAGGAGATAGCCATGGACCTGGGAACGGCCAACACGATTATTATCAGTGATGATAAGATTGTGGTCGACGAGCCGTCAGTAGTAGCACTGGATCGCCACACCGACAAGATGATTGCTGTGGGTACCAAGGCTAAGGAGATGTATGAGAAGACGCACGACAATATCCGTACGGTGCGCCCGCTGAGAGACGGTGTGATTGCCGACTTCTCAGCCTGCGAACAGATGATGCGCGGACTGATTAAGATGGTACATACGGGACACCGGCTGTTCTCGCCATCACTTCGCATGGTAATTGGCGTACCCAGCGGTTCAACTGAAGTAGAGTTGCGTGCCGTACGCGACTCGGCAGAGCATGCCGACGGCCGTGACGTATATATGATATTCGAGCCGATGGCAGCAGCTATCGGTATTGGCATTGACGTTGAGGCTCCAGAGGGCAACATGATTGTCGACATCGGCGGCGGTACTACTGAAATTGCCGTGATTTCACTGGGCGGCATCGTGGCCAATACCAGTATCAAGGTAGCTGGCGATGACCTCAATACCGATATTCAGGAATACATGGCACGCCAGCATAATGTGAAGGTCAGCGAACGCATGGCCGAGCGTATCAAGATTGCCGTAGGCTCGGCACTGACCGATCTGGGAGACGAGGCTCCAGAGGACTTCCTCGTACACGGTCCCAACCGTATCACCGCCCTGCCAATGGAGGTGCCTGTATGCTATCAGGAGATAGCCCACTGCATCGACAAGACGGTGGCCCGCATAGAGAATGCCGTACTCTCCGCATTGGAGAATACACCTCCCGAATTGTATGCCGACATTGTGAAAAACGGCATTTGGCTCTCTGGCGGTGGTGCCTTGCTGCGTGGTCTGGACCGTCGTCTGGAGGACAAAATCAGTATTCCTTTCCATATTGCTGAAGACCCGTTGCACTCAGTTGCCAGAGGTGCCGGCATCGCGCTAAAGAACGTGAACCACTTCTCATTCCTCATGAGATAATTTAGGAATTAAAGAAGTTAGAGGAAGTGAAGAATCTGCTGGAGTTCCTGCGTAAGCACTTCCACTGGGTTCTCTTTGTAGTTCTTGAGGTCATCAGCGCTGTATTGTTGTTTCAGTACAACAACTATCAAAGCAGCGTATGGTTCTCGTCAGCCAACATGTTTGTTGGCAAATTCTACGAATGGAGTTCTTCTGTGGAGTCGTTTTTCTCATTGACGAAAGTGAATGAGGACTTGACGCGGCGTAACTATTATCAGGAACGCCAGCTTAACCAGTTGCGCCGTCTCTATGCCGAGGTAACTGAAAAGACCAGCGACGATGAGCAGAATGGACTGAATCTGCTTAACCAGTATCAGACCATATCAGCCAAGGTTGTGACCAACGAGTTGCACAAGTTTGAAAACCTGCTGACTATCGACAAGGGCGAGGCTGACGGTGTGGAACCTGGCATGGGTGTGGCCTGTGGCAAGGGGGTGGTAGGTGTAGTCTATCAGACTTCATCACACTACAGCATCGTCATTCCCGTTCTGAATACGACATCGTCGCGCATCAGCTGTGCCATCCGTGGCAGAGGCTACTTTGGTGTGCTTCGTTGGGACGGTAAGGATGCCGGCATTGCATACGTTGAGGACATTCCCCGTCATGCCCGTTTCAAACGTGGCGAGTGGGTGGAGACCAACGGCTACTCAAGCATCTTCCCACCAGGAGTGCTGGTAGGTCAGATTAAGGAGGTTTACAACTCACGCGACGGTTTATCGTACCGTTTGCAGGTGCGCTTGTCGACAGACTTCGGCACTCTGCGCGACGTGGTGGTTATTAGTGATAAGAGCATTGCCGAACGTACACGACTGATGCAGGCTGCACGCGACTCACTGAAGCTGAACGTGGGAGAATAAGAGGTGAGAGGTGAGAAGTAAGAGGTGAGAAAATATGGTAACTGATATATTGAAAAGGGTGGGATGGTTTGTGGTCTTTGTACTGGCACAGGCCATGGTGTTGGGGCGCATTCATTTGTTCAATTGCGCCACGCCGTTACTGTATGTCTATTTTGTCACCCAGTTTCCACGCAACTATCCCAAATGGGGTAGCCTGTTGTGGGCATTCTTCATGGGACTGATCATCGACATCTTCTCAAATACCCCCGGACTTGCCAGTGCCTCACTGACATTGATTGCCGCCGTGCAGCCTTACTACTTCGAATTGTTCATTCCACGTGACTCTTCTGAGACCCTGAAGCCCTCGCTGGCAACACTTGGCATGCTTCGCTACAGCTATTATATCGTGGTGCTCGTGCTATTGTATTGTCTGGTATTCTTCTCCCTGGAGATGTTCACCTACTTCAATTGGATACAGTGGCTCATGAACGTAGGAGGGAGTGCAGCCATTACACTCTTGCTGATTTTCACGTTTGAAGGAGTCAGGAGAAGTTCATAGTTCACAGTTAGAAGGAAATTTGGGGGGAAATGAAGGATTATAGTCTTGATAACAGGAAGTATGTGATAGGAGGGGTGGCCACATTGATTGTAGTCATCTACATCATCCGTCTGTTCACGCTTCAGATTACCAGCGACGACTATAAGAAGAGTGCCGATTCGAATGCTTTCCTCAAAAAGATTGAATATCCGTCACGTGGTGTCATCAGCGACCGTAACGGCAAACTGTTGGTGTACAACCAACCTGCCTACGACATCATGGTGGTCATGAACGAGGCCAAGGACCATCTCGACACCCTTGAATTCTGCGCAGCGCTGAATATCGACCGCAAGGAGTTCGACCAACGCATGGCCACTATCAAGGACCGCAACAAGAATCCCGGTTATTCGCGCTTTACCCAACAGATGTTTATGAGCCAATTGTCCGATAAGGACTTCAGCGTCTTTCAGGAGCGTATGTTCCGTTTTCCAGGATTCTACGTTCAACGCCGCAGCATCCGCCAATACCAATACCCTGTGGCAGCACACGTGCTGGGCGACATCGCCGAAGTGTCGAAGGGCGATATTGAGAACGACGACTACTACCAGCCAGGCGACTATATCGGCAAGCTGGGTGTGGAGCGTAGCTACGAGAAACAGTTGCGTGGTGTCAAAGGTATGCAGATTCTGTTGCGCGATGCCCACGGACGTGTGCAGGGCCGCTACCAGAATGGCAAATTCGACCGGCGCCCTGTAGCTGGCAAAAACCTGACACTGAGCATCGATTTGGAACTGCAACGGTTAGGTGAGCGGCTCATGGAGGGTAAGATTGGCAGCATTGTGGCCATTGAACCCAAAACCGGCGAAGTGCTTTGTATGGTCAGTTCGCCCAGCTACGACCCCCGCATGATGGTAGGTCGGCAGCGTTCGGCAAGCCATAAGTTGCTAAGTCAAAACGGATTAAAACCCCTTCTCAACCGTAGCATCATGGGACAGTATCCGCCAGGGTCAACTTTCAAGACCACGCAGGGTCTGACATTCATGACCGAGGGCATCATCCATCCCACCCAGACAGCCTATCCCTGCGGTCACGGTTTCAACTTCAAGGGTCTGCATGTGGGCTGTCACGGCCATGCTTCACCACTGCCTTTGGTACCAGCCCTGTCGACTTCGTGCAATGGCTATTTCTGTTGGGGTCTCTACTATATGATTGGCAACAAAAAGTATGGTGGCTCGCGCAATGCCATGAACCGCTGGCGCGACTACATGGTCAGCATGGGCTTCGGCTACCGCCTGGGCATCGACCTGCCTGGCGAGAAACGTGGTATGATACCCAATGGTGACTACTATAGCGAGCACATCCGTGGCGGATGGAACGGCCTGACCGTCATCTCTATTTCCATTGGACAGGGCGAAGTGAATGCCACACCATTGCAGATTGCCAATTTAGGGGCTACCATTGCCAACCGCGGCTGGTTTATTACTCCGCATGTAGTGAAACACGTACAGGGCGAGAAACTAGACAGTACCTTCATTGAACACCACCGCACTTTGGCCAGTCGTGAGTCGTACGACTATGTGGTGGCCGGTATGCGTGCCTCAGCTACAGGTGGCACCTGTCATGAGCTGTCACGACTACCCTTTGCAGCCTGCGGCAAGACTGGTACGGCACAGAACAAGGGGCACGACCACTCGGTATTCATGGGCTTTGCCCCTATGGACGACCCTAAGATTGCCGTCGCCGTGTATGTGGAAAATGGCGGTTGGGGTGCCACCTACGGTGTACCCTTGGGTAGTCTTATTATGGAACAGTATATTAACGGGAAACTCTCGGAGGCATCACAGAAGCGCGCCACCGAGTTCCAGAACAGACATATATCTTATGGCTCCACGAGCAGATAAGAGGTAAGAAGTAAGAGGTAGAAGATGACGAACGACAAGAAGAATCACAGTGTACTGATGAATATTGACTGGTGGACGATATTGATTTATATCGCCCTCCTGTCGTTCGGCTGGATTAGTGTATGCGGTGCCAGCTATTCGTACGGCGAGACGGATATCTTCTCGCTGGCAACGCGTTCAGGCATGCAAATTGTTTGGATAGGTACGAGTATCATGCTCGGGTTCATCATCCTCATGCTTGACGACCGTTTCTACGACACCTTTGCATACATCATCTATATCCTGCTGCTATTGCTGCTCTTCGCCACCATCTTCAATCCACATACCATCAAAGGCTCGCGGTCGTGGCTCGTCTTAGGGCCACTACGACTGCAACCTGCTGAGTTTGCGAAGTTTGCGACGGCGCTGGCCCTGGCGAAACTGATGTCCACCTACGGCTACAACATCAACCAATGGAAGCACTTTGGAGCCACACTGGCCGTCATTCTGATGCCCATGCTGTGTATTGTATTGCAGCGCGAAACAGGTTCGGCACTGGTCTATCTGGCTTTCTTCCTCATGTTCTACCGCGAAGGCATGCCAGGCAGTATTCTGTTTACGGGGGTGGCCATGGTGGTCTACTTTGTGGTGGGCATACGCTATGCTGATGTTACGTTGGGCGACTCTCCCACCTCAGTTGGCAAGTTTGCCGTCATGCTGATGGTACAACTATTCTCCATCGGCATGGTGTGGGTGTACTGTGACCAGCGCAAAGCCCTACGTCTGCTACTCTATTGTGTGGCTATCACCCTCATCTCGTATCTTTTATCTCTTATCCCCGGTCTTCATTCCTGGTTCGACATCGTCTACATACAGTTGGTTATGACGGCCGTACTAATTGGCTATCTGGTATGGGAAGGTCTGGGAAGCCGTCTGCGCAACTGGTTCTTCATCGCCCTATTTGCCATGGGTTCTACAGCATTCTTCTATGGTGCCGACTTCATCATGCAGAACGTCATGGAACCCCACCAACGGTCACGTATCAATGTATTGCTGGGACTTGACGAAGACTTGCGTGGAGCAGGCTATAACGTACACCAGTCAGAGATTGCCATCGGCTCGGGCGGTCTGCAGGGCAAGGGTTTCCTCAACGGCACGCAAACTAAGCTGAAGTTCGTACCGGAACAGGACACTGACTTCATTTTCTGTACTGTCGGCGAAGAGGAGGGCTTTGCTGGTTCGGCACTCGTGCTGATACTCTTCCTCGCATTGATCTTAAGGCTCATCCATTTGGCTGAGCGACAACCGTTCCGTTTTGGGCGAGTCTATGGCTATTGCGTGCTGAGCATCTTCCTGTTCCATGTCTTCATCAATGTAGGCATGGTACTTGGTCTGACGCCAGTCATAGGTATTCCACTTCCGTTCTTCTCCTATGGCGGTTCGTCGCTGTGGGGCTTCACGTTCCTGCTGTTCATTTTCCTCCGACTCGATGCAGGACGCAACCTGATACGTTCTTAATTCGCTGTCAGGCGGATGCCGATATCAGCAATGCCAGGCAAAATTTCACGTTTCATGTCGTGGCGGATGGCCACATGGAGTCGCTCGCCTTTGTTGAGCGACAGCGTCGCCAGTGGAAACAAATACTGGTAGTGACTAATGCCGTGTCCCATAGCATTGCCCTGCTCGTCAGCCAGGCTACAGTTCAGTGTGTCGATACGTACCTTGTTGGAAGGTAGCACTTTCTGCTCCACCACCAGACAGAGTCCCTTAAAGGGGTAGGCAGCACTGACGCGCAATCCTATATCCTCCTGATAGTTACCATTAGCAGGCATGGAATCTGTTATGAAACTCAACGTATCATTCTTTTCCCAACCTGTTAAAGGGGTGTGTTCGTAATGGTGATATACAGTACGTTGCTGACAAGACGCCAACAGCAACAGCATCGCGCATGCGCACATATATAATAAGGTATGCCTCGACATACAGTTCTTCGTTATTGCAGACGCTTCTTCTTTTTCTTTTTTTTCTTGGCACGGTCGAAGCGGGCAATATTCTCCTGTGTAGCTAAGTCGACAGGCTTCGGTGGCTCCTTCTTCAGGCCATCCTCCTCCAGCGACTCGGGTTTCTCACCCCGTCGGTTCATCTCAATGACTTTCTTGGCACGTTCTGCCGAGATGGTTTCCAGGTTTGACGCGATGTTCTTGTCCGTCGAATAGGTCACCAGCCCTGCCAGAATGTCTCCCTTGAAATAGTAGTAATCGGCATCGAGCGTCTGAAGGATGACATCCCTGGAGGGCATGCGGCGTCCGGCTTCCACATAGTCGTCAACCTCGTAGTTCAGACAACACTTCAACTTAGCACACATACCTGCCAGCTTCTGCGGATTGAGCGAGATATCCTGGAAACGGGCTGCCTGAGTACCCACGCTGACGAAGTTCTTCATCCAGGTGGCACAGCACAGCTCACGGCCACAGGGTCCCGTACCGCCAATGCGTCCGGCTTCCTGACGGGCACCAATCTGCTTCATCTCAATGCGCACATGGAAGGCCGCTGCCAGGTCCTTGATGAGCTGGCGAAAATCCACACGTTCGTCGGCAATGTAGTAGAAGATGGCCTTGTTGCCGTCACCCTGATACTCTACGTCGCCAATCTTCATCTTCAGACCCAGCCCCAAGGCTATCTGGCGGCTCTCAATCATCGTGGCATGCTCGCGGGCCTTTGCCTCGTGGTATTTCTCCATGTCCACTGGACGGGCGATGCGGTAGATGCGGCGGATGTCATCAGCGCTCTTCAGATTTGCCTTCTTCACCTGCAGGTTCACCAGTCGTCCTGTCAGTGTCACCACACCAATGTCGTGCCCAGGGTTGGCCTCGACGGCTACAATGTCGCCCTTCTTCAACTCCAGGTTGTTCACGTTGTGGTAATAGCCCTTGCGAGTGTGCTTGAACTGCACCTCCACCAGGTCCGTCGTGTCAGTATTGCCTGGCACGTCGGCCAGCCAGTCGTAGGTATTCAGCTGCCGGTCTTGCCGTCCGATGGCCTGATGACACAAGCCACGGTCACAGCCGGTCTTTATCTCATACTCTTTAGGGTTCTCCATATCTCTTTTAACTCTTATTTTTTAACTCTTATCTCTTAACTCTTAACTATTTCTGTATCAGTAGTACAATCATTTGCAATGCGAAGTGGAAGAACACAATCTTCGCGTTGGCATTCTGCCCGATGTCACGGATGGCTACATTGGCCAAGTCGGTGATGGGTAGGATGTTGCCCTCGTTCACGAAACGGGCGAAGTTGCGGGCAAAGTCTTCCTCACGCTGCGTCATGTAACAAAGTTCCTCGTTGTGGAAGTTGTACATGAAGTTCTCGCGAATCAGCCGCAGAAAGTACGTCAGGAAACGCTTCTGACGCTCGCGTCCCATCTGTGCCATACGCTCTGCCCACGCCTTCAGGTCCTTCACCTTCCGCTGATAGGCCAAACGCATCAGCGACTGGAACATGTCTAAAAACAGCTCGTTCTCCGAATCGGCACTCAACAGTTCCAATGCCTTCAGCCAGTTGCCATTGGCCATGCGTGCTACACGCTGTGCCATATCCTCAGTCATTCCGCGCCTGTTGACAAGAGCCTGTCGGATGTCCTCGTCAGCAATCTTCTTCACGTCGATGCGCTGCACACGGCTGCGGATGGTTTCCAGCAGTCGGTCAGGCTCCTCGCTGACCATGATGAACACCGTCTGCGACGGCGGCTCCTCCAGCAACTTCAGAATCTTATTGGCACATTCCTGATTCATGCGCTCAGGCAACCAGATGATGCTCACCTTGTAGCCACCCTGACTCGACTTCAGGCTCAGCTTGCGCACCAGTTCGTCGCTCTCGCCTGCGGTAATGATGGCCTGCTGGTTTTCGCCACCCATCATATCCAACCATTCCGTCATGGTGAAATACTGTCCAGCCATCACCAGTTCGTGCCACTCACTGGCGAAGTCGTCGCTCACGGGTTTGTGCTCAGTCGACATCGACGGCAGTTTGATAGTAGGATAAGTGAAGTACAGATCGGGGTGTTCCAGATTGCGCAGCATCGGACTCTCTACCTCCTCAACGTCGCCAAACATCGACATCGGCTGGGGGCTGCCCTTCGACAGCAGTTTCTTGGCAAATCCAATGGCCAATGCCAGCTTGCCGCAGCCAACTGGACCACACAGCATGATAGCATGAGGCAGACGCCCCTCGTCCACCATCTGTGTCAGGCGCTGCTGCACTTCCTGCTGTCCTATCACCTCTTTGAACATCATTCAAAATGCAAAAGTAGTGTAAATCGGGCGAAATACCAAATTTATTTGGATTTTTTCAGTTATTTTCCTTCATACCACTCCTTAAGTACGAAGAAGGCCTTTTTCTTTTCGCCATTGTCGCTGACAAGTCCCTTTCGATTATAGTAGTCCTGAATGCCAGGCAGCACACGACGAGGCGAACGGAAATCCTTCAGAATCCAAGGAGACGTACCTGACAGGCCGTCAATCTTGTCGAGCATGGCAATGTTTTCGCGATATAGGTTCTCCTGAAATTCCTCCGTCCAACGTTGGTTTTTCGCACCATGCAAACCGTAGCGCGCTCCACCTCCGAACTCGCTGATGATGACGGGCTTGTCGTAAGGTATCTCCCAGTGCATTTTCGCGGCGTCGTTGACATCACGATACCAGCCGATATACTGATTGAAAGACACAACATCGACATACTCATTCATATTGTCTGAGAGGCGGTTGACATAGTTCGAGGCACCAGTGACCTCCATCGCCATCGAGATAAGCCGACTGTCGTCGAGTGTGCGTGCATGCTGGGCTAGACGACTCAAGAAATTGTCACGTTCAGGGGAGTGCGGCGTCTCGTTGGCAATGCTCCAGATGATGATGTTAGCACGGTTGTGGTCGCGGCAAATCATGTCGGTCAGCTGGACTTTGGCATTTTCGAAGGTTGCAGGATTCGTCCAGTCAATGGTCCAATAGCAGGGAATCTCACTCCATACCATAATGCCCATCTTTTCGGCTTCGCGAACCATGTATTCGCTATGAGGATAGTGCGCCAATCGCACGAAGTTACACCCCAGTTCCTTGGCCCAGCCAAGCAGTATACGGGCATCGTCTGTACTGTTGGCACGGCCACCGCCGAAGGGTTTCTCCTCGTGAATGGAGATTCCCTTGAGGAAGATGGGCTGGCCATTGAGAAGAATCTGCTTGCCACGCGTCTCAATGGTACGGAAACCAATGCTGTCGTGCAGTGTGGTTTCGCCACACTGAAGCGCTACGCGGTAGAGTTTCGGATTGTCAGGAGACCAAAACGCCACCTTCCCACTTTTAACTTTTATCTTTTCACTTTTCACTTCCCCTTGAGCATCGGTGGTGAACGTCTTCTCAATTTTCAGTTCTGGAACAGACAGCGTCACAGCATGGCCAGCCTCTGCCTTATTCAGCTTGGCTGAGAAAAAGATTCCTTTTTCTTCTTTATCATTTATCTTTTCATTTTTAATCTGTAGAGAATAGTTTTCCAGATACACTGCTGGTACTTTGACCAGACTGACGTCGCGGATGATGCCGCCATAGTTCCACCAATCGAAGATGAGTGTGGGTATGGCTTCGGCATGCCGCTTGTTGTCAACCTTGACAATGACCACGTTCTCACCTTCAATGAGCAGGTCAGTGACATCGAGGTTGAAGGGTGTGAAGCCGCCGACATGGTGACCAGCCTCCTGGCCGTTGACCCATACATGGCAGTCGTAGTTCACAGCGCCGAAATATAGAAGTGAGAGGTAAGAGGTGAGAGGTGAGAAGTTAAAACTGCGCTTGAACCACACGGTACCTTCGTAGAAGAACAGACGTTCGTCCTGTGTATTCCAATCACCAGGAATATGCATAGTGGGCGATAAGTCGAAATCGTACTCTATGAGGTCCTCAGGAAGCTGTGGCTTGGCATTGCGGAAAAAGCCCCACGGTGTGGGATTCATGCGGTAGTCGTAGTAACCCTCCTCCTGTACGTCAACAATGTAGTGCCAGTCACCGTTCAGCGATATATTTTCGTAGGCACCAATGTTCTGTACGAGCGGCATCTGCGCAGTAGCATTGTTAAAGAACAAATAACAGGTTATCAACAATATACTCCAACGTTTCATAGTTCACTTTCCCCTTCCAATTCGATAAATACGGAACGACATCGCCGGCAGATTATCGGCCAGCAGCGTAACTTCCCGGTCGGTACCACATTTGAGTGTACCACACTGGGGGGTGATGAGTTCAGGCTGTTGGATGCTGTTCTCATCGTCCATACCCTTGTGGCTCAGCGTCATGGTAGTGGCCGTGTGTTCTCCCTTCATGCCGTTCAGACGAATGCTGACAGGCTGGGCAGTGCATGAGGTATTGGCCACCTTCACGATAACTTCGTCTGTCTTGGCGTCGAAGGCAGCCGAGGCAAAGAGACCGTTTTGTCCAGCAAGGTTGGCAACAGGCTTCTTGTCCATCGTCAACTGTAACACATTGGTGCCAGCATTGGTGGCATACATCTGCTGCACATAGTAGCTGACGGTCTTAAAGACCTGCGTCTGGTCGTACCATATCTGGTCAGGACGCCACTGCCAGCCGTCGACATGGGCGAAAAGCGGAGCCGGTGAGGTCATATAGACGATATCGGCATTACGCTCGAAACTGGTCATAAAGGCAGCCTCAAGGATGGCAGCCTCATAGTGGTTCCACTTCTTGCCTTTCCCGTGACAGGCATATTCACCTGCAAAGACCTTCGGCCCCTTGCGGTCGTACGAGTCGTAGCGCAAACCGTTGCTGAGAAACCAATCCTCGTCACGGTAGTAGTGTTCGTCCACCAAGTCGGCCTTCAGCTCCTTCATGGCCTTCCAGCCTTCGGCAAACTTGTAGGTGTCGTCAGGAGTGTCGTCAGGCATGGGACCACTCGAACCCACAATCCTGATGTTAGGATACTTCGCACGGATGGCCGCCACGAAGGGTTTCAGACGCTCATAGTAGAACGCCCCCCACTGTTCGTTGCCCACGCCGATATACTTCATGTTGAACGGTGCGGGATGGCCCATATCGGCACGCACCCTCCCCCACTTCGAGGTAACGGGACCGTTGGCAAATTCGATGAGATCCAAACAGTCGTCGATATAGGGTTGCAGCCCATCAACAGGCACATGAGCACCCTCCTTGTCCCAGTTCTGGAACTGGCATGCCAGTCCGACACTAACGATGGGTAAGGGCTCTGCACCAATATCCTCAGACAATTGGAAAAACTCAAAGAATCCAAGCCCGTACGACTGGAAGTAGTCGGGATAGTAACGGTGTTCGAAGGTATGCTCCCAGCGGTTCTGGTTCAGCGGACGGTTCTCCACTGGTCCTACGCTGTTCTTCCACTGGTAGCGCGTCTGCAGGTCAGTACCCTCGACGATACATCCTCCAGGAAAACGGAAGATGCCTGGATGCAGGTTTTCCAATGCCTGTGCCAGGTCGCGACGCATGCCATTCTCGCGGTTCTTATAGGTATTCACTGGGAACAGCGAGATATGTTCCAAGGCAACCGAAGGCTGAGGAGTGATGGTTGAGGTCTGAGGATTGGTGAGGAAGATGCGCAGCTTAGCCGTCTTCAGCGTCACGGGAGCAGTCAGCGTAACGGTGTATTTCACCCAGTCGGCAGCAGTGATTTCTATCTGTTGTTCCACCAACTCCTGACGCTCAGCCATCGAATGCTCGTCAATGAGTTGCACGCAGATAGCGCTGTTACCCTGCAAAGCTTTCGCCCAGACTGAGAAACGATACTGCTCGCCCTGCTTCACACCAATGCCGAAATAGCCCTCGTTGACCAGTCCCGTACGACGGTCATGATGGTCTGGGGCAGAAAGCACTACATAGTGCGGACAGCGTTCAAAGGGTCCGTCGTTCCTCACCTCGACACGGCCGAAGGTCTGCCAGCCCATGAGATGCTGCGGAAATTCAAACGAGCGGTTCTTTACCAGTTCGCCATAGAGTCCGCCATCAGCGGCGTAGTTGATATCTTCGAAGAAGATGCCATACATAGTTGGCTGGACGCGAGCACCCATCTTCTTGGTATTCACGTCCATCATGTTCTGTGCCGTTACGGCTACGGCAGCTGTCAGGAACAGCATGCTGAAAAGGCTGGAAAATATTCTTTTTGTATTCATTGCGTACAAAGGTACACACTATTCCTCACATTACCAAACGATGAGGCTGTTTTTTTAAGAAAATCACGCTCATCACGAGTCATCATGAGTGGCGGATGAAATCTTAAACTGACGGAAATGATAAGCAAAGCAAAGACCATTGGCTCCTGATATGACGACAATAACACACTATAATCAGGTGAAAAGGTAAAAAATAATCGTGTAAAAGCAAATTTTTTACTTATATATTTCTAATTCTTAATTTTTCTTCGTACCTTTGCAGCCGCTTTTCGCATCGTGTGATGGTGGATTAAGCAAAAACAACTTAATTTTAGAGTAACACAATTAAATTATGAAAGAGATTAATGTAAGCGGTCAGAAGCGCACCGAGACAGGCAAGAAGGCCTCAAAGCTGCTTCGCAAGGAGGGTCTGGTACCCTGCAATCTGTATGGTGAGAAGAAGGGTGAGAACGGTCTGCCCGAGGCTATGGCATTCACTGCCTCTATGGCTGAGCTGCGCAAGGTTGTGTACAGCCCACACGTATATGTCGTGAACCTGAACATTGACGGCACTGAGCACAAGGCTATCATCAAGGAGCTGCAGTTCCATCCCACAAGTGATGACCTGCTGCACGCTGACTTCTTCGAGATCAACGAGACCAAGGCTATCACCGTTGGTATCCCCGTGAACCTGACAGGTCACGCTCAGGGTGTGCGCGATGGTGGTCGTCTGAACCTCTCTATCCGTAAGATTGACGTTACCGCTCCTTATAAGAATATTCCTGAGAAGCTGGACATCGACGTTACCGACCTGCAGCTGGGTAAGGCCATCAAGGTTGGCTCGCTGAACTTCGAGGGTCTGGAGATTGCTACCTCAAAGGAGGTTATCGTATGCTCTGTGAAGGCTACTCGTGCTTCTCGTTCGGCTGCTGCTGAGGCTGCTGCCGCTGAGTAAGTGAAAAGTGAAGAGTGAAAAGTGAAAAATTTCCTTCCGGACAGTAATGGCGGTAGCAAATTGTTCACAGTTCACTTTTACCTATTACTTTAAAGAATGGACAAGTACTTAATTGTTGGTTTGGGTAATCCTGGCGATGAATACGCCGAGACCCGCCACAACACTGGATGGATGGTATTGGACGCTTTTGCTAAGGCGTCCAATATCGTTTTTGAGGACAAACGCTATGGTTTTGTGGCCGAGACCTCGCTGAAGGGTCGCAAGGTGTTTCTGCTGAAGCCCACCACGTTTATGAACCTTAGCGGCAATGCCGTGCGCTACTGGCTGAACAAGGAGAACATCGACCAGAGCCGTCTGCTGGTCATTAGCGACGACGTAGCCATCCCTGTGGGGCAGTTCCGGCTGAAGGCCAACGGCTCGAATGGCGGCCACAACGGACTGGGACACATCCAGCAGCTTATCGGTCAGCAGTATGCCCGCCTGCGTATGGGTATCGGCAATGACTATCCTGTCGGCTCGCAGATTGACCATGTGCTTGGTCGTTTTGCGCCCGAGGAACAGGAAAAGCTGCAGCCTTCCATCACGCTGGCTGTCGACATCATCAAGAGCTTTGTCCTGGCAGGCATCGATGTCACGATGAATCAGTATAATAAGCTGGGCAAAGGGAAAAGTGAAAAGTGAAGAGTGAAGAATTTGCTACCGCATGAATGAGGCAAGAATAGATAAATGGCTATGGGCGGCGCGCATCTTCAAGACGCGGAGCATTGCTGCCGATGCCATCAAGAACGGCCGTGTGACGATTCAGGGCATGAACGTCAAACCCTCACGTATGGTGAAGGTTGGCGAGGTGGTCAGTGTGCGTAAACCGCCCGTGACATACTCGTTCAAGATTCTGAAAACCATAGAACAAAGGGTTGGGGCAAAGCTGTTGCCCGAGATTTATGAGAATGTGACGACTCCCGACCAGTATGAGCTGTTGGAGATGAACCGTATCAGCGGTTTCGTCAACCGCCAGCGCGGTACGGGCCGTCCGACGAAGAAGGAACGCCGTGCCCTCGACGAGTTTGTTGGCCCGTCACTCGAAGGCTATGGGGATTTCGACTGGGACCTCGACGACGAAGAATAAACAACGGATTTAACGGATTTAACGGATTTAGTGCGCAGGCAATCGGTAGTTATAGCTATGGTATTAGATATTATAATTATTGTATTAGGTGTAGCCATGGTACTGAAAGGTGCCGACATTCTGACAGAGGGTGCTTCGGCTGTGGCTCGTCGCATGAATGTGCCAGAGATCATTATCGGTCTGACCATCGTGGCAGCAGGTACATCGGCTCCGGAGCTGTTTGTCAGTCTAGTGTCGGCACTGAATGGTACGCCTGATCTGGCCGTTGGTAATGTGGTGGGCTCGAATACCATGAACTGTATGCTGATAGTAGGTACGGCAGCCATAGTGGCACCTATGATTATCAGTCGTTCGACGGTAAAGAAGGATATCCCTTTCAGTGTGGGTGCCTCTGTGTTGCTGATGCTGATAGCTTTCGATAGTTTTCTTGGACGTATCGACGGCATCCTGCTGCTCGTCGGCTTTGCTGTATTTATGGCCTATACGTTGAGTCAGGCTCGGAAAGGACAGACAGAACAGGTGGAAGAGGTGAAACAGCTGAATCCGTGGTTGAGTGCCTTTTATATTGTGGCAGGTCTGGCTTTGTTGGTGGTAGGCAGTAATCTATTTGTCGATTCGGCCTCCAGTGTGGCCGCTTCGTTAGGGGTCAGTGAGGGCATTATCGGTCTTACCGTCGTTGCCGGCGGCACCAGTCTGCCCGAGTTGGCCACGAGTGTGGTGGCAGCCCGCAAGGGGCAGTCGGCCATCGCCATTGGCAACGTCATTGGCTCCAACGTCTTCAATATCCTTCTGATTCTCGGCTTGACGGCTACCATCAGTCCGATGCAAATAGAAGGCATCACCACCATCGATATGGCAGTGATGCTCTTGTCAGTCACCCTGGTATGGCTGTTCTCCTTCACCCGCTATACGGTAGAGCGTTGGGAGGGGGCCTTGCTCGTGGGTGGTTATCTGGTCTATCTGGGTTGGCTCATCAGCAACCTGTAAGGCTACTTTATGCTGACCTCCAGTTTCTGCAAATCCTTGTCGGCACTCGAAGAACCCACCATCAGTTCATAACGTCCTGGGACGACACGTATGGTGTTCGTCTTGGCGTCCCATCCTTCGAAGCGTTCACGGGGGAAGTCAATATCGACGGTCTTGCTCTCGCCGGCTTTTAAGTCAACACGCTGATAGGCACGCAGCGTCTTCAGCGGTCCTTCTGTGTCGGCAATGTTACGTATATACACCTGCACTACCTCTGTGCCGTCCGTCTTGCCCGTATTCTTAACCGTCACACTCACCTTGTTATTCTTGTATTGCGGTTTGCTGATGTCGAACGTCGTGTAGCTCAGACCATAACCGAAGGGGAACAACGGCTCGCCTTGGAAATAGCGGTAAGTACGGTTTTTCATCGTGTAGTCGAGGAAGTCGGGCAGGTCGTTGACACTCTTGTAGAACGTCATTGGCAGTTTTCCGCTGGGGTTCTGCTTGCCCATGATAACTTCGGCAATGGCCTCGCCACCGCTTTCGCCACCATACCAGCCCTGGATGATGGCATCGCACGTTTCCAGTTCAGGAACCATCGCCATGGCACCACCTGAGCAGTTGACGAAGATGACTTTCTTGCCGGCTTCGTGTAGCATCTTCAGCAGGTTGCGCTGAACGGCAGGCAGTTCGATGTCCGTACGGTCGCCACCCTTGAAGCCAGGGTCACTGACCTTCATCTCCTCACCTTCCACACGAGGTGAAATACCACCGACGAATACCACTGTCTGGGCACCGCCAATCTGACTGAGCAGTTGTTCGCGTGTAGGATTCTGCTTCTTGCTGATGTCAAACTGCAGAGCGGCCATGTTTGCTTCCTGCACGTAGTCGATATGGATGCGATAGCTGTTGCCCTTCTTCACTTTCAGTTCGCTGGTCTTCTCTTGAATGCGATGACGCACATTCCAGATATTCACCAGCGTATCGCCATTAACCAATACGCGTACCTTGTCGTCGGCAGCCACACGCATGAAGAGTGTCTCGTCCTCAGTAGGAATTAGCGTGCCGTCATAGCAGGCCGAGAAATTCTCGAGGCTGACACCAGGTGCAAAGACGGTGTTGCCTCCATTGCTCAGATTGATGGCATTATTCAAAATAGCGGTGGCAGCAGGCTCACCCTTCATATCGGTATTATTCCAATAGACAGCCTGCATGCCCTGCTGTCCCTGAGGACTCTGTATCTTGTCGAAGCGGCTCTCAAAGACTTCGCTCTGAGTCAGCCCACAGCCCTGAACATACGGCACGTTGCCTAATTGCCTGCGCAGACCTTCCAGAACAGTTACTGTCTTGGTGGCATAGCCGTAGTAGTTGCCCCACTGCATGACGCTGTCGTTGGCGTTGGGGCCCATGACGACGATTTTGTCATCTTTTGAAAGTGGCAGGACTGGTACTTTGGCCCCTTCGGCAGAAGCTGCCTTCCCGTTGAGCGGGGAGCGCTCCGAGTTCTTCAACAGCACCACGCCTTCGCGGGCTACTTGTAAGGCCAGCTGCTTGTGCTCCTTGCTGGCGATGGACGAAGACGGAATCTTCGTCCACTCGACCATATCGTCGGAGTCGAAATCGCCTAATTCAAAACGTGCCACTAACAAACGCTTCAGGCTGATGTCCATCTGCTGTTCGGTGATGTCGCCACGACGGACGGCCTCAGGCAGATTCCTGTATTCTGAACCACACTCAACGTCAGTACCGCTGAGTACGGCTTTCGCCGATGCAGCAACTCCATCCTTCGACACATTATGCCAACGGGGCAGGAAGTCGCGGATGGCTCCGCAGTCGCTGGTGATGAGTCCCTTGAATCCCCATTCGTCGCGAAGGATATGCTGTTCGTAACGGGCGTTACCACAGCAGGGGTCACCATCGATGCTCTGGTAGGCACACATCACCTCTGCCACATTGCCCTTCTGCACCAGTGCCTTGAAGGCAGGCAGATAGGTTTCCCACAAGTCGCGCTCAGGCAACTGCTGGACGTCGAATACGTGGCGGTTCCACTCTGGTCCGCTATGTACGGCAAAATGTTTGGCACAGGCCAGCAGTTTCTTGTATTTGTGCTGACCGCTTTCTCCGTTCAGGCCCTGCCCTTGCAAACCGTTAACGACGGCTAAGCCCATGCGCTCCGTCAGATACGGGTCTTCGCCGTATGTCTCCTGTCCGCGTCCCCAGCGAGGGTCACGGAAAATGTTGATGTTTGGCGTCCAGAACGATAGTCCCTGATAGCGCTGTATGTTACCAGAACGTTTGGCCTCTTGGTGCTTGACACGTGCCTCGTCGCTGACAGATGAGAAAATTTGATATACCAGTGCATCATCCCATGAGGCAGCCATCATCGTGGTGATGGGATATACGGTGGCAAAACCATTACGGCCTACGCCGTGCAGGGCTTCGCTCCACCATTGGAATGTGGGAATACCCAAACGTGGAATAGCCGGCGAGGCATCCATCATCAGCAGGGCTTTCTCTTCCAGTGTGAGTCGTGATAACAAGTCTTCTGCGCGTTGTTCGGCAGTGAGACTGGGATTTTGGTAGGGCAGTGTCTGTGCTGTGAGTGCAGAGGATGCCACCATGAATAATAAAGTCATTAATACTTTCATAGTCCGAATAGTTTTTGGTAATGGTGCAAAGATACGGTTTTTATTTCTTATTTCCAAATAAAACGCCAAAAAACAAAGGGCAGACGGTTGCCTACCCTTTGTGATAATCATACTTTTCTTCTTTAACGCCAGCGGGGATCGCCTGCTTCCTTGTCCTTTATCTTCTCGTCGAGGATAGTAAAGTCGGCATTGGCAGCATCCTTGAATGGATTGGCTGTCACATCTGTACCCTCTTCATCGAAGAACTGGATCTTCTCTTCATTGCCAGGAGCCAGACTGAGCAGGTTGACAGTGTTGAAGTAGAAGTTGTTTCTGAACGTTGGAACAGACGTGCTGGTCTGATTAGAGAAACCACGCTTGTTGTTGGTGTTGGCCACTACGTTGTTCGTCCAATTGATGACGTTACCGGCAAAGCGGACGTACAGCAGACGATAGTTGGCACCACCATTGCCTACATCGTAGAGTGTGCAGTGGTCAATCGTGATGACTGGTGTAGCTGTCACCTTGCCGGAAGCATCGTCCATACGGATGAAGTCACGGCTTGCTGCACTGTTGTAGATAGTGCTGTTAGTCAGGTTGAACGTGTTGTAACCGCCCGAACGGCTGTCGAACAAGTCACCACCTGAACACAGGATGTCGTGGATGAGGCACTTGTCGATGGTGATGTCGTTGATGACAGCAGCCACATTGATGTAGAAGAAGCCCTTGGTGTAGTTTTTGATTTCTGCATCGTGGATGTAGAGTCTGCCATAGTTGCCATCTTCCTTATAGTTGAATGCCTGGTCGCCAGAACCGCCTTCACCGTCGAGGGTGATGTTGGCAAATTCGAGGCTTGCACCACCGAAGATCTGGAAGTAGATACCCTTGATGGTTGCACCGTTGTTAGTATTCAGCACAAGGTCCTTGTCAATCTTGAGAGACTTGACAGCCTCTTCCTTACCCAATGCAGCAGCATCGGTGAAGTCGTAGACAGCATTCTCAGTCAGCATAAGCACCTCACCTGGCTCAGCAGCCTCGATAGCTGACAGCAGTTCAGCAGCTGATGCAACCGGTGTGTAGTTGGGCAGAGTCTGTACCTGAATCTTACCACGCTGTTTGTCACCATTGTAGATTAAGAAGGTGTAAGTGCTCTCAACCTTCAGGTCGTTGATGGTAGCAACGCCCTTGGCAATCTCGTCGGCAGTAAGCTGATGAGTCTGAATGACTTCTCCGCTCTTCTGGACGTCGATTTTTGTAACCTTCGTGCCTGCAGGCCATCTGAGGGTTATAGAAGTCTTGGAAATGTCTGCCGTAGGAACTTCGTAGAAAATCTGCTCTGTTCCAGTCTCAAAGGTTGTACCGGCCCATTTTGACTCCATGTTCTTACCCACAGCCTTGACGCGCACAGAATAGGTTGTCTCACCTTCCAGCGTACCGGCAGGCAGTACCCATGAGCATTCGGTTCTGCTTGGAGCAATAGCTTCGTTAGGAACAGCTTCGAACGTCATCGGAGTGCCAGCGTACTGCATATCCGGATCATCAGCATATATCTCAATCAGGGCTTTCTCTGAAGCTGAAATGGCAAACCACGTCAGTTTAACACCAGTGGTATTCTGAATCTTAGCTTCCAGCTGTGTGGGGCTGAACAGACGGTTGAACTCCACGCTTGTGATGGGCTCGTCCGGGTCTGAGCAAGCGGTCATCCCTACGAGGGAGAGACCGATTGCCAAAACCATTGAAATCTTATTAAATATCTTATTCATGATTCTTTCGTTTTTATTTGGTTAGTTATTCGCCGTAACCATAGTCATTCACAAGTGTGCCAGTGCTATTGTTGATGAAGATTCTCCAGATAGGCCAGAACATCTTACTATTGGGATCGTTGATATAGAGATTGTTGATCATGTTGTTGATCTTCTTGTCGTTGTCTGATGCGGCATCTCCATTCAGGCAGAACATGCGTGAATTGTTGGCAAAGGCATTCTTGCCCTCGTCGTCAGTCTGTCCCTTCTCAAGACCATAAATGGTATATCCGTCAGCGTCCGTCGACTCTGCTCCCAGTCCGTCATTGTAGTAGACCTTCTGGGGATAGTCAGCATATTCACCAGTACGGTTGGCCAGAGCCTTCATCTTCTCCTTTGTCTCAGCCAGCTTGCTGCTCAGCTTACCCCAACGGATCAAGTCAGTCTTACGGATAGCCTCACCGGCAAATTCAAACTTACGCTCGTTCTCGATGAGTAATTGGAAGGTCTCAGGTGAAGCAGCATTGGCAATGATTGCACTGACCTTGGCGGCAGGATAAGCACGGCTTAACACTGGGCGCAGATACTGGGCAGCATTTGACGGGCCACTGATTTGGTTCTCAGCCTCGGCAGCCATCATGTAGATGTCGGCCATACGCATCACCTGCCAGTTGATACCATCGTCGTTGGTAGAAGTCACGATGCGCTTCATCCATTCATAGCGGAGCTTACCAAAGCACCAGCCACCACCAGAAGAGTTGCTGACAACCTTCACGCCACCTTCCCACTGATAGGGAATACAGGTGATGTTTCTACGGATGTCCTGAGCATCGTAGTCGTACCAGAGTGTAGGTGTAGGACCGTTGACACCACCTTTGGCCTGCTTGGTCCACTGGTCAACATCCTTGTGCTTGACACCCCATGTGAAGAGTACACGTCCACGTCCTTCAGAGAACGGAATCTCAAAGAGCGACTCTTTACCGGCCGTTACATCTTCCTCACAGAGTGCACGGAAGTTAGCCTCAAAAGTACCCAAGGTGTTGTGACCGGCATTGATGATGCTGACGCACTCGTCGCGTGCAATCTGATACATCTGCTGACGCTCAGCACCATCAGACAGGTTGTAGCGCAATTCGGAGTTGGTGTGGTCGCCTTCAGCTGTGGGCCACTGTGAGTAGCCGGCCAGGAACAGGGCTATGCGTGCACGAAGTCCCTTGGCAAAGCTCTTGCTGACGCGCTCCACAGACTTGGTGTAGCTGTTGTCGTTGGGCCATCCTACATACTCTTCGGCCTTCAATAGGTCTTCCATGACTTTCTTCAGGACGGTGACACGATCAGTCTTCGGCACATAGATGGTCTCAGACGTGATAGGGCTGAAGCGGTAGGGAACGTCGCCCCAGGCTTTCACCAGATCGAAGTATATCATTCCACGCAGAGTCAGCAACTCACCATAGAGCTGACGCATGTTGACGTTGTCTGCTTTGTCAAGACCGCCGTAAATTTCCATAGACTCGATAGCCTTATTGGCACGCTCAATAGCCTCGTACAACTTTGCCCATGCATTGTTGTCGGTATTCATATATGTGTTGTCCACATGTGCCGAATAGGTCACCAGAGAAGCTTCCTTATCTGTGGAGGGGTCTGCCACACCACCATAGTTGTTGAATATTTCAGCATCGGTGTTAAGACCGTAATATGGGATGAAGCGGCCACGGTATGAGTTAGTCTCACCGAACGACTGGTGAAGACCCATGACAGCAGCATCTGCCAGCACCTCGGTAGAGAAGATGATGTCTTCGCTCATTGCCGACTTGTTGGGAGCTTCCAACGGATCACTGCAGGATGTCAGGGTGAGCCCTACAGCAGCAATACCTAAAATAAATTTATATTTGTTCATAGTTATATCTTTGTTTACGTATTAGAAATTCACGTTGAGACCGATGACGAACTGACGGCTCTTAGGATAGGCTGAGAAGTCTACGCCAGGAGTCAGGTTTGTTCTACGGACAGAAGAAACCTCAGGATCGGAACCACTGTAGTTGGTAATGCAGAACACGTTGTAGCAGGTAGCATAGACGCGCAGCGAATTGAGATAAATCTTCTTGATGATTGACTTCGGCAGTGAGTAGCCGAGTGTCAGCGTTGACATGCGGAGGAATGAAGCCTTCTCCACGCCGTAGTCGGTGAGGACGTACTTGGTGGTATAAGGTGTCCACATGCTGGTGTTGGCATTCAGGTTTGCCAACTCTTCAGCTCTGGTGTAGTCCAGATATTCACCTGCAGCATTGATATAGGTCCAGCGCTTGCCGGCAGCCATCTCGTCAGTCAGGTTCCAGTAGACGTTAGCCTTACCGGTCTGTGTGAATTGCAGCTTGTTGGCGTTGTAGACGTCGTTGCCGATGCTCCAGTTGAGGTTGGCAGCCAAGTCGAAGCCGTAGGCACGGGCATTGATGTTGAAACCACCGATGCACTTCGGGTTGGTATCGCCGATAACCTGACGGTCATCAGTGGTAATGCGACCATCACCATTGGTATCTGCAATCTTCATCATACCAGGCATTACGGAAGAGCCAAGAATACTATTTGCACCGTTTCCATCCTCCTTCGGGTCATTTTTCAGCACCCACTTGCCAGCAGCCTGAGAAGCTGCGATGTCGAAGTCGCTAACCTCATATCGGCCGTCACTGACATAACCGTAGATTTGTCCGATAGGCTCACCCACTCTGATGATGAAGTCGCGGTCGATTTCGGTAGAAGCCCAACCGGTAGAAATGTTGTCGATAGACTCCAATGAACCCAGGTCAAGAACCTTGTTGCGGTTGAACGATACGTTAGCGCCGATGCTCAAGCCATAGTCTTTCTTGTCAATGACATTCCATGTGACAGTAGCCTCGAAACCGGTGTTGCGTGTCTCACCCATGTTACGATACTGATAGTCGTAGCCAGTACCTGATACGGGGAACTGAATCAGCAGGTCCTTGGTGTTGTTCCAGTAGAATTCGAATGAACCGTTGAGCTTGCCGCCCAGAAGCACATAGTCCAGACCGACGTTACGTGTGATGGTGGTCTCCCACTTCAGGTCGGGGTTGCTCATGGTCTTTGACGGAGCCCAGTAGTTTGTATAGCCATTGATCCACGTAGTGGCCTTAGCCTCATATTGCTGTGACAGTGATACACCCGATGGGATGTTGTTGTTACCAGCCGTACCATAGCTTAAACGCAGCTTCAAGTCGTCAAGCCACTTCTCTGTACCCTTCATGAAAGGCTCAGAAGAGATACGCCAAGCCAGTGCGGCAGAGGGGAAGTAACCCCAGCGGTTTCCGTCGGCAAATTTCGAGCTGCCATCGGCACGGAACGTTACGCTGAGCAGATACTTGCTGTCGAAGTCGTAGTTGACACGACCGAACCAAGACAGCAGCTTGTCGTCGGGATAGAAGAAGTCTGTGATTTCGAACGGTTCACCCTGTGTGGTGAGGTTCCAGCAGTCCTGTGCTGAGAACGAGAGGGGGAATCCGTGTGCCGTGTTGGTGAGAAGCTCATTCTTCTGAAGCACATACTCCTGACCCACCAGGGCATTCAAGTGGTGCTGGCTGTCCTTGCCAAACAGCTCCTTGAAGTCGTAGTTCAAGGTGTTGGTATTGCGGATTTTCGAACGGTTCTGCTTGGTCAGCGTGATAGCGGGCAGACCCTGGTTGTCACCCTTAGGCACGTTCTGGATGTAGTAAGTCGAGGGACCATAGTACAGCTGGTTGTCGGCACGGTAGTAATCGTAACCAACCTCAGACTTGAACTTCAGGTTCTTGTAGAACTCCCAAGTGAAGGCGCCGCCTAAGTTCAGCTGTACGCGCTCCTGGTGCTTGTCGTTGTCCCTGATAGAGGTCAGCGGGCTGATGTAGTTGTTACCGGCATCGGTATCCTCGTCGTCACCAGTCAGACCGGCAACGGGGAATGGTGCATACTGAACGGCCAGACGCAGGCGCTTGTCAGTATTGTAGGGGCTGGTCTGCTCGTTGGCACCGGCACCGTTGATGGTGGTGCGTGAGAAACGCGTGGTGAAGTCCAGCGAAACCTTCTTGTGAGGCTTGTGGTTCAACTTCAATGACAGGTTGTCACGCTTGAAGTTTGACGACTGCATGATGGCCTTGTCGTCGACGTGTGCATAGCTGAAGGCATACTTCATCTTGTCCGAACCGCCAGTGATGCTCAAGTTGTGGTTGAACGTGTGGCCAATACGACCGTAGGCCTGGTCCTGCCAGTCAATGGTAGGAATGTTGTCATACATGTCGAGGTCTTCAAAGTTGCCGAAATACTTGCTGTATTTCTCAGGAGAATTCCTGATCTGCCACAACTCATACTGCCAGGAAGCAAAGTCACGGGCACCGAGTACATCGTACTTCTTAGCAATTTTCTTCCAGCTGTAGTAAACGTTATAGCTGACATTGGTCTTACCTTCCTTGCCACCCTTTGTTGTTACCAGGATAACACCGTTAGCACCACGGCTACCATAGATAGCGGTAGACGAGGCGTCCTTCAGCACGGTAATGTCCTCGATGTCAGAGGGGGCAATGTCGCTGATGCTCTCAACGGGGAAACCGTCGACGATATACAGCGGCTCGTTCGACTGGGTGATAGAACCACCACCACGAACGCGGATGGTCACGTCGGCATCAGGTGAACCCTCAGTGGTTGTTACCTGCACACCGGCCATTTTACCTGTCAGGGCCTCCGAAGCGTTGGCAACAGGTACTGCTACGATAGCATCAGCACCAACGGTAGCTACAGAACCCGTAAGGTCTTTCTTCTTCACAGAACCGTAACCGATGACCACCAGCTCTTCGAGCGTTGTGTTGTCATCTTCCATCGTTACGTCAATGTGACTCTTGCCCTTCACGTCAACAGTCTTGGTCTTCATGCCAATGTATGAAATGACAATGGGCTTGTTCCCTGATACCTTCAACGAGAAATTACCGTCGAAATCAGTAATTGCTGCATTCTGGGTACCTTGTTCCTGAACTGTGGCACCGATGACGGCTTCACCCGTTGCATCTTTCACAGTACCAGTAACGGTCTGTGCGGTAATGCTGCCTACAAACAATAGGAATGTCAGCAGAAGCGCACTTCGCATACTCTTAAATTTAACAGACATAAATTAGTAGTTTTTAAAATTTAACAAAAATAGATTTATTCTGACTGCAAAGATAAGAAGAATTATTAACATAACCAAAATCTTACAACCTTTTTTTGTGAAAACGTTTACGAAAAAGCATAAAAAAAGAACGGGAAACCCCACGGCTCCCGTTCCTTTATAATATAATAAGGTGTAGTTACCTCATCATGACCATTTTACTTAATGACCACTTTCTTGCCGTTGACGATGTAAACACCCTTCTGGGCCTTCTCTACGCGCACACCCTGCATGTTGTAGATGGTGTCGTCGTTTACGTTGCTCTTAACAGTGTTGATGCCAGTGGCATTGACTGTTACCTGCACGGGCTCGCCATATCCACCATGAGCATTGGCTGCACGGATGGTATATACATCGATGTCGGCACCCTCTGCCCTCAGCGATGCAGCATTGGCAATAGGCTCTACCACGAATGTCGACTCAGTAGTGATGCCGACGAATTCGCCGTTCTTCTCAATCATATAGGCTACAGCGCCGTTGTTAGCCGGCGTCCACGAGATGACGCCGTCCTTCAATTCGGCTGCAGGAGCCTCAACCTGTACGGTCTGCTGAGCAGGATCCCAGTTGGTGAACATCTTGTCATAGGCAAAATTGGCAGCCTGTTCGGCGGTGAGGATGGTTTCAAACTCTCCACCAAACGAGACAATCTTGTTGGTGGCTGGCGTAATGTCGTTGCCTTCAGCGTCCTTGGTGCCATATTCGCCAAAGAGTTTCGGGTCCTTGTTGTTCATGCCCTTCTGAGTCCAGCGCGAAGCAACGAGGGTGCTCTTGGCGTGGTCGTCGAGCGTGGTGTTCAGATAGACGGTAACTGGCTCGTTCTGCCAAGTACGTCCGAAGTTCCAATCGCCCTGTCCGTTAGCCAGGTCAACCACGGTGCAGCCGTCGAAGACATAGCCGAACTGCGTCGTCGTAGTGGGAGCCACGATGGTGCGTCCGCCGGTGCCGTCAGTCTTGCGCGGTTCCAGCGAGATAGTGGTGTTCTGGAAGCGGATGTCGCCACCGCCGCAGATGAAGTCTACAGTACCATGGATGTCGCACGTCTCCCAGTAGGCCTGCTGGCTGTTGTTCGAGCTGTAGTAGGTGTCCTGATAGGAGAGCATACGCACGTTCTTACCGATGGTGCGGTTACCGGCATCTTGCAGCACGGCGGCACGTCCGGCAGAACCGGCATTGTAGTAGTCGAGGGCGTTCTGCAACGTCAAGTCCTGCATGTAGAGGTTAGTGCCGCTGACGTCGAACAGGTCGGCCTTGCCCAGACCCTCAATGCTCTTGTCGGGCTTGGTCACGATGATGGTCTTATCCATCGACTGACCGATGATGGAGATATTGTGACCGGTAATGGCGGTCTTCACAGTAGCGTCAAGGTCATAGGTACCGTCGGGCAGGAAGATGAAGGCGCGCTCAGCATCAGTGCTTGCATTAATGCCATTCACTGCATCGATTACATCGATGAGACTGCCACCGTTGCCTGCCTTCACAAAGTACCAGTTACCCTCACTCTCGTAGTTCACCTCGGCGGTGTTCACAATCTTCATGGCGTGGATGTACATCTCGCCACCGCACTGCATCTCAAGGGTCAGCGTGCCAGGCTCACCTTCATAGTTGTAGACAGCGGTGCCGCCGTCGCCCTCGGCAACGCCGGGCAGCGTCTCCAGCACCTCTTCGCCCTTCTTCACAACAATGCCGGTGCCAGAGCCATACTGGCAGAGGGTCACTGTGATGGTAGCCTTCGGACCTACGAGCAGGTCGACGAGGTCACCGTTCTTGAAGGCATAGCCGTGCTGTGCGTCATGCCAGTAGTAGCCACCCGTGGGATTGAAAGCTTCGTGGTCCTCAGGATAGAAGTTCTTGTCAGCCAAGTCGAAGAAATACTTCTTGTGGGTGCTGGCCTCCTCAATCTCAGTCTGAATGGCATAGAGATTCGTATTGGCGGTGATCACGTCGGCAGTGGTGAACTTCTCACCAAGGACGGCCGTCTTGAACCAGCCGCGAGCCTTGTAGCCTTCCTTCGTGGCGGGCACTTGGTCAATGTCGTAGGCGAACTGTCCGATGGTGGCATCCTTCTCCACGTTCTGTGTCGTGAGCACGTTACCCTCAACATCGAGATAGCTCAGCGTGAAGTCGGGCTTGAAGACGACGTTCAACACATAGTCCATCTGGGTTTCGCCAGCTGTCATCGGGATGGTGACGGTGCAGGCGTTCTCCTTCTCCTGATATGTAATCTCACCGATTTCGCCGCTCGTTGCGGTGACGTCCGTCAGGGGGTTGTTCGGGCCAACCATCTGTTCGGCCTTTGGCAGTTCGAGGGTTGCCTCGTATGCCTCACCGAAGACATCCTCAACGGCATACTCGTTTCCGTTGATCTTGAAGGAGGCAAGCACGGGCACATCCTTCTCAGTGCCGTTCAGCAGACCCTCGATGACAATGTCTGCCAGACCAATCTGCTTAGTGGCCTGCATATGATAGAGGAAGAGTTTCAGACCGCATGAGCCTTCACCGGGTGTAGCACTCGTGAACTCATACTCCTTGAAGGTCGTCAAGTTCGTATTGTTGCGTTCCGGCTTAATGCCCTTTTCCAGTTCTACGGTTGTCCCGTCGACATTCTGCCAGTAAGCATCAATCAGACCATTGTCGGTTCCAAAGCGGTTGGCTTTGAACGACACCTTCGTCGGTGTGAAGGTGAAGCCGGGCTTCGGTGTGAAGATGAAGCTAATGGCATCATCGTCGGTCAGATTGTCGTTATGCTGTTCAATGGGCTCCAAGCGGGTTTCCGTTGTACCTGCATAGGTGGTCTTGTCCTTGATGAACCAGTTGCTGCCGTGGGTCACCTTGCTCGACAGGAAGTAGTCGGCGTTTGAGAACGTAGCCTTTTGGCCTTCGGTACCCTCGTTGAACGGGAAGGTCACGGTAGCAGGCTCATTGTCGAGTGTAATCTTCTCCTTCGGAGCATACTGGACAACAGAGAGACTATAATAATAGTTGTTGTCGTTGGTTGATGTGACGGCCACGTAGCCTTGTGTAGCATCGCTTATCTTGGCCTTGTACTCTGTTATAGGATTGTCTTGGGTGTTTTGTATTTCATCACCGTCGTTAATCTTATAATATGAGTAGCCGGGGAAGCCCTTGATGGTTACCAGGTCGCCGGCATTTCTGACGGGAATCTTGAAGACAGCACCAGAATGTACCTGAATGTTGCCGCCGTTGTCGCGGAAAGCAGCACCGTTAGCCTCGACGGTCATCTTGAGGGTATTCTCAATAGAGTTTACCTCGCCGGCCTCTGTCGTTCCAGAGAGTGCCATCGTCTCAGTCATGACGTCTGTATTGGCATAGTCCCACGTTGCCGTAATATCCTGAGTTTCAGGCTCGTCACCACCTTCAATCTTCTTGATGGCGAAATAGTTCACGTAGTTGCCACCGCTGATGGTCAATGTTGTAGCACCGCCATTGTATTCTGCGGATACGGTGTTCGGGTCTTCACCCATATTTCCTCCGTAGCAGCCAGAACCGCCTTCACCCTTTTGGGTAGTGAACTCTGCAACGGTCTTTCCTGTAGCATCATCCTTGACGGTAACATTGCCACCCCAGCTACAGGTACTCATGGTAATCTGTACGGAACCGGGCACGGGAACCACAGCCTTAAAGTTTCTCCAGCCATGATCATTGTGGTATGTACCGCTCAATACCACGTTGGCAGCCTGGTTGTCAGCAGCAACACGGGTCTGTGTGCCGTCCTCGGCAATAACAACACCAAAGTTGAGTTCTGTGCCCTGTTGCTTTTCATCTGCTGTCAGCAGGTCGCCCAATGGGTCAATCTCGAAGTCGTGGTAAGCATATTCCGTGGACTCGCCGCCGCCCTGTGACGTAGCAGGCAGGGTGATGACCAGATTATTCCAGTAGTTGTTGCTGACCTGCGAAATCTCGATGGTAGCATCTTCTGCTGTTGCCGTATAAGTCGCAGTATTGCCGTCAGCAACGCCAGCTTCGCCGTTGAAAGTAACGGAAGTTGCATCGTTGTATGTAGTCACAGCAATGGTAGCATCCTTGCAAGAAGGAACAGTCACCTTGGTACCGACATTCACCTGATGCCAGCCGCTGCCATTATATTTAAACTTGCCGCTGGTTGCGTCAACATCGGCCTTCACATCTATGCTCTTGCCGTTGACGGTGGCCTGTGTCACGATGATACCTGTATTACCCTCAAACTTATATTTCGGATAATCGTTATAACCGCTCAATGGGTAAGTCAGAGTGACGGCGTCCGTGCGGTCTGACAAGTTGACTTCATTCGTGGTATAAAGGGCCGTCAACGTCATATCAGCCTCAGGGGTAATCTCGGCATCAACAGCATATGGTATACCATGAGCATCAACCCATCCGGTCAATGTAGCACCTTCTTTGTAGAGCGTATAGTTCTTCGGAGCGTTGAACTTGTCGCCGGCATTCACCTCAAGGGCTGCAGGAGCAACACCCGTACCTTCGCCAGCGTCGAATGTGATGTTATACGTTGTTACCTCAGCAGGCAGGTCAGCCTCGTCGATAGCCTCTACGGCGAAGTAGGGGTTGTAGTTGGCATTGCTGAAGTGCAGGGTGGTGGGCTCGTTGATGCGATAGTAGGCAACCACGACGTTGCTGGGGTCGCTCGACCACTTGGCGCCCATAGTATTGAACTTGGCAACCTGCGTGCCGGCATCATTGGTGACGAAGATGTCGTTGCCGAAGTCGTGAGTAGCGTAGGTAATCTTCACACAACCCTCGACAGGAACATCTGCCGTGAAGTTCGACCAACCATATCCTGTACTGTGCCACTTACCAGTCAGCGTGGCAGCAGCCTCGTCAGCATTCTCGGTAGTGCCGATAGTGCCGTCTTCAGCAACGGTGACATATACGGTAGCACCATTGGCAACCAATGCCTGCCACTTGTCTGCGTCAGCCAAAGTCACCTTGATGTCGCGGAAACCGGTAGTCGTAGAAGCCTCGTACTCTACGGTAATCGACTTGATATAGACAGCTTTAAGTGAACTGTTGTTAATAGTGATGTCGATATTTCCTGCTGACGAACCAGTAAACTCATATTCTGTAGCATCTTTGGTTAATGTTGCTGTTGTAGTAACTGTGGTAGCATCACCAGCTAATTGGAAGATAGCGTCGCCTACAGTTACACCCATTGTGGCGTCAATACCTGATGCACCGCTGGCATTTACCTTTACCTTTGTAATGGTACCAGGAATCTCAGAAGTAGAAAGAGTTAGTGCCGTTGCAGGGTCAGCTGCTTTACCGAACTGCTGACCTTTAGTTCCATCATAGCCGAAATAGCTGTCACCTTCAGCTGTCATGTCAAGGGTCCAGTTGACGCCTGCCAGCTTCTTTGTCTGCTGTTTGGCATCAAAAACCTTGTTCTCGAATGTGTAGGTATAAGGATTGGCAATGGCGGGTTCACCATTAACGGCCTTGGTGAGAACAATTTTGACAGGATAGACGGAGCCGCTACCATCACCAGCAAGAGTTATGGTCACTTCATCTGCTGTGCCTGTTTCAATCTCTCCGGAAGACTCAACACCGGTTCCGTTATGACTGATTGTTTGTGCTTCAGCGTCACCAATCTTAACAGTATAGCTTCTGCCTGCATTAGAGTTTTGAACAAATACTTCAAACCTGCTAACGCCTTTGACAGAGATGCTCAGTTGGCGGTCGGCCGCTGACATGTTATAGAAGTCGCCAGTGACACCTCCGTATGTCTTGTTTGTTGCCCAGTTGTTTGTTGTTACAGACAAATAATCCTGTGCTTCAATGTTTTCCTTGGTTAGTAAGACTGTTGTAGTTGCTTCAGTTGACTCTGTCAAGTCAAGAGCAGCAGACACAAAGCCTACTATCCCAAGAAGAGCAATCATCAATAGAGATAATTTTTTCTTCATAATCTGATTGTTTTTAAGTTAATAATTATGTTTATATTTATTATAATGTTCGCGCGAGTGTATGGTTAGCAGATTGCAAAGATACAATTTATGTGGGAGAAAAGCAAACTATTTTCAGTTTTTTTAGGGCTAAACCTTACGTAATCGTTTACGAAGACTTCTCTCATAAGCTTGGACCCAACGAGCTACGTACATCGAGGTCGTCGACCCCGTACATCGAAGCCGACGACCTACATACATCGAATACATCAGTTGCACTGCAAAACAGCAGCGATTACTTGTTCTTAAGATAATTGGCGAAAATGCGGGCGGCACTCTCCACCTTAGCGGCACAGGGACGTTTCTTGTAGTATTCTGCCGTACGCTCAGAGGCGACGTAGCTGCAGGGGGCCTTCTCGTGGCCGTCAATGCCCAGAATCTCGGCACAAATGATGCTACCATTCTCCGCCTCCGACTTGGCGAGGAGGTTTTGGACGACCTTATAGCAGGCAGACTTGCCTTCACGGTCGCTGCCTTCTGTCTGACCACAGTCAAGACCGACAAGCATCACGATGCCGGAAACGGCTCCACACATCATTCGCATACGCCCTACTCCACCGCCAAAACCAGCGGCAATCTTATTAGCTAACGTCTCGTCAAGGCCATAGAGGTCGGCAAAGGCTGCCACGACACTCTGACAACAGCCATAACCCTGCATGAAGTTATCGACAGCACGGGCAACCCTGGAATCTATCTCTTGATCTGTCATAAGTGATAAGTGAAGTTACTAATTATTCCATCAAAGCGGATACTCTTCGAACGCGTACAACACCGTCGACAGGTAGCGTTCACCAGTATCGGGCAGCAGCACCACAATCTTCTTGCCCTTGTTCTCAGGACGCTTGGCCACCTGGATGGCAGCGTAGAGGGCTGCGCCGGCACTGATACCAACCAGCAGACCTTCCGACTGTGCTATTTCACGACCCGTGCGGATGGCGTCGTCGTTCTCTACGTCGAACACCTCGTCAATGACGCCAGCATCGTAGGTCTTGGGCACGAAACCGGCACCGATACCCTGAATCTTGTGGGGACCGCTCTGGCCACCGTTCAGCACGGGGCTCGACTTTGGCTCAACGGCGATGATCTTCACGTTGGGGTTCTGCTCCTTCAGGAACTTACCCGTACCGCTGATGGTACCACCCGTACCTACGCCACCGATGAAGATGTCTACCTGACCGTCGGTGTCGCGCCAGATTTCAGGTCCCGTAGTGGCATAGTGCTTGGCGGGGTTGGCACCATTCTCAAACTGCTGCAAGATGACTGCGTCAGGAATGGAGTCACGCAACTCCTCGGCGGCGCGGATGGCACCTGGCATACCGTCTTTACCAGAGGTTAAGCGCACCTCGGCACCGTATGCCTTCACAAGGTTACGACGCTCCACGCTCATGGTTTCGGGCATGGTAAGGATAAGATGGTAGCCTTTGACGGCCGATACCAGTGCCAATCCTACGCCCGTATTTCCGCTGGTAGGTTCAATGATGGTAGCACCGGGCTTCAAAATGCCCTTCTTTTCGGCATCTTCAATCATCGCCAGTGCAATACGGTCTTTTACGCTGCCGCCGGGGTTGAAAAACTCTACTTTGGCAATCACTGGGGTCTCCAGACCCTTTGCCGTTGAATACTTGTTGAGCTCCAGAAGTGGGGTGTTGCCGACGAGCTCAGTCAGCTGCTTTGCAATCTTTGTCATAATCTTATCCTTTTATATAATTAATAAATAATGTATTAGCCTTTTTACTTTTTTATTCTTTTATTTTTTTATTCTTTTATTCTTTTCACGCTGCAAAGGTACGGCGATTTCCGCACTCCCACAATCCCATGTCTTTGGCATTCGCATACCATAAACATGGTATATTGCTTTTTTCAATGGGGTTTACCTTCCTTCTGACTGACGAACTCAAAGAACAAAAACGAGCTTTTTGTTTTGTATTGTGCTCGCTTATTCGTAACTTTTCACTTCGTGAGAAGTTACTCGCGCTTGAAAAAGCTCAAAATTCTTTTGGCTTTTTACTCGCTTATTCGTAACTTTGTGCCCGAAAAAGAGAAAGACGATGGCAATGCAAGATGCAATATTTCGTAGGAGTGAGTTGCTGTTAGGTAACGAGGCGATGGAGCGTATCGCCCAGAAGCGGGTGATTATCTTCGGCGTGGGCGGCGTAGGGTCGTGGTGCGCCGAGAGTTTGGTGCGCAGCGGTATCCGGCAGTTGACAATTGTAGACTCTGACCGTGTGTGTATCACGAATATCAACCGCCAACTGATGGCAACGACGAAGACCGTGGGACAGGTGAAGGTAGAGGCATTGAAAGAGCGCCTGCTCAGCATCAATCCCGCTGCAGACATTACGGCCCTGCAGAAGATTTATACCGAGGAGACGGCTGGAGATTTTCATTTGGAGGACTACGACTACATCATCGATGCCATCGACTCACTGAAGGACAAGGCGGCGCTGATTCTGTTGGCTTGTCAGACGAAAGCGAAGTTCTTTTCGTCGATGGGTGCAGCCCTGAAACTCGACCCTACCCGCATCCAGGTGACGGAGTTTTGGAAGGTAAAAGGCGACCCCTTGGCGCGTGCCCTGCGTAACAAGTTCAAGAAAGAGAAGCAGTTCCCCAAGCGGAAGTTCCAGTGCGTATATAGCGACGAACTACTGACCAACCAAGGTACACCGTCCGACGAAGACGAGGTGCCGTCACCTTTCAACAAGCCTCAGACAAACGGTTCTATTGCCCACATCACTGCCATCTTTGGCTTTATGCTTGCCGGCCTCGTCATTCAAGACATAATCGACGAATAAAAGAGGATGTGCCTATTTGAAGTGCCTCTGTTAAATATAGAATTCTGAAGGATCTATCAACCCTGCACGGAGCGCATACTTCACAGCTTCGTGCGCTGTATTGATATCCAGTTTGCGGAAGATGTTCTTGCGGTGGGTGGTGATGGTATGGATGCTCGAGAAACGCTCGGCAGCAATCTCCTTGGTGGTCTTACCCAGAGCAATGGCTTTCACGATTTCCATTTCCGTAGTGGTCAGGATGCCGGGTGTCTCTTCTTCCTGCTGCTGTGTGATAATGGTTTCCAGAGCACGCTGGCTCAGGAAGCGCGTCTGTCGGCTGACGGCACTGAGAGCCTCGCGAATCTCGCTGAGAGGGCCGTCCTTGAATACCACGCTGAACTGATGGGAAGCATATACCACACGGCGAATGAACTGAGGCGTGAGCTCGTCACTGATAAGTATCCAGTTCGAGAGATTGAAACGCTCAGCGATAATCAGGAGCTGGTCCTCGTCGGCAAAGTCAAACAGTGTGTAGTCGAGCAGCACTACAGCACTCTCGTGTTCCTTGAGCAGCTCCACGAGTTTTGCTTTGTCGAATGCACGATAAACAGCATTTTCTCCGTCTTTCTGAAGGAGTCCCTCCAACGCAAATCGCGTCAGTTCTTGATTGTCTGCTATGATATAATATCTCATTTGCGTGCAAAATTACATGTTTTTTTTAAATATAAGAAAGAAATTATGGGAAATTCCCCATAATTCCTTTCCAAAACATCAAATCTTGTCGAGAGCCTGCGAAAGGTCTGCAATGATGTCGTCGATATGCTCGGTACCGATGCTCAGGCGAATGGTCGAGGGCGTGATGTGCTGCTCAGCCAGCTCCTCGGGCGACAGCTGTGAGTGGGTGGTGGTGTAGGGATGGATGACCAGACTCTTCACGTCAGCCACGTTGGCCAGCAGTGAGAATATCTCCAGCGAGTCGATGAACTTCCATGCCTCCTTTTCTCCACCCTTGATTTCGAAGGTGAAAATGCTGCCGGCACCATTGGGGAAGTATTTCTGATAGAGCTTATGGTCGTGATGGCTCTCCAGTGCCGGGTGGTTCACCTTGGCTACCTTGGGGTGTTTGCTGAGGAAGTCGACAACCTTCAGGGCATTCTCCACGTGACGCTCCACGCGCAGACTCAGGGTCTCGACACCCTGCAGGAGGATGAAGGCATTGAAGGGTGAGATGGCTGCTCCGGTATCACGCAGGATGACGGCACGGATGCGGGTGACGTAGGCAGCAGCACCGACGGCGTCGGCAAACACGATGCCATGATACGAGGGGTCGGGCTTGGCCAGTGTGGGGAACTTGTCCGGATTCTGTTTCCAGTCGAACTTACCACCGTCGACGATAACACCACCCAATGAGGTTCCGTGACCACCGAGGAACTTGGTGGCAGAGTGTACCACGATGTCGGCTCCATGCTCCAGCGGACGAATCAGATAGGGTGTGCCGAAGGTGTTGTCGACGATGAAGGGGATGCCATGTCTGTGAGCGACCTCAGCCACACCTTCAAGGTCGAGCACGTCGCTGTTGGGGTTGCCGAAGGTCTCGGCATATACTACTTTTGTGTTGGGCTGGATGGCAGCTTCAAGGGCTTCAAGGTCGTTGACATTGATAATGGTGTTGCTGATGCCCTGTGTGCTGAGCGTATGGGTTATCAGGTTGTAGGAACCGCCATAGAGGTTGTCGGCAGCCACGATATGGTCACCGGCCTGTACGATGTTCTGCAGCGCATAGGTGATGGCAGCAGCACCGGAAGCAACAGCCAGACCAGCCACACCACCCTCAAGGGCAGCCACACGGTCCTCGAAAACGCCTTGTGTGGAGTTGGTCAGACGACCATAGATGTTACCTGCATCGCGAAGACCGAAACGGTCGGCAGCATGCTGTGAATTACGGAACACATACGACGTGGTCTGATAAATAGGCACGGCGCGTGCGTCGGTTGCGGGGTCAGCCTGTTCCTGGCCTACATGAAGTTGCAAAGTCTCAAAACGATAATTCTTCTTACTCATAATCTTATCCTTTCTTTTATTTTAAATTTGACATATTATCTTTTCTTTTTAGACATAATAACTTTTTATTTTAGACATAATAACATATTAACATATTATTATTGTTGATCTGTCTTTTTTTATTTGTTATTTTGTTAATCTGTCTTTTTTATTTGTTATTCTGTCTTTTCGACGGTGCAAAGGTACGGCAAAAAGAAATATCCTCCAAATTTCTATTGAAATCCAGAAGATATTCCTAATTATCTTACTTTAACCTTGCGATTATTCTAATTAACTCTCCAAAAGCCAGTCTTAACAGAATAATTCTCTAAAATGGGGATTTTTAGACAGGAATTGAAACGATTTCCAATGGTTTTATTCTCTTATTCTTCAATTCTTCAATTTTTCAACTCTTCAATTCTTCAATTCTTCGTTCAAAACGCTTCCCTAACGATTTGACACACATTATCGGTCTTTGCCATAGTATAATAATGTATAGCTGGCACACCATGAGCCAACAAGTCACGACTCTGTTGGATGGCCCATTCAATGCCAACCTGATAGGCTGCATCGGCGGTCTTAGCCTTGTTGAGCTCGCTGACAAGTTCCTGCGGAATGTCTATATGGAAGGAGCGTGGCAAGAGATTGACCTGTCGCTGGCTGGAGATGGGTTTCAGCCCTGGGATGACAGGAACGGTAATGCCTGCCTGACGCAACCGGTCTACAAAACGGAAAAACTGCTGATTGTCGAAGAACATCTGAGTGACAATATAGTCAGCACCAGCCTGCACCTTTTCTTTCAGGTGTTGTATGTCGACATCCAGATTAGCCGCCTCGAAATGTTTCTCAGGATAGGCTGCCACACCCACACAGAAATCGGTAGAGAGTCCCTGTTTGACCGTTGGGTCCAGATACTGGCCGTGGTTCAGGCGATGAATCATCGCCACGAGTTCGGCGCTATGACTGAAACCATCAGGTTCGGGAATAAAGAAGCGCTGACCAGGGATGGCATCACCGCGAAGGGCCACAACATTCTGAATGCCCAGGAAATGGAGGTCGAGCAGTTCGCTTTCGACACGTGACTGCGAAGCCCCGCCACAGATGACATGAGGCACGATCTCCAGATTGGGATAGCAACGCATGATGGCTGCCACAATGGCTATCGTACTGGGACGCTTGGCCAGTGTCATCTTTTTATATGTGCCGTCGGTATTGGGCACGTACTCCACTTCGTCACGATGGCAGGTGACATTGATGAATGGCGGTTGGAACTGCATCAGCGGGTCGATGCTGTCGTAAAGTCGGCTGACGTCGCTACCCTTGAGGGGTGGCACGAGTTCAAAACTGGCGAAGGGTCTTTGCGAACTATTGATAATGTCGATAACTTTCATGTTCTTCTTATTACGTTGTTACGGTATATCTCGTTATGACGAATTATTTCTTTGCAATGTATTTCGAAAGCAGTTGTTCACCTTCGGTCATACTAATGCCACGTCGCTGACAGTAGTCAGTCAACTGGACATTGTCAATGCGTCCCACAGGGAAATAGCGAGCCTCGGGGTGACAAATGAACAGTCCACAGATGGCTGTCGAGGGCTGGATGGAATAGTGGTCTGTAAGTATGACACCCAACTGACGCTCAGCATCGAGCAAATCGAATACGATGCGTTTCAGCGAATGGTCTGGACAGGTGGCATAGCCAAAGGCAACGCGGAGAGAATGGTGAATGGAGAATGGAGAATGGAGAATGGACTGTTGGAGCCATTCAGCGCAAGCCTCAGTCAGACGGGCACAAATGGCGTGGCTCATCAAACGTTCTGCTTCGTCGCTGAGTTGTGCTTTCGGCTGGCACACAATCGTAAAGAGTCCCAGCGGACTGGCTTTCTCACTGTCGAAGTAGTCAGCCAGACACTGGTAATGGCCGGCAGCACTCTGACTGCGCAGCATGGGGAGAATAACTTGCTGCTCGCTGGCAAGACCAGTGAGCACAATGTCATTACCTTGGCGTGTTGCAGGCATGAAGCGTAACAGCGCTTTCACCTCGATGCTGTCCTGCTCGATGGCTCGTTGCAGGTATTCCTTGCCTTCCTTCAGGGTACGTTCGGCCTCCGGATTCACCAACAGCTGTTGGAGCGTCTCGCCCTTGAAGCCCCAGAATAGCAGGAACATGCGCCAGTCGATGAGAGGGATGAGGTCTGAGGGGTGAGGGGTGATGTCTGAAGGCTGAGGGATGAAGTCTGATAGATAGGGTTCGAAGTGTGGAGCCTTGCTGTTAGCCTCATCGTACGGAGTCAGTGGGGCATGATGTTCCTCATAGGCATCACGCAAGGTCTGTTGTTCGGTCTGAATCTGGGCTATCGTCGTCGCAGCATCCATCTGCAGGTGCTTGGCCAACAGGGAGGTCTGCGAGGCATCGCCTCCATAGACTACGCATCCCTCATAGAGCGGTGCCAGTCTGACCGCTGTATGTACTGCCGATGTGGTGGCACCACCCACCACGATAGGCACCCGCAGCCCTTGACGCTGGAAGAGTATACAGAGTTGTTCCATCTCCTTCAGTGAGGGGGTAATCAGTCCACTGATGCCGACCATACATGGTTTGCGCTTCTTTGTCTCTTCAAGGATAGTTTCGTTGGGTACCATCACACCGAGGTCGATCACCTCAAAGCCATTACAGGTCAGCACGATGCTCACGATATTCTTACCAATGTCGTGTACGTCGCCATTAGCGGTAGCCAGTACCACACAGGGACGACCCTCCTTTTCCGTTCCTCCTTCCGCGTCAATGTAGGGTTGCAGAATGGCCACGGCATCTTTCATGACCTTGGCAGACTTCACCACCTGCGGCAAGAACATCTTACCTTCGCCAAATAGTTGGCCAATGTGTTCCATTGCCTGCATCAGCGGCTGTTCTATCACGTCGATGGGACGGCCATATTTCTGCATTGCCTCAGGGATGTCCTCTGCCAAATGTTCGCTCACACCCTTGCTCAGGGCATAGGCTAGACGCTCCTCAATACTCTTGGTACGCCAGGAATCCACTATCCCGCTGGCACCAACAGGCACAGCGGCAGCATCGGCAAGCATCGTTGCAGCATGGGAAATCAGACGCTCAGTAGCACCGTCATCTGTGTTCAGAATAACGTCCTCTACGACTTTCAACAGTGTGGGATCAATGTCGTCGTAAACCTGAAGCATGCCAGGATTGACGATGGCCATATCCAGTCCGGCACGGATAGCATGATAGAGGAATACGGAGTGCATTGCCTCGCGAACCTTATTATTTCCCCGGAAACTGAATGACAGGTTGCTCACGCCACCACTGGTCTTAGCCAAAGGCAGGTGTTGCTTAATCCACGCCACGGCACGAATGAAATCCACACCATAGGCCTGGTGTTCCTTCAATCCCGTTCCCACAGAGAGGATGTTAACGTCGAAGATGATGTCCTGGGCAGGGAATCCAATGTCTGTCAACAATTGATAGGCTCGCGCTGCGATGGTAATCTTGCGCTCATAGGTTGTAGCCTGCCCCTCCTCGTCGAAAGCCATCACTACCACTGCAGCTCCCAGACGGCGCAATTCCCTGGCCTTGCTGATAAAACTCTCCTCACCGTTTTTCAGACTGATGGAGTTAACGATGCATTTGCCTTGTGCATTCTTCAAACCTGCCAGAATAGTGTCCCAATCGGATGAGTCAATCATCAAGACAGAACGACATACCGCAGGGTCGTTGGCAATATAGCGGCAGAAGGTCTGCATCTCCTGCTGACTGTCGAGCATGGCATCATCCATGTTAATATCGATGATGGAGGCACCGCCTTCAATCTGATGGCGGGCAACGGTCATAGCCTCTTCGTATTTCTTCTCAGCAATCAGACGGGCAAACTTCCGCGAGCCAGCCACATTAGTACGCTCGCCTACATTGGTAAAATTCTGCGTCACTTTGTCTACCAACAGCGGTTCGAGTCCAGACAACCACATACGATGATCTGCGTCGGGCAACTGGCGAGGCTTGATGTCTTTGAGGGCGTCACTGATGGCACGGATATGTTCTTCATTGGTACCACAGCAGCCCCCGGCAATATTCAGCAGACCATCCTCAGCCATCTGGCGCAGATGACTTGCAGTATAGTTTGGCAACTCGTCATACTCACCCATCTCGTTAGGCAGTCCGGCATTGGGATATAACGACAGATAGACCGGAATACGACTCGACAGCTGTTCCACGAAAGGACGCAAGTCGGTGACACCAAACGAACAGTTCAAGCCAAAGCTCAACAGGTGAGGATAGTGGCTGATACTAACAAAGAATGCTTCAAGGGTCTGTCCTGTCAATGTTCGACCACTGCGGTCATTGATGGTTGCCGAAACCATGACTGGCATCTCTTTACCTGTTTCTTCGTTGATTTGCTGGATGGCATAAAGTGCAGCTTTGGTGTTCAACGCATCGAAACAGGTTTCTATCAGGAGCAGGTCAACACCACCATTCACCAGCGCCTTGGCCTGTTCATAGTAAGCGGCCGCCATTTCGTCGAAAGACGTACTGCGAAAACCAGGATTATTCATATCGGAGGCTAACGACAGCGACCTCGATGTAGGTCCCATCGAGCCTGCCACATAAATCTGACGGCTGAAGGCAGAAGAATGAAGGCAGAAGGCATCGGCCACCTGTTTGGCAATCCTTGCTCCTTCATATGCCATCTCACTTGCCATCTCCTCGCAACCATATTCGTGCTGGCTGATGCGGTTAGATGAGAAAGTATTGGTAGTGATGATGTCAGCCCCTGCCTCGATATACTGTCGATGAATATCGCCAATGACGTCCGGGGCCGTCAGACAAAGCACATCATTATTGCCTGTCAGCGATACTGGCCACTGGGCAAAGCGTCCCTGATGGTAGTGTTCAGGCATCAGTCCCATTGACTGAATCTTAGTACCCATCGCTCCATCAAGAATCAGTATTCGTTGTCGTAAACGTTCTACGATATCCATTTTATTCATTTTCGACCTGCAAAGATACGAATATTGGCGATATTTACCAAACATTTTGCATAATTCAGAAAATTTTCCTATATTTGCACCCGAAACAGACAATCATTCCAAGAAAACGGATGTAAATGCCTATAAATAGAATAAAACTCTAAAAAGTAAAGAAGGTAAATAATGGCAGAAATCTTAGACGAAATTGACTTGCAGATATTGAAAACGCTGCAAAAGAATGCGAAATTGACCACTAAGGAGTTGGCCGATGCCGTTCATCTGACTCCCACACCAGTCTTCGAACGCCAGAAAAGACTGGAAAAGAAAGGGTATATCAAAAAGTATGTAGCCATACTCGACCCAGAAAAGCTCGGACTGGGCCTGCAAGTGTTCTGCAAGGTGAAACTGAAGCAGATTAACCACGAAATTGCCGACAGCTTTACCCGTCGCATCATGCGCATTCCAGAAGTAACAGAGTGCTACAACACCAGTGGTGCCTACGACTATCTATTAAAGGTTCGCGCGAAGGACATGAAGCAGTATCAGGAATTTGTGCTCAACAAACTGGGTGAAATAGACAGCCTCAGCTCCATTGAGAGTACCTTCGTCATGAACGAAATCAAGCAAAACTACGGCATCAACCTGTGAAAAGTTGAAAAGTAAAAGGGTAAAAAGATAAAAAAGAGAGTGCAGAAGCATTTTTTTAATTTTTAATTTTTAATTTTTAATTTTTCTTCGTACCTTTGCAGTTGATAAGAGTATCAAAGCGAAAGAAATGAAGTTATGATTAACAGAGAATTGATTAGGACCAAGACAGTCCAGTTAACCTATGCGTACTATCAGAACGGCAGCAAGAACATCGACTCAGCAGAGAAGGAACTGATGTTCAGCCTGTCGAAAGCATACGACATGTACAATTATTTGCTGGCGCTCATCGTTGGCATCACCCGTGAGGCACGCCGCCATTTGGAGGTGGCAGAGTCGAGAGCCAAACGCGAAGGTACGCCCATGCCGTCGCAACGTTTTGCATACAACCGCTTTGCCCTGCAGGTGGAGCAGAATAAGATGCTGAACGATTTTCTGGAGGCGCAAAAGAAAAACTGGGACGACGAACCGGAGTTCCTGAAAAAGATGTATACGCTGATTACAGACAGTGAGATATACCAGGACTACATGGCTTCAGGTGAGGATAACTATGCTGCCGACCGCGAGGTATGGCGCAAGTTGTATCGCACACTGATAGAAAACAATCCCGATCTGGACACCCTATTGGAGGAGCAAAGCCTGTACTGGAATGACGACAAGGAAATTGTCGACTCGTTTGTACTGAAGACCATCAAGCGCTTCGACGAGAAAAACAAGGCATCGCAGGAACTGCTGCCTGAATATGACTCTGAAGAGGATAAGGACTTTGCCCGCAAGCTGTTCCGAGCCACCATCATGAACGGAGACGAATACCAGCACTACATGAGCGAAGCATCGCGCAACTGGGATTTTTCACGTCTGGCCTATATGGACATCGTCATCATGCAGATAGCCATCGCCGAGATGATGACCTTCCCGTCCATACCAGTCAATGTCACTATCAACGAATATGTGGAGATTGCCAAGCTCTACTCAACCCCACGCAGCGCCGGCTATATCAACGGCATGCTCGACGCCATTGCCCGCCACCTTATCACGACAGGAAGGCTCTTGAAGCACATGGAGGAGAGAAAATAAAAGATAAAAAGGTTAGAAACAGTAAATAGTAAATAGTTATATTTAAATTAACATGACACAGATTATTTTAGCAGCCCAGTCCGCACAAGGTGGCGGTAGCATGAGTTTCATCATTATGATGGTGGCTATCTTTGCCATCATGTATTTCTTCATGATTCGTCCGCAGCAGAAGCGTCAGAAGGAAATTCAGAATTTCCAGAACTCGCTGACTGAAGGTACGGAAGTAGTAACAGGTGGCGGTATCTATGGCACCGTCAAGAAAATTGACCTGGCCAATGGCATCATCGAGGTGAAAATTGCCGACGGCGTCATCATCAAGGTCGACAAGAGCTACGTATACAAGGACATGTCGAGTACACCTGCTCAGAAGTAAGAATACTTTAGAATAAGAACAAAAAGATGGAGATGGAAGGTATGAGCCTGTTTCAAACCCTTAAAAACTACTTGTTCAGCAATATAAACAAGCAGTTTCTCATCTTTTTGTTCTTCCTGATCCTGTCGGCATCGTTCTGGCTCTTCATGACCCTGAACGACACCTACGAACAGGAAATCAAGGTTCCCGTGGAAATCGTCAACGTACCGAAAAATGTCGTCATGACATCAACTGCCGTTGACACCATCCGTATCACGGTCAGAGACCGCGGATGGGAGATTTTTTCATACCTTTACGGTGACAAGATTTCCACCATGCGTATGACATTCAAAAACTACGACCGTGGTGAGGGAGAGGGGGTCATACCTAATGCAGAGCTTAAGCGATATGCCAAACAATTACTGGAATCATCGTCGAAGCTTATAAGCATCAAACCTGAGAAATTGGATTTCTTTTATAATAATGGTGAGCGCAAGCGTGTCCCCGTGCGCTATGTCGGACGCGTCATGCCAGAACAGATTTATTTCATCTCCCACATAGAATACACGCCCGACAGTGTTGACGTGTATGCTTCCCCCGAGAAGTTGGACAGCATCCGTATTATCTTGACCGAACCCCTCAACCATGTTGGTTTCCGCGACACACTGTTTGTCAATTGTCGTCTTACCCACCCCTCCGATGTCAAGGTGGTGCCTGATCAGATTCGTATCGGCTTCTTCACTGACGTGCTGACGGAAGAGAGCATTAGCGTTCCCATTAAATGTATCAACCTGCCCGAAGGTAAGGTGCTGCGTACATTCCCTGCCAAAGTCAAGGTCAACTTTGTTGCAGGCGTCAGCGAGCTGCGTAACCTACGGCCAGAGGACTTCAGCGTTGTGGCAGATTATCTGGAAATTCAACAGAAGCCGTCAGATAAATGTAACCTCTATCTGCGTAGCGTACCACGTGGTATCAGTCGGGCCACACTCGAAACGAAAAAGGTAGACTATCTCATAGAGGAAGAATGAAAGTAGGAATTGCCGGAGGCATTGGCTCCGGAAAAAGCTATGTGTGCAAACGACTGGCACTGCGAGGCATCGACGTCTACGACTGTGATGCTGCAGCCAAGCGGCTGATGCGCACCTCCCCCACCCTTCAGGCCGACATCATCGCATTGGTAGGTTCGCTCGACAAGGCTGCCATCAGCCAGTTCCTGTTGGCCAGCGAAGATCATCAGAAAGCCATCAATGCCGTCATTCACCCTGCCGTTTTCCGTGACTTTGAAGAAAGCGGCATGCTATGGATGGAGAGTGCCATCATGTATGAATCGGGTATCAACCGGCTTGTTGACCGAGTGGTCGTCGTCACGGCTCCTGAAGAGGTGCGTCTACAGCGTATCATGCAACGCGACAGCATCAGTCGCCAGCAGGCTCAACAGTGGATTGGCCGGCAGTGGCCCCAGAAGATTGTCAGGACGCTGGCCAACTACGAAATCGTCAATGACGGCATTGCCGACATCGACACCCAGATAGACCGGCTACTAACAACTATGAACTATCAAAAGCTATAGGTACTAATTCCTGCCCATTCACCGTCAGCAGTCAGATGGAGACCACTCGATGAGCTGCTGCCGCCGTTATTACCACCGCCATTATCACCACCGCCATTACCACCAAAGAGGCTGCCACGATAGACGGTGATTTCGTTGAGCGTCACAGGCACCTGTTCCAGCACTTCCTCAGCCAAAATATCTTCATTAGCATTATACACCGTTATCGTCATCTTCAACACATCGTTCATTTCATGAGGGAACGTATAAACCTCGAACACACTCTGGTTGCCTTCTGGCGTCATCATCACAGTCTGTCGAGAATTGACACAGCCAAAACCCGTAGAAGGATTGAATGTCGAAGAACCGCCAGTATAGTAAAAGCGGATCTTAGCAGCATTCGATGGCAAACCGTCCGTCAGTTCTAGACGGAACATGGCTACAGCACGTTCCAACTGTAGGTCATAACTGGACTGAGACGATGTTACGGTCAAGTCACCTTCATAATAAAAAGTATCGCTGACCAAGTTGCTGGGGAATGTCACTTTCTCAGCCGAGCTGATGGTAGCTGAACCGCTACTACTATGGCCAATGACTACCACCTGATAGACTCCCTCGTCAAGCGTCAGGCTGATAGTGCCAAACGAGGGATCACCCGGTTTCTGGGTGACGGTCTTCACCTTCGTGCCATTCTGGAAGAAAACAACATTCACTCGCGTACACAACTGACTGATGTCCTGCACGGAACGCGTACCAAAGGGAATTCTCTCATAGACCGACAGCTTCAGTACCACGTTGCCGTCCGCTTCGGTCTCAACACCTTCACCTTCTAATAACGTTTTCTCACAACCCGTCAGCAGTACCATTGCCAGCACCACCAACACACTACTTATCAATCCCTTTTTCATAATTCTTTCTGTTAGAAGTATGCAAATATACAAATAAATTAGGAATTAAGAATTAGGAATTAGGAATTATTTTTGCGGCGGAAGCAAATTTTTCACTTTTCACTCTTCACTTTTCACTTTTTTTCGTACCTTTGTGCCGCAAAAACATCAAATAACAAGAAAAACAGATATGAAACAGACCATTTTAGCTATCTCGGGCAAACCGGGACTCTACAAATTAGTATCACGTGCAAAGAACAGCCTCATTGTCGAAGCTCTCGACGACACCCATAAGCGCATACCCGCATTCGGCACCGACCGTATCACGTCGCTGGCCGACATCGCCATGTTCACCGAGACCGACGACATCCCCTTGATGAACGTCCTCGCTGCCATGCGCGACCTCGAAGGCGGCAAGAAGTCGAGCGTTGACTTCCGCAAGGCATCCCCCAAGGAGCTGCATGACTACTTCTCGAAAGTGCTGCCCAACTGGGATCAGGACCGTGTGCAGAACAGCCACATCAAGAAACTTATCCAGTGGTATGACATTCTTGTAGCTGCCGGCATCACCGACTTCGAAGAGGAGATGACTCCCACAGAGGGCGACAATGTCGACGACCGAAAGGAGGAGTAAAAATAAAAGAATAAAAAAATAAAAAAATAAAAAGGTAAAAGCCTGAATGTTCGGGCTTTTACCTTTTTACTTTCTCTCGCTTCTTAGAAGCGACCGCCACGGCCTCCACCGAAGCCACCGCCGCCGAAGCCGCCACCGCGACCTCCGCCAAAGCCGCCAGGTCCGCCAGGACCTCCGAAGCCTCCGCGACCGCCACGGCCTCCCTGACCACGACCGCCACCGCCAAAAGCTCCGCGGCCTCCGAAGAGGTTGATGCGATAAATGACGTGGAGCATGGCATAGTTGGTGATGGCATTATACTCGATATCGCTGCGCTGGGTAGCATTAATGACACGGCTGACGGTAGACTGCTGGTGCAGGATGTCGTAGAACTGCAGCGACAGCGTCAGGGCATTGCCACGCAGGAACGACTGTGACACCTGTGCATTCCAGATGAGTTCGTTGGTGTTCATCGACGCATCGCTGTAGCCGCGACGGCTCTGCATATTCATGTTCGTGGTTAGCTGCGTACCCCAAGGTGCTGTGATGCCAATCATACCACCATAGGAGAACTGCCAGGTGTCGAGGTTATTGTTTGGCTGCAGCTCGCTGCGCGAACGAGTATAGTTGAGCGAACCGTTGAGCTCAAACTCAAGCCACTCGTTACGGTAGCTGCCTGCCAGACGCTCACCAATGCTCAGACTCTTGGTGACACTCTTCTCTGAGTCGGCAAGGCTGTTGACGCTGACATAGCCGACGTTGTGGGTGTAGCCCAGATTGGTGAAGGTGTTGACATTGAAGAAGGCTGCCGAGTCAACGGCGGTATTGAACATGAAGCCGCCATTGGCATTCCAGTTGCCGTTGATGTTCTCAGGACGCGTGATGGTTCCACCGGTCTTGGTGTCGTAGGTGGTCTTTTGTGCCACGGAATTGCTGGTGGTATTGAAGCGTATGAAAGTCATGACGGCACGCTGGTGCTTCTGGAAATAGTCGTTGTAGAAGAGGTTGAAGTCTTGGGAGAACGAGGGCTTCAGACCTGGGTTACCACGTGTAATGCGCAAGGGGTTGCTGTCGTCGACGATGTCAAGCAGGTCGCTCATCGAGGGCTGGCTGGTGTTGCCGCGATAGGTGAAACGCAGCTGACCGGTCTGCGACTTCTTCCAACGGAAGTCGAGGGTCGGCGTGACATTGGTGACATTACGTGTCGTGTCAGCATGATTATTCAGATAGTCCTGCACGTAGTGTGACTTCTGCGGCAACACCTGGAAGCCGATATTGAAGTTAAAGGCTTTGCGAACTATGCGCAGCATGACCTCGGCGGTATGGGTATAGTTCGTATACTCCGACCAACGGCTCAGCTTGTTATCGATGTAGGTTTCCAGCGGATTAGGCAACGGTGACAGATAGGGATTGAACTCACGATAAGCCGGTATGATGTTGCCATATTCATCCAACGGAGGCAGGCTATAGGTTTTTCGGTCGCTCTTGGTGAAGCTATACTGATAACGGTAGCCAAACTGCAGATAAACCTGACGGGCGATGGGCTCGCTGTAGTTGACGCGCAGCGAATAGCCCCAGTTGTCCTGCGGGGTCACATTATAACGGTTGGTCTGATAGACAGAATCGATGGGCAGCAGGGTTACAGGATCGACAATCTGGAAATAGTTCACGATATTGTTCGATATCTGCTTGGTGATGCCCGTGCCGTAGTTGGCGTTGACCTGCAGAGTGATGTTACGGCCACTGTTGTTCAGACGGCGGTTGAACTGCAACATACCACGCAAATTCGTGTTGTCACTATAGCTGAGGCCGTTATCGAGGCTGTAGTTCTTAACGATACCATTGGGGTATTCCTGACTCTTGGACTTCTGGATAATATCTCTTATCTCCTGCAACGGGTCATGGGAGTAGTTATACGGGTCCTCGTCGAAGGTAGCGCTGACGTTCCTGTTCTTTCCGTCGTTGGTGCTGTAAGAGACGTTAGGACGGAACATAATGTTGGTCATCGAGTCGGGCTGCCACTCCAGTCGCATCTGAGCATTCCACTGGTTAGAACGCGAGTAACTCTGGCGGTTGCTATTGTTGAACGACGAGGTGGTGCCGCTGAAGAATGTCTCACTGGAATTCCTCGAGAAGGTATCGCCATCGCTATGGTTCCAACGCACGCTACCGTCAATCTTCAGCTTGTTGCTGTCATAGTTGAGGTTCAGGCCGGCCATCTTCGAAGCGTTCAGGCCCTGACGGCCACCGCCGAAACGGCCACCGCCGCCACCGCCACCCGGGAATCCCATGTCGTTGGTATTGTTGGCATTGGTCATGAGGAATGTCTTCAAATCATTCTTCATCACACCGCCGAAGATACGTCCTGAATAGCGTTGTCTGGTTCCTACTCCCAAGTCGGCATTGGCCATCACGCCCTTGTTCATGCCTTGTTTAATGCCGAAGTCGAGCACAGTCTGCTCTTCGCCGTCCTCAATACCTGAGACGCGGGCCATATCGCTCTGCTGGTCGTAGGCCTTGATGCGGTCAATGATATTGGTGGGCAGGTTCTTCATGGCGGTCTTTGTGTCGCCCGTCATAAATTCCTTACCATCCACGAGAATCTTCTTCACTTCCTTACCGTTAATCTTGATGGTACCGTCGTCGCTGACCTCGGCACCAGGCAGACGTCTCACCAGTTCCTCAACGACGGAGCCCTCTGGTGTACGGAATGCGGCGGCGTTATAGACAAAGGTATCAGCTTTCAACGTTACCTTGGCAGCCTGACCAGTCACGGTGGCACCCTTCAGCATGATGGCATCAGGATTCATGGCCACGGTACCCAATGCGACATCCTTCTCGCTATCCACCTTAATGCGTTTGGTGAATGGTTTGAAGCCTACGCAGGTTACCTGTATGATAAATGTGCCATTCGACGGAGCCTTAACGGTGAAATGACCCTCCAGATTGGTCAAGGTACCCTTGACGAGCGTACTGTCAGTCTTCAACAGTTTGACTGTGGTCTGCGGAAGGGGGTCGCCGGTTTCATCTTCCACCACTGTTCCCGTCACATTTCGCTGAGCCATGGCTACCAAAGCCACAAACGGCATCAACAACAATAAGAATAAACGTCTTTTGTCCATAAAATTTAAGAATTACGCTTAATATGACGTAAAGTTTCTTTGAAGGTTTAAAAATAATGTGTAATTTTGCAGCAGAAAACCAACAAAAAACATGATGGAAGCTCAGAAAGTAATCATATCCAACCATCTTGAGCAGGCGTTAAGCCATGCTATAGCGGAGGTGGAGCACGACCGGCTGTTCGTGCTGTGCGACGAGACAACACGGCAACTGTGCCTGCCCGTAGTAGCCGGTTTCGAGTGTATGAAGGGGGCGTGCGGCATCACGATAGCTGCCAGCGACACCAACAAGACGCTGGCGTCGGTGAGTCACGTTTGGGAAGAGTTGCAACGCATGGGAGCCACGCGCCACTCGCTGATGGTGAACCTTGGCGGGGGCATGGTGACCGATCTGGGCGGATTTGCGGCATCAACGTTCAAACGGGGCATCAGCTTCATCAATATTCCCACGACATTGCTGGCGATGGTCGACGCGAGCGTAGGCGGTAAGACGGGTATCAACTTTGGGGGACTGAAGAACGAGATCGGCGTGTTCCGTAATGCCTCGTCAGTTATCCTCGACACCACGTTCCTCCCTACCATGGACCGAGAAAACATCCTTTCCGGCTATGCGGAGATGCTGAAGCACGGCCTCATCAGCGACGACCACATGTGGGCAGAGCTGCTGAATTATCTAGAATGTCTAGAGAATCTAGATAATCTAGAGCATCTAGAAAATCTTGAGAACCAGGGAAAGCTCCGCCAAATGCTGGCCGACAGCGTTGCCGTCAAGCAGCGCATCGTGCTTGAAGACCCGACAGAGAAAGGCATCCGCAAGGCGCTGAACCTGGGACATACGGCAGGGCACGCCTTCGAGTCGCTGGCGTTGGAGCGTAAACCAGTACTGCACGGATATGCAGTGGCATGGGGACTGGTCGTTGAGCTGTACCTGTCGTGCATCAAGGTGGGATTCCCGCAGGACAAGATGCGGCAGACGGTCAGCTTCATCAAGGAACACTACGGCAAGATGGCCATCAGCTGCGACGACTATCCGCAGTTGATTCAGCTGATGCACCACGACAAGAAGAACGTGGGCTCAGCTATTAACTTCACGCTGTTGGGCAACATCGGGGATATCCGCATCAACCAGACAGCCACGGAGGAGGAAATCAAAGAGGCACTAGACTTCTACCGCGAGTGTTAGCTTGCTTAGTCAGAGAGCGGTCGCCATGCGCTGGGCATCGGCGCGTGCGGGTTTGCCGGTCTCGGTGAGCGGCAGGTGGGGAACGGTCAGAATACGGCGAGGTACGAAATATTTAGGGAGCACGCTACGGCAGAGAGCCTGTAGCGCGGCGACATCGGAGGATTCGGTGAGCAGGACAACCTGTTCGCCGAGTTTCTTGTCTGGGGTCTTAGTAATCATAAAAGGTACGCGCACGTGAGAGCGGAGCAGACGCTCCACCTCCTCCATCTGAATCTTGATGCCACCGGAACAAATAACGTTGTCCTTACGGCCGAGGATGCGGAAACGGGAGCCTTCCACTACAGCGATGTCGTTGGTGACGAGAGGACCGTCGTGGACGGCGGGGGCGTCGATAACGAGGCAGCCGTCGGCATTCAGCGACACGTTGACACTGTCAAAGGGCGTGTACCAGTCAGAGCGGTCGGGACCGTTCAGGCGACGGAGTGCGATGTGGGAGAGGGTCTCGGTCATGCCGTAGGTGCTCCAGACCTGATGAGGGAAATCCACCAGCGCGGATGCAAGGGTGTCGTCAATGGCGCCGCCACCGATGATAAGATGGCGGATGGCCATGAGGCGGTCACGCTCCTCAGGGACTTGCAGGGAGTTCCAGACCTGCAGGGGCACCATTGCTGCAAAATCAATGCTATCAGCCACTGTTCCCAATGGCTTACCGCTGGGTTCCACGCTGATTAGTCGCAACCCACAGGTGAGGGCACGGACGACCATCATTTTGCCGGCGATATAGTCGAGTGACATGCAGAGTAGCGCTGTATCACCCTTCTTCAGACCCAAAAAGTCGCAAGTGATGCGAGCGGAAGCTTCCATGCGGCGTTTCTCGACGAGCATGGGTTTAGGGGAGCCGGTGGAACCGCTGGTATGGACGAGGATAGTGGGCGACGGGGAGTGCCAGTCGTTCAGGAATTGTTGGAGATCCATAGTTGTGCGTTGCGGATTTCGAGGGGGAGGGGGATGTTGTCGGTGAAGAGCAGACCAGTACCTAGGCCCTGAGGGAAGGTGATGTTGTCGCCATAGACGGTGCTGCAGAACTGGGCGATGGCATTGAGTCCGATATTAGACTCTAAGGCAGAGGTTATCCAAGAGCCGATACGCATGTCACGGGCAACGTCTATCCATTCGCGGACACCCATCATACCGCCATGCAACGACGGTTTGAGGATGATATATCGAGGACGGATGATGTTGAGCATCTGACGCTTCTGGTCGGGGTCGTTGACACCGATGAGTTCCTCGTCGAGGGCGATGGGGAGGGGTGACTCGCGGCAGAGCTCCGCCATAAAGCTCCATTGTCCTGCCTTTATGGGTTGCTCAATACTGTGCAGGGCATACTGCGAGAGCAATTCCAGTTTGTAGAGTGCCTCTTCGAAGGAGAAGGCGCCGTTGGCATCGACGCGCAACTCTACATCATGATAATTGAAACGACTGCGTATCTTCTTAATCAGTTCTAATTCTGCGTCAAAGTCGATAGCGCCAATCTTTAGTTTCACACAATGGAAGCCTTGTGACAATTTCTCTTCAATACGCTGCTGCATCTCCTCAAAAGTGCCCATCCAGACAAGTCCGTTGATGGGGATGCCCTGAAGGCCTCGGGCAAAGGGGGTATCGAAGAGGAGAGATCCGCGGCGGAGGGAGAGCAGTGCGGTCTCGAGACCGAAGAGCATGGAGGGATAGTCGCGCAAAGGCTCATAGGGTATTTCACCCATTTGCTCCACCTCGTCACAGAAGCGTCGCAACACGGCTCCATAATTAGGCAGATCATCACAGGACAGTTGTGGCAGAGGGGCACACTCGCCGACTCCGACGGCAGAACCGTCGGACACTCTAAGGAACCAGGAGCGGCGGGTGGTGTAGACGCCGCGGCTGGTGCCAGCAGGCTGTTTGAAATGGAGCAGGTGCTCCTCAATATCGATTTTCAACATGGCAGTAGCATTTCTTCACTCTTCACTATTCACTCTTCCCTCATAATGGCGGTAGCAATTCTTCACTCTTCACTCTTCACTCATAATGGCGGTAGCAATTCTTCACTCTTCACTCTTCACTATTCACTCTTCACTTTTCACTCTTCACTTTTTCACTCTTCACTTCCTACGGAATCTTAGGATATTGGTCAAAGTCGGGCTTACGCTTCTCAAGGAAAGCCTTACCACCCTCCTGGGCTTCATCCAGGAAATAGTAAAGCATAGTGGCGTCGCCAGCCAACTGTTGGATACCAGCCTGTCCGTCAAGCTCAGCATTCAGTCCAGCCTTGATCATACGCAGGGCAATGGGCGAGCGGAGCATCATTTCCTCAGCCCATGCAACACACTCGTCCTCAAGCTGGTTAATGGGTACAACCTTGTTGACAAGTCCCATATCGAGTGCCTCCTGTGCGGAATACTGCCGACAGAGGAACCAAATCTCACGGGCTTTCTTCTGACCGACGATACGTGCGAGATAGCTGCTGCCAAAACCTGCATCGAAGGAGCCTACCTTGGGGCCTGTCTGTCCGAAGATGGCATTCTCGCTGGCGATGGTGAGGTCGCACACCAGATGCAGCACGTGACCACCACCGATGGCGTAACCGTTGACCATGGCAATCACAGGCTTAGGCAAACGGCGAATCTGCATTTGAACATCAAGGACACTGAGACGCGGCACACCTTCCTCGTCAATGTAGCCGCCACGTCCCTTGACATGCATGTCGCCGCCGCTACAGAAGGCGTGCTTGACATCAGCCAGTGTCTTACCCTCAGGCACTTCAGACATCGCACCAGTCAACAGCACCACCCGAATGCTCTGACGTTCACGACATTCGGCGAATGCCTGGCTCAGTTCCAGCGTCGTACGAGGCGTAAACGCATTGCGGTAATGCGGACGGTTAATGGTTATCTTTGCAATACCATGATACTCCTCGAAGAGAATCTCTTCGAACTTTCTGATTTCATTCCATTGTCTTTGTTCCATAGTTTTTTTCATTATTATTGTGCAAAGGTACAAAATATTCGAAAAAAAACACTACCTTTGCAGCAAAATATCATCTGTTATGCTACAAATCCGCTGTAAAAACAACAATGTGACGAAGAGCTTCCCCGAAGGATGCTCGCTGTTAGACGTCTATCAGGAGTTTGCCAACGAAATCAGCCTCCCCTATCCCGTGGTCTCGGCCAAAGTGAACAACGCCTCGCAAGGTCTGAAATTCCGTCTCTACCAGAACCGTGACGTGGAGTTTCTTGACGCTCGCGAGGGCAGCGGACACCGTGTCTACGTCCGTTCGCTGTGCTTCCTGCTTTATAAGGCCACACAGGACGTATTCCCTGGCTCAAAACTGTTCATTGAACACACTATTTCGCGCGGCTACTACTGTAATTTCAGAAAACGGAACGGTGAGAAAGCATCAGAAAGCGACATCGAACAGTTACGCCAACGCATGCAGGAAATCATCAATCTCGACATGCCATTCCGTCGCCATGAAGCCACCAACGAGGAAGCCATACGCGTCTTCACCGAGCGAGGCTTCGCCGACAAGGTGAAACTGTTGGAAACCAGCGGACAGATCTATTCAGATTACTATACACTGGGCGATACGGCCGACTACTACTACGGACCGCTGGTGCCATCAGCCGGTTACCTGACCGTCTGGGGACTGGAAACATACCACGACGGACTGTTGCTACGCGTACCCGACTGGAACAATCCGACAATACTGGCCGAGAAGGTCGACATGCCCAAGACCTATGACATGTTTGCCGAAAAGACACGATGGGACATCATCATGCGACTGTCTAATGCCGGCGACGTCAACCGTGCCATTCAGCGCGGCTACGCCTCAGAACTCATTCAGGTGTCGGAGGCCCTGCAGGAAAAGAAAGTCGTACAGATTGCCGAGGACATCGACCGCCGTTTTCACGCCGAAGAGAACCCCATCCGCATCGTACTCATCACCGGACCATCTTCATCAGGTAAGACCACGTTCTGCAAACGACTCTCCATCCAGCTGCTGGCCTGCGGATTGCGACCTATGTCATTCTCGACAGACGACTATTTCGTCAACCGTGTCGACACGCCGAAGCTGCCTAATGGCGACTATGACTTCGACAACATCGAGGCCGTTGAATACGCACTCCTGGAAGATCACCTCATCCGCCTGATGGCTGGCGAACGCGTGGAAATTCCCGAGTACAACTTCGTCACCGGCAAGCGCGAGTGGAACGGCAAGAAGCTGAAGCTCTCCAATGACACCGTGCTCATCATCGAAGGTATCCATGCCCTCAACCCGCTGCTCACCAAGAAGATTGACGATGCCCTCAAATATAAGATCTACATCTCGGCCCTGACCAGCATATCCCTTGACGACCACAACTGGATACCCGTCCGCGACAACCGCTTGCTGCGCCGCATCATCCGCGACTACAACAAAGGGGCATTCAGCGCCCGCGAGACCATTGCCCAGTGGTCCAACGTCTGTGCAGCAGAGGACAAATGGATCTTCCCTTACCAGGAAACGGCCGACGCCATGTTCAACTCCGCGCTGAACATTGAGTTCGCCGTACTCCGCACCCACGCCGAGCTCATCCTCTCGCAGGTGCCGAAGAACTGTCCCGAGTACGCCGAGGCACACCGCCTGCTGAAGTTCATCCACTACTTCCTGCCCGTCAGCGACAAGGAAATCCCGCCCACCAGCATCATGCGAGAGTTCGTCGGCGGCTCGTCGTTCAAGTATTAGACAAAGTTAACCATCATTTAAAGACATAGTAACGATTTTTAAAGACATAGTAACATATTAACATATATAATAATGTATAGCAGTAAGGAACATGTTAATATACTGACGTCTTTGCTTGTAGTATCGGGTGTGCATCACGCAGTGGTATGTCCAGGCAGTAGGAACGCACCCATCGTACATAATCTCAACGAATGTCCTGAAATCCGATGTTATCCTGTGACAGATGAGCGCTCAGCAGGTTTCTATGCGTTGGGGATGAGCCAGTGTCTGAAACAGCCTGTCGTCGTTTGTGTCACCAGTGGCACAGCCCTATTGAATCTGGCGCCGGCTGTGGCAGAAGCCTACTATCAGCATATACCATTAGTGGTTATTTCCGCAGACCGCCCACCACAGTGGATAGACCAGTTGGACGGCCAGACGCTACCCCAGCCAGATGCCTTAGGACGCTTTGTTCGTAAGGCAGTAACACTGCCCGAGCCCCTCAATGAGGAACAGTGTTGGTATTGTAACCGCTTGGTCAACGAGGCTTTGATGGTAAAGCATGCCCCAGTACATATCAATGTACCCATCACAGAACCTTTGTTCAACTTTACTGTGGAGCAATTGCCGAAGGAGCGGAAGATAGAACTTGTAGCAGCAGATATACCTTCTCATGTATTGAGCCACGTGTGTCGTATGTTCATGCAGTCCAAGCGACCACTGCTTATCACAGGTCAGCCTATGAATGCCAACTACGACGAGGCAGTCCTGCTGGCGGGCAACAATGCTGAGTATGTGCCTGACCTGGTGTTGTACATCGGTGGTTCTATTGTCAGCAAGCGCTTGAAGCACTTCCTGCGTAAGGCCAAGGAGACATGGATTGTCAACGAGACGGGTGAGGTGAACGACACCTTCATGAATCTGACACAAGTCATACAGGGTGATGGCGAAGTGGTGGCTGACCAAATTCGTTTTATGCTTGAACAGCAACCTCATCCCTTCGTTCAGAAATGGGAAGCATTACTAGCGAAAAGCCGTCAGCAGGCTGTCGACTATCAGCCCACCTATTCGCAGATGGCTATCGTGAAGTGCTTCGAGGAACGATTGGAAGAAGGGATAGTACATTATGCCAATAGCACCGCCATCCGTTTGGCCAACATCTATGCCCGGCATCAGGTTTATTGCAATCGTGGCGTGAATGGCATTGATGGTTCACTCTCGACCGCCGCAGGTTTTTCTCTCGTGTCGGATGAGAAAGTATTCTGCGTCATCGGCGACCTCAGTTTCTTCTACGACCAAAATGCATTGTGGAATCAGAACTTGCGGGGTAATCTGCGCATCCTGTTGATGAACAACGGCAAGGGTGGCATTTTCGACATGCTGAAAGGATTGGAGCAGAGTCCTGCGCGCAATGCTTTTGTTGCCGCACAGCACAACACTTCTGCAGAAGGTATCTGTTTACAGAATAACATCAGATATCAGAAGGCTGACGATATGCTGTCAATGCAACAGGGCATAGAATGGCTCCTGCATACTTCGAGCGACCGTCCCCTTTTGCTCGAGGCATTTACCGATGCCACAGAGGACGAACGCGTTTTCAAGACATATTATCAGAGTTTGAAGACAGAGTAATTTTATTTAAAGACAGATTAACATATTAACAAAAGATAAAGTAACATAATAACTAAAAAGACAAAGTAACATAATAACTAAAAAGACAAAGAGTGATGGATGTTGATAAAGACCATGATGGCATGTGCCGTGAATATACGTAAACAATTGGGACCAAGATATTTAGAATCTGTATATAAGAACTCTATGCTGGTGGAGCTGGAAAAGAATCACTTGTCTTATGAAACAGAGAAACCGATTCCTGTTTATTATGAGGGTGTTTTAGTCGGAGATTTTAAAGCAGATATTGTTGTTGAGGGTATTTTAATCTTGGAATTGAAAGCAGTGAATTCACTACATATGGCTCACGAAATTCAATTGGTGAATTATCTCACGGCAACAGGTATTAATCATGGTCTGTTGATTAATTTCGGTTCAGAAGAATTACAGTTTAAACGTAAATACCGCATCTATCGTAAACGTTTCGATTAATCTTGTTATGATGTCTTTATCTACGTTATGAATATATTGTTAATATGTTAATCTGTCTTTTTAAAAACTCGTTAATATGTTAATCTGTCTTTTAAAAACATGTTAATCTGTCTTTAAAATATTCCGCATGGTGTCAAGCTTTGTTTCCGTCTCAGCCCACTCTTGTTCCTCTAAACTATCCTTCAGGATGCCGCCGCCCGCATAGAGGCGATAATGGTCTTCGAAGATCTGCATACACCGCAAAGTCACGAACAAGTCAGTCTGACCATTGACGAACAGTGGGCCCATGAATCCGCTGTAATAAGAGCGGGCGTGGTGCTCATTCTGCAGAATGAAGCGGAACGCAGCCGCTTTCGGCAAGCCACAGACGGCAGGCGTGGGGTGGAAGGCCTGCAACACCTCACCAATGGCTGATGTGTCAGACAACGTAAAATGGAAATCGCTCCGCAGATGGGCGAGGTGGCCGGCACGGACCGTCTTAGGACCCTCTTCCGTGAATTGATCCGTAAACTGCTCCAACTGTTCCGTCATATACGTCGCCACATACCGCTGTTCCTGGATATTCTTGTCGCTCCACCTGACGCCCTCCTCAAACGGCATCGTTCCCGCCAGCGCCACCGTCTGCCACTCCTGTCCCTTTCCAGCCAAGAGTATCTCCGGAGTCGCCGTCAGCCACATACCGCTCTGCTCCGTATACACCAGCCCGATGAACATCCTCGGATACCGTTCGCAAGCGCGTTGAAACAATACCTGCGGCGCGACGTCGTCAGTCCGTTCCAACTCCACGCTCCTCGCCAGTACCAGCTTCTTGAAGTCGCCATTCGTCAAATGCGCATGGAAGTTGGCAAAATCGATGTGGTAGTCCTCGCGAGACAACCTGGAATCACTAGTTCTTCTAGATTCTCTAGAATCTCTAGACAGTCTAGATTCTCTAGATATTCTAGAAATACTAGATTCCTCTAGTCCCTCCACCCTGTCTGGCCGGATGACCAGGATAGGCTCATGGTCCGACGACGCAAACGGGGCTACCACGAAGCCCTGCTGTCGGCCCAGCTCAGCAAGTGACGCCACTTCGAGCACCTCACCCGAAATCTGCGTACACTGCTTGCCATACGGCATGCGGAAAAGTGCAAAGCCCGTCATTTCGATTTCTTCTGTTTGATGACATAGTTCGTGACACGAACCGTACTGATCAGTTCACCCGCCGAATTCTTGATATCAACCTGCCACACATGCAGCGTCAAACCACAATGCTGCAGACGGGCAAAGGCTGTAACAGTATCTCCTTCGCTGACGGCCTTCACATGACTGCCGTTAACCTCAATGCCCACGCAGGCACAGTCTGGACACAACGCCGACGACCCTACACCAGCCACATTCTCGGCCAAGGCCAGCGAGGCCCCGCCACTCAGGAAGCCGAACGGCTGGCGGTTGCGCTCGTCGACCTTCATACGTGCCATACAGGTATCGTCCTCGGGTGTGGAGATAAACTCCATCCCGAGGGCGGTACTCAGATTCGGCTTCTCGTTGATAATTCTATTGATTCTCTCAACGTTCATTCTTCACTCTTCATTCTTCACTCTTCACTCTTCACTTTTCACTCTTCACTCTTCACTTAAACAAAGAGTACTCAGGAATAGTCCATGCCAATGCTGCAGCACCAAGCACTTCGCGTTCGCGGTTGTTCATAATCGACGGAACTATCTTGATGCTGCCTCGCATATTGCCGAACACATGCTCCTCGAACGATTCACGCGTAGGATCCATCAGCCACTTGCCGGCCTTCGAGATGCCTCCCGTAACAATGATAACCTGCGGATCGATGATGCTGGCATAGTTGGCTAATCCTATTCCAAGAATATATCCCGTGCGGCGATATACCTCGATAGCCAACTTGTCGCCTTTCTCACAGCATTCGGTAATAGTACGCGGTGTCAGATGCTCTATGTCGCGCATCAGAGATGGTTCATGGCTTTCGCTCATCACCTCCTTGGCTGTCTCAATAATACCATGCGCAGCACAATAGGCTTCGAGACAGCCTTCCTTGCCACAGCCGCACTTACGTCCATGGTCAATGACACAGGCATGTCCGATTTCGCCGGCAAAGCCACGGAAACCACGGTGGCCGCGACCACGCGAGAAGAAACAGCTGCCGAAACCGACACCCAGACAGACAACGATAAAATCTTCCATACCGTGAGCAGTGCCATAGCTACACTCACCCAAGGCAGAGATGTGGGCATCGTTTGCTACCGCAACAGCCAATCCCAAACGGTCACGCATCATAGCAGCCAACGGAATAGTTCCTTTCCAGGGAAGATTAGGGGAATTGACAATACTGCCTGTCAGGAAATTGGCACTAGGGCAGCTAATACCAACGGAACGCACTGTCATGAAGCCCCCATTAGCTTCCATCAGTTCCATCATGCTGTCGGTCAACTTCGATACAAACTGGTTGACATTGGCAAAGTCTGTCGTCACAAAACTGTCCTCAGCAATGATGTTTCCACGAATGTCGACAATAGCAAAGGTCGTCATCTCAGTGCTGATGTCAATGCCCATGACCCGTAATTTGATGCTTTCTTCTTCCATAGCAAATAATAGTTGTATTCGTCAGTTATATGAATTGTTGTTTATTTAAACAAGGAATATTCTTCGACTTCCCACGCCAAAGCACTGGCACCAACCACATCACGTTCACTGTCGTTGATGATAGATACCATCAGCGGAGCCTTCCCACGGATGTTGTGGAAAACATGTTCGTCAAATGATTGCTGAGTCGGTTCCTCAAGCCATTTCCACGCTTTCGTCAATTCTCCTGTCAGAATGACTGCTTCAGGATTAATGACTGATGCATAAATTGACAGACCGAGCCCCAACATCCCACCTGTACGGCGATAGACCTCCTTAGCCAACACATCCCCTTGGTCACAGCAAAGGCCGATGGCTTCTGGTGTTAAATCCTCTAATGAGCGCATCAGACTGGGTTCAGAACTCTCTGCCAACACCTCTCGGGCCGTTTGTGCAATACCACGTTTTGAAGCATACTCCTCCAAACAGCCTTTACGTCCACAACCACACTGACGACCACCATCCTTAACACAAATATGCCCCACCTCACCGGCAGAACCAGATGCTCCGAGATGCGGATTTCCATGAGAGTAAAAACAGCTGCCAACACCCCCATGGCCCAAAGAGATGACAATAAAGTTCTTCATGCCATGAGCCGAACCATAGACGCGTTCACCAATAGCCGTCACATGAGCATCATTGCCAAGTGCTACAGCCAGTCCCATACGGTCGCGTAGCATGGCAGCCATCGGTATGATACCTTTCCACGGCATATTGCCAGCATTTTCTATGCAACCCGTCAGGAAGTTGCCACTCGGCGCACTGATGCCTACCGAACGAACTGTTTCATAACCGCCATTATCCTCAATCAGTGCTATAATCTTCTCACTGAGCATATTCACGAAATCATTCACATTCGGATAGTCAGGAGTATGTATGCGATCTTCCGCAATGATAAAGCCACGTATATCCACAATTGCATAGGTAGTGAACTCCACACCGATGTCCACGCCTACAACTCTTGTCTTAATCGTCTGACTCATACTGGTTCTTTTTTTGATTTTTACTTAAACAGGGAATACTCTTTCACGTTCCAGGCCAGCACACTAGCTCCCAGAAGATTGGCCTCACTCTCATCAAACTGCGAGATAAGGAATTTCACTTTATCTTCGACATTATGGAACACATGTGAGTTAAAAGCTTCTATAGTGAGGTCCAGCAGGCAGTCACCCGCATGAACGACATCACCTGTAAAGATGATTGCTTCGGGATTGATCATTGAGGCATAGTTTGCCAAACCAACGCCCAACATATAGCCCGCACGGTGCATCACTTCACGAGCCAAGGTATCACCCTGGTCACACAAAGAAGATATGATTTCAACAGACAATTCCTCAACCTCCCGCATCTTGGAAGGTTCATGGCTTTCGTTCATCACTTCCTTGGCCGTCATGACAATACCCTTACTTGAGCAATACATCTCTAAACAGCCTTTATTGCCACAGCCGCAAAGACGTCCACCGGGCACGGCACACGTATGGCCAACCTCTCCTGCAAAACCATTGCAGCCCAAATGGGGCTGACCATTGGAGACTATGCAACTGCCAAAACCGCTGGAAAGGGTAATAAGGATGAAGTCTTTCATTCCATGAGCTACCCCATAGGCCTGTTCACCTAAGGCACGAACATGGGCATTGTTACCCAGAGCCACCGCTAATCCCATGCGGTCACGCATCATAGCAGCCAAAGGCACTACACCTTTCCACGGCATATTTGATGCATTCTCAATACAACCGGTCAAGAAATTAGCGCTGGGACAGCAAATGCCAATCGAACGGATGCTTTCAAACCCTCCATTCTTTTCCACTAGATTCATGATGTTTTCACTGAGTCTGGAAGCGAAATCACCAATATTGGGATTATCACCCGTCAGAAAGCTATCCGTAGCATGAACATTACCACGGACATCAACCACAGCTGTTGTAGTTCTTTCCAAACTGATGTCGACTCCTATCACTCGGGGTTTGATAATCTCGTATGTCATAATATGCCATATAGTTTTATGTGTCGCAAATTTAGTAAGTTTTCTTTATTCCGCCAAATAATTGTCAAGATTTTAGCAATTATTTAACGTCAAAAGCAAAAAATTATGAATTGTCAATTGTCAATTATCAATTATTTCGTACCTTTGCAGCACATTGTGAAAAAAATTATCATAAAGATATGAACGTATTAGAACTTAGTGAACAGGAAATAGGCAGACGCGAAAGTCTGCAACAGTTACGCCAAATGGGTATCGATCCCTACCCTGCCGCAGAATATCCCACCAATGCTTTTTCTGCTGACATCCTTGCCGAATTCAAGGACGACGACGCTCCACGCGAGGTCTGCATAGCAGGCCGCATGATGAGCCGCCGCGTCATGGGTAAGGCATCGTTCGTAGAACTGCAGGACTCGAAAGGCCGCATTCAGGTGTACATCACCCGCGACGACATCTGTCCTGGCGACGACAAGGAGCTGTATAATACCGTCTTCAAGAAGTTGCTCGACATTGGTGACTTCATTGGCATCAAGGGCTTTGTGTTCCGCACCCAGACGGGCGAAATCAGTGTTCACTGCCAGGAGCTGAAGCTGCTGTCAAAGGCCCTCAAGCCCCTGCCTATTGTAAAATATAAGGATGGTGTGGCCTACGACAAATTCGACGACCCGGAACTGCGCTATCGTCAGCGTTACGTCGACCTCGTCGTCAACGAAGGCGTCAAGGACACCTTCCTGCAGCGTGCCACCGTCATCCGTACATTGAGAAAGGTGCTCGACGAGGCTGGCTATACCGAGGTGGAGACGCCAACCCTCCAGATGATTGCCGGCGGGGCTTCTGCTCGTCCGTTCATCACCCACTTCAATGCCTTGGATCAGGATATGTATATGCGTATCGCCACCGAGCTCTACCTGAAGCGCCTTATCGTGGGCGGCTTCGAGGGTGTCTACGAGATTGGCAAGAACTTCCGCAACGAGGGTATGGACCGCAACCACAACCCGGAGTTCACCTGCATGGAGCTCTATGTGCAGTATAAGGACTACAACTGGATGATGTCGTTCACCGAGAAGCTCTTGGAAACCATCTGTATCGCTGTCAACGGCAAGCCCGAGCGCGAGATTGACGGTAACATCGTATCGTTCAAGGCTCCCTATCGCCGTCTGCCCATCCTCGAAGCCATCCAGGAAAAGACTGGCTTCGACTGCAATGGCAAGAGCGAAGAGGAGATTCGTGCATTCTGTCTCTCGAAGGGCATGGATGTCGACGAGACCATGGGTAAGGGTAAGCTCATCGACGAGCTCTTTGGCGAGTTCTGCGAAGGCACCTTCATTCAGCCGACCTTCATCACCGACTATCCCGTGGAGATGTCACCCCTCACCAAGATGCACCGCTCAAAGCCCGGCCTCACCGAGCGTTTCGAGCTGATGGTCAACGGCAAGGAGCTGGCCAACGCCTACTCTGAGCTCAACGACCCCATCGACCAGGAGGAGCGCTTCGTAGAGCAGATGCGACTGGCTGACAAGGGTGACGACGAGGCCATGATCATCGATCAGGACTTCCTCCGTGCCCTGCAATATGGCATGCCGCCCACCAGTGGTATCGGCATTGGCATCGACCGTCTGGTGATGCTGATGACGGGCAAGACCTTCATCCAGGAAGTGCTCTTCTTCCCCCAGATGAAGCCCGAGAAGAAGATTCCCCAAAGCACTGTCGCCGAGTGGGCCGAGATTGGTGTCGCCGAAGAGTGGGTCCCCGTACTCCGCAAGGCAGGCTTCAACCTCGTCTCCAACATCGCCACTGAAAAGCCCCAAGGCCTGCAGCAGAAGATTGGTGACATCGTCAAGAAGTACAAGCTCGACATGCAGAAACCCTCTGTCGACGAAGTCGCTACATGGATTGAGAAGGCGCAAGCCTAATTGTCAATGTTCAATGGTCAATGTTCAATGAACAATGTACGACTGTGGTAGAATAGCGATTATTGGTGGCGGTTCGTGGGCCACGGCCATTGCCAAGATAGTGGTGGGAAAGACTCACCACATCGGCTGGTATATGCGTCGTGACGACCGCATCGAGGACTTCCGTCGCCTGGGCCACAACCCCGCCTACCTTACCAGCGTCCACTTCAACATCGACGAGATATTCTTCTCCAGCGACCTCAACAAGATCGTGCAGCAGTACGACACGCTGGTCTTCGTCACCCCCTCGCCCTACCTGAAGAGCCACCTCAAGAAGCTCAAGGTACGGCTACGCGACAAATACATCGTCACGGCCATCAAGGGTATCGTCCCTGACGAGAACCTCGTCGTATCAGAGTATTTCCATCAGGTCTACGACGTACCTTACGACAACCTCGCCTGCATCGGCGGACCCTCGCATGCTGAGGAGGTGGCCCTCGAACGCCTCTCCTACCTCACCGTGGGTTGTGCCGACTTAGACAAGGCCCAGGCCTTTGCTGACATCCTGACCAGCAGCTTCATCAAGACCAAGACCAGCACCGACGTCATCGGCATCGAGTATTCATCAGTTCTGAAGAACGTCTACGCCATCGCCGCCGGCATCTGCAACGGACTCAAGTTCGGCGACAACTTCCAGGCCGTCCTCATGGCCAATGCCGTACAGGAGATGGCCCGTTTCCTGAAGGTCATCCACCCCATTGAGCGTAACATCGTCGACTCCTGCTATCTGGGCGACCTCTTGGTCACCGGCTACTCGAACTTCTCGCGTAACCGCACCTTCGGCACCATGATTGGCAAGGGCTACAGCGTCAAGTCCGCACAGATTGAGATGGAGATGATTGCCGAGGGTTATTTTGGCACCAAGTGTATGAAGGAAATCAACCGCCACTGCCACGTCAACATGCCCATCCTCGATGCCGTCTACAACATCCTCTACGAGCGCATCAGCCCCCAGATTGAGATCAAGCTCCTGACCGACAGCTTCAGGTAACATATTATCTTTTAGACATAGTAACATATATTTTTAAAGACATAGTAACATAATAACATATTGTTATTTCGTTAATCCGTCTTCCTGTTAATATGTTAATCTGTCTCTTTCTATGTTAATATGTTAATCTGTCTTTCTCCCGTTAATCTGTCTCTTTCTATGTTAATATGTTAATCTGTCTTTCTCCCGTTAATCTGTCTTCTTCCGTTAATCTGTTAATCTGTCTTCCTGTTAATATGTTAATCTGTCTTTCTCCCGTTAATCTGTCTTTCCCCGTTAATCTGTCTAAAAAGCCTCTCGACCCATCGCAGGCCAAGAGGCTATTCTAACTATAAAATTCATTATGAAATTGGGACCCTGCGCACCTCGCGATGCCTTGGTTTTGTGTCCCTGTCTAGATTTAAACTACTTTACCAATGAAAAGGCCTCGCACCTCACGGTGCAATGTCATCGGCCTAAACGTAAATATCTCATTTAATAATCTTCTTCATCTTCTTCGTCGAAGTCGAATTCATGGGCTCCCCACTCGGTGGCTTTTCCACCTGAATTTTTATTCAATGATTCTACCAATATAGACTGATGAATATTGAGAGCTATGACCGTTTGTGTCGGAATAATATATTGCTTTTTCATATCTTCTTTGTTTTTAAACATGAATTATTTGTATTAAGCTTTTTCTTAAAACAGAAATTGCCATTAATTACCAGAAATTATCCGTTAATTACTTAATGATAACCTTCTTTGACCTAAAGGTGCAAAGTGTGGCGTTGCAATGAGCTTTGCTCGAGCTCGTTCCCGTTTCGGAAGAACTCGAGCAAGCTCAGTTCTTCTCTCACTTAACCACGACCTTACGACCGTTCACAATGTACAGGCCCTTAGTGGGCTGATCCACGCGCTGACCGTTGAGGTTATACACAACGGTCTCCGTATGCTGCGACTTTGTCGCAGCCTCAATTGCGGTAGCACCGCCAATCTCAATGCCGAGTGAAGGTGCATCAATGCCATTAACATTTTCAACATAAACGATGCCTGCAGCAGCACTCGTTGTTGTGTACTTATAGAAGCCAACGCCATTGTCACCATAGCCAAGACGATAGACCGTACCTAAATTCTGGCCAGCAGTAGAAGCCTTCAGCTCATTATCGCCAGTATAAGCGGCTAATGTAGCCTTCGTCAACGTCATCTTTCGGTCTGTGTCAGTAGTCTTCAAAATAACAGGAGTGCCAGCAGGAATATTCGACGAACCGATATCCGTCAGTGTCACATTTGTCTCTGTATTAGCAGATACGACATAGACTGTCGTTTTGTTATCAACGGTATAGCCCTGACTTGCATCGTAGAAAGCACGCCATCCTGCCATGTTTGCCGTGGTAGTGAGGTAAATTTCACCTTCATTGCCATTCTTATATGTCAATACCATTTTATAGATATTAGGAGCACCGTTACCCTTCTTTATGACATAATTAGTTCCTTTCTTTGAACTTACATCTATAGTTATCTGCTTACCTGTTGCATCATTACCTGCATCCCAATCTGACCATGTTGTCGATTCAGATGTGCCATTAAGATTTAGACTGGTAGCAGCTGCATCTGCATAAAGTGTTATACTTGCTGTTGATACGTTTGCTGGGACAGCAATAGTAATATTTAAATTGCTATCTATCTTCCAACCTTTCAAATAATTTCCAAAAGCAGCATCCTTAGTATTAGCAGAAACGGTCATAATGGAATTAGTACCATCTGGAGTTATGTCCACGACATCTTCTGACGAACTGTTTTTTGTCCATGTCTCTGTAGCTTCAACAGCTTCTGTCGGATTAGCAGGTCCACTACGTTTCACACCGTACAGTTCAATATATGCACCTAATTGATTACCACCAGGAGTCATTGTAATGGTCTGACCATAATCAAGCTCTGAAGAAGGAGTGAATTCGATCGTCTTAACAAATGTGTTTCTGTCACCGTCTGCCTCAAAGAACGAACCCGAAGCAGGTGTAAAGCCGTCGAATGCGATAGTCGATGCTGTACCGGCCAACCAAGTCTTACCAACCACCACAATCTTAGTAATTTGAACATCTGGCGAGATCGCAATGGTATAGGCCTTGTTTGCTGTCAGCTTAAAACCATCCTGCGAGCCAGCAAGATTAGCATAAGCCAAATCGTTTTCTGTAGGAGCAGTCAGCGTATAACCATCAGCTGTACTTGTCCACACAGTACCTTCTATAGTACCACCATTATAATTCAGGACTTTCAAGAAGCCTTCAGCAGAAGCATGGCTGACATAGCAATCCCTCTTGACCAAATCTGAGGCAACATCTCCCTTTTTTGCGAAAGCACGAACAGTGCAAGAATTATCGATAGTAAAAGGTGTGCCATCGTATACCGTACTCGAAGTTGTAGGTTCCGAACCATCCGTGGTGTAATAAATGGTGGCACCAGAGGTTGCGCTGGCCAACGTCACATTGTTGTCATCTTGCGTAATTGAGGGGGGAGCTACAACTCCTGCAGGCTCTTCATATGTTATAGTTATATAAACAAACCCTTGGTCTTTAGCACTTGTTGATGCTATCTCAAAATTGATATAGCTTTCTGCTTCTATCCCAGAAAGATTAATATTAGTAAATTGGTCACCTGTTGCCGCATTCGATGCATTTATAGTTTTAGAATAGCTCCCGCTATAACTCGTTCCATCAATCTTGATATCTTCCAATGTGATAGTACCTTGATTTCCTGACATTTGAGCTTCGATACCTGTTATCTTATAGCCTGTATTAACTTTCAATGCAAAGCCATTCACACCGCCAGTAGAACTGTGTGATCTTTTCCAACGAACCTTTAATACACTTTTTGAGTTTATAGTACTAGTACCACTTGGGTTATACGTACCATACATTGTCACGGAAGTCTTTGTAATATCTCCGTCCTTAGAAGTTGCATCTGCACCGGATAATGTCTCCGTATCCGCCCACGCCCCACTAACTACCGTTGTTAGCAGCGCCACTAAAGTTAATAGTTTCTTTTTCATTTTGATTTGTTTTTTTAAATTAATGTTGTTAGTAAATATTGTTTGTTGTTCGAGAATCCAAATTCAGTAAATTTACTGACCAAATTCAGTGAATTTACTTTGTAAAACGAGTCAATTCACATTGTAATACGAATCGTTTTACTTGCTTAAAGTTTATTAACCACCGCCCAGAGGGGCTGTACCCCCTGAGCGGTGAGAGTTAATTAATAGTCCTCTTCGTCTTCGTCGAAGTCGAATTCATGGGCTCCCCACTCGGTGGCTTTTCCACCTGAATTTTTATTCAATGACTCTACCAATATAGACTGATGAATATTGAGAGCTATGACCGTTTGTGTCGGAATAATATATTGCTTTTTCATATCTTCTATTTCTTTAAACATGAATTACCTTAACTAAGCTTTTTCCTTTGAACAGAAATTGCCATTAATTACCATAAATTATCCATTAATTACTTAATGATAACTTTACGACCATTCACAATGTACAGACCCTTAGTGGGCTGAGCCACGCGCTGACCATTCAGGTTATACACAACGGTTTCCGTAAGCTGCGATTTTGTCGCAGCCTCAATTGCGGTTGCGTCGCCAATCTCAATGCCGAGTGAAGGTGCTCCATTAACATTTTCAAGATAAACGATACCAGCGGGAGCACTCGATGAAGTGAACTGATAGAAGCCAACACCATTGTCATCACTATAGCCAAGACGATAAACTGTACCTAAGTCCTGACCATCAGTAGAAACATTCAGTTCATTATCGCCAGTATAAGCGGCAGGTGTAGACTCTGTCAGCGTAATGACAAGACCTGTATTAGCCTTCAGAATAACAGGAGTGCCAGCAGGAATGTCCGAACCAATATCCGACAGTATCACCTTTGTTGTCGAGTTGGAAGATACCACATAAACTTTCGCATTTTCAGCAGTATAGCCCTGATTTTCATCGTAGAATGCACGCCATCCATTCATGTTGGCTGTTGTGGTAAGAGTTACTGTTTCACCATTAACATCTGGATCAGATGGTCCAGGAACAACCGTGGTGCAGTATTCAGAATATGTTACTACAGTGGCTTCAGCTCTGTAAGTAACCGTAAGATCCTTAATTCTAAGTCCTGCACTGGTAAGCAAATAGAATGACTTGTTTTCTCCCGTTAAATCTATACTAAATGAAGTTGCTGAAGATAAAGAAGCTTTTGTTATATCATTTGTATCGGCATTACCCCTAGTTTTGGAAGTCTTAATGTGTATTGTACCAGTATAACCGTCAGTTCCTGCGTTATGGCACTCAGTCGTGGAAATATTTGTAATATTACCAGGTAATGTCGGAACATGAATATAGCTAAGAGTCGCATTATCTCTCATTTGGCACATTTCATTTTGTTTACAAGCATTTAAATCAATTGTGTAGTTCGTTTCGCCTATAGTTTTAACAATTGTTTTATCAGCATATGAACCAGTTAATGCATCTGTAAAATCGCTGTTTGTAATAGTCAGATTATTATCTGTAACTTGAGTGTCTTCTTTTTTATTTGCAAACACAGCATAATAGATCACGTCTGCATCACCCATCGTAGCAGATGTAACGAATGTCGGTGCGGTATCCGTTATACCATCAATTGCTTCAGTTGTCCATCCAACAAAAGACTTACCATCAATTGCAGCGGGATCATCAGGGAATGTGATAGCAACGCCTTCTTCAACGCTTGCTTCGCTAGTTACTCCATTAACAGAGAAAGTAACAGTGTGGCTGGGGTTAGCGACAGTAATGGTTTCCATCTTTGTCTTGACTGTTCCGAGTTTGTAGTTTGGATCAGTTGCAGGGATGCTCAATGTCACCTTAATTCTGGCACCACCTTTGGCAACAGCGTTAATTACACCAGCTGATGTACAAGTGGCAATATTCTCATCAAGAGACTCATAAGTAAATATGGCTGTATTACATCCTGTCTGATCAATTGTTGCAATGGCTGTTGCTTCAGTGACTTCTCCCAATACGAGTTTAGTAAGATTAAATGTCAATGATTCAAGATTAACCTTGGTGCGCTGTGTCAAAGCTGTTATCTGGTTGCCTTCATCAAACTCAAAGGTAGAGTTGTAAACCTTAAGTTTACCCTTAATAGTTACGATGTCTCCTGCTTCAAGATCTTCAGCAGAGTCAAAATCCGCTCCATTCAATCCTTTACCTTTATAGGACTCCATACGATTGGTTGTTGTGCCATCATCAGAAATCCAATAATTAAGACTCTTATCTGTACTGTTGTATGAGATGACACTTTGAATAATACCTGTAACATAATATTCTGTTTCTGCATCTAATTCATTTGCATCATACGCATCTTTTGCTTCTGAAGGAGTAAAAGGTTTTTCTGCCGAACCATCATTTGCAGCACTATTAGTTACATTCAAAACATAAGTTTCACTAGAAGAGAGATATGTGTTCTCAACACCAGCATAGCTTGCAGTAATTGTAGTAGAGCCTTTCTTTACCAAAGTGATGGCTCCCGTTGTTTCGTCAATGGTAGCCACAGCCGGCTTACTGGAAGACCATGTTACCGTAGCATTATCAATTGGTTCGTCAGAAGCATCCTTCACAACAGCAGACAAAGAACCTGCTTCAGTACTGGAAGCAATATCAGTATTTGTGATGCCTAAAGCATCAATTGTTACTGTTGTAGCTTCACCAGAGGCTGCAACAACTCTTTTAAACAAAACAACTTCTTCACCATCTATATTACTATAATTGGCAGAAGCATAACAACGCCAGTCATTTCCATTGGATCCATTATAAACAGCAAGAACTCGACTTTGTCCCTTATTATACAATCCTGTGACAGTATAATTGTTATATGATTCCGTCTGATGTATTTTCCAAATATCATTATTTGAATTAGTCTTTGCTTTTATAAAACTTTTAGTTCCATTTTGAGCAACAAGATAATAATTCCCTTTAGTTGATTTTATGCAATATTCTCCTGTCGTACTCGTTTCTTCTAAAGTCCATGTCTCATCACTAGAAACATTGCTAGTTATTTTGTTATTATTTATTGTCAATGTACTACCTACTGAGAGATAAGCAGCAGTAGTAACTTGATTGTTTTTTAGAGAATACCAAGTTGTTCCACCGGATGAATTATTACCTGCTATCACATAAACATCATCGGTTGAAAGCGAGGAATAATCTGTAACCAAAACCCATTCATAATTTTGTCCCCACACACTACTACTGCCTACTACGAGGGCACATAGCAGGAGCAATGATTTAAGTAAAAATAGTTTTTTCATAACGTTTTGATTTAAATTGTTAGTATAATATTATTGTATTTTCTTTTACCACGCAGCCCCTCCAGTCCCTACTCGGCTACACCTTATTATATATACGACGGAAGCGTGGAACTGAATGCTCCAAATCTTCAAGTTGCGGTCCTGAGAAAACCTTGTAAGAAAGATATAGATACACCACAGCCCACGCATTACACGTGAGCGAATGTAACTTCTTCTTGTCTTACGCAGAAATTTCTCAGGTTTCAACTTGCAAGAGAAAGCACATCGCTTCCAAGTGGGTCCTTCCCACTTGTGAGAAAAGTGCACGATTCAGCAAGAATTCACTCGCAACCGAACACTATTCGATGGCAAAAGTACAAATTTATATTGATACTACCAAATAATTCCACAAAAAAATCACAAATTTGTCATTAGAAATATGATAGGAAAGAAATTGCCGTAATAACCATAATTTTCTCATAATAGACATCATCAGTAATTGTCACTACGGATAAAATTACGATTATTATGGGAATTTCTTTCATAATAGACATCATCAGTAATTGTCATTACGGATAAAATTACGATCATTATGGGAATTTCTTTCTTATAACCCATTTGGGTTTATTCGTTCAATTCGTGTCATTCGTCTTCATTCGTTGTTGTAAAGAAAAAAAAGCAGTAGAAAGTATGGATTCTGGATTTTTTTCCCTATATTTGCAGTGAATATTTGTATTGTGACAGCGAGTCACTCATTCTAACTATTAATTTCATTATGAAACAAGAAACATTAAGTGCTCTTGAAGAGCACTATGCCCTGTTGGCGGCAGCGGCAGTCGATCAGTTTTTTCCGCCTCGTAACATCAACGACACGCTCAGCGTACTCGCAGCACTGAACTACCTGAATACGGTGGTGAAGAAACCAGGAGGACGACGGGTGACATCGTACTACTACATCAAAGGTATGGCAGCATGTCTGTTCCTTCATCTGCTATACCGTCCTATTCAGGGCGTCGCCATCTACTGGAGCGAATCGGATGGTGTCACCTACTTCCGCGTAAAGAACTGGCAGTTCAGCTTTCACTATGTGCCGTATCTGGTGTATTATGCCAACGTCATCGACGAGAAAGAACTCACACCCCAGCAGTGGGACGGCATCCGGTTGCAGGAGATGGCGATGACCATCCTTCGCCTGTGCTGTCCAACGGATTTAAAGGCCGACGAGTCAGCAATGACGCGTATGATGCTGTTCAACAAGAAAGACATGGTCAGCAGGCTGAACATCAGTCTGCCGCAGGAAGACAGCAACCTGATCAACAATGCCAAGACTAAAGAAAAGGCTAAAATCAGTTCTCGTTGCAGGTATGTCAGGGAAGCCCGCAACCGCAGAATGCGTGAGGCGCGCTGCCGGCGAGGTGACAGGCAAGACAGTCTGAAGGCCCTCGCACTGGCACTGACCTTCAGAATAGAAAGCACGCACTGCTTCGAACTCTACCGCCGCAAGGACGACCGCAGACTGAAAGTGATGCGCTATACGGGCAGGAACTACAACGAACTGCAACAGTACCTGACCAACCACGTCAGCAAAGTCATGTATCGCGGACAAGAAACATTGAAACCGGGTTATTTCTACTTTGTGCATCGACGGTACCGCTGCCTGTGGTTCATGAAACCGTCGAAATACATCTACTACATTGCACAAAACAACTACCTGAAATGCGAAGGCCATTACTACAATCTCTGCCTGACATACGACATCGTCAGATGGCTCGCACAACTATACCCCATGTTGCGCTTCATCAATATCATGAACTTCAACAGAATGACCAACCAACGACGCTACTATACCTATAACGCCCTGCTCAGGGTACCACTCAGGTCAAAGGCAAGAAGGCTGAAAGTATGGCTGATTGTCGACAAAGAAGGCCTGCTCTCTGACAGACTCGTCAGATTCATGCCGGCAAACATCATCAACGACTACTGCACGACATCAGACAGCTACGTCAACTATGAAGTGACACATCAGGACGGGAAAGAAGGCATCTATGCCTACAAGCATATACACCTGCTGAAACCCATCTACAAGAAGGTCATCATCAAGAACTACTTCGCACAAGTCATGGACAGCAACAACCGCTGGGCCATCTACGCACTACTGAAAGAACGCTTCGAAACAGAATTTATCTACGACCACATCTGGTATGACGACAATAAACGAGCCATACTCGGGAAAATACATAACAATGTCATCGCCATCAAGACATTCAAAGCAGAACAAGCCCTAGATTAAAAAAGAAGAAGCCCTGAATCATTTCTGACTCAGGGCTTCACTTTGAAAAGTGGCGGTCTCCTACTCTCCCGCATTGCATTGCAGTACCATCGGCGCAAGCGGGCTTAACTTCTCTGTTCGGAATGGGAAGAGGTGGGACCCCGCCGCAATAACCACCTGATAGATTCTTCAT
>JAEEGG010000541.1_pt1 | contig 118980 bp, 83 predicted proteins | sample 9134161 | NCBI WGS metagenome assembly JAEEGG01 (sample SAMN16246543, study PRJNA631951) | gut metagenome | biome: gut microbiome; feature: rumen; material: CR-attached | host: Bos | place: Iran: Karaj | collected 2018-10
TGACGGAGTTCCTTGGAGTACTCGATACGCATTGTCGGGTCCTCTGCGGCTGCGCGGTTGAGAGCCTCGCCCAGCTTCTCGTCGTCCTTCTCGTCCATAGCCTTGATGGCGGTGCGGTATTTTGCCGGCGGGAATTCGATGGGAGGGAATGCCACGTCGTAGCCGGGAGTGTTCAGGGTCTGGTTGGTCTTGACAGCTTTCAGCTTGACTGTACAACCCATATCACCTGCAACCAGCTCGGTAACTTTCTCTTTCTTCTTACCTGCAACGGCGTAGAGAGTGGTGATGCGCTCCTTGCTGCCGTTGTCTACGTTTACGAAGTCCTGACCTTCAGCAATCTTGCCGCTGACTACCTTAAAGTAGGTAACATCGCCAAGGTGCTGCTCCAAGGCTGTCTTGTATACGAAAAGGGATGTCTTGCCGGAAGCATCTTCCTTAGGGGCGGGAGCCACCTCGGTGAGGAATTCGAGCATGCGCTTAACGCCCATGTCCTTCTTACCGGAGATGCAGAAGATCGGGTAGAACTCACCCTTAACGAAGCCTGCGTTCAAACCTGCGTGGAAGTCTTCCTCGGAAAGTTCGCCTGCTTCAAAGAATTTCTCCATCAGAGCCTCATCGCTCTCGGCTGCCATCTCCACCATAGCGGCGTGCATCTCCTCTGCGCGGCCCATAAGGTCTGCGGGGATGTCACACTCCTCGGTTTTGCCGTCCTCTCCGGAGAACTTGTACATCTTCATCTTGAGGGCGTCCACAACTGCGTTGAACTCCAGACCGGGGTTGACGGGGAACTGTACGGGAACAGCCTTTGCTCCGAATGCCTGGTGCAGGCTGTCCATGGTGTTGTCCCAGTTTGCCTTTTCGGTTTCGAGCTGGTTGACAGCAATCAGCATCGGTTTCTTGTACTGCTCTGCGTAGCGGCCGTGGATCTCGGTGCCGACCTCAACGCCTGCGCCGGCGTTGACAACCATGATTGCAGAATCGCACACGTTCAGGCCAAGGATTGCACCCTCAATGAAATCATCGGCGCCGGCGGCGTCAATAAAGTTGAGCTTGTGGTCCTGGAACTCTGCGTAGAACGGAGTGGAATAGATGGAGCGCTGGAAAATCTGCTCTACCTCGGTGTTGTCGGATACTGTGTTCTTACCTTCGATTGTCCCCCTGCGGTCGATGACTTTGCCTTCGAACATGATGGTCTCGGCAAGGGTGGTTTTACCGCAGCGGGTACCGCCAAGCAGGACGACGTTGCGAATTTTGTCTGTGGAGTAATTTTTCATCTTATAATATTGTTTTTACTTAATTCTTTGAAGCCCAACGGGCGCGAAAAGTGCGCAAAGTTAAGAAATTATATTCATTTCATCAACTAGCCTAGCGCAACCTCCGAATTTCTCTATGATGAACAGCACGTAACGGATGTCCACGCATATACAACGCTGCAAATCAGGCTCAAAGATGATGTCGCCGGACATCGATTCCCAGTTGCCGTCAAAGGCCAGGCCAATCAGGTTGCCGTCGGCATCGAGCACCGGGCTGCCGCTGTTGCCGCCGGTGATATCGCCGGTCATAATGAAGCAGGCGGGCATCGAACCGTCCGGACGGGCATAACGGCCGAAATCCTTATTTTGATAGAGCTCCTTCAGACGTGCCGGAACCACAAACTCCCAGTTGTCGGGATCCTCCTTCTCCATAACGCCCTTCAGGGTGGTGTAATAGTCGTACAGCACGCCGTCTTTGGGCGAATAGGACTTCACGGTGCCGTAGGTCAAACGCATGGTGAAGTTGGCGTCGGGATACATCGCCTTACCCTTTTTCATCTCCATCTGGCCGCCGATATAGGCCTTGTGGCCATCCTCGAGCTGCCTGGAGAACTCTTTTGTGGAGTTGCTGAATACCAGATATGCATTCATCACCGAATCGAAAAGCTTTGCGGCGGGATCCCCGGCAAGTTTCTCTTCGGCACCCTCCTCTGCCCTGGCTGCAGCCAGCTTTTCTGCAGAGGCGAAAGCAGAACGGTCGAAAAGATCTGCCACGTAAGCCTTTACATCGCCGCCGAAATCGGTGTCGATAGTATTATAGAAATCGGGAAGATTCTCCTTGCCTACACCCTCTCGGAAAATCTCTATCATGCGTGCCGTCACCTTGCGGTCGGTAGGCTCGGAATAGTTCTTATAGAAGCGCTCTATCCGGGCGTCAAGATTCTCGGAAGCGGGTCCCATGGATACTACGCTGCTGGCAATCTGCATAATCTCTATGTTGCCCAGTGTCTCGCGAAGATAGGTGGAGAGTTTGAGCGCCTCGCGGCGGCCGGCTACGGCCTGGTTGATGTCGTCCAGCGCCTTGCCGTACTTTTTCTGCCGGCTCTTCTTTTCATTCACCCATTTAGTGAATTCTGCCTCTTCCTGAGCCCTGCGCTCCTCTACGCCGAGTTTTGCAAACGCTTCGTTCATTCCCATCCACTTTTTCCAGGCGTTGGTGCTTCCGCTGTACTTGCTGGCATACTTAATCTTGACAGCCGGGTCGGCCAGCATATCCTCAAGCAGGATTTTCTGGCGCTCGCCGCGACAATATATGCCGATGGCGTTGTTGACATCGCGCTGCTGTGCCACTTCGCTGCTGGTCATAAAGCGGTTGGTGCGGCCGGGATAACCCATTATCATGGCGAAATCGCCGTCACCAATGCCCTTGACAGATACATTCAGCTTCTTTTTCGGAGTTAAAGGGATGTTTTCTTCCGAATACTCTGCCGGGTTGCCGTTTTTGTCGGAGTAGATACGGAACACAGAGAAATCGCAGGTGTGGCGGGGCCACATCCAGTTGTCGGTGTCGGCGCCGAACTTGCCTATAGAAGACGGCGGAGCGCCCACGAACCGGATATCCTTATAAACCTTATATCCAACCAGATAAAACGCGTTTCCGCCAAAGAAAGATACCACGGATGCCTTGACAGATGCGTCGGCAGCCTGGAGCGGGGCGGTGAGTTTTGCAGAAATCTCGTCATATGCCTTCTTGAACGCCTCATCGTCTTCACAATCCTTGGTTGCCTTGTTTATCTTGTCGGTGACATCGGTGAAACTTTGCAGGAAGGTCACCGTGAGGCCCTCCACAGGCAGTTCCTCGCCAAAGCTCATAGCCCAGTAGCCGTCGGCCAGATAATTGTGCTCCACGCTGCTCAGCGCCTGGATGGCACCGTAACCGCAGTGGTGGTTGGTCAGCAGCAGACCCTTGTCGGAAACGACTTCGCCGGTGCAGCCGTTGCCAAAAATGACCACGGCGTCTTTGAGAGAGGATTTGTTGATGCTGTAGATTTCATCGGCCGTGAGGCGGCAGCCCATCTTCTGCATGGTTTTGATATTCATCTTCTCCAGAAGCGGCAGCAGCCACATTCCCTCGTCGGCGGCAGCACCTACAGTAAGCGCCACGGCCAGCAAAACAGTAAATAACTTCTTCATTTTTAAAATATTGATGATATGGCGGTAGTGATAATCACTATCGGCGCCAGATACTTGATTACAAAAAACAGCGCGGAGGCCAGCGGCTTGGAAACCGGTATTTTGCCGCCGTCGGTAATTTCGTCCACAAATATTTTCTTCTTGATGACCCAGCCCACGCAAATCACCGCCAGCAGGCCGCCCGTTGTCATAAGGATATTGGAGGACACATAGTCGAACTGGTCAAAAATGCTCCTGCCGCCGATGGTGATGCTGCGCAAAGCACCTTGGGACAGGGAGCATACGCTGCCGGTCAGAAGAAGGATTCCGGCGCAGATGGCACTCGCGGTGCGGCGGCGGACCTTACCCACATCCATGATAGTGGCCGTCATTACCTCGAACAGCGACACCGAAGAGGAAATCGCCGCCAGGAACAGCGTCACAAAGAAAAGTACGGCGCACAGGCCGCCCAGAGGCATCTGGGTGAAAATCTGCGGCAGGGTGACGAACACCAGCCCGGCGCCCTCGGAAGGATTGATGCCGAAGGCGAATACCGCCGGCATAATGGCGCAACCCGCCAGCATGGCAAAGAAAGTGTCGCTGACGGTGATGATGGCGGCATTTTTGGTCAAATTGCTGCTTCGGGGGGTATACGAGCCGTATGTCACCATCATGCAGGCGCCCAGACTCAGGGAGAAGAAGCTCTGCCCCAGCGCCGCCAGCAGCGAACTGAAGGTGAACTGCGAAAAGTCGGGCTTGAAAAGATATTGCAGGCCCGCCTGCGCCCCCGGCAGCGTTACGCTGCGGATGCCTATGAGCACTATGAGCGCAAACAGCAGCGGCATCATCAGCTTGCTGGTCTTCTCGATTCCTTTCTGTACGCCGAGATTGATGATGCCGATGGTCAACAGAATGAATATCAGGCTGTAGACTATTGGCGAAAAGCTGCTGGATACGAATCCGCCGAATATAGCCGCACTGTCCAGGACGGCCCCGCGGTGGAATCCGGGAGCGATGGACATCACCAGATAGCGGATGGTCCAGCCGCCCACAACCACGTAGAACGACATTATCATGAAGCAGGTCAGCATTCCCAGGATGCCGGCCGCGCCCCACCCTTTTTTCCCGGTGACTTTGATGTAGGCGTCGCGGGGACTTCCGCCGCCGCGCCTTCCAATCACCATCTCGGCCAGCAGGATAGGAGTGCATATCAGAAGCGTAATTATCAGATATACAATGATAAAGGCTGCGCCGCCGTTCTGCCCCACAAGATAGGGGAAACGCCACAGGTTGCCCAGCCCGATGGCACTGCCTATCGCGGCGGCAATCATGCCGAAGTTGCTGGAAAAGGCGTCCTTATTCTTCTTTTCTGTCATATACCGCAAATTCGTATGTCAGGCCGCTGGCGGGGTCGGTTTCAGTCTCACTCCGTTCTGTCAGCAGCCATTCTTTGGTGGTGATTTCCGGGAAAAAGGTGTCGGCATCTTCTACCACGGTGTGGACGTGGGTCACATAGAGCCGATCAGCCGACGAAATCGCCTGTGCATAGAGCCTGCCGCCGCCCATGATGAAGATTTCTTCTCCGGAAGCCATCTCCAGCGCCTGCTTCAGCGAACCGGCCACCTCGAAGTCATCTCCTTGTTCTAATGTGCTGCTTACCACAATGTTGCGGCGGTTCTTGAGCGGACGGCAACCGATTGACTCCCACGTCTTGCGCCCCATAATAACAGTATGGCCTTGCGTGATCCGCTTGAAATATTTCAAGTCGGCACTGATGTGCCAGGGCATGTCGCCCGCGCGTCCGATGGCCAGATTGTCGCTGACCGCAACGATAATGTTGATCATAGCTACACTGCCACCGGGGCTTTTATTGCGGGCCACGGGTCGTAGCCTTCCAGGGTGAAATCTTCGTATTTGAAATCGAACAGGTCCTTTACATCGGGGTTTAGCCGCATCGTGGGCAGCGGACGCGGGGTGCGGCTCAGCTGCTCTGTTACCTGGTCGAAATGGTTTCTGTAGATGTGTACGTCGCCGAATGTGTGCACAAAATCGCCCGGCGTATAACCGGTTACCTGCGCCATCATCATGGTCAGAAGGGCGTAGGAGGCGATGTTGAACGGCACACCCAGGAAGACGTCGGCGCTGCGCTGATACAGCTGGCAGCTGAGGCGACCGTCGGCGACATAGAACTGGAACAGGCTGTGGCACGGCGGCAGCGCCATCTTGTCGACCTCGGCCACATTCCAGGCCGATATTATATGACGTCGGCTGTCGGGATTCTTCTTGAGCGACTCTATGACGTTGGCCAGCTGGTCGATGTGTCCGCCGTCGGGGGTGGGCCAGCTGCGCCACTGATGGCCGTAGACCGGCCCCAGGTCACCGTTTTCATCGGCCCATTCGTCCCAGATGGTCACCTTGTTGTCGTGCAAGTACTTGATGTTGGTATCGCCCGCGATGAACCACAGCAGCTCGTAGATAATGGAGCGCAGGTGCACCTTCTTGGTGGTCAGCAGCGGGAATCCCTCCTGCAAATTGAACCGCATCTGGTAGCCGAACACGCTCTGCGTGCCCACTCCCGTGCGGTCGCTCTTCATTGTGCCGTTTTCGCGGATATATCGCAACAGGTCTAGATATTGTTTCATTCTTGTATCGTTGTAGCTACAAATATAGTGATTTATTGTGGCATTATTGTCCGTGGCACCCAACTGCTTATTTCTCAACTCTTTGTATACTTTCCCTTGCGCATTTTTACACAAGGGAAAGTGCGTAAATTTGTGGTTATCAGGGTTGTAAGTGCCACGCGGGTATGTTCGCGACGAGCGGCAGATGGTCGCTGGCGCCGCCGTTGTACCGAGGGCCTACGTTGGTTCGGCGCGGCTTGCTGCCCATGAAAGACTTGTCCTCTTCAAGCAGAAAATCGGGCTTGTAGGCATCCACAACGCCGATTATTGCCACCGCAGCGGGGGAGGCCATCAGCTGGTCTATCGTCTCCCATTTCCCTTTGAACTTGATGGTGCCTGAAATGTTTTTGGAGAGATTTTCGAGGCCGGCACGATCACACAAACGCACTATCGAAGCGGCATGAGGCGTGTCGTTGAAATCGCCCATGGCGATGATTTTCGCATCTGGCTCCGCGGCCAGCAGCGAATCCAGGTGCGTCAGAAGGGCGTCGCATACCGCCTGCCGCTTGACTTCGGAAGCCTTCGACCCCGAATACTTGCTGGGCCAGTGGTTTACATAGATATGCAGAGTGTCGCGACGCAGCGCCACCTTCGCATACAGGATCTCGCGGGTGGCGAAATCCTTCACGGTGATGAAATCCGAGGCCAGCAGACGAACCCGTTCCGGGTCGTAAAGCAGCGCCACGTCAATCCCCCGCGGGTCGGGGCTTTCTCGGTGGACACTGCGATAGCGGAACTTGGCCAGCGGCGTGTCTTCCAGCAGGCTGCGCAAAACGGCGGCGTTCTCCACCTCGCACAGCCCTACAATCGCCGGTAAATCGCCCTCAAAACACTCTGTGGAGGCGATTATAGTCTTGGCAATAAGGTTACGCTTGGCCTCGTACTTGCGTCTGGTCCAGTGGTGCTCGCCGCCGGGCGTAAAGGCTTCGTCGGCCGCGAAAGGGTCATCGACAGCATCAAAATAATTCTCGAGATTCCAACAAAAAATCTGGGCATCCGCCACAGAAACGGCCAGAACGGCCAGTATTACAACAGCACATATCTTCTTCATACGGCCAAGTTAGCCATATTTTTGGTATATTTGTAGTTCGTTTGCTAAAAGAAAAAGAGTATGTCTCTCAAATGCGGTATCGTCGGACTGCCAAATGTCGGTAAGTCAACACTTTTCAACTGTATCAGCTCTTCCAAGGCGCAGAGCGCGAATTTCCCGTTCTGCACCATAGAGCCCAACATCGGCAGCTGCAACGTGCCCGACGAGCGCCTGGGCGTACTTGAAAATCTGGTGCATCCGCGCCGCGTGATTCCCGCTACCGTAGAGATCGTGGACATCGCCGGCCTGGTGAAGGGCGCCAGCCGAGGCGAGGGCCTGGGTAACCAGTTCCTTGCAAACATACGCGAGACCGACGCCATACTGCATGTACTCCGCTGCTTTGAAGACGACAACATAACCCACGTGGACGGCACCGTAGACCCCGTCCGCGACAAGGAGGTTGTGGACCTGGAGCTGCAGATCAAGGACCTGGAGACGGTGAACAACCGCCTGGAAAAGGTCCGCAAACAGGCCAACGTGGGCGGTGACAAGACCGCCAAGAAGGCGGTGGAGATGCTGGAGAAATACAAGGCCGTACTGGAGCAGGGCCGCAACGCCCGCGAGGTCATTCCGGAGAATGCTGACGAGGAAAAACTGGCCAAGGAGTTCTGCCTGCTCACCTGCAAGCCGGTGCTCTACGTCTGCAATGTCGATGAGACCGCAGCCGCTACCGGCAACGCTTTCACCGCAGCCGTGGCCGAGGCCATTAAGAACGAGGATGCCGGCATGATGGTCATCGCAGCCAAGATAGAGAGCGAAATCGCAGAGCTCGAGACCTTTGACGAACGGCAGATGTTTCTGGAAGAGATCGGCCTGGAACGCAGCGGCGTAGAACGCCTGATACAGGCCGCCTACGACCTGCTGGGCCTGCAGACCTACTTCACCGTCGGCGAGCCGGAAGTGCGCGCCTGGACCATCCGCAAGGGCGACAAGGCCCCCAAGGCGGCCGGCGTCATCCACACCGACTTCGAGAAGGGCTTCATCCGCGCCGAAGTCATCAAATACGACGATTTCGTGGCCTTGGGCAGCGAGTCCGCCTGTCGTGCCGCCGGAAAACTCGGCAGCGAGGGCAAGGAATACGTGGTGCAGGACGGCGATATTATGCACTTCTTATTTAACGTATAACCAATAAATTACGATATGTATAGAACACATACTTGTGGACAGTTGAGGATTGCCGATGTCGGCAAATTGGTGACTCTGGCCGGCTGGGTGCAGCGCATCCGCAAAATGGGAGGCATGAGCTTCATTGACCTGCGAGACCGCTACGGCATCACCCAGCTCGTGGTAGATGACGCCTCCAGCGACGCCGTCAAGGAAAATCTGGTCAAACTGGGCCGCGAAGCAGTGATCCAGGCCGTCGGCAAAGTAGCTGAACGTCAGAGCAAAAACGCCAAGATAGACACCGGCGACATCGAGATCATCCTCTCGGAAATCAATATCCTGAACCTTTCCGCCACCCCGCCCTTCACAATCGAGGACAACAGCGACGGCGGCGAGGAACTCCGCGCAAAATACCGCTATCTGGATTTGAGACGCAACCCCCTGAAGAATGCGCTGATGCTCCGCCACAAGATTGCCCATGAGGTGCGCAATTATCTTGACGCACAGGGCTTTATGGAGATTGAAACCCCGTACTTGATTAAGAGTACTCCGGAGGGCGCCCGCGACTTTGTGGTACCCAGCCGCATGAACCCCGGCGAATTCTACGCCCTGCCGCAGAGCCCCCAGACCTTCAAGCAGCTGCTTATGGTGGCCGGTTACGACCGCTACTTCCAGATTGTCCGCTGCTTCCGCGACGAAGACCTTCGCGCCGACCGTCAGCCGGAGTTCACTCAGATTGACTGCGAGATGAGTTTCGTGGAGCAGGAAGACGTGCTCAATACCTTCGAGGGAATGATGCGCACCCTGTTCAAGAACGTCGTTGGCGTTGAAATCGCCAACCCGATTCCCCGCATCAGCTGGTACGACGCCATGGACCGCTACGGCAGCGACAAGCCCGACATCCGCTTCGGTATGGAGATCAACGAAATCTCTGACCTGGTAAAGGGCTGCGGCTTCGGCGTGTTCGACGGCAGCGACTACATCGGCGCCATCGCCGTTCCCGGCGCAGCCGAATATACCCGCAAGCAGTTGGATGAACTCACCGAGTGGGTAAAACGCCCTCAGGTAGGCGCCAAAGGCTTGGTTTACATCAAACTGAATCCCGACGGCAGCATCAAGAGCTCTGTGGATAAATTCTATACTCCCGAACAGCTCAAGGCCGTTGCCGACAAATGCGGCGCCGCCACCGGCGACCTGCTGCTGGTTCTCTGCGGCGAAAAGCGCAAGACCCAGACCATGCTGGGCGTGCTTCGTCTGGAGATGGGTAACCGTCTGGGCCTGCGCAAGCCCAACGAGTTCGCGCCGCTGTGGGTTGTGGACTTCCCTCTGCTGGAGTGGAGCGAAGAGGACGGCCGCTTCTATGCGATGCACCACCCCTTCACCGCCCCCAAGCCGGAGCATATCGACTGGTTCTACAGCAACAAGAAGGAGGACCTGGAGCGCGTCTGCGCCAACGCCTACGACTTTGTGCTCAACGGCAGCGAGCTGGGCGGCGGCAGCATCCGTATCCATCAGGCAGATGTGCAGCAGCGCATGTTCGAGGTGCTGGGCATCAGCAAGGAGGACGCTGAATACAAGTTCGGCTTCATCATCAACGCCTTCAAGTTCGGCGCCCCGCCTCACGGAGGCCTGGCATTCGGCTTCGACCGCGTCTGTGCTCTGTTCGGCGGACAGGAGACCATCCGCGACTTTATCGCATTCCCCAAGAACAACATGGGCCGCGACGTGATGATTGATTCGCCAAGCCGCATCGACCAGGTTCAGATGGACGAACTGTTCCTGGCAAGCACCGCCCCCGAACCCAAGGAATAAATGAAAGACCGCGTTCTGGAACTGCTGGGCGAGGTAATTCACCCCGCCGAAGGCCGCGACATCGTCTCGCTGGGGATGGTGGAAAACCTGCACGCATCGCAGACGGAAATCAAGTTCAACCTGGTTTTCAAGCGCAAAGACCCGCTCTCGGCCAGCATCAAACAGGCTTGCCGCGACCGTCTGGAGGCCTCCTTTCCCGGATATAAAATCTCCATCCTGGAGCTGGTGCGCGCCGGCGAAAAGCCCAAGAACGTAGCTGCCAATCCCGACCTGGAAAACCTTTCGCAGGTAGGCAGCGTGATTGCCGTGGCCAGCGGCAAGGGCGGCGTGGGCAAATCTATGGTGGCGGTTAACCTGGCCATCACACTGGCCCGCAAGGGTTACAAGGTGGGGGTGGCTGACGCCGACATCTACGGCCCATCCATACCCAAGATGACCGGCACGGAAGGCGAGCAGCCCGAAGCGGAGATTGACGGCGAAAAACAGACGCTGGTTCCGGTAGAGAAATACGGCGTCAAGTGGATGTCAATCGGATATTTCGCACGGCCCGAGCAGGCGCTGGTATGGCGCGGCCCGCTGGCCAGCAACGCGCTGAAACAGATGATATTGCAGGTTGCCTGGGGCGAACTGGACTACCTGCTGATAGACCTGCCTCCCGGCACCGGCGACATCCAGATTTCGCTGGTGAACGACGTGCCGTTGGATGGCGTGTTCGTGGTCACCACGCCGCAGAGCGTAGCGCTGGCCGACGTGGAAAAGAGCATCGACATGTTCCTCAACCCCAAGGTGGACAAGCATATCTTCGGCATCATAGAGAATATGGCGTGGTTCACTCCGGAGGAGTATCCCGACCACAAGTACTACATCTTTGGCCGCGGCGGTGCGGAGAAACTTGCGGAGAAGTACAACCTGCCTCTGCTGGCGCAAATTCCGCTGGTGGCAAGTATCAGCAGCGACGGCGATGCCGGCACCCCCGCCGCCCTCCACGACGGCCCGGTGTACGAGGCTCTAAGAGAGATCTTCTGACAGACCCCCGGTCAAGCCGGGGGTGACGGTCGTTGAACCGGGGGTGACAGGTCGTCATTGCCGGCGACACCTCCGTCATTGCCGGCTTGACCGGCAATCTCAACAATTTTTTGTAAATCTGGAGAATACTCCTATATTTGCAGTCCAATTCAACTGAGATATGGTGTAATGGTAGCACTAGAGATTCTGGCTCTCTCGGTTCGGGTTCGAGTCCTGATATCTCAACAACAAAAGCTCCGCGATGCGGAGCTTTTTTGTTGAGATGCCCCTATTATACGGGGGCCATGCCCCCGAACCCCTATCGCTCCGGCCTTGCTATCGCACAGACCTCCCCTGCCCGGCCTTCGCTATCGCCTGACTGCGATTGTTCTCAATCTATTTTCCTGCCGGCCATGAAATGCTATGGTTTTCGTGGCTCGCTCGCGCTGGGAGACGAGCCGGCCACAAAATGAGTGGGTATTCATGGCCCGCTCAACTAATCATCCCCTCAGGGCGTCCACGGGGTTGAGGCGGGAGGCTTGGGAGGCGGGGGCGAGGCCGCTGACAAGGCCCAGGACTATCGAGAGGGCGAAGGCCAGTGCTATCTGCGGTGCCGAAAGGCGGGCGTCTATTACTCCGGCGGGTACCAAGGCCAGCACACCAGCGGCCAGCAGCAGTCCGAAAACGGCTCCAAAAACCGACAACAAGAGCGCCTCCGCCATAAACTCCATCAGTATATGTCTGCGCTTTGCCCCCAGGGCCTTTTTAAGGCCTATTGCGGAGGTTCTTTCCTTTACGGAGACCAACATTATATTCACTATCCCGAAGCCTCCTATAAGCAGCGAAAACAGCGCTATTACCAATCCGGCCGCGGTGATCTTCCTGGTAAGCGCCACAGTCTCACGGCACAGGTCCTCCATTGTGTTCAGAGCAAAATTGTCTTCCTGCGTCGCCTTCAGACGACGGCTCGCTCGCAGCGCCCGCCTGGCATCCTGCATCGCCGCCTCACGTCCGGCTGCCCCCGGCCCTATGGCAATCATCGTCTCCAGATTGTCAACCCCGGCAATCCGTTCCGCAGTTCCGAAAGGCACAATCAGGGCATAGTCGGTAGCGTAGAGATTGATGATGTTCTTGCCTTCGTAAGATAATACGCCAATGACCATCATATTGCGGCCGTCTATGCGCACCGTACGGCCGCACACCTCCGCCTTCTCGCCAAAAAGATCTCGGGCAACCTTTGATCCGATAATAACTTTTGCATCGTTGCCGGCGAGCTCTGCCAGCGAAAAGTCGCGGCCATATGCCACGCTGGAATAGACCAGGTGCTGCCAGTCGCCGGCCACTCCCACCAGCTTGCATCCACGCAGGGACCTGCCTCCGCAGACGATGTCTGCCTCCGAGGCACCCGCAAAGGCGGTCCAGCCACCCGGCCCCCCGGTCGAGCCGGGGGTGACGGTGCCGGTCGAGCCGGGTGTGACGGATGCACCCGCTACTGCCATATAATCTTCACGCGACGGCTGCGGCCGCGAGGCGTACCGGCTCCAATCGTTCCCTGTGTCATTCCCAGCGCCTTTCCCCCAGTGGGTTTCCCCGTCATTCCCGGCTTGACCGGGAATCTCCTCGGTGACCACGGGAAACCGCTCCACCATAATCATGTCGCTGCCAAAATGGTCGAACCCCGCCACCACTGAGCGCGAAAACGCATCCACCAGGGCGAATGACACAGTTACTACAAAAATACCGATGCTGACTCCCGACAGGGAGAGAAAAGTGCGCAGAGCGTCACTTCTGAAGTTCCGTAACAATTCCATCTTCTTTTCCTCCATTGAGTTTGTTTTTGATTTGTCTGATTGTATCAAAAGCATTCAGTGGGGAAATGGAATTGATATCTATTCTTTCTATTATATGTTTAATGTCTATCAGCAGGGGATCGTCCATCTGGAAGAAGCTCAGCTGCACAGGATTGCCGGCAACCTTGCTCTCCAGCGAGCGGAGCTTGTGCTCTGCCGCTATCAGCACCTGGTCCGGCATGCCGGCCATGCGCGCCACGTGTATACCGAAGCTACTGGCCACGCCGCCGGGGCGCAGCTTGCGCAGGAAGATTACCCTGCCGTCCACCTCTTTGGTGGCGATATGATAATTATGCACGCGCTCCAGCTGAGTCTCCATCTCGTTGAGCTCGTGATAATGTGTTGCAAATAGTGTCTTGGGTGCCAGCGGGCTGCGGTGCAGATATTCCACTATGGCCCAGGCAATTGACATTCCGTCGTAGGTGCTGGTGCCGCGGCCGATCTCGTCCATCAGCAGCAGCGACCGCTGCGATATGTTGTTCAGGATGGTGGCGCTCTCGGTCATCTCCACCATAAAGGTCGATTCTCCGCGCGAAATGTTGTCGGATGCGCCCACACGGGTGAAAAGCTTGTCCACATAGCCTATACGGGCGCTGGCTGCAGGCACGAAGCTGCCGATCTGCGCCATGAGCACAATCAGCGCCGTCTGCCGCAGCAGCGCCGATTTACCGGCCATATTCGGGCCGGTAAGGATTATTATCTGCTGTTTGTCGTTGCTAAGGAAGACGTCGTTGGCGATATACTTCTCCCCCTCCGGCATCAGCGCCTCTATCACGGGATGGCGCCCCTGTTTGATATCGATTTCGAGCGAATCATCCACTTCTGCGCGGTGATAGCCGTTCTGACGCGCGGTATAAGCGAAGGTCGACAGGCAGTCAAGTTCGCTGACGGCGGCGGCGTTGGTCTGTATGGCGGGGATATTGGCCTGCAACTCGCGTACCAGCGCCGCGTATATGTTTGACTCTATGGCGATTATCTGATCCTGCGCCACCAGAATCTTCTCTTCGTATTCCTTGAGCTCTGCGGTGATGTAGCGCTCTGCACCCACCAGTGTCTGCTTGCGGATCCACTCGGGCGGCACCAGATCCTTGAAGGTGTTGCGCACCTCCAGATAATAGCCGAACACGTTGTTGTAGCTCACCTTGAGCGACGAAATGCCGGTGGCGTCGCGCTCTCGCTGCTGAATATCCAGCAATATCTGCTTGCTGTTCTCCAATATGTTGCGGTAGTCATCCAGTTTTTCGTCCACGCCCGCGCAAATCACCTCGCCCTTGCCTATCTGCTGTGCGGTATCGGACTTGATTGTGGCAAAAATGCGCTTGGAAAGGGCGTCCAGGGCGTTCAGGCGGCCGGTAAGGGCGGCTATGGCGGGCATTTCTCCGGCGCTGCCGATAATCTCGCCTATCTTCTGTAGGCCGCGGCCCAGTTGCAACACTTCGCGCGGCAGAATCTTACCGGCGGCGGCGCGGGAAACGATTCTCTCCAAGTCTCCGACCTGGGCGATGCTGTCACGGATGGCGTTGCAAGCTTTCTTATCATCGTAAAGAGCTTGTACGGCGTCGGTACGGGCGGCGATGGCCTTGATATCCTTGAGCGGCATTGCCAACCACTCGCGCAGACGGCGGCTGCCCATAGGTGAACAGCAGTGGTCCAGAATATCTATCAGGGCGCAGCCGTCGGGAGTCATCGGCCGCAAAATCTCCAGCGCCCGGCCGGTGAAACGGTCTATCCACATGAATTCGCCGCGGTCTATGCGTCCCAGCGAACGGATATGCGACACCTCCTTGTGCTCCGTGATGTCCAGATACGACAGAATCGCGCCGGCGGCGGTTATGGCCAGCGGCATCCCGTCAACGCCGAATCCTTTCAAGTTGTCGGTCTCAAAGCGGCTCAGAAGCTTTTTATAGGCGGTGGAATAGACAAAGGCCCAGCCGTCCAGCGCCGTGATGAAGCTGCGGTCGGCAAAGCGCGCACGGAATCCCTCTTCAAAACCTTTCTGCAACAGAATCTCCTTGGGTGAATAGTCCGCCAGAAGCAGATCTACAAAATCCAGGTCGCCTTGCGCCACACGGAAAGAGCCGGTGGAAATATCCAAAAACGCGATTCCGGCCTGGTCCTTCTCAAAATATACAGAGCATAGCCAGTTGTTTTTGGTGGCCTCCAGCAGAGTTTCATTATAGTTGAGACCGGGCGTCACAAGCTCCGTAACGCCGCGCTTGACCAGTTTCTTGGTCAGTTTTGGGTCTTCCAGCTGATCACAGATAGCCACCTTGTAACCCGCCGCCACCATTTTTGGCAGATAGACGTCTATGGCGTGATACGGAACGCCGGCCAGATTTGTGTAGCTGCCGGCGCCGGAGGCCTTGCGGGTAAGCACCAGCCCCAGCACCTTGCTCACAACCACTGCATCGTCGGCAAACGTTTCGTAAAAATCGCCCACGCGATAGAACAGAATGCTGTCGGGGTACTGCGATTTGATTTCGTAGTACTGCTGCATCAGGGGTGTGGTCTTATCGGCTGCCATAGCTTTACAAAAGTACCAAAAAAACATCTATATTTGCTATAACGATGAAAGTAAAACCCAAAAAGAGCCTGGGCCAGCACTTCCTGGCCAACGATGCAATTGCACTGCGGATTGCCGATGCGTTGGAGAGCGAGCGAAGCGAGTCGAAACATATTATGCAAGTCCTGGAGGTGGGCTGCGGCACAGGAGCCCTTACAAAGCACCTGCTAGCTCGCAATGACCTGCTGGTAAAGGGCATCGAGATTGACAGCGAATCCATCGCATATTTGCGGGAAAACCTGCCGGAGATAATGCCCCGCCTCTACGAGGCCGACTTCCTCAAGAGCGACCTTCGCAAAATCTTCCCCGAAGGCAGTTTTTGCGTAATCGGCAACTTCCCCTACAACATTTCCTCACAGATATTCTTCAAGATTCTGGACTATAAAGACGACGTGCCGCAGGTGGTGGGAATGCTGCAGAAAGAGGTGGCGGAACGGCTATCCAGCGGCCCCGGAAACAAAAGCTACGGTATATTATCGGTATTGCTGCAGGCCTGGTACGACATTGAATACCTCTTCACCGTTGGCGAACACGAATTCATACCGCCGCCAAAGGTCAAATCGGCGGTGATTCGGTTGCGCCGCAACGGCCGTACCGACCTGGGATGCGACGAGGTCAAATTCAAACTGGTTGTCAAGACGGCCTTCAATCAGCGGCGCAAGACGCTCCGCAACAGCCTCAAGCCCGTCTCCTCCGAAATTCCGGAACAATACGCAGGGCTGCGACCAGAACAGATGAGCGTAGAAGACTTTATCTCCCTTACAAAAATGATATAAAAAAAGACCGGCCAAAAAAGGCCGGTCCTTTTTATTGTGTCTGTTAACGATTAGTCGTCAACTACGCAGATAGATACACGGTTCTTCTCTGCAGGGTTAGCGAACGGACGCTCGCGGCTGCCCTTGAAGTCGGTAGTGATGCGGTCCTCTGCGATACCCTTGTCCATGAGAGCCTTCTTGACAGAGTTGGAGCGGTTCTCAGAAAGCTTCCAGTTGTGAGCATCTGTACCGGTCTCAACGTCGCAGTAAGAAGTGATGGAGATCTTGGTCTTAGGATTCTCGTTAAGTACGCGAACGATGTTGTCAATCTTGTAAACTTCGCTCTCGCGGATATTGTACTTGTCGAGGTTGAACCAGATGTTCTCTACGAAGGTCTCGAAGTCAGGTTCGGGTTCCGGTTCGGGAGCGGGCTCAACTACAGGTTCCGGTTCGGGTTCCGGTTCGGGCTCTGCTACAGGCACGGGTACGGGTACGGGTGCGGGAACGGGCTTCTTGCCAAGACGGATCTTGAGGCCTAGGAGAGCCTGATACTGCCAATCCCAATTGGGAACTACATCTGTCGGCTTGGAGTTGAATGCATCTGACAGGACATTGCCTGCGAGTTCAAGACCAAGGGCTACGCGATAGCCAAGCTGGAAGTCAGCACCCAGACCAAAGCGGCCAACGGGGGTGATAAGCTTGTTGTCCCAGCACTTCTCAAGAGAAACCTCATGCTCGGGCTTAAGAGCGATAGCCTCATTGTTGTTGAAGCCATAAGCTGCGCCACCACCAATGAATACATAGGGATTGAAAACCCTGTCTGCTTTGTATTTGCCAAGGTTTGCAAGATTCAACAGGAAGTCGATACCACCCTGCGCATAGTTGAACTTGTAAAGGAAGTCATCTCCCTGGTTGTAAGGGAGAGCACCCTTACCCTGCCAGCCATTGAAGTTGATGCGTGCACCAACCGGCTTTGAGAACTGCCAACCGATATTGAGGGCAGCAGCGGGGGATATCAGATTCATAAAGGCGGTCTCACCTACGGTATAGGCTGCACCACCCTGAAGCTGGAGATACCAGTAAGGATTGAATTCCTCTTTGTCCTGCGCGTTCATCACAAAAGCGATGAGCAGCATAGCAACAATTGAAAATAATTTCTTCATGATGTATTAAACTGTTATAAAATGTTAGTGTATTTCCATAACGGCGCACAATAGCGCTTTGCGAAGGTATAAAACATTGAGAAATAATCCAAAAAAAAATGGGGTGACCTTTCGGCCACCCCAAATTTCTATATAGAATCAAATATTAGTCCTCGAACTCAATCTCGTAAGTAGGCAGAGGGATTGCATCATCGCTGGGAACGCGCTCGTCCGGATGACCTTCCTCCATATTGTGAGCAGCGGGTGAATCAGCTGTCTTGTGGATGTATACCCAACCGTCTGCTTTGATTGTAGCCAGGTTCTCAATATCAACCTCAACAGTGTAAGGCAGAGTCTTAGGCTCCTGGAGATCATTACCATTGTTGTTCCAATAGAACCAACCGGTGGTAGACTCGTAGCGGAGGTTGTTACCAAAGGTATCATCACCTTCTGCAGACCATACAGCATTGCCTATTCTGTTGAAGAATGAGCGGCCATAAGTGTCTTCTGCGTAGCTGGTCACACGCTTAATGATAACAGGAACCATACCCACTCTCGGGACGAATATTTCTCTGTAACCGAAGGATACAAGCAACTCGTCTGTTCCAGTCTCGCGGATCTCGAATTCGGATCTGTCGGAGCACCAACCTGTGCGGTGAGTGTAGAGGTCTACATCGCCGGTTTCATCATCAGGATTTTCGTCGACAAGCTTGATGTACATCGGGCATACGAAGCGCAGGATGTAAGCCTTGACAACCTTAGAAGTACCGTTCGCAAGAGTAACCTCGATGTCGATTACATAATCTCTTGAGAGTTCATCATCGAAAGGAGTAAGCTGTCTGATCTCCTGAGTCTTGTAAGTGAACGGGCTGGAAAGACCAGAGATAGCGGGACCGTCGAATATCTCTGCATCGCTTTCATCCTTGCCGCTTACTTCGTAGTTGATGGACATTGCAATATCTTCTACGTTAGGAGCATTGTCGATGTCTTTACCATACTTGTAGAGGTTCTCACGGATAGATGCCTGAGGAGCCCAGCCACCGTCTACGCGTTTACCCTTGACAAGGATGATGGTATCAACATACGGGAAGTTACCCTCCGGACGTGCAAGGTCGTAAGACTCAACAGGATCCGGAACGATGTCGGTAGGCTCAAGCTCGTTGGTCTTGTTGCCGTCAGCATCCTTCTTGTAGAGGATGTAATCGGGGTTGAGAACAGGCTCGAGAGCGGTCCAGTCGATAGTAACGTTCCACTTGATGTTGTAGGTCAAGATAGGATAAATCTCAGTGTCAGAAGGAGTGAAGCAGTACTTGATGGCACCTGCGCCAAGAGCAACTGCGTTGTCGAAGGTAATTGCAAACATATCGTTGCTGCCCTTCTGGTAATTACCGGTATAACCAGCGGGAGTACCACCGATTACTGTAGGCTCGCCATAAATCTTGCTGAATGTATCAAGATCCATGTGAACTGCATCAAGAGCGTCCTTTGCAGGAGCTGTCTTGTCGGTAGAAAGTGCAAGGTAGTCAATATCACCAAGGTCGATGGTAACCTCAACGCCTTCGTTGTCGTCGGGAATAATCTGCAGGCAGTACTGTGCTGCAAATTCGTCGTACATAAGCAGACCTGCGAAACCGGCAAGCTCCTGGCCTGTACCGTTGTTCCTTGCAACGTTGCCGCCGGGATATCCAGTTGCACCGCTGTTGTACCAAGTATCGGTAGCGTGGTTGTAGATAGATGCATCAGCAGTAATGAAGACGAACTTACCGATAACCTTTGCAAGGTTGGCACCGCTTCTGTAGTCTTCCTTAACGGTAACTACGCCAGTGGTACGATCTACGTCTACATATTCATATACACCCCAATCCTGGGTTTGTCCACCGTATACACCGCTGACAATATTGCCATCTTCGTCGTATACCTGCTCGCCTGTGCCGAGATTAACATCTCCGGTTTGAGCATTAACACCCGCATGAGCAGTTGCAATTGTTTCAGGGCAGAAGAGATAATAGTCGTACCTTACGTCAAAGCCGAGGTTCTCGAGCTTGCCATAGTAAGGATCTGCGAAACGCATATGCTCAGCTACATTGTAAGAATCGCTGACCTTCATAAGGTCGTTCTCATAAGCCATACCTGTACCATTGTAGTCCAGGCCGCCCTTCCACCAGTTGTAGAGGTTGTGAGGCACTTTCCACCTTGCGGTAGGCTGTGTGGGGAAGTGATGATCGAATGCAGTCCAATAAGGGCTTACGAACTCCATCTTGACCGATGCCCAGTCAGAAACCACGGCACCTTCGCCCTGGCCATCCTTGGATGCCTCAAGGGCAACGATGGTCTGGAAGCTTACGCCGTTGGCCTCGAGCCACTTGGAAATATTACTGAAATCCTCTCTCTTATAAAAATTACCTGCGATGGCGAAGCCTTCTTCAATCTCTGACTTCCAGCTGTTACCATCGGCGGTAGGAGCGTCGTTCTTCCAAGCATAAACATCCCAGGCACGAACCACCTTTGCGCCGAGCAGTTTAACCATCCACTCGACAGGCATCTCAGACCAGAACTTGAAGTAATTCACATAACCTTTGATATTAACCTGGTCGTCGCCAATGAATTCGGGCTCGTCCAAAACCACTGCATAGTTGCGGTTCTCGCCTTCTGCTTTGGTGAGGGCCTTGACAGAGCGGTCAAGCATCTTGAAAGTATAACCGCTTACATCTGCACCTGCAGGGTTGAGGCGGTATTTGAAATTGAGGTCGCTTACGGGAATCTGGCGGCTGTAGGAGTCCTGACCAGCTTCGGAAACGTCAGCAAGACGCTCTGAAAGCTTATCCAGGAAATGATTATTAAACAGCTCTACCAAAGCCTCATAAGTCTGATCCCAATGAGTACCGCTTCCGCCAGCACCCCAAGTGTAATTCTCAGGGTCGGGACCAAGGAGAGCCTCGTTCCACTCACAGTTTCTGAAGAAATTGGGGGAATTGATATCCCAATAGTCCCAATATCCGTTCACATTGGTCTGATGAGTAGCTCCAAGATAGGAGTTCCAGAGCATAGTTGCAAAACCAGCGATACCGCCGGCAGACCAGATGTTGCGGTCATAATATTTCTCAGAGCCCCAGTCTCCATTAGCCTCGTTGGCACCATTCCACATAAAGAGCTTGTTCCAGCCATTGCCGTTTATGATTCTCTCGAATTCCTTGATTGTAGGATAGAGAGCATAAACCTGAGCTGTGGGCATTCCAAGAGTAGCATCCCAAACCTCGGGGATAACTGCGATGCTGTTGAGACCTACAGCAAGGCTGATGGAAACAACTTCCTGACCCTTGATGTTGTGGAAAGAAAGGGTATTGTCTTCCTTGTTCCAAACAGCGGTAAGAGCATCAGCGTCGAGCCAGCGCTCTTCGAGAGTGGTTCTCTTGGTAGGATCTGTGCCGTCTACCTTGATCCACTTACCATAGTCTTCGCTGGTCTTGTCTGTGCAAGGAACAAAATAGTCACCGGGATCGCCCTTGTCACCCTTGAGGGATGCAACCCATTCCTCTTCTGTCATGTTGGCAACAGCAGGGTTGTTTGCCTTAGCAATTTCAAAGGCGGACTTGCCGTCTGCGCCCTTTGAAGGGTTGCCGGTGTCCGTGCCATTGCAGAACCAGTTGCCGTTTGAACCAATGGTCCAAACATCGGCATCCTTACCGGGATCTCCTTTGGCTTTCTTGCCGGAATTCTGGAAGCCTTGGCCGTTGTCGAACCACCAGTAGTCATCACGGATTTCCCAAACGGTACCGTCTTTACCGTCTTCGCCATCCTCACCATTAGAAATGAGGAAGGAGTCGCCGTTGCTGAAAGTAACTCTTGTACCGTTACCCTCGGGTTTTACTGAGGTGATTACCTTTCCGTCCTTAATGAGCGCGTTGAGGTCGCTAACCTGCTGAGAGAGGCCGTCAACCTTGTTCTGAAGCTCCTTAATGTCTGAACCGTAATCTTTAGTACAAGCAATCAGAGCACTCACAGCTATCAAGCAAATAGCTGTAAGCCTAAAAAACATTTTACGTTTCATTGTGTTAAACATTATTTTAAATGGATTATAAAATATTTATAATTCTATTTAAGTATTTGCGCACTACGCACAAAATATTGGTCAAATATAGATATAAAATACTTAACCACAAAATTTTTTGCGGTTTTCTGCGCTCTATTTGTTAAAAAAATGTCAATATTTTAATAAAATTTTGCTCTATAGTCCTTTACATCAGCTTGTTGTGAGACAATTTGGGTAAGTGACTGCAGCACAGAAAGCGATTTCTGTGTGTTTTTATTATTGGCGTCAACCTCGGTGTAATACTCTCCCAGGGCCGATTTTGTAACCTGGAACCAGTATACACCTATACTGCCCTTAACGGGGCCCACAATCTTATTTTCCGGAGCAGCAGCCACGGCTCCCAACAATGCCGGTTCCATGTTCATATCGGCATTTGCAAAGCTGAGGCCGTCGGCATGGTTTATACCCGCGTTGAACTTCTCTGCCAGAACCTCCAGCGACTCACCGCCGCTTACCTGCTCAGAGAGCTCAGTTGCAAGCTTCTCTACCTTCTTCTGGTTTATCAGTTGCAACAGGATGTCATCTTTGACCTCTTCCAGCGGCACACGACCCTCTTTACGGGTCTTGGTGACCGCCGTAACGAAATAATACTTATTGTCTACCGTTATAACGTCTGAAACACTGCCCTCCTTGGTCTTACGGTCGAACACCCAGTGTACCACGCTGCGGGCGTTGTCGCACTGCCCGATGCGCTTGGTTTCTATGGTAACGCGCTCCATAGGGATAACGGGGAGATTCTCTTCCTTAACGATTTCGGCAAACTTGTCATACTTGCCGTCGCTGCGGTCGGCCAGATCTGCAGCCTTCATGTTATAATCGCGATATGTATTGTCGCTGGGGTTGATGTTCTTGCTGAGGAACGCCAGTTTGACCTTCTCCTTGGGCTTGGTTGCCTTTTCAACTTTCAGGACAGCCAGCATCTGATACTGGTCTATCTCCATCAGGCTTGTCTCTCCGGGCTTCATATCAAAGACACCGAGGAGCGGATCCATACCGCTGGATGTCATACTGGCCATCGTTGCCCATCCGGAAGGCATCATATCTGCACTGGTACCATCCTTGCGGACTGCGGCCAGCAGGGAGTCTGCCTTGGCGCGGTCGGTTGTCGGGAACAGGGCATACAGGAAACTTACGCTGTCGGGAATGTTCTTGCGTTCTGCCACGCGCACCGCACTGAAGGCGGAGAAGGTGGAGTCGATGGGGCTTACAGCAGCGCCGGAGCCGAATGCATAGTCGGCAAAGGCAGGAGTGCGGCGCGCTACCTCTTCGCGGCTGTAGAACGTATCATCCCAGCGGCGGTCGGAATTGAGAGCGATGAAGTTCTTGAGATTGTCTGCCTCTGCAAACTGCCCATACAATTCATCAAAGGCGGCCTTGGTCTCGTCTATGTCTTCCTGGCTGGGAACAACCTCGAATACGACATACTCTATGTCGCGGTTTGCGGGCTGTTCGAACAGCTTCTTGCGGTCGTTGTAGTATTTGGTCACCTCGGCGGCAGGAATCTGCAGTGTGGAATCTACACCAAAGTTGATGGGAACTACAAACCAGTCAATGTCCTTGGTGGTATTGCCGTCAGCTACGGCCCTCTCTATCTGTGCAGGGCTCAGGGTGGCGCTGTTGCGCAGTGCGGAGGTGTACTTGCTGTACATCTGGTTTGCATATACCATATCCTTGAGGTACTCCCAGTATTTGCGGGGGGTGCTGCTCTCTTCCAGATCCATCTGTGAGACGAACTCCTTGACGGCATCGGGGCTGAAGCGGCCGTCTTCGCCTGCAAACATGCGCTGCTGGGCGATTACGGGCGAGGGATTCTCTCCCTGCAGGAGGTCTACCATCTCGGCATCCTCTACGCTATAGCCGGCGTCCTTGATTTTGGGGAAGAACACCTTCTGGTTGAAGAGCTGGGTCCAGGTCATCTCGCGAACCTGGTTAACACTCTCCTCGCTGTTGGAACTGCTGCCGGTCAGGGCCTGCATCAGCGCGGAGTTCTGCTCCACTGCGGTGAAATATTCGCGGTAGGTGATGGGCTTGCCATTCATCGATCCCACGTTGTTGTCTTTAGACATGCTTTGCAAAGTCGACCCGAGAGTGTTGGGGTCTATGATAAACGACAGCAAGGCCACCGCTATCAGGATAGAAATAAGAATACCGAGTTTTACACGGATTTTCTCCAATACAGCCATATCAGTACTATAGTATTATTTTGGTTATATCTGTTTTAAGCGCGCAAAATTACAAATTTTTTTTAATACGCGGTAAGGGGCCCACAAAATTCACCGTATCGATGTAGAATTTGGTGGAATCGCTCACCACCCGCCCGAAGGAATCGAACGGCCGCATAATGGTGGATTGGTTGGCGCGCTGGTCGCTGCGCAGGCCGTAGCCCTGCAGCTTGCCTTTGGGCGATGTCATCACCACGTAGCAGTCGGTATATATCTGCTCCTGCTTCTTATCCCACCATACGGTGTCGGTGATGATTCGCTCTCCTTTGATGTGATTAAGTATGTTGACGTTGCCGAACGCGAGCCACTCCTCCTGGCGGTCACGGATGGTGTGCTGCGCCCCCTCCGATATCAGCTGCGACTCCAGCAGGCCGTCGCTGTTGTAGACATACACCTCGAAGCCGCCGCTGTATACCTCCTTGGTTATCGGTATGGAGTCTTTCTCGTACCGGTAGGTGTCCATCGCCGGGCAGCGCATCCTCATGGTGAGGTCGGCCTTCTCGTATTCCACGGCCTGCATGCCGCGCACGCTCTGGACGGGTGTGGTTTCGTAGTCAATTGCTGGTGTCTCCGGCTTCTTATTGCAGGAGACGAACATCAGCATAGATAAAAAGAACGGTAGAGACAGGGATATCCCCGCCTCTACGCGTCGTATTATGAAATTCTTCCTGTCCGTTATTTATCTGGTTCTAACTGTTGTGGTTTCGCGCAGCGAACCGCAGCTCACGGTGTATGCCTTGCCGTCGGTCAGGTCATACATGAAGGCGTCTGCCTTATTGGGGAAGTATGCAGCATACTGTCCTGCGAGGGCGTTGGCCTCTGCTTTCAGTGAAGGATCGGCCGCTGCCGCACGGTTCACGTAGTCGTAGGCTACCCAGAAGTGGGCGTGTGCCTCAACTTCGTTGCCGCCGCAGCGGGCGGTACCCCAGATGGTGCCGATAAGCAGGTATGCCTTGCCTTTGTATTCGTCGGAAAGTTCGGCAGCCTTCTTGGCGGCAGCCACAGCAGCGGCATTGTTGCCGGCCTTTTTATAATTATAGGAGCCGAGTTCCATATAGTAGCTTGCCAGCTGCTGGTTGTCCTCGCAATTGCGGATGGCCTCATTGAGGTACTTGACTGCGTTGGCGGCGTCTTCCTTGCGGGAATACAGTTTGTAGAGAAGATATGCCGATCCGGAAGAAGGATCCTTTGCATAGAGTCCCTTGACTGCATTCAGGTAGAGGTCGCTGTCCAGGCAGTCGGCTGCGCTGAGCATCTTGACTACGCTGCGAAGGGTCTCCTCATCGTCGGGATTGGCCTCGTAGCGGGGTGTGAGCAGCGCGAGCATATTGTCGCAGCTTGCAATACCGCTGTTCATAAAGAGGGTCTCGACATCCTTCTGCGCCTTGCGGAGCTTGGGGTCGTCCTTGGCTGCAAGGGCCGCATTCATCGTCTCGGAAATAGCGGTGTAGTCGGACATCACCTCTTCTGCACCCATCTCACCATTGGAATAGAGATTGGCGGCGGTTTCCATCAGTTTGACATATACCAGGTCGCTGGATTTTTCGCCGGCCTGTGCGAAGATATCCTTCATGGTGTCATAAACAGCCCTGGGGTTGTCTTCATTCCACTTGAAATTTACGATGTCGATGGCCTTGTTGTTGAGGGCCGACACGGCATTCTTGGGATAGTACTGCACGCGCTGGTCGTATATCTTCATGATGGTGTCTATAAAACCGGCGCGGTCGGCAGCATTTTTGTTTTTGCCATAAGCCCAGCGCATCAGTTTCTGGCCGTCGATAAGCAGATTCTGGCTGGCGGTTACGGGGCAGATTGCATATGCCTGACGCCAGGGGCCGATGGCCTCGGCGTTATTGCCTTGCTTGAGGTACTCCTTATAATATGAGAGATACTTTACACATTCGGCACTGTCGGGTCCGAATCTGCCTTGTGCGAATGCGGTTACAGAGAGAACCACCGCAAACAAAATTGTCAAAATCCTTTTCATAGTGTAAAGTTATTATTTATTGTTCTACTTGTATAAAGATTTGTGGAACCACGTGTCAAACAGGTTTAAGCCCACATTTATCTTTACATAATTCTCCTTTACCAAATTGCTTGCCAAAGTGCCGGTCTGTCCTATGTCGATGCTGAAAGAGAGGGATGTAAGGCGGGTGTCGGACATCAGGGCTATGGGAAAACTCATGCCGAAAGTAAGGCCTGTGGAGTTGATGGGAACGCCGCTTACGGCGATATATCCCTGCGTATGGTAAAGGCCGGCGCGATAGGTCATGCGTCGCGTATAGTGACGGAAATCGTATTTGCTTGGAATAATTTCTCCACCCAGTCGGAACGACTGCGCTACGCGGGTGGTCACATCAACGCCAGGGGCGTTGGTAAAGGTGGTCCTGCTCCAATCCTGCCTGCTGTAGTCAAATCCGAACATCCACTTGTCGGTTTTGCGCAGAGAGAATCCGGCTCCTATTTCACCGGGTATTTTGTAATCTATCGGAGAATTTACAGAGGATATCGTATCCTGCGAACTTGTAGTGCTGGCCAGTACCACATCGGAGAAGTCTCCGCCCATGGCGCCGCCGACAAGATATGTAGCTCCCAGCGTAAGCGGCATATCCTTGGCCACATTTACAGTGTACTGCACGCCCGCCTTCGCTCCCACGCCACGGGAGACGCTGCTCCAGGTGCGGGTAAGGGTGCGGTAGTGGCTGTTCGTGGCAAAATTGGTGGTGGACTGGTGTATGGTGTTGCCAAGATAGTAGATGCCGTCCACCCCTATGCTCAAGTTATCGATAATCTTCCAGCCGGCACCGAGTACCACCTGGTAGATACCGCCCTTGCCTGCCTTTGAATAACTCACATCGCCCATCTGAAGCATTACTTCGTCGGCATATTCACGCGATACGAACTGATATCCGGTTGCTGCATAGGGCATCAGGCCCGCCTTGAGCGCCACCTTCTTGCCAAGGGGAACCGAGGCAACGATATGGTGGATGTTGAACATATTGTTCACCGAATGCAGCTTGCCACTGTCGGTGTCCTCTATGGAAGTTGCCGCATCGGCGGTATAAAGGATGTTCTTTTGCGTTACGCCAAAATCCAGCATGAACGACCTATTTTCCCTGGCGGTGACGGCGGCGGGGTTTACCCAGTTGAGGATGGTGTTATCCCTGCAGCCGATGGCGATGCCTCCCATCGCCATTGAATTCTGGCCTCCGAGCGGCTCCAGATTGCCTATACCGTACATCGAATAGGGAGAGAAGGCGTCGAATGCCACGTCGGCCTGGGCAGAAAGCCTTGCCGGATGGAAAACCGACAGGACAAACGCCAGCGCCACGGAAACCGATATTATCTGTTTTCTGCTCATCATTATGCCATTGCTATGTATGCCAGGCCGTCCAGAACGAGATTTTCTTCTACTCTGACATCGCCTTCGAGGCCCGGCTCAAAAATGCGTGCGTCGCCGCCGGTAAGTATCACTTTGCGGTGGGGATGGGCGCGCATGTAGCCCTCTATCTCAAATTTCAAACCAAGGATGTTGCCGGCGGCCATCGCGGTGTCAAGGTCATAGCCGATTGTGGAGATGGTATTGATGTCGCCCTTGGCCAGCACGGTCTGCGGCTCTATCAGCGGTATCTTGCGGGTAAAGTGGCTCAGCGCGCGGTAGCGGGTGTTCAGCCCCAGCGATATTGAGCCGCCCACGTAGTGCCCCTTGTCTATGAATTCCACGGTGGTGGCTGTGCCGAAATCAAAGAGGAGGATATCCTCCTGAGGCATCAGCAGGCACGCCTGCAGTATCGCTGCCATACGGTCGGCGCCCATTCCGTCTGGCATGTTGTCCAAATAGCGGTACGCCTTGTCGCCGGCGTTTATCCGCTCCCTTACGAAATCTATGTTGAAATCGACAAAACGGCGGCAGAGACCCTTGAGAACATCTTTGAGACGATGGTCGGTATCCCTTACAGAAGAGAGGACGATGGTGTCGAACTTCTCCCTGATGATCTCGTTAAGGTTTGAAGCATCCTCTACCCTTTGCAGCGACTTGATCTGCATCTTGTCGTAGCGGGCTATCTTGCATGAGGTGTTGCCGATGTCTATTACCAGATTCATCCGAAAAAGCGGTTTAAGATTGCAAATTTAGCATTTCTTGCAATAATTCAACGGCTTTTTTGACACTTCTCACTTTTTCGCATTTGACAAACAGCGAATTAGGACGCTGTACAAGTTGATACTTGTGGTGCGCCTGCTGTATATAATCCAGTATGTTTCCAAAGGTCTGGCTGTTGTAATAAGACGATTTCTGATTCGATACGAAGTAGGCCAGCATGCTGCCATTCTTGAGGATTATCTTCTCGAAGCCCAGATCCATTGCTACCTGGCGCAGGCGCACTATGTTTATGAGTTCCTCCAGCTGCTCCGGCACCGGACCGAACCGGTCGGTAATTTCAGCCACAAAGCCGTCTATCAGCGCCGCGCTCTTCATATTGTCCAGTTCCCGGTAGAGGCGCATCTTTTCCTTGGGTACATTTATGTACTCGTCCGGAATAAAGGCCTCTATGTCGGTATCTATATAGCAGTCCGACACCCACCCGCCGGAGATGAGACCGCCGGTGTCGGCCGTAACTTCGTCGGCGTCTATTTCGCTGCGTAGTTCGCTCATAGCCTCGGATAGTATCTTCTGATATGTCTCGAAGCCCATTTCCGCTATGAATCCGCTCTGCTCGGCCCCCAGCAGGTTGCCGGCGCCGCGGATATCCAAGTCCTGCATGGCAATATTGAAGCCACTGCCAAGGTCGCTGAAGGTCTCGATGGCGTTCAGGCGTGCGCGGGCATCGTCTGTCAGTATATCCTGCGAAGGCACTATCAGATAGCAGTAAGCCTTGACGTTGCTGCGGCCCACCCGGCCGCGCAGCTGGTGCAGGTCACTCAGACCAAAATACTGGGCGCGGTTTATGAGCATTGTGTTGGCGTTGGGGATATCCACGCCGTTTTCCATTATCGTGGTGGAAACCAGAATGTCGTAGTCGCCGTCTATGAAGTCCAGTATCTTCTTTTCCAGCTGCACCGGCTCCATCTGGCCGTGCGCCACACAGATGCGCGCCTTGGGGCATATCAGCCGTAGCTGGTCAGCTACGGCGTCTATATCTTCCACCCGGTTATGGATGAAATAGACCTGTCCGTGGCGCTCCAACTCATTATCTATTATCTCCCGGATGCTGTCGGTATCAAAATCTATTATCTCGGTGTGGATCGGGATGCGGTTGGGCGGCGGCGTGGATATTATGGATATGTCGCGCGCACCAAGCAGTGAGAACTGCAGCGTACGGGGGATGGGCGTTGCAGTGAGCGTCAGCGTGTCCACGTTCTTCTTGAGCATGCGCATCTTCTCCTTTGCGCTGACGCCGAACTTCTGCTCCTCGTCTATCACAAGCAGGCCAAGGTCTTTGAATATGATTTCTTTGCCAAGTATACGGTGGGTTCCTATGAGTATGTCAATTTTACCTTCGCGAAGTCTCTGGGCTATATCACGCACCTCCCCGGCTGTTTTCAGGCGGCTTATGAATTCAATATTGCAGGGAAAATCGTTCAATCGGCTGCGGAAAGTATGATAGTGCTGCAGCGCCAGGATGGTGGTTGGCACCAGCACCGCCACCTGCTTTCCGTTAGCCACCGCCTTGAAGGCTGCCCGGATGGCCACCTCGGTCTTGCCGAAACCGACGTCGCCGCATATCAGGCGGTCCATAGGGTGATTGTCCTCCATGTCCTTCTTGACATCTTCCACCGCCTTGTGCTGGTCGGGGGTGTCTTCGTACATAAAGGAGGATTCCAGTTCCTGCTGCAGATAGTCGTCAGGGGCGTAAGCAAAGCCAGGCACGCTGTAGCGCTCGCTGTAGAGTTTTATAAGGTCGGCGGCAATGTCCTTTACCTTGCTTTTTGCGCTGTTCTTAAGCTTTTCCCAGCTCTTGCTGCCAAGCTTGTATATCTTTGGCGGAGCACCGTCGGCACTCTTGTAGCGGCTTATACGGTGGATGCCGTGGATGGAGACGAATATAACATCGCCGTCCTTGTATGTCAATTTGATGGCCTCCTGCACCTTGCCGTTAACATCCATATGTACCAGGCCGCCGAATCGCCCTACGCCGTGGTCTATATGCACCACATAATCACCTATGTTGAACGACATCAAATCGTTAAGTGTCAACCTCTCGCTGCTGGTGACCTCGCGTTTGGCTACCACCTTGTGATAGCGCTCGAATATCTGGTGGTCGGTATACCAGCACTGACGCCCGGTGTTGCTGATGTATCCTTCGTGCAGAGATATAGGTATGAATTCTACATTAGTGCCGACTCCTGTTTCCGACAGAATCTGTTTCAGCCGGACAGTCTGATTCAGCTGCGGAGAAAGGATATGTACCTGGTAACCTTTTTCCTCCCGGGAGGTAATATCCCGGCAGAGTATCTCAAAATTCTTGTTGAAGGCCGGCTGCGGAATAACCTCGGCGGCATTCGTGTTATTGTAGGTTATTTCCTCACAAAAATCCCAGTAAACAGTATTTTCCGGAAGCTGCTCCAGAAAATCGACATACTCCTCCTCTTCGTGGTTTTCGAACAGGTTGGGATAGATGTCAACCTGCGGCACATTCTCTACCGTACGCTGGGTGTCGGCGTCAAATCGGGATATTTTCTCTATTTCATCTCCGAAAAAGTCAATTCTGTAAGGATAATTGTCGGCGTATGAAAAAATATCAATGATGGATCCGCGCAGCGCAAACTCTCCCGGCAGCGATACGAAATCCACCTTCTTGAATCCGCTTTCAAAAAGTACCTCCTTTATAAAGTCGTGGCTCAGGCTGTCCCCTTTCTTGATTGATATGACGCAGTTGGTGGTCTTGCTTGCACGCAGCACCTTCTCTGCCAGCGAATCTTTATAGGAAACTATCACCAGCGGATTGTTAATACTGCCCAGCTGTTTGTTAAGCAGCGTCTTGGTGATATTTGTATTACCTATTTCAACCGCAGAATCCAGATTTTTAGGCAGTGCCGATGCCTTAAAATCATCTATCGCCTTTATGGCGGCGGTGCGCTGGACTTTGGTTGTAGCGCTTTTTACCGACTGTGCGGACTTACTGTCGGCTGTGGCAGGAAAATAATAGAGACAATCGTCTGTAAAGAAATTATCCAGGTCACTGGTAAAGAACAAGGCCTCTTTCTTTGTATTGAAACAGACAATATTAAGCGAAGGGGCGTCGAATTTCGATACCACATTGGCCAGAAATACCGCCTTGCACGATACTCCGCCGTTAAGGTTATCGAATTTCAATCTTTTCATAGAATCTTTGCAGTTGTTCCCTGTTTAATTGCGGCTCAAAATTATCAAATATTACATCTTCGGCAGCCCTTACATCTTTCATTAACGGACGGACCTTATCCAGATCGACATATCTCTTGCCGTCGCCGAAATTCAGGGAGAATATGTCGGCCTTGTGTTTGAGACTCCTTTCACAAGCAGACGCAAAATTATGTTCTCCGCTGCCAAGCATATCTTCCGGGATTATATCTCCTCCAATTACCTTCATGGGAATAAGTTCGCTGACGGGAGGATAACCAAGGGCGCACCAGAAAACACACTCAGAAACATCTTCATTCGGATTAACACCTTGAACAATAGTGACGGCTACGGAAGATTTACGGGGTATGAAATCGCGGTCTATGAAAAAACTATTGCCAGCCGACATTGGATCCAACCCAAAAGCAGATTGCCAGTAGCTTCTGGAAAGACCTTCCATTATAAAGCGGACATCAATCTTATTTCCTTCTTCTATATGCTGACTTATAAGTTGCGAAGCATTGTTGTATCTTACATATCCCTGACCTGCATTCGGTTTTCCTGAAAAAGAATAATTAGACCTTATTATATATCCTTCCGGAGCTTCATTTACATCATATTTTATCCAAGAATAATTATTGACCTCATAATAAGCAGCACCGCCGGCGGCGTCTATAACGCCAAAGTTGGTCTCAAGCCCCATAGGCTTTTCAAGATTATCAAGCAGCCTTTCAAAATCTTTCAGGGTAGCGCAAGTCGCCAACGCCTCGTACATCACTATGCCTTCCTTATCCATTATGGATTCGGGAGTATCATCACCATCCTGCCGGATGTTATAGGATACGGTATTCATTATGGAGAAACCGACACTGTTTACTCCGCTCCATGCCTCTTTGGGTTCTTCTTTACTATTCGAAAGATATATGAAACTGTAATTAATTTCATTCGAAGCGGGTATAAACACCACCCGGTTGTGATTGAAGCCACTGTCGCGGTTTTTCCAGATTATCGGGCGTCCGTCAGATGTAACTTTTCCAGAAAAAATAGCTGATGTACAGCAATATCCAATACTTTGAGGTATAAGACAAAAAATAACAAAAAGTATGGAAAACAGCTTTTTCATCAATTAGAAAAGAGTGCTGTCGGGTGCAAGGCGACTCAGGCCGAGGTGTGTAAAAGCCAGGTCGGTGGCTTCCCGGCCGCGCGGGGTACGGCGGATAAATCCTTCCTTTATAAGGAAAGGTTCGTAAACCTCCTCAAAAGTACCCTGGTCTTCGCTTATAGCGGTAGCGATTGTAGATGCACCAACGGGTCCTCCTTTGAACTTTTCAATAATTGTAGTAAGAATCTTATTATCTATGGCGTCCAGGCCGCGTTTGTCGATATTGAGGGCATTAAGGGCATACTGGGTTATTTTAAGATCTATCTCTCCGCTTCCTTTTACCTGGGCAAAGTCGCGTACGCGCCGCAGCAGATTATTGGCTATTCGTGGTGTGCCGCGGCTGCGCATGGCAATCTCTTTTGCAGCATCATCTTCTATACCTATATTCAAAATGGATGCACTGCGCTTTATAATGTTTGCCAATACAGGATAATCGTAATATTCAAGATGCTCCTGAATGCCGAAGCGGGCCCTTAAAGGAGATGTCAGCAGACCGCTGCGGGTGGTGGCTCCAATCAGGGTGAAAGGACTCAGTGATATTTGGACGCTGCGTGCACCGGGCCCCTTGTCTATCATTATATCAATGACATAATCTTCCATTGCGGAATAGAGATATTCCTCTACTACCGGGCTGAGACGGTGTATCTCATCTATGAACAATACATCTCCTGGCTCAAGGCTTGTAAGCAGTCCGGCAAGGTCGCCGGGCTTGTCCAGCACCGGGCCGGAGGTTATTTTCATATTCACCCCGAGTTCATTGGCAACTATATGTGCAAGGGTGGTTTTTCCAAGGCCAGGAGGGCCGTGAAAGAGTATATGGTCCAGCGATTCGCCGCGTATTATTGCAGCCTGGACATATATCTTAAGTTTTTCTATTATATCTGACTGGCCTCCGAATTCATCGAACTGTCCCGGACGGATTTTGTTTTCAAAATCGCTGTCCTTTGAAGCGAATTCCTCACGGGGCCTGTATGAAACTTTTTCACTCATAAAACAAAGATAATAGAAAATTATTGAATTCTTTTTTTGGCTCTAGTATCTGTCTGTTGAAAGTGTTGATAAATATTTAAATAAGGCCCAGATGCAGCCAGATGACATATTATATTAAATAATGATGTTGTTAAAACTGTTGATAAAAAAAGATAAGTTGTAGATAAAACAACCTTTTGTTGATTACCCACAACTTATCAAAAGTTTTCAACAGGAGTTTATATTGTTATCAACAACACTACTCACTAAGTTTTGCGGAGAGGAATTCACGGTTAAGCCTTGCAATGTGCTCTACTGAGATACCCTTAGGACACTCCATTTCGCACGCACGGGTGTTGGTACAGCTGCCGAATCCAAGGGCGTCCATAGTGTCCACCATAGCCTTTGCACGGCGTGCACCCTCTATTTTACCTTGGGGCAGCAGAGCAAGTGAACTTACTCGTGCTGCCACAAACAGCATTGCAGAACCGTTCTTGCATGTAGCAGCACATGCACCACAGCCGATGCATGCAGCAGCATCCATACTCTTCTCTGCATTCTCCTTCTTGATAGGAATTGAATTTGCATCGGGAACACCTCCGGTATTAACTGAGATAAATCCGCCAGCCTGCAGAATCTTGTCGTATGCACGGCGGTCCACTACCAAATCTTTAATGATAGGGAAACCGCTGCTGCGCCATGGTTCGATAGTGATGGTGCTGCCGTCTTTGAACTTGCGCATATAAAGCTGGCAGGTGGTTACACCGCTTTCCGGGCCATGTGCACGGCCGTTGATATAAAGTGAGCATGCACCGCATATACCTTCGCGGCAGTCGTGGTCAAAGCTTACCGGACCGCTGTGGTCTTTGCAACCCTTATCGAAAGCGACCGGATTGATCTTTTCATTTACAAGCTGCTCGTTGAGAATGTCCATCATCTCGAGGAAAGAGGTGTCGGGGCTGATGCCGTCGATCTTGTAAGTCTCGAAATGACCCTTTGCCTTGGCGTTCTCCTGACGCCATATTTTAAGTGTAAATTTCATAATCTCTCTTAGTCTTTATAGTTGCGGGTTGCGACTTTGCAATATTTGAATTCCAGAGGCTCCTTATGGAGTTCGGGTTCCTTTTCTCCCTTGTATTCCCAGGCGGCTACGTACATGTAGTTTTCGTCGTCGCGCTTTGTTTCACCCTCTTCTGTCTGCATCTCCTCGCGGAAGTGACCACCGCAGGACTCACGACGGTTAAGGGCGTCATAGGCCATAAGTTCGCCGATTTCCAGAAAGTCTGCCACGCGCAGAGCCTTCTCCAACTCCTGGTTGAAGTGATTGTTGTCTCCGGCTACATATACATTGCTCCAGAACTCTTTCTTAAGGTCCTTGATAAGGCCGATAGCCTTTTTGAGACCCTCTTCGTTGCGGGCCATGCCGACATATTCCCACATAATGTGGCCGAGCTCCTTGTGGATGCTGTCCACGGTGCGCTTGCCCTTTATGGAGAACAGTTTATCAATACGCTCCTTGATGGCCTTTTCTGCAGCCTCGAATTCAGGGGCGTTGGTGTCGGTCTTGGGATCTTTGAATTTTGAAGCCAGATAATCGCCAATAGTATAAGGGAGAATGAAATATCCGTCTGCCAGACCCTGCATCAGCGCCGATGCTCCCAGGCGGTTTCCGCCGTGATCGGAGAAGTTTGCCTCGCCGATAGCATACAGGCCGGGGATGGTGGTCTGCAGGTTGTAGTCAACCCAGAGGCCGCCCATCGTGTAGTGGATGGCGGGGAATATCATCATAGGCTCCTTGTAAGGGTCTACGTCGTTGATTTCTTCATACATTTGGAAGAGATTGCCGTATTTCTCCTCGATATACTTGCGACCCTTCTGCTCCATACAGGTCTTGAAATCGAGGAACACGGCCAGACCCTGCTCGTTCACACCGTAACCGGCATCGCAGCGCTCCTTTGCGGCGCGGGAAGCCACGTCGCGGGGAACCAGGTTGCCGAAAGCGGGATAACGGCGCTCCAGATAGTAGTCACGGTCTTCTTCTGCAATATCGCTGGGTTTCTTGGTGCCCTTGCGGATAGCCGCTACATCTTCCAGTTTCTTGGGAACCCAGATGCGGCCGTCGTTACGCAGCGACTCTGACATCAGGGTAAGTTTGCTCTGCTGATCGCCGTGAACGGGGATGCATGTGGGGTGGATCTGTGCAAAGCAGGGGTTAGCGAAGAAAGCACCCTTGCGGTAGCACTGCATTGCCACGCTGCCGTTGGAGTTCATGGCGTTGGTAGATAGGAAGTATGTATTGCCGTATCCGCCGCTGGCAACCACCACTGCGTGTGCGCCGAAGCGCTGGATTTCTCCGGTGGTCAGGTCGCGGGCAATTATTCCCTTGGCCTCGCCTTTAATCAGCACCAGATCCAGCATCTCATGACGGGGATAACTCTTGACAGTACCCTTTGCCACCTGACGGTTGAGGGCTGCATAAGCGCCAAGCAACAGCTGCTGACCTGTTTGGCCGCGGGCATAGAATGTACGGGATACCTGTGCACCGCCAAAAGAACGGTTGTCGAGCAGTCCGCCGTAATCACGTGCAAAGGGCACGCCCTGTGCCACGCACTGGTCTATGATGTTGTTGCTGACCTCTGCCAGACGATATACGTTGGCTTCGCGGCTGCGGTAGTCACCACCCTTGATAGTGTCGTAGAACAGACGATAAACCGAGTCATTGTCGTTCTGGTAGTTCTTTGCCGCATTGATACCACCCTGGGCTGCAATGGAGTGAGCACGACGGGGAGAATCGCTGATGCAGAAGATTTTAACATTGTAGCCAAGTTCACCGAGTGTGGCGGCTGCGCTGGCTCCGGCAAGACCTGTGCCGATTACGATGATTTCCATCTTCTTCTTGTTGGCGGGGCTCACGACTCTGATATGAGCCTTATGGTTGGTCCATTTCTCGGCCAACGGTCCTTCAGGAACTTTGGAAATGAGTTCTGTCATTAGAGTATAATGTGTTAGTTATTAAGCAAAGTACAAAGATAATCTAAAAAGTTATACCTTTACACACCCAATTCAGAATTAAATGGAGTTTTTTGCTACTGCATCGAATATCGCGACCCATATAGAGGATTCCAAGAAGGGCGAGAAGGCTATTCTGCTGCTCCACGGCTATATGGAGACGATGTATATCTGGGAAGATATTTACAAGGATCTCAGCCGCGACTACCGTGTCATCAGGATGGACCTGCCGGGCCACGGCCTGACCTGCACCGCCCCCATAAACACCATGGATCTGATGGCCACAGTGGCGAAGGGAGTGCTGGATGTATGCGGTGTGCAGAAGGCAGCGGTGATAGGCCATTCGATGGGCGGATTCGCCGCCATCAAGTGCTGCGAACTTTTCCCGGACCGTTTCGAGAGGCTGATACTGCTCAACTCCTATCCTTATGCCGAAACAGATGAATCCCGCGCCATTCGCGCTCGTGAACAAGCTGTTCTGAACGCCGACCACCTGACTACACTGGCGGAACTCTCCATACCAAAGATGTTCCATCCCGATAATCTTCGCCGCCTGGACGAAAAAATTCGCGAAACCATTGAAATATGCGAAATGCACGACCCGTCGGGCATCGTTGCCAGTGTAAAGGGAATAATTCAGAAAGAAGATTACAGCCCCTGGCTCAAGGAATGCGGTATTCCGGTGATGTCGGTCTGCGGCGATTCAGACACCCTTGTCACAGAAGAAATCCGTGCCCGGATGGCGGTTGATTTTCCGAATGTAAAGCAGATTGTGCTGCCAAAGTGCGGTCACAATGTCTTTCTGGAATATCCGGAGAAGACGTTGGAACTTATCAGGGAGTTCGTTTAATCTACCAGAGAAAATTGTTGAAAGGATAGCGGCCGGCGTGGATTTCGGCCACCATCTTGTACAGATCCGACCGCAGTTTGTCTATGCCGATGCGGTCCTTGGCGCTTATGAATATGCACGGCGTGTGTTCGTGCGCCATCCAGCTGTTCTTTATCTCCTCTATGGTGCGGTTGCGGTCAGTCTTTTCGTCTATCGAGAATTCGTCGTACTGTTCCGGTACATAAGCGTCAATCTTGTTGAAAACCAGATAGACAGGCTTGTCGCCGGCGCCGATGTCTTTCAGAGTCCTGTTCACAACTGCCAGCTGGTCCTGGAAGTTGGGATGCGAGATATCCACCACATGCATCAGTATGTCGGCCTCGCGCACCTCGTCCAGGGTGCTCTTGAAGGCCTCTATCAGCTGTGTGGGCAGCTTGCGGATAAAACCGACGGTGTCGCTCAGCAGGAAAGGTACGTTCTCCAGCACCACCTTGCGCACTGTGGTGTCCAGGGTGGCGAACAGTTTGTCCTCTGCAAACACGTCGCTCTTGGCCAGCAGATTCATCAGGGTGCTCTTGCCGACGTTGGTGTATCCCACCAGCGAAATGCGCACCAGGCTTCCGCGGTTGCCGCGCTGGGAGGCCATCTGGCGGTCGATCTTCTTCAGCTGGTCCTTGAGACGGGAGATACGCTCCAGTACGATACGGCGGTCGGTCTCAAGCTGGCTTTCACCCGGACCCCTCATGTTGATACCGCCCCTCTGGCGCTCCAGGTGGGTCCACATGCCGGTCAGGCGGGGCAGCAGATACTGGTACTGGGCCAGTTCGACCTGAGTCTTGGCGTAAGCGGTGCGGGCGCGCTGGGCAAAGATGTCCAGGATCAGGCCGGTGCGGTCAATCACGCTGCAGTGCGCCTCCTTCTCTATGTTGCGCATCTGGGTGGGGCTCAGTTCGTCGTCAAAAATAACGTAGTCGATATTATTCTCCTCTACGTATTTTTTGACCTCCTCCAGCTTGCCTTTGCCGAAATAAGTTCCGGCAAACGGATGGTCCAGCCGCTGCACGAACCGTTTCTGCACGGCGATGTCGGCCGTCTCTGCAAGAAAGACGAGCTCGTCGAGATATTCTTCGCTCTGCCGTATCTGGTCTTTGTCCCGGATTACCGCCGCTACTACTGCGCTTTCCATATTCTAACAAAAAAGGTGGCAGGTTTTGCCGGCCACCTTTTGAACTATTTTGACAAATACTATTTCAGCTGGAAGATAACAGGGAATGTGTAGGTAACCTTTACCGGTCTGTCGCGCTGCTTTCCGGGAGTCCATTTAGGCGAACTCGAAACGACCCTCACGGCCTCTTTGTCCAGCGAAGGGTCAACGCCGCGGAGCACTTTGACACCGCTGACCTTGCCGTCGGTACCAACGGTGAACTGCAGGGTAACGCGGCCCTGGATACCGTTTTCCTTGGCAATGTCGGGATATGCGAGGTTCTGGTTCACCCACTTTGAGAAAGCGTTGGCATCACCACCCTGGAACAGGGGTTTCTGCTCTACCAGGGCAAACGGGATGGCCTCTTCCTCTACCGATTCCTCACCGACTTCGTAACCATAGTCGTTCATGTCTACACCGAGGTCTTCGCTATCCTCGAAAGAAAACATCTCCTCGTCTACCTTGATATCATCGTCCACGATATCGATGGCATCTGAAAGGATGGGGATTGTAGGCATCTTGGGGCGTACAATGTTCTCCTCTTCCGTGATGGGGATGATTTCTTCCTCTGCTGCGATGATGTCGTTGGCAGAAAGTTCGGCTTTCTTGATATTGCCGGTCTTCCACTCGAATGCAAGCAGAACGATTGCCAGAGCGGCAATGAGGCCTATCTCCAGAAACATGGTCGAACTCTTGGAGAGATCGGCTTTGGGTGATTTCTTGACTTCCATATCCTTGTTATTCTTTAGCTCTCAAAATTATAAAGAATAAATTGATTTGTCAAAAATAAGTTTACAATTATTTTACCAAGCCCATCTCCTTGAGAACGGAATTTGTCTTGTTGACAGCTTCTGCGCTCTTGTCGAAAGCGGCCTTTTCCTCTGCGTTGAGCTTGAGCTCGATGACCTTCTCCACACCGTTGCGACCGATTACTGCGGGTACGCCGATGCAGATATCCTTCTTGCCATATTCGCCGTCCAGGGCTACGCAGCAGGGGAATACCTTCTTCTGGTCCAGAACCATAGCCTTTACCATGGTTGCTGCAGCTGCGCCGGGAGCGTACCATGCGCTGGTACCCAGAAGTGCGGTGAGGGTAGCGCCGCCCACCATGGTGTCGGCAACAATCTTGTCGGCAACTTCCTTGGAAACGAGATCCTTAACCTTGATGCCCCTGTAGGTTGCGCGATCAATCAACGGAATCATGGTGGTGTCACCGTGGCCGCCGATCACCATACCTCCGACGTCGCTTGCAGCTGCGCCCAGAGCCTGGCTGATGTAGTATGTGAAACGGCTGCTGTCCAGCTGGCCGCCCATGCCGATGACGCGGTTCTTGGGAAGACCGGAGGACTTGTAGGTCAGGTAGGTCATGGTGTCCATAGGGTTGGCAATCATCAGGAAAATAGCGTTGGGAGAATACTCTAAAGCGCTCTTTACAACTGTATTGACGATGCCTGCGTTGACGCCGATGAGCTCTTCGCGGGTCATACCGGGTTTGCGGGGAATACCGGAGGTAACCACGACCACATCACTGCCTGCAGTGGCCTTGTAGTCGTTGGTGACGCCTTTGATGCGGGTGTCGAAGCCGTAGAGCTTGGCGGTCTGCATCATATCCATAGCCTTGCCTTCGGAAAGTCCTTCTTTGATGTCAATCAGGACGAGATCGGACACACAACCGGTGTGAGCGACTGCGTTGGCAACTGTTGCACCTACGTTGCCTGCGCCGATAACTGTTACTTTTGCCATTTCAATTAGTTTTTTTAGAAGTTTATTTATTTGGTAATTTTGCCGTAATTCATTAAGCATGCAAAGTTAGCAAATGATTTCTTTTTTTAAAGAAAACACGGGTTTTGATATTAAAAGTAAAAACAAAATCAAAACGTGGTTAAGAAGTGTAGCGGCCGGGTACGGCTATGCCATCGGCGACCTGAACTACATCTTCTGTGACGACGAATACCTGCTGTCAATTAACAAGCAGTATCTGGGTCACGACTATTACACCGATATCATCACCTTCGATTCGCGGGAAGACCCTTCTTCCCTTTGCATCGACGGCGACATTTTCATAAGCGTGGACACCGTCCGTGCCAACGGGGCGGAGTACGGCGAAGGTTTCGACCGCGAAATTATGCGCGTGATTGCGCACGGTCTGCTGCACCTTGCCGGCTTTGACGACCGTACAAAGGCACAGCAGAAGCAGATGCGCGAGGCGGAAAATGCAGCACTTGAGCAATGGGATACGATTATGACGTCATAGTTGTCGGCGCCGGACACGCCGGATGCGAGGCTGCCTGCGCCGCTGCCGGAATGGGGGCGCGCACGCTGCTGGTCACGATGGATATGCGCGGCATCGCCCAGATGTCGTGTAACCCCGCCGTGGGCGGCATCGCCAAGGGACAGATAGTCCGCGAGATAGACGCCCTTGGCGGATACACCGGCATCGTGACCGACCGCAGCACCTTGCAGTTCAGAATGCTCAACAAGAGCAAGGGTCCCGCCATGTGGAGCCCGCGCGCGCAGTGCGACAAGACGCTTTTCACCCTCAACTGGCGCAGGGTTCTGGAGCATACGCCCAACCTGGACATGTGGCAGGATACCGTGGCCTCGCTGACGCTTGAAGGCGGACGGGTTACGGCTGTCACCACGCTGATGGGCACGACATTCACCGCCAGTGCCGTCATCATTACCGCCGGTACATTCCTGGGCGGCAAGTTGTTCATAGGCCAGGAGAGCGCCGACGGAGGCCGCATAGGCGAACTTGCCAGCTATTACATCGCCGACCAGCTGCGCGACGCAGGCATCGCCGTGGGGCGCATGAAAACCGGCACCCCGCCGCGAATCGACACCCGCTCGATAGATCTTTCGGCTCTGGAGGTCCAGGAAGGCGACGCCGCTCCGGCCCGGTTCTCTTTCGGCCGGGAACCATCCTCAATCCAGGGTGGCCGGCCGCAGAAGGTCTGCTATATCGTCCATACCAACGAGCGAGTGCATGATATTTTGCGTAGCGCTTTTGACAAGTCGCCGCTGTTCACCGGCCGTATCACCGGCATTGGGCCGCGCTACTGCCCCTCCATAGAGGACAAGCTCCGCACATTTGCAGGCAAGACGTCGCATCAGCTGTTCTTGGAGCCCGAGGGTTGGGATACCTGCGAATATTATCTGCAGGGGTTCTCGTCTTCCCTGCCCACTGACGTTCAGATCCGCGCCCTGCGCGAGATAGAGGGTTTCCGCGACATCCGCATCTTCCGCCCGGCATACGCCGTAGAATACGACTATTTTGACCCGTCGCAGCTCAGGGCTTCTTTGGAAAGCCGCCTGGTTGAAAGGTTGTTTCTGGCGGGTCAGGTCAACGGTACCACCGGTTATGAAGAGGCTGCAGCCCAGGGCCTTATGGCGGGCATTAACGCTGTTCTGAAGATTCGCGGCAAGGAGCCGTTCATACTGATGCGCGACGAGGCCTACATCGGCGTTTTGATAGATGATTTGATTACCAAGGGCGTTGATGAGCCCTACCGCATGTTCACCTCCCGAGCCGAATACCGCATTTTGCTGCGCCAGGACAACGCCGACCGCCGCCTGACAGCCAAGGGCTACGAACTGGGCCTTATTTCCAAGGAACGGTTCGACGATATGGTATCAAAATACGAAGAGATAGATCGCTGTCGAGAAGTTCTCGCAGTGGAGTCTCTAACACCGGCAGAGGTTAATAACTATCTTGAAAGCGTTGACTCTGCTCCCATCGAAAACCGCAAGAAATATGCTGAATTACTATCTCGACCGTCCGTTATGTTGGAAGACCTGCTTGCAATAAGAGATGTACTTGGCGATGATAGCAATCGCCAGCAGGCGATAGCGGAGCGGCGGGGTTTTGGGCAGAGCGCCAGTATTATAGAAGATGTGGAGATTGCCGTTAAATATCAGGGCTACATAGAGCGCGAGCGCCGGCTGGCCGACAAGATAATGCGGCTGGAAAACATCAGGATTCCCGAGGATTTCGACTTCAGCCAGGTGCAGTCGCTCAGCACAGAGTGCCGCATCAAACTGGCCCGCTACAAGCCCCGCACCATCGCGCAGGCCTCCCGCATCAGCGGCGTCTCCCCCGCTGACATCTCGGTACTTCTAGTTTATTTCGGAAGATAGCTACTCGATATTTTTCCGGAGCAGGTTGTTGATGTTCACCTGGTCGGCGATGACCTTGTGGAGGTTCTCCACGGGGATGCGGTCCTGGGTCATGGTGTCGCGGTAGCGGACGGTGACGGTGTTATCAGCAAGCGTGTCGTGGTCCACAGTCACGCAGATCGGGGTACCGATGGCATCCTGACGGCGGTAGCGGCGGCCGATGGAGTCCTTCTCGTCGTACTGGCAGTTGAAATCAACGCGCAGAGAATGCAGGATCTCGCGGGCCTTCTCCGGCAGGCCGTCCTTCTTGACCAGTGGCAAGATGGCAGCCTTGACGGGAGCCAGTGCCGGAGGCAGGGAGAGAACCACGCGCTTCTCGCCACCCTCAAGCTCCTCTTCGTGATATGCACTGGAGAGAACGGCCAGAACGGTGCGGTCCACGCCGATAGAGGTCTCTATCACGTAAGGAACATAGCTCTCGTTGGTCTCGGGGTCGAAATACTGCATCTTGCGGCCGCTCATACGCTGGTGATTGCCCAGGTCAAAGTCGGTGCGGCTGTGGATACCCTCCAGCTCCTTGAAGCCGAACGGGAATTCAAACTCGATGTCGGTGGCGGCATTTGCATAGTGCGCCAGCTTGTCGTGATCGTGGAAGCGGTATTTATTGTCGCCCAGGCCCATAGCCTTGTGCCAGGCAAGACGGGTCTCTTTCCATTTTGCAAACCACTCCATCTCGGTGCCGGGCTTGATGAAGAACTGCATCTCCATCTGCTCGAACTCGCGCATACGGAAAATGAACTGACGGGCCACAATCTCGTTGCGGAACGCCTTGCCTATCTGCGCGATGCCGAAAGGAATCTTCATACGGCCGGTCTTCTGAACATTCAGGAAGTTCACGAAGATACCCTGGGCGGTCTCGGGACGCAGGTATATGGTGCCCACGCCGCCGTCCACATTACCCAGCTGGGTAGAGAACATAAGGTTGAACTTGCGCACCTCGGTCCAGTTCTTGGTGCCGGAAATGGGACATACGATGTCGCAGTCTATGATGATCTGGCGCATCTCCTCAAGGTCGTTGGCATCCAGAGCCTTGACCATACGGGTGTGAACCTCGTCCCATTTTGCCTTGCTGCGCAGCACGTTGGGGTTGGTGGCGCGGAACTGGGCCTCGTCAAAGGCGTCGCCGAATTTGCGGCGGCCCTTCTCGACCTCCTTGTTCATCTTCTCTTCCAGCTTGGCCAGATAATCCTCTATGAGGACGTCGGCGCGATAGCGCTTCTTGGAATCCTTGTTGTCGATCAGGGGGTCGTTAAACGCTGCCACGTGGCCGCTGGCCTCCCAGATCTTGGGGTGCATAAAGATGGCGCTGTCAATGCCCACGATGTTGTCGTGCAGGCGGACCATAGCGTCCCACCAATATGTCTTGATGTTGTTCTTGAGCTCCACGCCCAGCTGGCCGTAGTCATAAACGGCTGCCAGACCGTCATAAATCTCGCTTGACTGGAAAATGAAACCATATTCCTTGCAATGCGCGGTCAAATTTCTGAAAACCTCTTCTTGTGTCATTGTATCGATTGTTAATTATTATTTCCTTCCAATTCTTCAAGCAGCGCCGCCGCAAAGGGCCGGCTGTATATCTGCGGGTGGGGCAGCGTAAGCCTTTTTGTGCTGCGCACCAGACCGTCGTATTTCAAAATATCTATGTCGATGGTGCGGTTGGAATAAATCCGCCGCCCGTCGGCATCGAAGGCCGGTTTATGGCGCGGCCTCCCCAGCGCCGCCTCTACCCTCTGGCAGAGGTTCAAAAGCCGTATCGGCGTCAACCCTTCCGGCGCCTCAAACGCCACCGCCATATTTAAAAACGCCGGTCCGTCAAAGCCCACCGCCTCTGTCTCCAACACCGCCGTGCGTTTCAAAGACACCTTCAAGGCATCTTCCAGTATCCCGCAGGCAGCATTCAAATAAGCCTCGCGGTCACCCAGGTTGGAGCCGAGCAGCAAATAAATCATTCCAGCCCCAGTTCTATGCGAGCCTCTTCGCTCATCATATCCTTGTTCCACTCCGGCTCGAACACCAGCTCTATGGCCACATCCACCACGCCCGGCACATCGCGAACCGCCTCTGCCACACTCTCTACCACCACGTCCGCAATGGGACAGTTGGGGGCGGTGAGGGTCATTTTGATGTTCACCTTGTGGTCGTCGTCCACCGCAATCTCATATATCAAGCCCAGGTCGTATACATTCACCGGAATCTCCGGGTCGTAGACCTGGCGAAGCGCCATCACTATGTTTGCCTCAAGTGCAGTCTTTGACATAGTTCAGCCCTCCCCGCTTGCAGCCGCAATGGCGCGGATGCGTTTTATCATTGCCGCCAGACCGCCTGCGCGGGTGGGGGAGAGGTTCTCCCGGAGGCCGATTTCGTCTATAAAATGCAGGTCCGCAGCCAGAATATCCTTCGGCAACTGCCCCTCGAACACCCTGATCAGCAAGGAGATGATTCCCTTGGTGATGATGGCGTCGCTATCAGCCCTGAAATGCAGCCGGCCCTCGGTGTCGCGGCTGCTGGTGAGCCACACGCGCGACTGGCAGCCGTCAATCAGGTTGGCGTCGGTCTTGTCCGCCTCGTCTATCAAGGCGATATCGCGCCCCAGGTCAATGAGGTACTCGTATTTGTCGAGCCACTCGTCAAAGACCGCAAACTCTTCAATTATATCTTTCTGAACCTCTTCTATCGTTTTCATTTCCTCAAAATCTTAACAGTACGCTGCAGCGCCCGCTCAAAAATCTCCACCTCTTCTACAGTGTTATAGGGCATCAGGCTGGCACGCAGCATACTGCCGCCGCCTATGCGGTCCACGATGGGCTCCGCGCACATATGTCCGCTGCGCAGCGCCACCCCCATCTTGTCCATAAGCATTGCGGCATCCAGCGGATGCACGCCCTCTATTGTAAAGGACCACAGCGGCACCCTGTCGGGCGCGTCGGCCGCGGCCATAAAAATGCCATCTACAGACGCCAGAGCCCTGTTCATAGCAGCCACCAGAGTCTTCTCGTGCTCTGCCGCCTGCGGGTTAGCAGCCACCCTGGAGGCATATTCCAGCGCCGGGGCCAGGCAGGCGCCCGCCACGAAATTGGCAGTGCCGGCCTCGAACTTGAGCGGGATATCGGCATAGGTGGTCCCTTCAAAGCTTACGCGGCCCACCATATCGCCGCCGCCCATAAACGGCGGGAGTTTTTCCAGCCACTCGCGCTTGCCATATAGCACGCCGATGCCGGTGGGGGCATATATCTTGTGGCCGGAGAATACGTAAAAATCGCAGTCCAAAGCCCGCACGTCTACCCGGCGATGCACGATGCCCTGGGCGCCGTCTATCAGCACCGGTATGCCCAGCGTGTGCGCCTCGGCCACCATCTCCGCCACGGGATTCACGGCACCCAGAATATTGGATACGTGAGTTATGGCCACCATTTTCACTCCGCGGCGCAGAGCAGCACGGTAGGCCTCCATATCCACGCTGCCGGTGTTATCCTCTGCGCCGGCATCAACCGGAACCACCTCCAGGTGCGCGCCGGTGCGCTGGCAAACCATCTGCCAGGGGACGATGTTGGAGTGATGCTCCGCCTCGGTGAGCAGAATGGCGTCGCCACGGCCTATAAAGCCGCCCCACGCCAGGCAATTGGCCACCAGGTTGATGGACATCGTGGCGCCGGAGGTCATCACAATCTCGTCTGGCGATGCGGCATTCAAAAACCGCTGCGCCGCCTTGCGCCCCGCCTCATAGGCCTCGGTGGCCTCGTAGCTGAGCGTGTGCACCGCGCGGTGGATGTTGGCATTATGCTCCCGGCACAGCCGCTGCTGCATTTCCACAACCGCCTCCGGACGCTGGCTTGTGGCGGCGTTGTCAAAATAGACAAGCGGCCGGCCCTCTACCGTGCGGCGGAGAATCGGAAAATCTGCCCTTATCCGTGCCGAAAAACTCATTAATCCAACTAATTTTCGTATCTTTACAAACTGCAAAAATAATCATTTTTAGAATATATGTACGAATATATACAGGGCACACTTGCCGAGCTCAATCCCGCCGAGGCCATTCTGGAGGCGGGCGGCGTAGGCTACAAAATACTGATTTCACTGGGTACGTTCTCCCAGATAGAGCACCGGGGCGGCGAGACAGTCAAGCTGTATCTATACCATCTGCTTCGCGAAGACGAAGAGGCGCTATACGGCTTTGCCACCAAAGAAGAGCGGGGGCTGTTCACCCTGCTGATTTCTGTGAACGGCGTGGGGCCCGGCACTGCCCGGATGATGCTCAGCTCCCTGAGCAGCGATGAGCTGCAAAACGCAATTATCGGCGGCGATGTGGCCAGGATCAAATCCATAAAGGGCATCGGCGCCAAAACGGCAGAGCGCATCATCCTGGAGCTGCGCGACAAGATTGTCAAAGGGGACAGCAAGCCGCTGGCGGGATTCACCACCGTCAAAAGCGAAGTCCGCGCCGAAGCCTTCAACGCGCTGGTGCTTCTTGGCTTTGCCAAGCCCAACGTAGAAAAGGCTCTGGATAAGGTCCTTACGGCCACGCCGGAAATCAGTCTTGAAAATTTAATTAAAAATTGTTTGAAAATATTGTAAATCCCAAGGAGTTTTCCTAAATTTGTACCCGATTAAGGATTACTATGCTAGTACCTGAAGATTTATTTTACACCAAAGATCACGAGTGGGCCCGCATCGAGGGGGATGTCGCATACGTAGGCATCACGGATTTTGCGCAGAACGAGCTGGGAGACATCGTTTTTCTGGATGTTCCCACGGTGGGTGAGATGTTGTCGGCGGGAGAGAAATTTGGTGACATCGAGGCGGTCAAGACAGTGGCGGAGGCTTATATGCCCGTAAGCGGAGAGGTTGTGGAGTTCAACGAAGCCCTTGAGAGCGCGCCCGAGTTAGTAAACGCCAGCCCGTATGACGAGGGCTGGATTATTAAGATCAAGTTCTCCGATCCGTCGGAATTTGATACATTGTTAAAAGCTGAAGAGTACAAGGAATCAGTCTAAACATTGAAAATTAAATGTGATGTGTTAAGCCCGCCAGCCGCCCGGTTCGCGGGCTTAATTTTTGCCCCGTAGACGACTTTACATACTTTTTTGTACCTTTGGCCCGCTAACAAACTTATCCGAATGGAAATCAAACGGTTATTCGATTTTATCGACTTCGTGAAAAATGAGCTCCCCTACAGGGAAGACGTCGTTGCACGAAGCATCAAAGGCGAGTGGCACAAAGTCAGCACCGACCAATTCGTAAATAACACCTGGTCCGTTGCCCGCGGCCTGCTGGCCGAAGGTTACGGCAAGGGGACAAAGGTCATAAGCATCAGCGCCAACCGTCCCGAATGGAACTTCATAGACCTGGGTACCGCACTGGCCGGGATGATTCACGTGCCGTTATACGCCACCCTGGCTCACGATGACTATCTGTATATATTTGACCATTCCGATGCGGAGGTCATCTTTATAGACAACACGAAACTCTACGACAAAATTGCCCCCGTCACAGAGGAGATCGACCGGAAAATCAAAGTCATCCTGATAGACGACAGCGACGAGGTCTACTGCCTGAAGCAGCTCTGCGCCAAGGGCGACGAACAGAAAGAGAAGTGGGATCCGGTTCTGGAAGAGAACAAAAAGACCATCAAAGAAGACGAGTGTGTATCCATCGTGTACACTTCCGGCACCACCGGCCGTCCCAAGGGGGTTATGCTCTCCCACCGCAACCTGGTGTTTGACGCCCACGCCCATTCTGTGCGCCACGTGATGGACTATCATCACATCGCCGTAAGTTTCCTGCCGCTGTGTCACGCATACGAGCGCACAATGATCTACGACAACCTGGAGCGCGGTATCCGCATCTATTATGCAGAGAACCTGAGCACCATTGCCGCCGACCTGGCCAGCTGCCACGCCGACTTTTTCTGCGGCGTGCCCCGCGTGCTGGAGATGATGTACGACAAGTTCGAGACTGCCGGCAAGCAGCTCAAGGGCTTCAAGAAATGGCTCTATCGCAAGGCCTGGAACTTTGCCAACAAGTTTGACAGCTACAACAACGCTCCGCTGTACAAACTTCGCCACAATATCTACGACTCTCTCATTTACAAGAAATGGCGCGACGCCCTGGGCGGCCACCATATGATTGTGGTGAGCGGAGGCAGCTCAATACAGGAGAAGATTGTCCGCTGCTTCACCGCTGCCGGCTTCCAGCTGTGCGAAGGCTACGGTATGACCGAGACTTCTCCCGTGATCGCGGTGAACAATCCCGTGGACAAACTGGTGATTATCGGCACCGTGGGCCAGCCCATTGACGGCACCGAGGTCAAGTTTACAGAAGAGGGCGAGATCCTGACCCGCGGCCCGCACGTGATGATGGGCTATTACAAGACTCCCGATCTCACCAAGGAGATTATTGACGAGGACGGCTGGCTGCACACCGGCGACATCGGATATCTGGTGGATGGAAAATTCCTGAAGATCACCGACCGCAAAAAGGAGATGTTCAAGCTGAACAACGGCAAGTACATCGCCCCTCAGGCCATAGAGACCAAGCTTAGGGAGTCAGAGTTGATATCGCAGTGCATAGTGTTCGGCGAGAACCATAAATATGCGTCTGCCATAATTATCCCCGACTTTGCCGCCCTGCGCGAACTGGCCAAGGAAGAGAAGATCAAGGTCACCGACAACCAGAGTATGCTTGCCAACGAGAAACTCCTGGCCGCTCTTCATAAAGAGGTCGCAACTGTAAACGAGAGCCTTGCCGCTCACGAGCAGATCAAGAAGGAGCAGTTTATAGACGACGTCTGGGGTCTTGACAACGGAATGCTTTCACAAACGCTCAAACTCAAGCGCGCAAACATCACAAAGAAGTACTCCGATTTGATGGAAAAGGCGTTCGAGTAAAGCTCCGGGCAGATGCATCCGGCTGATATCTGCCCGAGCGATACAGCGCAGAAAAAGCTTTGCGTAGCATAGCGAGGGCGGTTTCTGCCCTCCGCATATCGAAAAAATAAGCTTCGCTACGGGCCCCGTGACTCTTCGCACGTGTTCCCTTCGCGAACTTATTTTTTCTCGCTCCGGGCAGCGCTATCTCCCGAAATACACCAGCAGCACAGAGATGTCGGCGGGGGAGACTCCGCTGATGCGGGATGCCTGCGCTATGGTGGCGGGCTTGTAGCGTGCCAGTTTGATGCGGCACTCGGTGCTGAGGCTCTGCACCTGGCTGAAATCAAAATCTTCCGGAATCTTAATATTCTCCAGCCGCAGAATCTTGTCGGCCAGACGCCTCTCGCGGTCTATATAGCCCTGATACTTGACGGCTATTTCCACATCTTCCAGAATCTCCGCGCTATCGGCACCCGGCAGCAGATTTTCCGAAGAGCAGGCCAAAAGGCCCTGCAGCGACACGCCGGGGCGGGACAGCAGCTCGCTGATGCGCTTGCGATTCTCTATGGGTGCGCTCCCGACACTCTCCAGATAACCGTTGACCTGGGCCGGAGTGAGCGGGGTCTCTTCCAGGGCGGTGCGGCAGCGCTCCACCTCTTCGTATTTGGCCAGCATAGCTGCATATCTCTCCTGGGAAATCAATCCCAGCTCATAGCCCTTGCCCGTCAGGCGGCGGTCTGCGTTGTCCTGCCGCAGCAGGATGCGGTATTCGGCGCGGGAGGTGAACATACGGTAGGGTTCGTCCACCCCTTTGGTGATGAGGTCGTCTATCAGCACGCCTATATACGCCTCGTCTCTCATCAGCACAAACGGCTCGCGGCCGCGCAACTTGAGCACGGCGTTGATACCTGCCATAAGGCCCTGTGCCGCAGCCTCTTCGTATCCGGTGGTGCCGTTGACCTGACCCGCCAGGAAAAGCCCCTCCACCACGCGGCTCTCCAGCGAGGCCTTGAGCTGCGTCGGGTCAAAATAGTCATATTCCACGGCGTAGGCCGGGCGGAAAATCTTTATGTTTTCAAAGCCCTTTATCTGCCGCAGCGCCGCAATCTGGGTGTCGGTGGGCAGCGATGATGAGAATCCCTGCAGATAATATTCGCAGGTATCCAGGCCTTCGGGCTCCAGGAACAGCTGGTGCGAGGTTTTGCCGGCAAACGTGCGCAGCTTGTCCTCTATGGAAGGGCAGTAGCGCGGCCCTATGCCGGTGATTTTGCCGGTAAACAGCGGGCTCTGGTCAAAGGCGCTGCGCAGGATATCGTGCACCCTCTCGTTTGTATGGACTATATAGCAGACCTTCTGCGGCCGGCCGGCCTGAATGGCAGAGGGCTCCCGGCCAAACGAAAAGCGGGCGGGGACGGCATCGCCCTCCTGCACCTCCAGAGCAGAGAGGTCTATGCTGCGGGTGTCTATGCGGGGCGGGGTGCCGGTTTTCATACGGCCCACCGCAATGCCGGCGTCGCGCAGCTGGTCGGCGATGTGATAGCTGGCCAGCTCTCCAATGCGGCCGCCTTCGCTGGTCTGCTGCCCGATGAACAGTTTGCCGCCAAGGAAAGTGCCGGCGGTGATAATTACCGCGCCGGCGGTGAATGTCGTCCCCATCTTGGTGGTGACTCCGGTCACGCGGCCGCCGTCAAACTCCAGCGAAGCCACTGTATCCTGCCACATATCCAGATTGGGGGTGGACTCCAGAATCCGCCGCCACTCCAGCGTATATTGGGTTTTGTCGCACTGCGCCCGCGGGCTCCACATTGCGGGGCCCTTGCTCTTGTTCAGCATCCTGAACTGCAGCGTGCTGCGGTCGGTCACAATGCCGGAATAGCCGCCCAAAGCGTCTATTTCCCGCACTATCTGGCCTTTGGCAATACCGCCCACCGCCGGATTACAGGACATCTGTGCAATATTTCGCATATCCATTGTGACCAGCAGCGTGCGCGCCCCCATACCGGCGGCGGCACAGGCGGCTTCGCATCCGGCGTGGCCGGCCCCTACGACTATGACTTCGTAATCGTATCCCATTGCTCAAGGGCGGCATTCTCTGCCGCACGCATTTTTGCCTGTTTTGCCCGTGTGGTATCGTCCTCTCCCACCAGATGCAGCAGGCCGTGGGCCACCACCCGCATCATTTCGCGCTCAAACCCTTCGCCGTATTGGGCGCCGTTGGCCCTGACGGTGTCCACGCTTATGAAAATGTCGCCGTCTATGCACAGCGACGCGGGATCCTCGCGGGAATCGAAAGTGATGATGTCGGTGTAATAGTCGTGTCCCAGATACTGCCGGTTTATGGAAAGCAGATACTCGTCGTCACAGAAAATATAGTTGAGGTCGCCTATGGCATAGCCGTAGCCGGCGGCAACACTTCTTAACCACGTTTTGATTTTGTTTTTACTTTTAATATCAAAACTTGTGTTTTCTTTAAAAAAAGAAATCATTTGCTAACTTTGCGTGCTTAATGAATTTTGGCAAAAGTATCAAATTAAATAAACATCTAAAAACTTATTGAAATGGCAAAAGTAACAGTTATCGGCGCCGGCAACGTGGGTGCAACCGTTGCCAACGCAGTCGCTCACACCGGTTGTGTGTCCGATCTCGTCCTGATTGACATCAAAGAAGGACTCTCCGAAGGTAAAGCTATGGATATGATGCAGACCGCAAAGCTTTATGGCTTTGACACCCGCATCAAAGGCGTTACCAACGACTACAAAGCTACAGCAAACAGCGACGTCATTGTGGTGACTTCCGGTATCCCCCGCAAGCCCGGTATGACCCGCGAAGAGCTCATCGGCGTTAACGCAGGCATCGTGAATTCCGTTGTAAAGAGCGCTTTAGAGTACTCTCCCAACGCAATCTTCCTGATGATTGCAAACCCTATGGACACTATGACCTACCTCACCTACAAGACCTCCGGTCTCCCCAAGAACCGCGTCATTGGTATGGGCGGCCAGCTGGACAGCAGCCGTTTCACTTACTACATCAGCCAGGCTCTGGGCGCAGCTGCCAGCGATGTCGGCGGTATGGTTATCGGCGGTCACGGTGACACCACTATGATCCCCCTGATTGACCGTGCAACCTACAAGGGCCTCAAGGTCAAGGATCTCGTTTCCAAAGAAGTTGCCGACAAGATCGTGGCTGACACTATGGTGGGCGGCGCAACCCTCACCAAGCTCCTGGGCACCAGCGCCTGGTATGCTCCCGGTGCAGCTGCAGCCACTATGGTCAAGGCTATGGTTCTGGACCAGAAGAAGGTATTCCCTTGCTGCGTAGCCCTCGACGGCGAATATGGCAAGAAGGATATCTGCATTGGCGTTCCCGCAGTTATTGGCAAGAACGGTGTAGAGAAGGTCATCGAGCTCAAGCTCAGCGCAGAGGAAAAAGAGGCATTCGAGAAGAGCGCAGAGGCTGTGAACAAGACCAATTCCGTGCTCAAGGAAATGGGTTTGGTAAAATAATTGTAAACAAATTTTTGACAAATCAATTTATTCTTTATAATTTTGAGAGTTAAAGAATAACAAGCTATGGAAGTCAAGAAATCACCCAAGGCCGACCTTGCCAAGAGCTCACCGATGTTCCTGGAGATAGGTCTCATTGCCGCCCTGCTCATTACACTGCTGGCTTTTGAATGGAAATCCGGCAACATAAAGAAAGCAGAACTTTCTGCAAATGACGTTATTGCGGCAGAAGAAGAAATTATCCCCATCACCGAAGAGGAGAACGTTGTGCGCCCCAAAATGCCCACAATCCCCATCCTTTCAGATGCCATCGATATCGTGGACGATGATATCAAGGTAGACGAAGAGATGTTCTCTTTCGAGGACAGCGAGGACCTTGGTGTGGATATGAATGACTATGGATACGAGGTCGGTGAAGAGTCGGTAGAGGAAGAGGCCATCCCGTTTGCATTGGTAGAGCAGAAGCCGATGTTCCAGGGTGGTGACGCCAACGCCTTCTCCAAGTGGGTCAACCAGCACCTTGCCTATCCCGACATCGCAAAGGAAAACGGCATCCAGGGCCGTGTTACCCTGCAGTTCACCGTCAACACAGACGGCAGCGTCAGCGGCGTGAAAGTGCTCCGCGGCGTGGACCCTTCTCTTGACAAAGAGGCCGTGAGGGTCGTTTCGAGTTCGCCTAAATGGACTCCCGGAAAGCAGCGTGACCGCCCGGTAAAGGTTACCTACACCTTCCCCGTTATCTTCCAGCTTAAATAAAATTTGTCAAAACATCATAAAAAGGTGGTCGCTTCAGGCCACCTTTTTTTAACCCAAATATGGAAACTGCCGTAGCCGCAACAATCATCCGAGACAAAGACCAGATCCGTCAGAGCGAAGAATATCTGGACGAACTGGTGTTCCTGGCAGAAACCGCCGACATCCAGGTTGTGAAGCGGTTCACCCAGCGGCTGGACCATCCATATTCCGGCACCTACTTTGGCAGCGGCAAGCTTGATGAAATCAAAAATTTCGTAGAGGAAAACAATATCGACTACGTGATTTTTGACGACGAGCTAAGCCCCACCCAGATGCGCAACATAGAAAAGGAGGCTCACTGCAGCGTGATTGACCGCACCGGCCTGATCCTGGACATATTTGCGCAGCGGGCCCGGACCGCCTATGCCAAAACCCAGGTAGAGCTGGCACAATACCAGTATCTGCTCCCCAGGCTGACCGGTATGTGGACCCACCTCGAGCGCCAGAGGGGCGGTATCAATATGCGCGGTCCCGGTGAGAGCCAGTTGGAGACAGACCGGCGCATAGTGTTGGAACGCATCTCCCGCCTTAAGGAACAACTCAAGAAAATTGACCGGCAGATGGCCTCCCAGAGGGGTAACCGCGGCCAGATGGTGCGCATTTCGCTGGTGGGCTATACCAACGTGGGCAAGAGCACCATTATGAATCTGCTGGCCAAAAGCGAGGTTTTCGCAGAGAATAAACTGTTCGCCACCCTGGACACCACTGTGCGCAAGGTGGTGCTGGAAAATGTTCCGTTTTTGCTGAGCGACACCGTAGGCTTTATCCGCAAACTCCCCACGCAACTCATCGAGGCTTTCAAAAGCACCCTGGACGAGGTGCGCGAGGCCGACATATTGATGCACGTGGTGGACATTTCCCATCCCAATTTTGCCGACCAACTGGCGGTGGTGAACAAGACCCTTAAGGATATCGGCGCCGGCGACAAGCCTGTCTATCTGGTATTCAACAAGATAGATTCTTATGTGCCGGAGAGTTACGACGAGTTTTCAATAGACGAGAAAACTGACCGCAACCTCACCATAGAGGAAATCAAAAACAGCTGGATGGCAAAGGAGCACACACCCTGCATATTCATCAGCGCAAAAGAGCGAATTGGGATAGATAAGATGCGCAGCGACCTGTACAAGATGGTGGCAGAAATCCACGCCGGACGCTATCCTTTCAATAATTTCCTCTGGTAAATCTAAACGAATTCCCGTATCAGTTCCAGCGTCTTTTCGGGGCATTCCAGAAAGACGTTGTGGCCGCATTTGGGCAGAATAACCTGCTTTACATTGGGACAGTCGGCGGCCATTTTGGCCCGGATTTCTTCTGTAACAAGGGCGTCGGAATCGCCGCATACAGAGAGCACCGGAATGGTGCAGGAGGCCAGCCAGGCGCTGGAATCCTCTTTCTGGATGATTCCCTTTACGCAGGCTATGATTCCGGCGGGATCGTGGGTTTCGCATAGTTCCACAGTCTCCCTTATCTTCTCGTCCATAGAGCGGAGATTGTCCGGATGAAACATTTTTGGAATTGAAAGCTCTGCAAGGGTGGCCAGATGTTCGGAGTTTATCACGGCCTGCTCTCGGGCGCGGATGGCCCTGGATTCGTCGGTTTCTGCATAAGGATAGGAATTGAGCAGCACCAGTTTTTCAAAACGGTCGGGAAAGAGTTCGCAGCACTTTAAGGCTACGAATCCACCCATTGAATGGCCCACTACGGTGGCGGTTTTCACTCCGCAGACATCCAACACTCCTTTGGCCACGGTGGCCATAAGGTCCATTGTGTTTACAGGGGCCGTGCAGGTGAGGCCGTGGCCCGGCAAATCTATTCTTATCACTCGATAGTCACGGCTCAGATCTTTGAACATTTCTTCCCAGATGTACATAGTCTCAAGATAGCCGTGGAGCAGCAGAATGGTCTTTTCTCCCTTCTTGGAATCCTCTATATGTGTGGCAATATTTGCGGCTGTAGCAAAAAACTCCATTTAATTGTGATTTGGGTGTGTAAAGGTATAACTTTTTCGATTATCTTTGTGTTTTGATTATAGTTTCGTAAGAATCTTAATAACTAACACATTATACTCTAATGACAGAACTAATTTCCAAAGTTCCTGAAGGACCGTTGGCCGAGAAATGGACCAACCACAAGGCTCATATCAGAGTCGTGAGCCCCGCCAACAAGAAGAAGATGGAAATCATCGTAATCGGCACAGGTCTTGCCGGAGCCAGCGCAGCTGCCACTCTCGGTGAACTTGGCTACAATGTTAAAATCTTCTGCATCAGCGATTCCCCCCGCCGCGCACACTCCATTGCAGCGCAGGGCGGTATCAATGCGGCAAAGAACTACCAGAACGACAATGACTCGGTTTACCGTCTGTTCTACGACACCATCAAGGGTGGTGACTACCGCAGCCGCGAAGCCAATGTATATCGTCTGGCAGAGGTCAGCAACAACATCATAGACCAGTGCGTGGCCCAGGGTGTTCCCTTTGCACGCGACTATGGCGGACTGCTGGACAACCGTTCTTTCGGTGGCGCACAGGTATCCCGTACTTTCTACGCCCGCGGACAAACCGGTCAGCAGCTTCTGCTGGGTGCTTATGCAGCCCTTAACCGTCAGGTGGCAAAAGGTACTGTCAAGAGTTATCCCCGCCACGAAATGCTGGACCTGGTGCTGATTAACGGCGAGGCCAAAGGTATCATTGCCCGCGACCTTACCACCGGCGAAATCCAGCGCTTCGGCGCCCACGCTGTGGTTGTGGCCAGCGGCGGATACGGAAATACCTATTTCCTCTCTACCAACGCTATGAACTCCAACGGCAGCGCCGCCTGGCAGTGCTACAAGAAGGGTGCATATTTCGCAAATCCCTGCTTCGCACAGATCCACCCGACCTGCATCCCCGTTCACGGCGACCAGCAGAGTAAACTTACCCTTATGTCAGAGTCCCTGCGTAACGACGGCCGCATCTGGGTTCCCAAGAAACTTGAAGATGTACAGGCTATCCGCAAGGGCACCAAAAAGCCCAGCGACATTGCAGAGGAAGACCGCGACTACTATCTGGAGCGCCGCTATCCCGCTTTCGGTAACCTGGTTCCCCGCGACGTGGCTTCCCGTGCTGCCAAAGAGCGCTGCGACGCAGGTTTCGGCGTAAACGAGCAGGGTCTTGCAGTGTTCCTGGATTTCAAGACCTGTATGGAGCAGAAGGGCCGCAAGTATATCGAAGAGAAATACGGCAACCTTTTCCAGATGTACGAAGAGATCAACGATGTTGACCCGTACAAGGAGCCTATGATGATATTCCCCGCCATCCACTACACAATGGGCGGTCTCTGGGTTGACTATAATCTCCAGACCACAATTCCCGGCCTGTACGCAATAGGCGAGGCAAACTTCAGCGACCACGGCGGAAACCGTCTGGGTGCATCGGCACTTATGCAGGGTCTGGCCGACGGTTATTTCATTCTCCCTTACACCATCGGTGATTATCTGGCATCCAAGTTCAAAGAGCCCAAGACCGACACCAACGCTCCCGAGTTTGAAGAGGCTGAGGCTAAAATCAAAGAGCGCATCAACAAGCTCCTTTCCATCAAGGGTAAACGCACCGTGGACAGCATCCATAAAGAGCTCGGTCACATTATGTGGGAATACGTAGGTATGGCCCGCAACGAGGCCGGTTTGAAGAAGGCCATCGGCCTTATCAGCGACCTTAAGAAAGAGTTCTGGAGCAATGTATATGTAGCCGGCGACAACGAGCACTTCAACCAGGAGCTGGAGAAGGCTCTGCGCGTGGCAGACTTCCTGGAAATAGGTCAGCTTATGGCCTATGACGCTCTTAACAGACGCGAATCCTGCGGCGGTCATTTCCGCGAGGAAATGCAGACAGAAGAGGGTGAAACCAAGCGTGACGACGAAAACTTTATGTATGTCGCTGCCTGGGAATACAAGGGCGAAGAAGAGCCTTCACTCCACAAGGAGCCTCTGGAATTCAAATATTGCAAAGTCGCAACCCGCAACTATAAAGACTAAGAGATTATGAAATTTACACTTAAAATATGGCGTCAGGAGAACGCCAAGGCTAAAGGTCATTTCGAGACCTATAAAATCGACGGCATCAGCCCCGACACATCTTTTCTCGAGATGATGGATATTCTCAACGAGCAGCTTGTAAATGAAAAGATTAATCCCGTAGCTTTCGACAAGGGTTGCAAAGGCCACAGCGGTCCCGTCAGCTTTGACCACGACTGCCGCGAAGGCATCTGCGGTGCCTGCTCGCTTTATATCAACGGCCGTGCACACGGTCCTGAGAGCGGTGTCACTACCTGTCAGCTTTATATGCGCAAATTCAAAGACGGCAGCACCATCACCATTGAACCTTGGCGCAGCAGCGGTTTCCCCATTATCAAAGACCTGGTGGTGGATCGCCGCGCATACGACAAGATTCTCCAGGCCGGCGGCTTCATTTCTGTGAATACCGGCGGTGTTCCCGACGCCAACGCAATCCCTATCAAGAAGGAGAATGCAGAAAAGAGTATGGATGCCGCTGCCTGCATAGGTTGCGGTGCCTGCGCAGCAACTTGCAAAAACGGCTCTGCAATGCTGTTTGTGGCAGCCCGCGTAAGTTCACTGGCTCTGCTCCCTCAAGGCAAGATAGAGGGTGCTCGCCGCGCAAAGGCTATGGTGGATACTATGGATGCTCTGGGATTCGGCAGCTGCACAAATACCCGTGCCTGCGAGCTGGAATGCCCTAAAGGCATCACAGTTGCCCACATTGCACGCCTTAACCGCGAATTCCTCTCAGCTAAACTCAGTGAGTAGTATTGTTAATAACAATATTAACTACTGTTGAAAACTTCTGATAAGTTGTAGGTAATCAACAATAAGTTGTTTTATCTACAACTTATCATTTTTTATCAACACCTCAACTAACAAAATAATTCAGAAAAAAAGCTTCTCTACGCACCTGAAACCGCAATAAAAAAATTTATCAACACTTTCAACAGACAGATATCAGACCCAAAAAAGAATTTCAAATATTTCTTTTTAATTTTGTTTTATGAGTGAAAAAGTTTCATACAAGCCACGCGAAGAATTCGCATCCAAGGACACCGACTTTGAAAACAAAATACGTCCGGGTCAGTTTGACGATTTTGGAGGGCAGGCAGATATAATAGAGAAGCTTAAGATTTATGTCCAGGCGGCCATAATCCGCGGCGAGTCGCTGGACCATATTCTGTTTCACGGCCCTCCCGGCCTTGGAAAAACCACCTTGGCTCATATAGTGGCCAACGAGCTTGGGGTTAATATGAAAATAACCTCCGGCCCGGTGCTGGACAAGCCCGGAGATCTTGCAGGCCTTCTGACCAGCCTTGAACCGGGTGATGTCCTTTTCATAGATGAAATACACCGCCTGAGTCCTGTTGTGGAGGAGTATCTCTACTCTGCAATGGAAGATTATGTGATAGACATAATGATAGACAAAGGCCCCGGAGCCCGCAGCGTGCAGATTTCGCTGAGTCCTTTTACACTTATAGGCGCCACCACCCGCAGCGGTTTGCTGACCTCGCCTCTCCGCGCCCGTTTCGGCATTCAGGAGCACCTTGAATACTACGATTATAAAACTCTTGCAGGCATCATAAAGCGCAGTGCATCCATACTTAATATAGGAATAGAAGATGATGCAGCAGTAGAGATAGCTATGCGCAGCCGCGGCACACCACGTATTGCAAACAATCTGCTTCGCCGAGTGCGCGACTTTGCCCAGGTGAAGGGCAATGGAGAGATAGACCTGAATATCACAAAATACGCCCTCAACGCCCTCAATATAGACAAGCGCGGCCTGGACGCTATTGATAATAAGATACTGACCACCATTATTGAAAAATTCAAGGGTGGACCGGTTGGTGCAAGCACCATTGCAACTGCTATCAGTGAAGACCAGGGCACCTTTGAAGAGGTTTATGAGCCTTTCCTTATAAAGGAAGGATTCATACGCCGCACTCCGCGCGGCCGTGAAGCCACCGATCTGGCCTACACACATCTCGGACTCAGCCGTCTGGCTCCCGACAATACCCTTTTCTAAATGAAGCGTTTACTTTCATTTATACTGATATTATCTGCCCTGCTTTTACCGCAGAACGGCGACTGCTGCACCAGCGCCATTTTTTCCGGAAAGGTTACTGCCGACGGACGTCCCATAATCTGGAAAAACCGCGACAGCGGCACCAACCACAACCGGGTGGTTTATATTCCTGCAGGCGGCGATATAAAATACAGTTTCATATATCTTTCAAACAGTAAGGAATCTCCCGCAGAGGCCTGGAGCGGAGTGAACAGTGCCGGTTTTTCCATAATGAATACAGTTTCCTATAATATCCGGCAGGAAGGGGATGAAACCCCCGAATCTATGATGGATAAAGAGGGAATAGTGATGTATAAGGCACTGGCCACCTGCAGAACTCTGGAAGATTTTGAAAAACTGCTGGATGGATTGCAGGCTCCTTATGGGCTTGAAACCAATTTTGGAGTGATAGATGCCGCCGGCGGTGCCGCATACTACGAAGTCAATAATTACGGTTGGCTCAAGTTTGATGTAAATGAAGCTCCTGAAGGATATATAATCCGTACAAACTACTCTTTTTCGGGCGCTGAAAACAAAGGTCAGGGATATGTGAGATACGACAATGCATCTAAACTTATAAAAGACATACTGTCCTCAGGAGAAAAAATAGATGTAAGATTTATAATGGACGGCCTTTCAAGAAGTTACTGGCAGTCACAGTTCGGTCTGGATGCAATAAGCAGCGGCTGTCATCTTTTTGTGGACCGAGATTTCATTCCCAGAAGGTCATCTGTGGGTGTAACCATTGTTCAGGGAGTAAATCCTGGAGAAGATACCTCCGAATGTGTATTCTGGTGTGCCCTGGGATATCCGCCGGCAGCGCAGATTGTCCCTATGAAAGTGGGTGCGGGAGATATTATTCCTGAGGATATGCTGGGCAGCGGCAACAACAATTTTTCCGCCGCCTGTGAGAGGAGTCTTAGGCGAAAGGCGGATATATTCTCCCTGAATTTCAATGACGGTCACAAATATGTGGATCTGGATAAGGTTCGCCCTATTATGAAAGAAATAAGGGAGTCGGAAGATAAAATATTTGATAATTTCGCACCTCAATTCAACAGAGAACAGATAAAGGCATTCTATGAAGCGATTGAAATTCGATAACCTTAACGGCGGAGTATCCTGCAAAGCAGTATTCCTGGCCAATGCGGTATCGCAGTTTGACGCTCCAACACTCAATTTAGTATGCTTTAATACAAAGAAAGAGGCACTGTTTTTTACCAGTGACCTCGACAACTTCTTCACCGACGAATGTCTGTATTATCTCCCTTCTGCCACAGACGGCAAATCGGCACAGTCGGTAAAAAGCGCCACCAGCAAGGTGCAGCGCACCGCCGCCATAAAGGCGGTGGACAATTTCACCGCCACCGCCCTGCCGGCCAATCTTGAGCAGATTATAGGCAAAGGCAGCACCACTATAGGCAAGGGACTTTTAAACAAGCAGCTGAACAGCTTGAACAAACCCCTGATCATTGTCTCCTATAAAGATTCGCTGGCAGAGAAGGTGCTGCGCAAAAGCCAGACGGCCGGCAGTGTGATATCCATAAAAAAAGGAGATTCATTAAGCCACGACTTTGTGAAGGAAGTCCTTTTTGAAGCAGCTTTCAAAAAGGTGGATTTTGTCTCAATGCCGGGCGAATTTGCGCTGCGCGGATCCATAATAGACATTTTTTCCTATGCCGACAACTATCCCTACCGCATAGACTTTTTTGGAGACGAGGTAGAGCAGATTTCCCGCTTTGACGCTGATTCCCAGCGCACCATAGAAAAGGTTCAGCAGGTGGATATTTATCCCAACCTGTTCGAAAACCACGGCGAAGAGGAGTATGTTGATTTTACCGAGCAACTGCCGGAAAGTACTCTTTTCTGGGACTTTTGCGAAGATATAACCTACAACAGGGAAAACGCTTCTGATGTAATTCCCCAACCCGCGTTCAACAAGAACTTTGAGATTCTGTGCCGGGATATTACCAACAGGGAAGAAAACGGCTACAGGGTGCATATACTTTCTCCGCAGCTGAATCAGACGGTCCGTCTGAAACAAATTCTTGAAGAGACGGGAGTAGGGGCCAATGTAGAATTCATATCCATCTCACTGCACGAAGGTTACATAAGCAACACCGAAAAGCAGTGCTGGTACACCGACCACCAGATATTTGAGCGCTACCACAAGATAGTGACCAAGCGCGAGGTCACCAGCAGCGAGCGGCTGACCCTGAACGATTTGATGTCGTTCAATATAGGCGACTATGTGGTGCATATAGACCACGGTGTGGGCCGTTTTGGCGGCCTGGTGCGCACCGACATAAACGGCAAGATGCAGGAGGCCATAAAACTCACCTACAAAGACGGTGATGTTATATTCGTCTCTATTCACGGCATCCACCGCATCAGCCGCTACAAGAGCGCCGACGGCGCCCCTCCCAAAATATACAAGCTGGGCAGCAAGAGCTGGGAAAAACTCAAGAACAACACCAAGAGCAAGGTCAAGGATATAGCCGCCGACCTCATAAAACTCTACAGCGAGAGATATTCGGTGCCGGGTTTTGCCTTTGCCCCTGACGACTATCTGCAGCAGGAGCTGGAATCCTCCTTTATGTATGAAGACACTCCCGACCAGCACAAGGCGGTAGAGGATGTCAAGAAGGATATGGAGGACAATCATCCTATGGACCGTCTGATATGCGGCGACGTGGGATTCGGCAAAACCGAGGTGGCCATCCGCGCCGCTTTCAAGGCGGTTGCAAACGGCAAGCAGGTGGCGGTGCTGGTGCCCACCACCATATTGGCGCTGCAGCACTATCATACCTTCCGCAGCCGTCTGAACGACTTCCCCTGCAACATAGAGTTTATCAGCCGTCTGAAAACCGCCAAGGAGGTCCGTGAAATAGCCCAGAGGCTCCGCGAAGGCAAGATAGATATACTGATAGGCACCCACCGCATCCTGGGCAAGGAAATAATATTCAAGGACCTGGGTCTGCTGGTGATAGACGAGGAGCAGAAGTTTGGCGTAAGCGCCAAGGAAAAGATGCGTATGCTCAAGAAAAACGTGGATACCCTCACGCTCACCGCAACGCCTATCCCGCGCACGCTGCAGTTCTCGCTGCTCGGGGCAAGGGACATCTCCATAATATCCACTCCTCCGCCCAACCGTATCCCTATACACACGGAGATAATAGACTTTGACCCCGACGTCATTAAGGAGATTATAGAAACCGAGCTGGAGAGGCGCGGGCAGGTATATTTCATACACAACAGGGTAGAGGATATAGACGCGGTGGCCGACCAGATAAGGCTGATATGTCCCAAGGCGCGCATCTGTGTTGCCCACGGCCAGATGGAGCCGGTGGAGCTGGAAAAGAAAATCCTGGACTTTATAGACGGCGACTACGATATACTGGTTTCCACCACCATTATGGAAAACGGCGTGGACATACCCAACGCCAACACTATGCTCATAAACCGCGCCCAATATTTTGGCCTCAGCGACCTGCACCAGCTTCGCGGCAGGGTAGGGCGCAGCAACGTGAAGGCATATTGCTACCTGATAGTTCCCTCGCAGGCCATTCTCTCTGACGAAGCCCGCAGCCGCCTGAATGCGATAGAGACATTCAGCGACCTGGGCAGCGGCTTCAACATAGCAATGCAGGATCTGGACATCCGCGGCGCCGGAAACCTGCTGGGAGCAGAGCAGAGCGGCTTCATTGCGGAGATGGGTTTTGAAACATATCAGAAGATACTGTCAGAGGCAATGAGCGAGCTTCGCGGCGAACTGGATGCTGACGAAATAACCCCCGACGCCGGAGGCGTGATTTCGGGAGGCTGGGTATCAGACTGTTATATCGACACCGACATAGAGGCTTTCATCCCGGACGATTATATAAACGTGCCTAAAGAGAAGATGCGTCTCTACCGAGAGTTGGACAATATGAAGAGTTCTGCGCTGATAGACGGTTTTGTGGCGGAGATGACCGATCGTTTCGGCCCCGTGCCGCCCGAGCTGGACGAACTGATAAATATTGTGCGCCTGCGCCAGGTGGCCATAGAACTCGGATTTGAGAAGATAATACTCAAGGGGGGCAATATGCTGGCCTATTTTGTATCCAATCAGAGTTCATCTTATTACAACAGCCGCACCTTTGGCCAGATACTGGAATATATACAGCGTGCGCAGCACAAATATCAACTTGTACAGCGTCCTAATTCACTGTTTGTCAAATGCGAAAAAGTCAGAAGTGTCAAAAAAGCAGTGGAATTATTGCAAGAAATGCTAAATTTGCAATCTTAAACCGCTTTTTCAGATGAATCTGGTTATAGACATCGGCAATACATCCTGCAAGATTGCACGCTACGACGGCCTGCAACTCAAATCTTTGCAGAAGGTAGAAGATGCTTCAAACCTTAACGAAATCATCCGCGAGAGGTTCGAAACCATAGTGCTCAGCTCGGTGAGGGATTCTGACCCGCACCTGAAGCAGACCCTCAAGGCTCTCTGCAGCCGTTTTATTGATTTCAATATAGATTTTGTGAGAGAGCGCATAAATGCGGGCGACGCTGCATACAGCTATCTGGACAATATGCCGGACGGGATGGGCGCCGACCGTATGGCCGCCATTTACCAGGCGTGCATCCTTATGCCGCAGGAGGATATCCTCCTTTTTGATTTCGGCACCGCCACTACGGTAGAATTCATAGACAAGGGCCACTATGTGGGAGGTTCCATATCTCTGGGGCTGAATACGCGCTACCGCGCCCTGAGCCACTTCACGCGCAAGATACCCCTTGTGGAGCCGCAGACCGTGCTGGCCGCAGGCGACATAAACACCATCTCCACGATAGGCTACAATTTGGACACCGCCCTGGCCGCAGGCAATATTCTGGGCATCAAATTTGAAATCGAGGGCTATATGCGCGCCCATCCGCAGCGTAAAGTGATACTCACAGGCGGAGACGCCAAGATATTCGCGCCCGGCCTGGAAGGGAATGTCCGTGTAGAGGAGAATCTGGTACTGGACGGCCTGGCACACATTGCACTGGCATAAATATGACTGGAAAAAAGATCATATATTCATTGTTTGCGCTCCTGCTGCTGGCGCTGCTGCCGGCAAAGGTATCGGCGCAGTCCGGCGACGTCGCCTTTGACGCCTTCTCTCCCTATTCTATGTACGGGGTAGGCAATCTGGAAACCCTCGGCAACCAGAACTCAATGGCTATGGGCGGCATTGCCATAGGCGACCGCAACAACGCTGTCATAAACTGGGTCAACCCCGCGGCGGTCACCGCCCGCGAGAGCCGCGCGTTTATGCTGGACTTTGGCGTAACCCAGAAGAACATATTATATACTGCAGATGCCGCCACCAGCATAGAGAACACCGACAGCGGCAAGTTGAGGTCTGCAAACAATATGTTCAACATCCATCACATCGTGGCATCGGTGCCCCTTGGAAACAGGGTGGCCGTAAAGGCGGGCATTATGCCCTATGCCGCCACCGGCTACAAATTCGTTTCCCGCGAGTATGCAGACGAGGTGGTGCTGCAGATGGGCGACGTCCAATATCAGAAAGCCGGCAAGGGCGGCATTTATCAGTTGGTGATAGGTGCCGGATGGAAAATCATAGACAACCTTAGCATAGGCATAGACGGAATATACTATCTGGGCAACACCAGGCATGCGTCTTCCACCAACTTTGCCACCAACAGCCATTTCCGCCAGATCTCCCGCACCTGGAGCAGCGTCTCCCGCGGCTTTGGCGGCAAGGCCGGCCTGCAATACACCGTGAATCTGGCCAAGGATATGCCTTTGACCATAGGCGCCACATATCTTATAGGCGGGGCAATGGGCGGCGACTTCTCTGATGTGGTGCTGGCCTCCACCAGCACGGCTCAGGACACCGTGTCTAACATCACCAAGCCTATAGATTATAAGATACCGGCAGAAATAGGCGCCGGATTCACCCTGCGCAAAACCGACAAGTGGATGTTCGGCTTTGACTACACTATGCAGAACTGGAGCAAGACCGTGTTTGACAATGCTCCCGGCATAGACGTGGTCACCCGCCGCGCGCAGAGTTTCCGCCTGGGCGGAGAAATCACACCCGCCAGATATGATTTCCGTCACTATCTGCGCCGTATGACCTATCGCGCCGGGGTATATCACAATCAGGGTTATATCGCCGTAAACGGTGTTCCCATCAACTCTACGGGCATCACCTTCGGTGCAAGTTTCCCCATCAGCCTGAGTGCCGACACCCGTCTTACATCCATCGCTTTCAGCGTAGATATCGGGCAAACTGGCACTTTGGCAAAGAATTTGGTAAAAGAGAATTATGTGAAACTGAATGTAGGTGTCAATTTGTTTGACACGTGGTTCCACAAGACATTATATAAATAGAACACAAATTAATAACTTTACACTATGAAAAGGATTTTGACAATTATGTTTGCGGCAGTACTCACAGTATCCGCATTCGCACAAGGCAGATTTGGCCCTGACAGCGCAGAGTGTGTAAAGTATCTTTCATACTACACCGAATATATGAAGCAGGGCAACAATGCCGAGGCTATCGGCCCCTGGCGCAAGGCTTATTCGATTTGCCCCGTGACCGCCAGCCAGAACCTGCTTATTGATGGCCAGAAGCTGATGCGCTGGGCATACGGCAAAAACAAGAAAGCTGAAGACCGCAAGGGTTACATCGACACTCTGATGAAACTCTACGACCAGCGCGTTGCCACTTTCCCCAAGAACAAGGTATCGGCCTATAACAACAAAGCCATCGATATGGTCAACTTCAAGGTGGACGAAGACAATCCCCAGAAGGTTTACGACCAGATGAAGGAGATCTTTGACAACACCGGAAACAAGGCAATCGACCTGGTTTACGTAAAGATGATGGAAACAGCGGCTTCTCTCTATACCGCCGGCAACATGGATGCAGAGCAGGTTATGGCAGACTACACCGCCATCACCGAAAACATCAATGCCGCATTGGCAGCAAAGGATGATCCCAAGCTGCGCAAGGCTCAGAAGGATGTCGAGACACTGTTTATGAACAGCGGTATCGCAAGCTGCGATAATATGCTGGCTCTGCTCACCCCTCGCTACGAGGCCAATCCCGACGATGAGGAGACCCTGCGCAGCGTAGTCAAGATGCTCAGCGCAGCCGACTGCCTGGACAGCGACCTCTACCTGAATGCAGTTCAGGGTCTCTATGCAAAGGATCCTTCTTCCGGCTCCGCATACCTGCTCTATAAGCTCTATGCCCGCAAGGATGATGCAGCCAATGCAGTCAAATACCTGAACGAGGCCATCAGCACCAGCGACGGAGACAACACCCAGCTTGCAAACTACTATCTCGAGCTCGGCTCCTATAATTATAAAAAGGCCGGCAACAACGCAGCTGCGATTGCCGCCGCCAAGAAGGCCGCCGAACTCTCCGACGAATACAAGGGCAAGGCTTACCTGCTTATCGGTACCATCTGGGGCACCGTCCGCTGCGGCGGAAACGAGGTTGAGTCTCACGCTCACTTCTGGGTTGCCTACGACTACGTGAACCGTGCGGCATCTGTAGATCCTTCGCTCCGTGCAGAGGCCAACGCCCTGGCCGGCCAGTATGCGGCATACTTCCCCAACAAGGCAGACGCATTTATGTACGACCTCACCGAGGGCAAGGCTTACACCGTAACTTGCGGCTCGCTGCGCGAAAGCACAACCGTTAGAACAAGATAATAACGAGAAAGAAGCATTTCATAGCAAGACGCGTAGAGGCGGGGATATCCCTGTCTCTACCGTTATTTTTATCCCTTCTGCTGGCCGTCGCCTGCAACGACGATGCGGCAACCCCGTCCATAGACTACGAAACCACGCCCGTGCAGAGCGTGCGCGGTATGAAGGCTATGGAATATGAAAAGGCGGATCTCACAATGCAGATGCGCTGCCGGGCGATGGACACCTATAAATATGAAAAAGACTCCATCCCCATTACCAAGGAGGTTTACAGCGAAGGATTCGAAGTATATATATATAATAGTGACGGACTGCTGGAGTCCCAGCTTGTATCTGCCGGTGCGCAGCACACGATGCGCGACCGAAGTGAAGAGTGGATGGCCTTTGGCAACGTCAATATCCTGAATCACATAAAAGGGGAACGTATCATCACCGACACCGTCTGGTGGGACAAGAAGCAGGAACAGATATACACCGACTGCTATGTGGTGATGACCTCGCCCAAGGGCAAGCTGCAGGGTTACGGACTGCGCAGCGACCAGCGGGCCAACAAGTCTACCATTCTGAGGCCGTTTGATTCTTATGGCCGGGTAGTGAGCGATTCCACCAAATTTTACATTGATACTGTGAATTTTGTGGGCCCCTTGCCGCGCATTAAATAATTTTTTGTAATTTTGCGCGCTTAAAAACAGATTAACCAAAATACTATTGTAAAGATATGGCCGTATTGGAGAAAATCCGTGTTAAACTCGGTATTCTTATTTCTATCCTGATAGCGGTGGCTCTGCTGTCGTTTATCATTGACCCCAACACCCTCGGGTCCACCCTGCAAAGTATATCCAAAGAGAACAACGTGGGACAGATGAATGGCAAGCCCATCAGCTACCGCGAATATTTCACAGCCGTAGAGCAGAACACGGCGCTGATGCAGGCTCTCACCGGTGGCAGCAACACCGAAGAGACACAGAACCAGGTTCGCGAAATGACCTGGAACCAGCTCTTCAATCAGAAAGTGTTCTTCCCCAAGATCAAAGATGCAGGCTTCAGCGTAGAGGATGCTGAGATGGTAGACCTGCTCCAGGGCGAGAACCCTTCTCCGGTTATTGCCCAGCAGCGTATGTTTGCAGGAGAGGACGGGCGCTTCAGCCCCGCCGCAGTAAAGGAGTTCGTAGCCCAGATGGATATGGACGAGACCGGCACTCCCCGCAGATATTGGGATTATCTTAAAGAGCAGGTATACGCAAACCAGATGTACAGCAAGTACGTGTCTGCGCTGCGCAACAGTAATACCCTGAGCGCTCCCGAGCTTGAGCGCGCCATTGCAGACGGCAATGTGACCAAAGATATTGACTGGATTATGGTTCCAATCAACTTTGGTGTGGACTCCACCATCAAGATTTCTGCAGCAGAGGTCAACAAATATTATAACGACCGCAAGGACATATTTGTCCAGCCCGCCAACCGCGACATCGAATACGTGGTTTACGAAGTGGTTCCCAGTCAGGAAGACATTGACGAGATCAAGGCCGGCTTTGATGAGCTCTACGAGCAGTTCAAAGAGACCGACAATCTCAAGAACTTCGTTGCCCTCAACTCTGACCGCCGCTGGGACGACACTTACTACAGCCGCGAAGAGATAGAGCGCCGCACTCCCGCTTTTGCAGAGTACGCATTTGGCAGCGCTGCAGCAGCCAGCCCCATAGATTCCACCGCAGAGGCCTTTATGGCTGTGCGCGTGGCAGAGCGCAAGACCCTGCCCGACTCGGTGAGCCTTTCATTTGCAATGATGCCCAATACAGACCGAGCCAAGGCAGACTCCCTGCTTGCAGCAGTCCGCAAAGATGGCGCCAGCGCCGAGATGATGCCCACCGGATGGGTTACAATGGAAACCCTGGCGTCAAACGGTATGGATGTCTTCAACGAGGCGTTTGAGATGAAGCCGGGCGAGACCCGCCTGCTGGATCTTACCCAGCACCAGATGCTGGCCGTGCTCAGGCTTGAACAGGCCACCAAGCCCAAACAGAAGGTTAAACTCGCTTTCCTGCGCAAGAACATCAATCCCAGCGACAATACCTATCGTGACTACAATATGAAAGCCGCTGACCTTGCAGACCGCAGCGACGGCAAATACGAGAAGTTTGCCGCCATTGTAAAGGAAGAGGGCCTGCCCGTCATTCCTATGGAAAGAGTCACCATAGACACTAAGCGCATAGGGCAGTGCGAAAATGCCCGCGGCGTGGTGCACTGGGTGTTTGACCGCAAGACCAAAGAAGGCAGTGTTTCTGACGTAATTACTGTAGACAATAAGTATTACTTTGTGGCGGCAGTCACCAAGGCCCGCAAAGAGGGTCGGGTGCCGCTGGAAGATGTAAAGGATGAAATCCTCACCCAGCTTATCAACCAGAAGAAGGTAGAGAAGGTACTGGCAGATTGCAAGGCCCAGGTCAGCGGCAGCGAGTCGCTGGAGGCCCTGGCAGAGAAATTCGGCACCACAGTGAACCACAAGGACGGTATAAGCTTCACCACTATGGATATGAGCACCGAGCCTTGCCTGTTGGGCGCAGTGGCTTCTGCACCTGCAGAAAAAGTGGTAGGCCCCGTGAAAGGCTCAATAGGAGCATACTATTTCCAGGTGAACAATGCCACCTCCGGGGAGTATTATACCGAGGCAGATGCCAACTCCAGGAACGCTCAGAAGGCATATTCTCTCTTGCAGAACCTTACTCAAATCATATCACAAGACACTGACGTAAAGGACTATCGGGCTAAATTTTATTAAAATATTGACATTTTTTTAACAAACAGAACGCATAATTCCGCAAAAAATTTTGTGGTTAAGTATTTTATATCTATATTTGACCAATATTTTGTGCGTAGTGCGCAAACACTTAAATAGAATTATAAATATTTTATAATCCATTTAAAATAATGTTTAACAAAATGAAACGTAAAATGTTTTTTAGACTTGCAGTTACCTGCCTGGTGGCTGTAAGTGCTCTGATCGCTTGTACGAAAGACTACGAGTCCGACATCAAGGAGCTTCAGGACAAGGTTGACGGCCTCTCCAAGCAGGTTTCTGACCTCGACAAGCTCATTAAGGACGGATACGTAATCACTGACGTATCTCCCATCACCGGCGGTACCAGAGTTACCCTTAGCAACGGCGACACTTTTGACGTTACTAACGGTAAGGACGGTAAAGACGGTAATGATGGTAAGGACGGTACAACTTGGAAAATCGACGACGCTACAGGCAATTGGTTCTATGATGCCGGCGATGGTAAAGGTTGGCAGAATTCTGGCAAACCCGCTCGTGGCGAGAAGGGTGAAAAGGGTCTCACCGGAGATCCCGGTAAAGACGGCAAATCCGCTTACGAACTTGCCAAGGAAGCTGGTTTCACTGGCACCGAAGCTGAGTGGCTCGCATCTCTTAAGGGAGATAAGGGCGACAAAGGCCGCAACGGTGACTACTACTATCCTTGCGTAGACAAAGAGTCTGCAAACTACAAACACTGGATCAAGGTTGACGGCGAGACCGGCGCTGAGACTCCTCAGGAGGCTCTCTGGCTCTCTGACGACGTTGTTACCGCTGTTTGGGACGAGGACAAACAGATCATCACCTTCCACAATGTAGAAGGCGCTGACGAGGGTATCGTTGAAATTAACCTCTCCACTGGCCTCAACAGCCTGGCGGTTATCCCCGAACTCTGGGATGCCACTCTGGGTATGCCTATGGCACAGGTTTATGCTATCCTTCCGTCTGCTTGGGAGACATTCCGTCTTTTGACCGGCAACGCTGGAAACAACCCCCGTCTTAAAGAATGGAACTGGCCCGACAAAGCTTTTGAAACACTCTCTCCTGCAGGTTGGGAGGTGTATTTCTGGTGTGCACTATACAGCTCCTATCTGGGAGCTACCGGTCAGAAGAGTGCGACTGGTTATAGCGCAAGCTGGGATATCAATTCCGGTGAGTTCGGTTACAACTGGCGCTTAGCTGAGCAAGGGGACAACCTTCAGTGGGAGGCCGTTTATGCTGACCTCAAAGCTGCAGTAGATGATGCTATCGCAGACCTTGGCAAACGTTTGGACAATGTTAGCAAAGAAGGTACTTGGCTCACTCGCCAGCCGCCAGTTAGCGCTCTCAATATTAAGTATCGCGTAAATCCCGCAAGCGCTGACCTTAGCGGATATCAATACAGAATGATTGACCGCACACTCACCGTTAGCACCAAGGCAGACGGAGACAAAGCCAATCACGCTGTTACTAAACTTGAGGTTAAGAAGGCCGGTAAAGATCAGCTGAATGCAACAGGTTATATTGACTATTTCAAGTATTGGGCAGATCAGCCCACAGAGTGGTTCCTTAAAATGCTCATGACCAAGCAGGCTTTGGCGTGGTACTATTGGGATGCTTTTGATGGCTATGGCTCTATCCCCAACAAGCCGAGAGGAGAGCGTGATGCTATGGGCCTTTTGAATTACATATACAATGCTAACCCGTATGTGAACGCTTATACAAATGGTGAGACCGCTGCTATTGACGCGATGCAGCGTTGGCAGGAGATGAACGGTCTCAACTATAAGACTATAGTAGCCCTCGAGGCTTCTAAGAACGGGCAGGGTGCAGAAGCAGTTGTTTCTGACTACACCAATGTTAAACTTGATTATGTATATCCTGTGTGGACCGCATATCGTCGTGGTCAGTCCGAGATGTACTCTCCCGCTTCTTCCTGGCCTATTGCTCCCAACTGGGGAATGTACTTTGCATCTGGCACACCTAATGCAAATAACGCAAATGACTACCTTGTAGTTGGCCAAACCTATGATGTTGCATCACATATGCGTTTTGCTGACCTTTATTACGGTCGTCTTGAAGATCTCGGTTTCGAGGTTAAATATGACTACTATGTATTCCAGGCTGCAAATGCAGAGGCTTACCACGACTATGGTGGAGCTTGGTCAGATGCAGGCGGAAGCCCTTCCGGCGAAACTGAAAACAACTATGGTGCTTGGGATAAGGTGAATGTTACCGCAGACGGTAAGGTTACCGTTAAGGAAGACGCAGAAGAGGCTATCGGTAAAGTTGCCATCATAGTTGCTGATGCTTCTATAAAGAACGAGGCGCTTGGCACTTATTACAATTCAGCAGTAGCTAAAGCTTCTCCTTTATGGTGGGACAATAATAACAACAGGGTAATGTATGACGAATTCATCGGTCACTATATTCTCCTCATTGTTCCCGACAGCAATACAACCAAGAACGTTACCTTCGACCTTGGTGACATTGACTACCTGACACTTACTTATACAGGCAAGACCCCCGCTCCTCTCCAGAGCCAGGATCCTCGTCCTCAGGAAGGCCGCGAACACGAGTGGGACGATGCTCTCGATATGGATATGGAAGGCTTCAACGCTATTTACACAGCCGAACCTATTCAGACTTCATCCGCTCCCGCTGGTTTCTCTGCATCATTCCAGCGTACAGCTGCCGATATGTTCAACGTAAGTCTGTCCAATCAGGTTGCTCTTGGCCCTGGTTCCGTGACTTATACCTTCACTCCCAGCAAATCTGAGTACCCTGTTGTATGCTACACCATCAAGTGGAATGTTGTTATAGACTGGACTGCAACCGAGCCTATCCTGAACGACAACTATATCCTCTTCAACGAGGCACCTGAGACTGATCCTGATAATATCGCTCGTTTCGTACGCGGTACAGGCGTTCTTACCGAAACCGATATCACTCCGGATCCTGCAACTAAGTATGCTCAGCCTAACCGCAAAGACGATGCCTTTGATACATCTAAGTTCCCGTATGTTGACTCTATCGTTACCGTTAAGGGCAAAGAGGTAGACGGCATCTGGAAACCTCAGTCCTCTATCAAGGAGCACATCCGCGAGTACGGCTCTTACCTGGCAGCTCAGCCGAACATTGCAAAGATGTCAATGGCAATCAACTTCCCTAACAGCCAGAAGCAAGATGGTGCTGAGATTATCCTCAGAGACGCTGGTATGGGTGATTCTTACGCAAATCAGGATATCAAACTCACGAAGCCGTTCGCAATGGGTGAGCAGTCAAGAGATTATGTTGTGGACATCAAGGTTACCCTCGCCAACGGTTCCGAGAAGGTGGTTAAGGCTTACATCGTTCGCTTCACCTGCCCGTTCTATATCGAGATTGAAGATGAAATCGAGCTCTTTACCCACACGGCTGACTGGTGCTCTGACAGAGTTCTGTTCTCCATCCGCGAGACCGGCACCAACGAGTTGCTTGTATTCTGGGATCCTTTCGGATTCGCGCAGCACGTTACTCCTTATGCACAGAGAACCTACGGTACCGACGTCTTCTCTTCAGGTTCCCTGAATGCTCCTAAGTGGCACTCTCTTGCAGATACTTCCTTCGGTAACCGCCTGCTCTATGGTGAGAATTCCGGTTGGTTCTACTGGTGCAACATGGGTACTGACCTGCAGTTTGACAAGAGGACCACATACAAGGTTACTCAGGAAATCGCTGGCCTTGCATACCTTACTGGCGAAGGCAAGATTCTCATCCACAAGACTGCTGATTCTCCTGCAGCTCACGTCAATGAGGGTCATGGTCCCGAGATTGAGCCCACTACCGATGCTCACCCGACTTGGTCAGTAATCTTCGACAACGAATAATCGTTTATTCTAAATAGAAATTTGGGGTGGCCATTAGGTCACCCCATTTTTTTTTGGAATATTTCTCAATGTTGCGTATCTTCGCAAAGCGCTAGTGTGCACTATTGTAGAAACACTTAACATTATTAACAGTTTAATACATCATGAAGAAATTATTTTCAATTGTTGCTTTGCTGCTTATCACTTTTGTGATGAACGCACAGAACAAAGATGAGTTCAATCCTTACTGGTACCTCCAGCTTCAGGGTGGCGCAGCTCACACTGTTGGTGAGACTCAGTTTATGAAACTCGTTTCTCCTGCAGCAGCTCTTAACATCGGCTGGCAGTTCTCTGCTCCCGTAAGTGCCCGCATCAACTTCAATGGTTGGCAGGGTAAAGGTGCTCTCCCCTATAATCAGGGTGACGCTCTCCTTTATAAATTCAACTATGCACAGGGTGGCATCGATTTCCTTTTGAATCTTGCTAACCTTGGTTCATACAAAGCTGACAGGGTGTTCAACCCCTACCTGTTCATTGGTGGTGGTGCTGCCTACGGTTTCAAGAACGACGAGGCTATCGCCCTTGAGCCCGAGCATCCCGTATCTCTTGCAAAAAAATGGGACAACAAGCTTCTCACCCCCGTTGGCCGCGCCGGTATCGGTGCTGACTTCCAGCTGGGTTATCGCGTAGCTCTTGGTCTTGAGGTTGTTTGCAACGCACTCAGCGACCAGTTCAACAGCAAGCCCGGTAGCTTCAAACCCGACTTTGACTGGCAGTATCAGGCCCTCCTCGGCCTCAAGATCCGCCTTGGCAAGAAACCCGTTCCCGCACCCGTTCCCGTACCCGTGCCCGTTGCTGAGCCCGAACCCGAACCGGAACCGGAACCCGTTGTTGAGCCCGAACCCGAACCGGAACCCGAACCTGAGTTCGAGACCTTCGTAGAGAACATCTGGTTCAACCTCGACAAGTACAACATCCGCGAGAGCGAAGTTTACAAGATCGACAACATCGTTCGCGTACTTAACGAGAACCCCAACACCAAGATTTCCATTACTTCTTACTGCGACGTTGAGACTGGTACAGACGCTCACAACTGGAAGCTGTCCGAGAACCGCTCCAACTCTGTCAAGAAGGCTCTTATGGAGAAGGGTATCAGCGAGGACCGCATCACTACCGACTTCAAGGGTAGCCGCGAGCGTCCGTTCGCTAATCCTGCAGAGAAGAACCGTGTTTCTATCTGCGTTGTTGACGACTAATCGTTAAACAGATAAACAAAAGAGACCGGCTTTAAAGGCCGGTCTTTTTTTTTATATCATTTTGGTAAGATCAATAAAGTCTTCCACACCCATCTGTTCAGGCCTGAGCCCGGCATAACGCTCCGGAACATCTACCCCTATGGCTTTCAGGCTGTTGCGCAAGGTTTTCCGCCGCTGGTTGAAGGCCGCTTTTACTATCTGCTTGAAGCGGGACTCGTCGCAGCCCAGCTCTGTGCGGCCGTTGCGGCGCAGCCGTATCACCGCAGATTTAACTTTTGGCGGCGGAATGAATTCGTTTTCTCCCACCGTGAACAGATATTCTATATCGTACCAGGCCTGCAGCAGCACCGAGAGAATGCCATAGCTTTTGTTGCCGGGGCCGCTGGAGAGCCGCTCCGCCACCTCTTTCTGAAGCATACCCACCACCTGCGGCACATCATCTTTATATTCGAGTATCTTGAAAAAGATCTGCGAAGATATGTTGTAAGGGAAATTGCCTATCACGCAAAAGTCGCCTTCGGGGAATATCTTTCGGAGGTCGCTTTTTAGAAAATCCGCTTCGTAGAGCCGGGGCATAATGGCCGGAAGGTTTTCCCGCAGGTATGCGATGGATTCGCCGTCTATTTCTATACCCTTGAGCAGAAAGTCGCTGCGCTGCAGCAGGTGCTGTGTGAGCGCACCGGTGCCGCAGCCCACCTCCAGCACGTTCATAACCGTGCCGTCTGCCACCAGCAGCGCATCAGAGATGCGGCGGGCTATTTCACGGTTGGCCAGAAAGTGCTGGCCGAGGCTCTTTTTGGGTTTTACTTTCATAGACAGATACAAAGATAATCGTTTTTTGGCTACATTTGTAAACCTATGGCGGCCGACAAGACATCCCCTATGATGCTGCAGTACTACGAGATCAAATCGCAGTACCCCGGCAGCATTTTGTTCTATCGTGTTGGCGATTTTTACGAGACTTACGGCGACGACGCCACTGTTGCCAGCAAGGTGCTGGGGCTGGTGCTTACGCGCAAGTCTTGCGGCGGCGGCAATTTTACCAATATGGCAGGGGTGCCGCATCACGCCGTGGACATTTATCTGCCCAAGATGGTGGCGGCCGGCTACAGGGTGGCTATCTGCGACCAGCTGGAGGACCCCAAGCTCACCAAAAAGTTGGTGAAACGCGGTGTCACAGAGCTGGTTACCCCCGGCCTAAACTATAATGAGTCGCTGCTGGAGTCTTCCAAGAACAACTGGCTGTGTTCTGTATTTTTTGAGAAAGACCAGGCCGGAATAGCGCTTTTGGACATCTCCACCGGGGCTTTCAAGGTGGCGCAGGGCAGCCTGGATTTCGTGGACCTGCTGCTGGCCGACTATACCCCCAAGGAGATTCTGCTGCAAAAAGGGTTTGAAGACGGTTTCAAGGCCCGCTTTGCCGACCAGAGTTTCATCACCGCCCTGGACAGCTGGGCCTTTGTATACACCACCGCATATAAAAAACTCCTGAACCGCTTTGAAACCGATTCCCTGAAGGGTTTTGGGGTGGAGGATATGCCGCTGGCCATCACCGCAGCCGGCGCCATCCTGGCTTATTTGGATATTACTGAACACAAAGAGATATCGCACATCCGCTCTCTGGGCCGAATAGACCGCGGAGAGTTTATGTGGATAGACCGTTTTACCGGCAGGGCGCTGGAGCTGCTAAGGCCAATGTCGCCCGGCGGGAGCTCGCTCATAGACATTCTGGACAACTGCAGTTCGCCAATGGGCAGCCGCCGGATGCGCGAATGGGTGGCAATGCCGCTCAAGGATATCAAAGCCATCAAGGCCCGCAGCGATGCCGTGACTGCGCTATACGAAGACGGCCCGGCGTGCGAGGCCATCCGTGAGAGTATCGCTCAGGTTGGAGACCTGGAGAGAATAGTTTCCAGGGCCGCCGCCGGCAAGATTTTGCCGCGCGAGGTGCTGCAGCTGGGCCGCGGCCTGGAGCAGATTGGCGAAATTATCAACTCCGCCGGCCGCCTGAGTGCCATAAAAGCCCTTACCCGCCGCCTGAATCCGCTGGAGGAGCTCTCCAGACACATAGCTTCTACCATAAAGGCCGACACTGCGCAGCAGATAGGCAAGGGCGATGTGATTTGCGCCGGGGTGGACGCCCGCCTGGACGACTATCGCAACATACTGCAGCACAGCAAGGATATCCTGCTGGAAATACAGCAGCGGGAGAGGGATGTCACCGGCATATCGTCGCTCAAGGTCAGCTATAACAATGTGTTTGGCTATTACCTGGAGGTCCGCAACACCTTCAAGGACCTGGTGCCGCCCGAGTGGATCCGCAAGCAGACCCTGGTCGGGGCCGAGCGCTACATCACTGCAGAACTTAAAGAATACGAAGAGAAGATACTGGTGGCGCAGGACCAGATTATCGCCATAGAATCGTCTATATATTCAGATTTGGTGCAGCAGCTGCAGCAAAACATTCCCGCCATTCAGCAGAATGCAGTGGCAGTGAGCGAGTTGGACTGCCTGGCATCGTTTGCCTTTACCGCCCGTAAATATGGATACCACCGCGCCGAGGTGGACAAATCTCTGGAAATAGACATCAAGAAGGGCCGCCACCCGGTGATTGAGGCAATGCTGCCGGAGGGCGAGCAATATATTGCAAACGACGTGTTCCTGAGCAACGACAAGCAGCAGATCATAATTCTCACTGGCCCCAATATGGCTGGTAAGTCGGCGCTGCTGCGACAGACGGCCCTGATTGTGCTTATGGCGCAGATTGGCAGTTACGTGCCGGCCGACAGCGCCCGCATAGGTGTTGTGGACAAGCTCTTTACCCGCGTGGGCGCATCGGACAATATTTCCCGGGGCGAATCCACCTTTATGGTAGAGATGACAGAGAGCGCCACCATCCTGAACAATATTTCCCAGAGGTCGCTGCTGCTTATGGACGAGATTGGCCGCGGCACCAGCACCTACGACGGAATGTCCATAGCCTGGGCCATTGTGGAATATCTGCACAAGTCGCCGCTGGCGCCAAAGACGCTGTTTGCCACTCATTATCACGAACTTAACGAGATGGCCGACACGCTGCCCAGGGTGCACAATTTTCATATTTCCACAAAAGAGGTGGACGGCAGGGTCATATTCCTGCGCAAGTTGTGCCCCGGAGGCGTGGCCAGCAGTTTTGGCATACACGTGGCCCGTATGGCCGGAATGCCCGACCAGGTGCTGGTGGCGGCAGAGCACAAACTCCGTTCGCTGGAGAGCAAGGTTGCGGGCAATCCCCTGCAGCTGAGCTTTTTCCAGATGGACGACCCGCTGCTTCTTGACATTAAACACATTATAGAAAGCATAGATATCAATTCCATTTCCCCGCTTGACGCTTTTGATACTATCAGACAAATCAAAAACAAATTAAATGGAGGAAAAGAAGATGGAATTGTTTCTCAAAAACAAAAGTGACGCGCTGCGCACTTTTCTCTCCCTTGTCGGGGTCAGTGTAGGAATCTTTGTAGTTACCGTTTCGTTTTCGCTGGTGGATGCCTTTTCGCATTCCGTTGTAGCTGGTTTTGACCATTTTGGCAGCGATATGATTATGGTGGAGCGGTTTCCCGTGACGGGGGGCGGCGACTGGAGCCGCTATGCTGCCCGTCCTCAGCCGCGGTGGGAAGATTATATGGCGCTTAGCGGCACGTCCGCCGGGTGGACCGCCTTTGCCGCAGAGGCCCAGGCGGACATTGTCTGTGATGGTAAAATGCTGCGGGACTGCAAGTTGCTGGGGGTTTCCGGCGCCTGGCAGCATCTTGTATATTCCCGGGTGAGCAGCGGCCGCGACTTTTCTGCGGCAGAGCTTTCGGGGGCCGGCAGCAAGGTGATAATAGGCTCCAAAGTGGCTCAGGAGCTGTTCGGCCAGGACAACGCCTGTGGCCGCACTGTGAGGATAGACGGCCGCAATATGACCGTTACCGGAGTGCTCTCTTACGAAGGCAAGAATGTGATAAACCTGTATGCGACCGACTATGCACTGGTGGTGCCGTATGCCGTTGCAAGAGGGCTTGCGGGCCGGGACAATCTGGAGACGATGATTGCCATAGGGCCCGGGGCAGAGGGTAGGGAAGCGGCTATGGAGAATGCGAGGCGCACCCTTCGCGCAAGCCGCGGCCTGCGGGCCTCGCAGGAAGACAATTTTGCCCTGAACACAATGGAGGACCTGTGTCGTGAAACGGTTTCCCTGACCCGGAAAATCTCTGCCGGAGGGCTTGCGATAGCACTGTTTTCGCTGCTTATAGGAGGCTTCGGAATAGTGAATATAATGTTAGTCTCCGTCAAGGAGAGGACCTTTATAATCGGCCTTAAAAAGGCTCTGGGGGCAAAGCGCAGGCGCATTTTGCTGGAGTTTATGCTGGAGGCGGTGTCGCTGTCGCTTATGGGCGCCGCCATGGGGCTGCTGCTGGCCTGGGGCGCGCTGGCATTAATCCCTTCTGGAGTGCTCACCGTGCGTCTCTCTGCCGCCAACGCCATTCTTGGTTTTGCAATGGCGGTGGTGCTGGGCCTTGCCAGCGGCGTCCTCCCCGCCGCCCAGGCCTCCCGCCTCGCCCCCGTAGACGCCCTGCGCAGCTGAAGAACATTGTTGTGGATAATAATCGGCAGCAGCCGATAGCGGAAGCCGGGCCGGGTAGGCTTGTGGGTTAGCAAGGCTGGAGCGCCAGGGTTTGGGGCGTAGCCCCAATAATAGTAGATCTCAACAAAAAAACGAGGGTGCATACCCTCGTTTTCTTTGTTGAGATATCAGGACTCGAACCCGAACTGAGAGAGCCAGAATCTCTAGTGCTACCATTACACCATATCTCAGTAGTTTGGGACTGCAAATATAGGAGTTATTCCAAAAATATCAAAAAATTTCGCTAAGTGCGTCAAAAACAGGCCCGTCGTGCAGTGCGGCGGGGGTTCCGGAATCGCCGTCGCTGCTTATCGAAGCCACCAGGGGAATCTGCGCCAGCAAAGGCAGGTTGTACTTATCTGCCAGAGCCTCTGCGCCGCCATGGCCGAATATATAATACTTGTGGTCGGGATATTCTTCGGGCGTGAACCAGGACATATTCTCTATTATGCCGAAGATGTGCTTGTTGACCTTGGGGTTAATGAACATATCTATGCTCTTTTCCACATCGGCCAGGGCCACTTTCTGCGGGGTGGTGACCACGAACACGCCGTCCAGCGGCACGTCGTTCACCAGCGAAATCTGGATGTCGCCGGTGCCGGGCGGCAGGTCTATCAGCAGATAGTCCAGCTCTCCCCACGCAACCTGCAATATCATCTGTTTCAGGGCGTTGGAGGCCAAGGGGCCGCGCCACACCAGCGCCTGTTCCGGCCGGGCAAAGTAGCCGATGGACATCCACTTGACGCCGTATTTTTCCACCGGAATCAGCGTCTGTTTTTCGCCGTCAATCTCAGCCTCGGGCTGGACATTTTCGGTGCCGGTCATCTTGGGGATTGAGGGGCCGTAGATGTCGGCGTCGGCCACGCCCACCTTGTAGCCCTTGCGGGCCAGGGTTATGGCCAGGTTCACCGCCACCATAGATTTGCCCACGCCGCCCTTGCCGCTGGCAACGGCAATAACGCTGCCCACATTTGCGAGGTTCTCCAGGTCGGGATTCATTGCCACTTTCTCTGGCTTTTTGCCCGCGCGCACCAGCTCCAGTATGGAAATGTCGTAGCCGGGGAAAGCTGCTTCCAGAACCTCTTTGCAGGCATTTTTAATGCTGCCAGAGAGAGGGTCCCGTCGGGGGAAAACCAGGGTGAACTTGATGGAAGATGCATTGGCGTGGACATTTTCCACCATCCCCAGGGAGACGATGTCACGACCTTCGGCGGGGTGGATCACGCCGCCTAAAACCTCCAGGATACGCTCTTTCATTTATTCTTTGGGTTCGGGGGCGGTGCTGGAAAGGAACAATTCGTCCATCTGGACCTGATCTATCCGGCTAGGGGAGTCAATCATCACGTCGCGGCCCATATTGTTCTTGGGGAAGGCAATGAAGTCGCGGATGGTCTCCTGGCCGCCAAACAGGGCGCAGACGCGGTCAAAGCCGAATGCGAGGCCACCGTGAGGCGGTGCGCCGAACTTGAAGGCGTTGATTATGAAGCCGAACTTATAGTCGGCGTCTTCTTTGCTGATGCCCAGAACCTGGAACATACGCTGCTGCACGTCGGCCTGATGGATACGGATGCTGCCGCCGCCCAGCTCGGTGCCGTTGAGCACAAAGTCGTAGGCATTGGCGCAAACCTTCTCAAGATCTTCTTTCCTGTCGCTGTAGAACAGCTCCATATGTTCGGGCTTGGGTGCGGTGAAGGGGTGGTGCATCGCATAGAAGCGGCCGTCCTCTTCGCTCCACTCCAGCAGAGGGAAATCCACAACCCAGAGGGGCGCGAACTCGGTAGGCTTGCGAAGGCCCAGACGGTTGCCCATTTCTATACGGAGCACGCCCAGCATAGTCTGTGTCTTGCGCTTGGCCCCGCAGAGCACCAGAATAAGGTCGCCGGTTTTAGCGCCCATAGCGCTGGCAACGGCCTGCAGCTGCTCGGGGGTATAGAATTTATCCACGGAACTCTTGATGCTGCCGTCGGGGTTCAGCTTGATGTAAACCAGGCCCTTGGCGCCCACCTGGGGGCGTTTTACCCACTCGGTGAGTTCGTCGGTCTGCTTGCGGGTATATTCGGCGGCGCCGGGAACGGCAATGGCGCCCACGTATTCTACGCTGTCAAACACGCTGAATCCGTGGCCCTGAACCAGCGGGGAAATCTCGTGAATCTCCATCCCGAAGCGGATATCGGGCTTGTCGCTGCCAAAGCGGTCCATAGCGTCGTACCAGCTGATGCGGGGAATGGGGTTGGCGATTTCTACGCCCACCACATTCTTGAACAGGGTGCGCATCATACCTTCGAAGGTGTTCAGAACGTCTTCCTGCTCCACGAAGCTCATCTCGCAGTCAATCTGTGTGAACTCCGGCTGGCGGTCGGCGCGCAGGTCCTCGTCGCGGAAGCAGCGCACAATCTGGAAGTAGCGGTCGTAGCCCGCCACCATAAGCAGCTGCTTGAAGGTCTGGGGGCTCTGGGGCAGTGCGTAGAACTCGCCGGGGTTCATACGGCTGGGCACCACAAAGTCGCGGGCGCCTTCTGGCGTAGACTTGATCAGGTAGGGCGTCTCAATCTCCATAAAGCCCTGTGCATCAAGATAGTTGCGCACTTCGTGGGCCAGCTTGTGGCGAAGCATAAGGGCATTTTTCAGCGGACCGCGCCTCAGGTCCAGATAGCGGTATTTCGCGCGGAGTTCCTCGCCGCCGTCGCTGTTGTCCTCTATTGTAAACGGCGGGGTTGCCGAGAGGTTCAGGATGTTGATTTCGGAGAGGATGATCTCAATGTCGCCGGTGTCGATTTTGGCGTTTTTGCTCTGGCGCTCGGCCACCTTGCCTACGGCCTGGATCACCGCCTCGCGGCCCAGCTTGCCAAGGTTTTCCTTGACTGCGTCGCTGGAGGCGTCGTCCACCACCAGCTGAGTGATGCCGTAGCGGTCGCGCAGGTCAATGAAGCTCATTCCGCCCATTTTGCGGATGCGCTGTACCCAGCCGGCCAGAGTCACGGTTTTGCCGACATCCGAGATGCGTAATTCACCACAAGTGTTAGTTCTGTACATATCGATAGTTTAGTTTGATTATACGTTGAAAAGGAAGTGCATTATGTCGCCGTCCTGCACCACATATTCCTTGCCCTCGCTGCCAAGCTTGCCGGCGGCGCGGCAGGCGGCCTCGCTGCCCAGCGAGACAAAATCGTCGTATTTGATGACCTCGGCGCGGATAAAGCCTCGCTCGAAGTCGGTGTGGATGACACCCGCGGCGCGGGGTGCCTTGTCTCCCTTGCGGATGGTCCAGGCGCGCACTTCCGGCTCGCCCACGGTGAAATAGGTCTGCAGGCCCAGCAGGTCGTATGCAGCCTGGATCAGGCGCTCTACGCCGCTGCGCTCCAGCCCTATCTCTGAGAGGAACATCTGCCGCTCGTCGTAGGTCTCCAGCTCTGCAATTTCGCTCTCTATCTTGGCGGCGATGACCATCATCCCGGCATCCTCGTTCTTGATGGCCTCGGCCACCGCTGCGGTGTACTGATTGCCCGTTGCTGCGGAATTCTCGTCTACATTGCAGACATAGAGCACCGGCTTGCAGGTAAGCAGGCAGAACTCTTTTGCCAGCTTCTCTTCGTCGGGATTCTCGGGGATGACCTCGCGGGCGTTGCGGCCCTGCTCCAGCACAGCTTTATATTTCTCAAGCATCTCCAGCGCCTTCTTGGCGGTTTTGTCGCCGCCCACGCTGGCCTGCTTGCGGACCTTTTCCATTCGGCTGGTGACGGTCTCCAGGTCCTTGATCTGGAGCTCCAGGTCCACCACATCCTTGTCGCGGACGGGGTCCACGCTGCCGTCCACGTGGGTTATGTTGTCGTCGTCAAAGCAGCGGAGCACGTGCAGTATGGCGTCGGTCTCGCGGATGTTGGCCAGGAACTGGTTGCCCAGGCCCTCGCCCCGGCTGGCGCCTTTTACCAGGCCGGCGATGTCCACTATCTCTACGGTGGCGGGCACCACGCGGCGCGGATGTACCAGATTTTCCAGCACCTGGAGCCGGTCATCGGGCACGTTGCAGCTGCCGATGTTGGGCTCGATGGTGCAGAACGGGAAATTTGCGCTCTGCGCCTTGGAAGAGCTGATACAGTTGAAAAGGGTTGACTTGCCCACATTTGGCAGTCCTACGATACCGCATTTGAGTGACATACTGCTTTACTTTATGCAAATGAACCACAAATATACCAAAAATATGGCTAACTTGGCCGTATGAAGAAGATATGTGCTGTTGTGGCGGCCCTTTTCGTTGCGGCTGCCGGGCTCCAGGCCCAGATTTTTTGTTGGAACCTCGAGAATTATTTTGACCCCGCCGACGACCCGGTCACGGCCGACGAGGCCTTCACGCCCGGCGGCGAGCACCACTGGACAAAGCGGAAGTACGAGGCCAAGCGCAATCTGATAGCCAAGACCATAATAGCCTCGGCAGAGCGTTTCGACGGGCGGATGCCGGCCATTGTGGGGCTGTGCGAGGTAGAGAACGCCAAGGTGCTGAAGGCCCTGGTGGAGGATTCGCCGCTGGCCGCGAAGAGATACCGGAGCGTCCACCGCGAGAGCCCCGACCCCCGCGGGATAGACGTGGCGCTGCTCTTCGATCCGGAGCGGGTGCGCCTGCTGGACTTCGAATTTATCACCATAAAGGAATTCGCCACCCGCGAGATCCTTTATGCCAAGGTGGCGCTGCCCGACACCCTGCACGTTTTTGTAAACCACTGGCCCAGCAAGTATTCGGGGGCAAAGGCGTCGGAGGCCAGGCGGCAGGCGGTGTGCACCGCGCTGCTGCACAAGATGGATTCGCTGCACTGCTCCGACAGCGCCGCCGCGGTGCTGCTGATGGGCGATTTCAACGCCACGCCCAACGAGCCGTCGGTGATGCGGCTCACCACCGAGGGCGGCCTGAAGAACATCACCCCCAAGAAAGGCGGCACCATCCGCTTCAAGGGCAAGTGGGAAATGATAGACCAGATGCTGGCCAGTCCGGCTGCGGCGCAGAAAATAGGCCCGGCAGAGATCTTCAAGCCCGCATTCCTGCTGGAAGACGACAAATCTTTTATGGGAGAAAAACCCCGCCGCACCAACGTAGGGCCGCGATATAACGCCGGTGCCAGCGACCATCTGCCCATAATCGCTGACATTTATTAACGAAAACCATTATATTTGTAGGAACAACCGTTGTCCCGATGAAACAGTACTTAGATTTGCTTCGCCATATACGCGCGAACGGCGTGATGAAAAGCGACCGCACCGGTGTCGGCACCCAGAGCGTGTTCGGCTACCAGATGCGTTTCAACCTGCAGGATGGTTTCCCCCTGCTCACCACCAAGAAGGTGTTTACCAAGGGCATTATCCACGAGTTGCTGTGGTTTATATCGGGCAATACCAATATCGGCTATCTGCTGGACAACAATGTTCATATCTGGGACGAGTGGGCAGACGAAAACGGAGACCTGGGGCCCGTCTACGGCCACCAGTGGCGCAGTTGGCCTACGCCCGACGGCGGGCATATAGACCAACTAGCGGGTGTGGTGGAGTCGCTTAAACACAACCCCGACAGCCGCCGGCACATTATTTCTGCCTGGAATGTGGCCGAGGTGGACAAGATGGCCCTGCCGCCGTGCCACAGCCTGTTCCAGTTTTATGTAGCCGAAGGGCGCCTGAGCTGCCAGCTGTATCAGCGCAGCGCCGACGTGTTCCTGGGCGTACCGTTCAACATCGCCTCCTATGCACTTCTGACTATGATGATGGCGCAGGTGTGCGGCTACACGCCGGGCGATTTTGTGCACACTTTTGGCGATGTGCACATCTATAAGAATCACTTTGAGCAGGTGGAGACCCAGCTTGAACGCGAGCCCCGCCCGCTGCCCACAATGAAGATAAACCCAGACGTCAAAAGTATTTTTGACTTCAAATACGAAGATTTTACCCTCTGTGGCTACGACCCGTGGCCCGCAATAAAGGCCCCCGTGGCGGTGTAGCTATGATAAACATTATTGTGGCGGTCAGCGACAACCTGGCCATAGGCCGTGCCGGAGACATGCCCTGGCACATCAGCGCCGACCTCAAATATTTCAAGCGGACAACGCTGAATCACACTGTGATTATGGGCCGCCGCACGTGGGAGTCCATAGGCTGCCGTCCGCTCAAGAACCGCCGCAACATTGTGGTGAGCAGCACCCTTGAGGTGGGGGATGGTTTTGAGGTGGCACAGTCGCTGAAACAGGCTCTGGAAATGGCCACCGGAGAGGAAATCTTCATAATGGGGGGAGGCCGGCTTTATGCGCAGGCTATATCGCTGGCCGACAGGCTGTATGTGACTCACGTCCACACTGTGGTAGAGGATGCCGACACCTTCTTCCCGGAATTTACATCAAAGGAGTGGAGTCTGGCTTCCAGGACCGCCCCCGTAACCGACCAGGCAAGCGGACTGACCTACGAATTTGCAGTCTATGACAGAAAAGAAGAATAAAGACGCGTTCTCGAGCAACTTCGGTATGATTGCCGCCGCGATTGGCAGCGCCATCGGGCTGGGCAATCTGTGGCGTTTCCCCTACCTTGTGGGGCAGAACGGCGGCGCGGCCTTTATCCTTGTGTATCTGATTATTACACTGCTGCTTTGCACCCCGATACTGCTCAGCGAGATGGTGATTGGTCGCCGTGGCGGCGGCAGTCCCCGCGGGGCGTATGTCAAGGTCACCGGCCGCAAAGGCTGGGGCGTGGCCGGCATTCTGGGAATGCTGACCTGCTTTATGATAATGTCGTTCTATGTGGTGGTGGGCGGCTGGACCATCCGCTATCTGGTGATGTCCATCGCTCCGGGATTCCACCGCGGGATGCAGATAGACAGCGCGGCGGTGTTCACCGGCTTTGTGGGCAGCAACGTCTCCCCGATAGTCTACAGCCTGATATTCATTTTGCTTACCATAGGTATTATCAACCTTGGGGTGCAGAAAGGCATAGAAAAGACCAGCAAGCTTATGATGCCGCTGCTGTTTGTGCTGATTGTGCTCATAGGCATCCGCAGCGTCACCCTGCCGGGCGCCGGGGCGGGTCTGGACTATCTTTTCAAGCCCGATTTCTCGCAGTTCAACTTTGACTCGCTGCTGGCGGCGCTGGGGCAGAGCTTTTTCTCCCTGAGCCTGGGCGCCTGTATGATGGTGACCTACGGCGCCTACACGCCCAAATCCAGCAACCTGACCAAAAATGCCGCGATAATCACCGTCAGCGACACTTTCTTTGCGCTGCTGGCGGGCTGCGCCATAATGCCGGCGGTGTTCGCCTTTGGCATCAACCCCAGCGAGGGGGCCGGCCTGGTGTTCGTGACGCTTCCGCAAATCTTTACCCAGATGCCCCTGGGTGGCCTGTGCGCCATACTTTTCTTTGTGACGCTGTTTCTGGCCGCCATATCATCGGCGGTGTCGCTGTTCGAGGTTATGACATCCACCATTATGGATATGGGCAAGGCCCGCCGCAAGACTGCCAGCGCCATCACCGCCGCCATACTGCTGTTCACCGGCAGCATCTGCTCCCTGTCGCAGGGGGCGCTGAGGGGCATCACCATTGGCGGAAAGAACATCTTTGACCAGTTTGACTATGTTTCTTCCAATATACTTATGACCCTGGGCGGCCTGCTGGCCGTGATTTGTGTGGGCTGGGTCATCGGGAAAAAGACATTCACAGACGAAATCACGGCCGGCGGAACCATCCGCGTGCCCCGCACGCTGGCCTCCGTGCTGTTTTTTATAATAAAATACGTGGCGCCGATAGTGATTGTCACTACCGCCATATCATCAATATTCTAAAAATGAAAAAGTTATTTGCAATTTTCCTGGCGGCTTTCCTTACAATTGGCGCCGCTGCCGACGAAGGAATGTGGCTGCTGCCGCTCCTGGAGAAGATGAATATCAAAACTATGCAGAAGATGGGCTGCCGCCTCTCTGCAGACGAGATTTACAGTATCAACAAGACGTCTCTGAAAGACGCCGTGGTGATTTTTGGCAACGGCTGCACCGGCGAGGTCGTCTCTGACAAAGGTCTGGTGCTCACCAACCACCACTGCGGCTACGGCGCTATTCAGAGCCTCAGCAGCGTAGATCACGACTATCTGAACGACGGTTACTGGGCAATGAGTTTTGGCGAAGAGCTCCCAGTGGAGGGTCTCACAGTGACTTTCCTGCAGAGTTTCAAGGATGTGACCGCGCAGATAGAGAAAGCCACCAAGGGCTGCGCAGAAGGCGAGGAATACGACAAGGCCTTCAAGGAGATTTCTGACAAACTGACCAAGGCGCTTAAGGCGACCGACGAAAACATCCGCGCCTCGGTGGTGTCTTTCTTTGGCGGAAATACCTACTATCTGATTGGCTATAAGATTTATAAAGATATCCGTTTCGTGGGCGCCCCGCCGTCTTCGATAGGCAAATTCGGCGCCGACACCGACAACTGGATGTGGCCCCGCCACACCTGCGACTTCTCTGTGTTCCGCATCTATGCCGACAAAGATGGCAACCCCGCAGAATACTCTGAAGAGAATGTGCCTTTCGTCCCCAAGAAGAAGCTGAATGTATCGCTCAAGGGGGTTCAGGACGGCGATTTTTCTATGATTATGGGTTATCCGGGCCGCACCAACCGCTTTATGACCAGCAGCGAGGTGGCCCAGCAGAGGGATATATCCAACGCCATCGGCATCTATTGCCGCGGCGAGCGCCAGAAAATCCTTCTGGAGGATATGCTGGCCGATCCGGCAGTCAAGATTCAGTATGCCAGCAAATACAGCGGCAGCACCAACGCCTGGAAAAAGTGGATGGGTATGAATGAGGCCTTTGCCAAACTGGGTGTGGAGCAGCGCCGGGCAGAAGAAGAGCAGGCCTTCGTGAAGTGGGTAAATGAAAAGAAAAACCGCCAGAAAAAGTACGGCATCGCGCTGGACGACATCAATCAGGCTGTGGCAGAGCGCGCTCCCATACTGCGTACAAGCACATATCTGCGCGAGACCCTGGCCAATATAGAGCTTATGAACATCGCCAGCTCGGCGGCCTCTTTCGCCGCCGATATGTCACAGGCGATGCCCTACATAGACCGTTTCTACAAAGACTATTCTCCCTCTACCGACCGCAAGGTAACCAAGCGTATGATAGAGATTTACCGCGACAGCGTAGCTGCGGAATTTCACCCCGAATTCTTCAAGACCATAGAAAGCGACTTTGGCGGTGACGTCAAGGCGTTTGTAGACGACCTGTTTGACAAGTCTGTGTTCGCTTCCCGCGAGAAGCTGGACGCCGTCCTCGCCGGGGAAAATGCAGCCGAGACGCTTGCCGCTGACCCCGCAGCCAAGATGTTCGAGTCCGTTATGGGTCTCTATATGGGTTTGACCGGCGGCGCCGGCAAGGTTTCCAAGCAGCTGCAGCAGGGCCACAAGGCCTATATCGGCGGCCAGATGGAGATGAACAAGGGCAAGGCAATGTATCCCGACGCAAACTTCACTATGCGCCTGACCTACGGCACCGTGAAATCATATTCTCCCAAGGACGGTGTGGTTTATGACTATTACACCACCCTCAAGGGCGTTATGGAAAAGGAAGATCCCGACAACTGGGAGTTTGTGGTTCCTTCCCGCCTCAAGGATCTGTACAAGGCCGGCGACTTTGGCCAATATGCAAGGCCCGACGGCACTATGCCCGCCTGCTTCATTATGACCGGCGACATCACCGGCGGCAACAGCGGCAGCCCGGTGCTGGACGGCGAGGGCAACCTGATTGGCCTGGCCTTTGACGGCAACTGGGAGTCGATGTCGGGCGACATTATCTTTGAGCCTGATTTACAGCGTTGTATATGTGTGGACATCCGTTACGTGCTGTTCATCATAGATAAATTTGGCGGTTGCGGAAGGCTTATTGATGAAATGAATATAATTTCTTAACTTTGCGCCCCTAATAAGCCCGTCATACTTAAAAGAATTAAGTAAAAACAACATTATAAAATGAAAAATTACTCCACAGACAAAATTCGCAACGTCGTCCTGCTTGGCGGTACCCGCTGCGGCAAAACCACCCTTGCCGAGACCATTATGTTCGAAGGCAAAGTCATCGACCGCAGGGGGACAATCGAAGGTAAAAACACAGTTTCCGACAACACCGAGGTAGAGCAGATTTTCCAGCGCTCTATCTATTCCACTCCGTTCTACGCAGAGTTCCAGGATCACAAGCTCAATTTCATTGACGCTGCCGGCGCCGATGACTTCATCGAGGGTGCAATCCTTGGCCTGAACGTGTGCGACAGTGCAATTATGGTAGTCAACGCCGGCGCTGGCGTTGAGGTTGGTACCGAAATCCACGGCCGTTACGTTGAGCAGTACAAGAAACCGATGATCATCGCTGTCAACCAGCTCGAGACCGAGAAGGCCAACTGGGACAACACTCTGGACAGCCTGCACCAGGCATTTGGTGCCAAGGCCGTGCCCGTACAGTTCCCCGTTAACCCCGGTATGGAGTTCAACGCCGTTGTGGACGTCCTCAAGATGAAGATGTACAAATTCTCCGGTGAGGATGGCAAGACCGAGGAGTGCGACATCCCCGCAGACCTTGTAGGCAAGGCAGAGGATATGCATTCTGCAGTTGTTGAGATGGCAGCCGAGAGCGACGAAGCTCTGATGGAGAAATTCTTTGAGGCAGGCGAGCTCTCAGAAGAGGAGCTCCACGCAGGTCTGAACGCCGGCTTCGTGAAAGGCGAGTTCTACCCCGTGTTCTGCATCAGCGGCAAGAAGGATATGGGCGTTAAGCGTATGCTCGAATTCCTCACCGAGGTGGCTCCCGCCCCCAAGGAGGATGCAGCAGGCAAGACCTCCCTGTTCGTATACAAGACCGCTCTGGAGCAGCATCTTGGCGACGTTACCTATTTCAAGGTAGTAAGCGGCAAGATCTCCGAGGGTCAGGATTTCGTGAACATGGACAATGGCAGCAAAGAGCGCATCACCACGCTCTATGCCGTTGCAGGTAAGAAGAAAGAGAAAGTTACCGAGCTGGTAGCCGGCGATATGGGTTGTACAGTGAAGCTGAAAGCTGTCAAGACCAACCAGACCCTGAACGCTCCCGGTTATGACACCGCATTCCCTCCCATCGAGTTCCCGCCGGCAAAATACCGTGCAGCCATCCGCGCCCTGGACGAGAAGGATGACGAGAAGCTGGGCGAGGCCCTGAACCGCGCCGCTGCAGAGGATCCTACAATGCGCGTAGAATACAGCAAGGAGCTCCGCCAGACCATCATCAACGGTATGGGCGAGCAGCACATCAATATCCTCAAGTGGCATCTGAACAACGACTATAAGATCGACGTCGAGTTCTTCGCACCCAAGATCCCGTACCGCGAGACCATCACCAAGGTGGCTACCGCAGAGTACACCCACAAGAAACAATCCGGCGGTGCAGGTCAGTACGGCCGCGTTGTTATGCTCATCGAGCCCATCGTAGAGGGTGTTGAGCCCACTGGCCGCTTCAAAATCGACGGCAAGGACACTCAGCTCACCATCAAGGGCAAAGAAGAGGCCGATCTGGACTGGGGCGGCAAGTTCGAGTTTGTAAACTGCGTTGTGGGTGGTGCCATCGATGCCGGCTTTATGCCCGCCATCAAGAAAGGTATCATGCAGAAACTGGAAGAAGGCCCTCTGACCGGTTCCTACGCCCGCGACATCCGCGTTTACATCTACGACGGTAAGATGCACCCGGTAGATTCCAAAGAAATAGCCTTCATCATCGCCGGCCGCAACGCCTTCAAGGATGCCTTCAAGAAGGCAGGTCCCAAGCTTCTGGAGCCTATCTATATGGTTGAGATTATGGTTCCCGGCGACTGCACCGGTGACGTTATGAGCGATATCCAGAACCGCCGCGGTATCATCGAGGGTATGGGCGCCGAGAAGGGCTTCCAGGTACTCCGTGCACGCGTGCCTCTGGCAGAACTCTACCGCTATTCCACCACCCTGAGCTCCATCACTTCCGGTCGTGGAACCTTCACAATGACCTTCATCGAGTACCAGCAGGTACCTATGGATGTTCAGGAGAAGCTCCTCAAAGAATACGAAGAGTCTCAGAAAGAAGAGGAATAATCTTCTTGATACAGTTACAGCTTTGATACAAGCTACAGGCATAGAAAAATCGTTCGGTACCCTTAAGGTTCTTAAGGGTATCGATTTTTCTGCCTCGGACCGCGAGGTGGTGAGCATTGTCGGAGCCAGCGGCGCCGGCAAGAGTACCCTGCTGTCCATACTGGGTTCACTTTCACGCCCCGACGCAGGCAAGGTGCTGATTGACGGCACCGATATCTTTGCCCTGGGCGAGAAGCAGCTGGCCGCCTTCCGCAACCGTAAGATAGGCTTTGTGTTCCAGTTCCATCACCTGCTGCCCGAGTTTACCGCTATGGAAAACGTGCTGCTGCCGGCAATGATCGGTGACAACCTCACCAGGGCGGTCAAAGAGCGGGCAAACGGTCTTTTCGAAGATCTGGGAATTGCTGAGCGCAAGACCCACAAGCCCTCGGAACTTTCCGGAGGCGAGCAGCAGAGGGTGGCGGTGGCCCGCGCCCTCATCAATTCGCCGTCCATACTGTTTGCCGACGAACCCAGCGGCAACCTGGACAGCAAAACCCGCGCAGAGCTGCATAATATGTTCTTTACCCTGCGCGACAAATACGGCATCACCATAGTCATCGTCACCCACGACAAGGACCTGGCCGCAATGAGCGACCGCACCCTTGAGATGCGCGACGGACAGTTCATTTAATGGCCGTTTTCCGCCTCAAAAAGTTCTCGCTGAAGGATTACCGCTGCGCAATGAAAATTGGCGCGGATTCGGTCCTTTTTGGCTCCTGGATGGATGTTTCTGGTGCGGAGCGACTGCTGGATGCCGGCAGCGGCAGCGGTATACTGGCGCTTATGGCGGCGCAGCGTCTGGCCGAGGCGGGCGTTTCTGATTTCCGCATCGACGCTATCGACATCGAGCCTGGCGCCGTGGCCGATTCGTGCGACAATTTCGCGGTTTCGCCCTGGGCGGATAATCTTTCTGCCAGGCAGATTTCCCTGCAGGATTTTGCCGATGAGGCCGCTCCGGCAAGCTACGATATCATCTTCTGCAATCCGCCTTATTACGACGGCAGTCCTTCTTCCCGCAGCGCCGAGCGCGACGCCGCCCGCAGCACGGATACTTTGAGCCGCCGCGATTTGCTTTTCGCCGCCGCCAAACTTCTCTCCGAGCGCGGCCGCCTGTCACTGATTCTTCCCTTTGACCAGGGTAAGAAAATGATTCTGGAGGCGACTCTCTTCGGGTGGTTCCTCACCCGCCAGTGCTTTGTCAAGACAAAGAAAGGCGCTCTGCCCAAGCGCCTTATGCTGGAATTCTCTCCCGCCGCCCCCTCCCGTCTGGAAACAGAAACGCTCGTCATCGGCGACGAGCGTTATCGTGAACTTACTTCTGGGTTTTATCTGTAGTCTCTTTTTGAGCGGGTTTTCTGCGGCCCTCAAAGGGACGTTTGTCGCCAGGCTTCATCGGGTGCCTCTTGTCTTTGAACTGACGGAACAGATGTTTGCGGAAGGCATCCTCGGCGGCAAAGAAAGCGGCTACTTTCTTTACTGGCAGCACCTTCTTGAACTTTTCGGTGTACTGCGACTGGAGTTCGTTCTCTTTTTTCTGTGCTGCCAGCAGGGCGTCTATAGCGGCTGATGCTTCTGCGTCGGAGAGCTCCTCGGCCTTGTGAATTTTGCCCACAGCATCCATAACAGCCTTGTGGACCTCGTCGGAAGCCTTGCTGTATTCGTTGTAGATGGGCCAGAACGCTTCTGCTTCTTTCACGGTCAAGTCCATTTTCTGGGAGAGGAAGGCCACCTTGTCGGCCTGGAACTTTTCGTGCATCTGTGCTTTTTTGCACTCTTTATCCTGGGCAAATGCACCCAGGCTGATGGCTGCCAGCAGGCAGATTGTCAAAAGTCTTTTCATATTCGTGGTGTTTTATTCCGCCTCGGCCAGCTGCTCATACAGGTATGCGCCGCTGAGGCCGTTATAGGCGAGGTATTCAATAATTGCGTCTTGAGAAATGTCGTCCTGCTCTTCTTCAGAGCCATATTCTGCCAGGCTGCGCTCGTCAATATCCATCAGTTCAATATATTCCGCATCGTCTTCGTAGGCGGTCTGCTCTGTGGTGGGTGCTGTTGAGAGCCGGATGGCCAGCGCGGCAATTGCGACGGCGCAGGCGGCAGCTGCGGCCATCCACCATTTGCGCAGCGGAACGCGGCGTGCGGGCTGCTTGTCGCCGGCGGCGATGCGCTGCATAACCCTTTCCGGCAGAGAATCAAAATAACCCTCCGGAACCGAAAGCGGAGCCTTCTTGAGCTCTTCGCGCTGCAGTATGTCGTCTTTTTCAAACATATTCAATCTTTTAGACGCAATAGGATATGAAAAGTTTAATAGTCAATATCGATTCTTTCTTTGACGTATTCCAGGACCTTGCCGTAGGCGTGGTGATATGAGGCCTTTAGGGCCCCGACACTGGTGCCCATCGCCTTGGAAATGTCTTCGTATGGGGTTTCGTTGTAGTATCTTTCGCAGAAGACTATCCGCTGCTTTGGCGGCAGGAGTGCGATGGCTTGCTGCAGCAGCCGCTGCAGTTTGTCGCCGTCAAATCCGCGATCGGTGGTCGCCAGTGATGCCGTGCGGGCCGGATCTTCCGACAGGGAAACATCGGCCGTGACGCGCTTGCCGCCCAAAAACGAGAGCGTCTCGTTGGTGGCGATGCGGTACAGCCAGGTGTAGAGGCCGCTCTCGCCACGGAACCTCTCCAGGCCGTTCCAAGCCTTTACAAAGGTGTTCTGCAGCAGGTCGTCGGCGTCTTCGTGCACCATTACGATGCGGCGTATATGCCAATAGAGGCGTTCACCGTAGTTTTTCACTATTTGGTTGAACGCCTCTTCTCTCTGGCCGGCCTTGAATTGCCGGAGTATCTGGCCGTCGTCGGTCACGTGCTATTTAAGCATCTCTTTTACTTGCTTGTAAACGTTGTCTGCGGTGAATCCGAGTTTTTCGTCAAGCACCTTGTAGGGAGCGGAGAAGCCAAAGCTCTCAAGTCCAAATACCTTGCCATTGGCACCTACCAGACCCAGCAGGTTCACGGGCAGGCCGGCGGTGAGGCCGAATACCTTCTTGCCAGCGGGGATCACGCTCTGCTGGTATGCCTTGGTCTGGCTGCGGAACAGGCCCTCAGAAGGAGCCGATACAATGCGCACCTTCACGCCGTCTTTGCGCAGCAGCTCGGCGCCTGCAACCAGGGTTGAAACCTCACTGCCGGAGGCTACCATAACTACATCGTAGCGCTGGTCGCTGCCGGCCACCACGTATGCTCCTTTGGCCACCTGGCTATAGTCGTTGCCTTCGGGCAGGTTGGCGATGTTCTGGCGGGAGAGGATCAGGCAGGTCGGGGTCTCGGTGTTTTCCATAGCGAGCCTCCAGGCCACGGTGGTCTCCTCTACGTCTGCGGGACGCAGCACCAGGGTGGAGTTCTTGCCGTGATGGTTTTTGAGTTTCTCCATAAGGCGCACCTGTGCCTCCTGCTCCACGGGCTCGTGGGTAGGGCCGTCTTCGCCCACGCGGAATGCGTCGTGGGTCCATATGAACTTCACGGGAGTCTCCATCAGAGCCGCCATACGCAGGGCGGGTTTCATATAGTCGCTGAACACGAAGAAGGTGCCGCAGGCGGGGATTACGCCGCCGTGCAGCGCCATACCTATGCAGCAGCAAGCCATTGTGAGCTCGGCAACGCCTGCCTGCAGGAAGGCGCCGGAGAAGTCCCCGGCGGTGAAGGCGTGGGTCTTCTTCAGGAAGCCGTCGGTCTTGTCGCTGTTAGAGAGGTCGGCAGAAGATACCACCATATTCTCTACCTGCTCTGCAAGGGCGCCCAGCACGGTGCTGCTGGCTGCGCGGGTGGCTGCGCCGGCTTTCTGCTGGATTGCAGCCCAGTTGACCTCGGGAGCCGCGCCGCTGAACCATTTCTCCAGCTTGGCAGCCTTGTCGGGGTTGGCCTTTGCCCATTTTTCCTTTATAGCCTTGCGCTCTGCCACGATGGCCTTGAGCTCTTTCTTGCGGCGGTTGTAAAGCCTGCGGACGTTGGGGAATACCTTGAACGGGTTCTCCGGGTCGCCGCCCAGATTCTTGATGGTATTGATGTATGCGTCGCCGCCCAGGGGTGCGCCGTGGGTTGCGCAGCAATTCTCGTAGCTGCTGCCGTCGGCCTTGCGTGCGCCTTTGCCCATCACGGTGTGGCCTATGATGAGGGTGGGGGCGTCCTTCACGGCCTGAGCCTTCTTCAGGGCGCGGCGTATCTGCTGCACGTCGTTACCGTTGATTTCGAAGACTTTCCAGCCCCAGGCCTGATATTTCTTGGCAACATCCTCGCTGTCCACGGCCTTGACCTCGGTAGAGAGCTGGATGTCGTTGCTGTCGTAGAACATAATCAGGTTGTCCAGCTTCAGGTGGCCGGCCAGACGGCCTGCACCCTGCGAAATCTCTTCCTGGATACCGCCGTCGGAGATGTAGGCGTAGATGGTCTGGTTCATAACCTCATTGCCCAGGCGTGCTGCCAGGAACTTGGCGGCGATGGCTGCACCCACTGCAAAGGTGTGGCCTTGGCCCAGAGGGCCGGAGGTATTCTCGATGCCGCGCTCTACGCAAACCTCGGGGTGACCGGGAGTCGGGCTGCCCCACTGGCGGAAATTGGCCAGCTCCTTGAGGGTGAATTTGCCGGTGAGGGCAAGGGTGGAATAGAGCATCGGGGACATATGTCCGGGATCCAGGAAAAAGCGGTCACGGCTCTCCCAGCGGGGGTTCTCGGGGTCATAGACCAGGAACTCGGTGAAGAGTACGTTGATAAAATCGGCGCCGCCCATAGCTCCGCCGGGGTGGCCCGAATTAGCTTTTTCTACCATAGATGCGGCCAGGATACGGATGTTGTCCGCCGCGAGATTCATTGTTGCGAGTCTGTTCATATAGGATTGGTTTTGCTTATTTGTCGGTTGGTTTTTCTCCGCCGGCCGCGCCGGGGCGGATACATCACACAAAAATAACGATTTTTGGTGTCATTAATAATCTATTTCGTGCAAAAAAGCATTGCAAGCCTCATCTTCAGAGGCGAAGGACATAGTCTCAGTTATCTCATTTCGCTCCTTGAAGAATAGTCGCCAGCTGCCATCTTCCTGTTCCTCTATGTTCCAATCCTGATATTCAAGTCCCCTAAGTTTGCAAAGGAAGCGGCCGTTATGGAAAAACAGCAGAGATGTAGTGACATGAAGGGGATTATAACGCCATAAGCCGTGCCGTTTCCATAAAGATCTTTTCAATTCTTTGAATTTCATAGCACAAATAGGCTGCGGCGGACAGATATGATTTGGAGATTCTGTTCTACTTACAGTTTCAGCACGGCCATGAATGCGCTTTGGGGCACTTCGACGTTGCCGACCTGACGCATGCGCTTCTTGCCCTGCTTCTGTTTTTCAAGCAGTTTGCGCTTACGGGTGATGTCGCCGCCATAACATTTGGCGGTGACATCTTTTCTTACCTGCTTCACCGTCTCGCGTGCGATAATCTTGGCGCCGATGGCAGCCTGGATGGCGATGTCAAACTGCTGGCGCGGAATCAGATCCTTGAGTTTCTCGCAGATGCGGCGGCCGAACTCGTAGGCATGATCGCGGTGAATCAGGCTGGAAAGGGCATCGACCTGCTCGCCATTAAGCAGGATGTCCAACTTGACCAGGTCGGCCTGTTTGTAGTCTATCACGTGATAGTCAAACGACGCATAGCCCTTTGATATAGATTTCAAGCGGTCGTAGAAGTCAAAGACAATCTCCGCCAGCGGCATGTCGTAGTTGAGTTCCACGCGGTCGGCGGTGATGAAATGCTGGCTTATCAGGGTGCCGCGCTTGTCCAGGCAAAGCTTCATTATAGGCCCGAAAAAGTCGCTGCGGGAGATAATCTGGGCGCGGATGTAAGGCTCGTCGATATGATCAATGATGTTCACGGCCGGCAGCCCTGACGGGTTGTGCACCTGAACGACCTCGCGCTGAGTGGTATAGACGTTATACGATACGTTCGGCACAGTGGTGATGACGTCCATGTCGAACTCGCGGAACAGGCGCTCCTGCACGATTTCCATATGCAGCAGCCCCAGGAATCCGCAGCGGAAGCCGAAGCCCAGCGCCAGCGAACTTTCCGGCTCAAACACCAGCGAGGCGTCGTTCAGCTGCAGTTTCTCCAGCGAAGCGCGCAGCTGTTCGTATTCGTCAGCCTCCACGGGATAAACGCCCGCGAAGAGCATCGGCTTGACCTCCTCGAAACCGGCGATAGCCTTGTCGCAAGGCCGTTCGATATGGGTGATGGTGTCACCCACCTTCACCTCCACGGCGTTTTTGATGCCGGAGATGATATAGCCCACGCTGCCGCACTCGATGGTCTTGCGCGGCACAAGCTTCATCTTGAGCACACCGACCTCATCGGCGACATATTCGCTGCCGGTATTGAAAAACTTGACCTTGTCACCGGTGGAGATGCTGCCGTTTACAACTTTAAAGTATGCGATGATGCCCCGGAAAGGATTGAATACGCTGTCGAATATCAACGCCTGCAGTGGCGCGTCGGGATCGCCCGTCGGGGCTGGTATCTTGTCCACAATCGCGTCCAGAACCTCTTTCACTCCCTCGCCGGTCTTGGCGCTCACCAGCAGCACGTCGTCGGGATCGCATCCCAGCAGGTCCACGATCTGGTCGCGCACCACTTCGGGTTGAGCCGCATCCATATCGATCTTGTTGATGACGGGGATGATTTCCAGATTGTGGTCGATAGCCAGATAGAGGTTCGAGATTGTCTGCGCCTGGATGCCCTGGGTGGCGTCCACCACCAGCAGCGCCCCTTCGCAGGAAGCGATGGCGCGGGACACCTCGTAAGAGAAATCGACGTGGCCGGGGGTGTCAATCAGGTTCAGGGTGTATTTCTCGCCGTCCTTCTCATAGTCCATCTGGATGGCGTGGCTCTTGATGGTGATGCCCTTCTCCTTCTCCAGATCCATAGAGTCCAGCACCTGATTTTCCATTTCGCGCTGGTCAAGAGTCTTGGTCTGCTCCAGCATACGGTCGGCCAAGGTGCTTTTACCGTGGTCGATATGGGCAATGATGCAGAAATCTCGGATATTTTTCATTTCGGAGCCGTATTATCGTTACAAATATACGGCATTTTTCTTTTTCTTCCCTACCGGGACGCTCAGAAACGAAATGCTCCCAATGGAGTCATAATTCTTCCATTGGGAGCAAATTCGGCGATTTTTGATCCTAATGGGGCCGCTTTTTACCCCATTGGGAGCAGTCATGATTTATTCTCCAGCCTTCTGAGCCGGTCGGAGATTGAGACAATCTCCTTTAGGACGGCCCAGCCAAGGACCGAGGCGCCGACGCCGGCTGTCAGGAAAAAAGCAGCTTGGGGAAAGCACATCTCTCGTCCGGAATCCCAGATGGAATAGCTGTAAGCGATGCTTACCAGAACACCTACGACGAGTCCGCCCCAGGCAATCACCAATAATAGTTTATCAAAAAAAGATCGTTTCATAATCAGCTCCAGCTAGGAATCAGTTTAATGATGTCAATGCCCACCAGCACGCACAGGGCGACGACGGCGATGGCCCAGAGTATGAGCAGAATCATACCGGGACGCCATTTGGGGCTCTTCAGGTTGAAGGTGAGCAGGATGCCGTAGTAAATGGCCAGGATGCAGGGGATGGCGTATGCCACAGCTGCTACAATCCAGGTGGAGATGCCCAGCGACTTGAGGTTTTCTATGCCGATTTCGGAGGCAACCTCTGCCCATTCTTCTGCCACTTCGGGGATGAGGCCGGCCAGCGACGGCAGCGAGAACATAAATGCCCCGCCCGCCAGGCAGCTGAGGCCGGTCATAAACAGGAAGATGCCCAGAATCACGCCCAGAACACGGCCGGCGGTGCGGCCTGCGGGTGCCTGGTCGGCCGGACGGGCATATGCGTATTGCTGCCCGATGCCGGCGGCGGAAATCTCATCTCCGCGCAGTTCGCATTGCTTCTGCACCGTGTCGGCATTTGGCATGGCAATCCAGCATACAGCGTACAGCAGTGGTATCAGGAAAATAGCTTCGCCCCATACCAGAAGGCCGATGGCCAGCAGCACCACAATCAGCCTGATAAGGGAGACATCCCAGTTGAGGTAGGTTGCCAGACCGCTGCATACGCCGCCGATAATTCTCCCTTCGGGGTTGCGGTACAGCCGCTTGCGGGTAGCGGCGCGCCTGGTGCTCTGTGTTCCTGCACCTTCGCCGTCAATGGCGTAGGGTGTGCCCAGGATGCCGATTGCATAGTTGGCATCGGCCGCGCCAATCACGCCGTCGGTGCCGCAACGCTCTGCAAGCAGCTCTCCCAGCCTCTCCTCGATATCCTCCACAATCTCTTTCCCCTCGGAATTGGCGCTGTAGTAGCGTTTGAGGCTCTCCAAATACTGGTCAATAATCTTGTATGATTCGTCGTCAATACTGAATGCATAGCCTCCGATATTGACTTGCTGTGTCTTTTTCATAGCGCTAGTTTTTGATTTTCTCTATGGTTGCGATAATGTCATTCCAGGCCTCGTCCATCTGTGCCAGCTGCTCGCGGCCCTTGTCGGTGATGGAATAGTACTTGCGCGGCGGACCCTGCGGCGACTCTTCCCAGCGGTAGGCCAGCAGTCCCTGGTTTTTCTGCCGGATGAGCAGCGGATAAAGGGTTCCCTCCACAACTATCATATTGACCTCCTTGAGGCGGGAGATGATGCTGGTGGCATAGGCGTCCTCCTTTGCCAACAGGCTCAGGATGCAGTATTCAAGCACCCCTTTGCGCATCTGAGAGCGCACGTTTTCAGAAATATTTTCCATAATTGGCAATTATTTGCTGGTGGTGAATTTGGAGAGATTCTCGTAGGTCGGCTCCCAGCCGCGAAGCTCGCACTTCTGGGTGGGGGTGATTGCCTTGGGGGCAATGATCCAGAGCACAACATAAATCCAGAAGCCACAGCTTGCGCAAAGGAACAGTGCCACGAAAAGCACCCGCACAAGAGTGATGTCCAGATTGAAGTAGGCAGCGATGCCGCTGCACACACCGCCGATGGAGCGATGGTCCATATCGCGGTAGAATTTGTGTACGACCGGCTCGCCGGGGTTGCTGCCGGAAGGCTGGCTGCCGCCAACAAACTGGGAGCCGTCAGGCATTCCTATGCGACCGATGACATCCTCTATCATTTCTACGCTTACGGCGCGGCCTTCGCCTGCGGCAGAGGCGCTCAGAAGCTCGGCGATGCGGTTTTCAAGGTCGTTCATAACCTCGCTGTTGTCCGGGCCGGGGGTCAGGTGAGCCCTGAAAGCAGCCAGGTAGGATTCCAGACGGGAATAAGCATCCTCGTCTATCACAAAGTTGGTGCTGCCGATTGCAGCCGAAATAGTCTTTTTCATTGCTATTATGGTTTGTAAATTATTTTCTGATGCAAAGATATATAAATATTTTAATACCTTGTATCACAAAGTACCAAAATTTTTAGAATATTTTTGACGGTAAAATAAAAAAGCGCCACAGAACGGTCTGCAGCGCTTGTTTTATGTTTAAAGAAAAACTGTTACCAGCCGGGATTCTGCCAGTCGTCACCGGCTTCGGGGTCGTCGGTGGGGCTGGTGTTCATCTTCATCTTCTCCACTTCGTCTTCGGGAAGAGGGCAGAGCAGGTATTTGTCGTCGCCCTTGTTGGTGCGGGTGCCAAAGCTGAAGCGGGTGTAAGTAAACTTGTTGGTTGCATCATCTTTAATGATGCGCATACCGGTCACGTGCTCTTCTGTCTGGTCTATAATTTTCCAGCGGCGGACGTCGTCGAAGCGGAAGGTGCCCTCAAAGGCAAACTCCACGCGGCGTTCGTTGCGGATGCGAAGCCTAAGCTGATCCTGGGTAAGGCCGTTGGGAAGGGCGGGCATACCCACGCGCTCGCGCACGAGGCTGGTGTAGTCGCTGGCCTCTTCAAGATGACCCGCTTCGCAGGCACATTCGGCGAGGTTCAGGTACATTTCTGCCAGACGTGCGTTGTGTGCGCGGCCGTCCTGGTTGCCCTCGCGCTCGCTGGATTTGTCGCGGTTGTATTTTCTCACATAGTATCCGGTACGGGTGTAGAACACAGAAGTAGGCTCGTCTGAGATACCGCAGTTTCCGCCGACATAGGTCCAAACCCTGAGGGAATCGGGGTTGCTCCAATAGCGGGGTGCGCCGTTGTAGTAGATTGTGCCGTAGAAACGGGGATCGCGGTTGGCGTAGGGGTTCTGCGGGTCGTACAGGTGGTTGTTCTTGTTGTAATTGGGCTGCAGGTGAGCGGCATCAAGATAAGGTCTCTCAAGATCCAGGATGGGCTCGCCGTCGGTGGTTTCGTAGCAGTCCACAAGCTCCTGAGTGGGGCATATGCCGCAGGATACCTGACCCCTGGTGGTGGGCAGGCCGTAGTTGGACCACATTGACAGGCGTCCGCCGTTACCAAGAATGGTCTCTTTGTCTATACTGCGGGAAGCATCGTTGTCAAAGAGATGGTAGTAGTCGTATACGCCATAGGCGTAGTTGTCTTCGGGGGCGCGGTCAAACAGCTTGTAGCCGTGGGCGGCGAGCGCCTCAACTGCCTGCTTGTTGATCTGATAGGCGTATTCCCAGGTGTATTTGCTGCCCTCTTCATAATAGAGCGGGCTTGCGGCATACATAGCGGTGCGGGCCTTCAGCACCCACGCAAAACCACGGTTGATGGCGCCGAAGCTAGGAGTGGTCCATCTGAAAGTGTAGGGAGAAGACTCGTCTTCTGTTGCATCCAGGCAAAGGTCAAGCTCCTGGATGATGAAGTCGGCTATCTGCTCTACATTGTTGAGCTTCACACCAGAGAACTTCTCGTTGATGTCATACACCTCTGTGAAGATGACGCCCTTGCCGTAGCGCTTCATAAGGGTAAAGTAGTGCCAGGCGCGGTAGAAGTGGGCCTTGACGTCCCAGAATTCCCTCTCAAGGTCGGTGACATTGGAGAAGCTTATCTTGTGCTCGTTTGTCAGGAAGAAGGCGATAGTGCGCAGGTTGTTGTAAATACCGCCCCAGTTGCCGCTGAAGATGTAGGTTGCCGCGTTGAAATCGACATTGTACCAGCTGTAATAGCCGCCGGGAGTGCGGTCCACAACAGCCTGGGCTTCGTCGCTGTAGGCAGCATAGGGGAAGCCGCTTTCGTAGTTGGCACCCTTACCTATGGTGGCCACCAGGTCGGAGGTGTAGTTATATTTGGTCCACACTAGGTCCAGATCTACCAGTCCGTAGGGCTCGGGTTCCAGCAACTGGCTGCAGGAGGGTGATATTACGAGTGCCGCAAAGGCAAGTATAAACAGGTTGTATATCTTTTTCATAATATTTCCCTTTAGAATGTTACGTTGAGAGCGATATTATATACGCGCATAGGCTGCCATAATCCCAGATAACCCGTTTCGGGGTCTATGAGTTTGGTGGGCATCTTGTCCCAGGTGTGCAGGTTCTGGCCCTGAAGGGCTATGCGGATGTCCTGTGCGTACACCTTCCTGGAGATCTTCTCGGGAAGAGTGTAGGCGATTTCTACGTTCTTCAGCTTGAGGAACGATCCGTCCACAACATTGTACATATTGGTCACGTTGCTCACCGTGGTGGTCATTGAAAGCGCCGGGCCGGTGATGGTTTCGCCGTTTGCATAGCGCTCTGCGGTCCAGCGGTTGTCATGCAGGTCGCAGTAGAAACCGTCGTTCAGATAACCCAGGAAGAAGGCGTCGCCGATGGGCCTGTAGTACTTGCTCACGCCATAGAGAAGGGCGCTGACCTCAAACCTTCCGAGCTGGAAGCCCAGATGTGCATTGAAGAACTGGCGGGGAGTGGTGGAGTACTTGTAGTTGACGGCGTCCTTGTAGTTGATGATACCGTCGCCGGTGCGGTCTATGTAGCGGAAGTCGCCGGGGCGGACGGTGCCGAGCTGGCTGTAGTCCACGCCGCAGGCGTCAATCTCTTCCTGCGAGTTGAACAGACCGTTGCCGGTAGTGGAGCCTTCGTAGTCAATCTCGTAGCCAGAGAAGGTCCCTTTGGGGAAGCCCTCTGTATAGTACTTCTGGGAATAAGCGTCGGTGGTGCCGTATTCGGTGTTCTTGGGACGCTCGCCAATTGCTATAACGGTGTTGTTGTTATACCAGGTGGAGGCGCCTGCCCACAGGGAGAAGTTCTTGGTGATCTGCTTGCGGAAATCCACGCTCAGCTCATAGCCGTGATTTTCGAAGCGGCCGGTGTTGGAACCGGGGTAGTTGCCCAGTGATATACCCTGGAAGGTAGGCACATAGGTGGTGGCGTCAATATAGGCGTTGTCCATCTTCTCCTTGAAGATGCTGCCGCTGAAACTCAGGCAGTTGAACAAGGTCAGGTCAAGACCGGCGTCCATTCCTTTTACATATTCGGGAGAGAGGGTGGGGTTACCCATACGGCCCTGGTCCCAGGTGCTGGAGGTAACGTCATCCTTGTAGGCAAAACGCCAGGATGATACCCTTTCGCGGGCGGCGCGGCCGTAGCTGCCGCGCAGCTTCAGGTAAGTGAGGATGCCGTTGTCCTTCAGGAAATTCTCTTTGGTAACGACCCAGCCCAAACCTACGCCGGGGGTAAAGAAGAACCTGTGGTTCATAGGGAACTCGTCGCTTCCGGAATAGCCCAGTGTGCCGTTGATGATGTATTTGTCCTTATAGGAATAGAGGGCGTTGATGCCGAATACCTCGCTGCGGTAGGGGATGGTCTGGTAGCTGCCGCCGCCGATGTCGCGGGTGGTGAGCTCACGGTGGTTACCCATTGCCACGGCCTGAACGTAATGGTCGCCGAACTGGCGCTGGTAGGTCACCTTGCCAAAGTATTCATAGCTGTAGCAGAACGAATAGTATTTGGAGTAACCGTTGGTATCCCACTCGGGACCGTACTGCTTGAAGCCGGAGTTGCCGGGGTCGTTGGCACGGTACGCCGTGTAGCTGATGGTCCAGTCGATATCCTTGTCTCCGCCGCCCTTGAAAGAGAAGCCGAGCTGTCCGCCAAGACCGGGAGTAACCATATCAAGATCCAGGTTGACCTTGGCGTCCATATGGACGAAAGTGGCGTATTTGGTGGTCTTGCCGCCGTGTGTCAACTCTGCATAGGGGTTCACTTTGTAGCCGAGGCCCCAGATCTGTCCACCCATTTCACTGTTCTCACTGAAGAGAGGCATATAAGAAATATCCTTGCCCTCTACCGTCGCACCTTCGGGTGCATAGAGACTGGTGATTGTGGGCGCTGCCACCATAACGTGTTTGATCATATCCTCGTAGCGCACCCTCATACGGTCGTGGTTACAACTGCCAAGGCCGTTCTCTATCTTGAAGTCGCCGCGCAGGGTAAACGTTGCGGAGATGAAGTAATTCAGCTTGGAGTCCAGGTTGGAAGCCACGTGGAAGTAGTCTGCGCTACCGGGATTCATCTTGTAGGTCATCTTGTATTCCGGCTGGTTGAAGAGCGGGCCGGTGTGCATCCACTGGAAGTTGCACATATACTGCACGTATTCGCTACCGCCACCGATGGAGAGGTAGAGCTTGTCCTCTGTCTGATAGCGCTTCAGATACTCGTTGTAGTAGTCGTGGCTGGGCCAGGTGCCGTCTTTGTAGTATTCCAGAGCCTGTGCGTTGAACACGGGGCTAAGGCCGTCGTTGATGCAGGACTCGTTGCGCAGCAAGGCGTGCTCGTATGCGGTGTGAGGATAATACCTCTTGGTGTCCATAGTCCTCCAGCCGTGGTCGTAGGCAACGGTGATACGCGGCTCGCCCTGCTGTCCGCGGCGGGTGGTGATGCTTATGATGCCGTCACCGCCCAGAATGCCGTAAAGGGCATTGGTGGCGGCGTCACGAATAATAGTGACAGACTCCACCTCGCGGGGATTGAAGTAGGTGAAGATGTGGCCGTCGTAGCCCTCATAGCGGATACCGTCCACCATAAGCACCGGAGTGCTTGCACTGCTGGGAGAGTGGTCGCCTCGGATGTTCCACCAGATGGACTCGTCGAACATAGAGGGATTAGCGTCGCGTTCCAGGCTGCCCAGACCCACGATGCGGCCCATATAGGATTCCTGCAGGCGGTAGGTCGGAGTCTTCTGAAGCTCACGACTCTTGACGTAAGAGACGCTGCCGGTGAGCAGGTTCTTGCGCATCTTCTGGAAAACCAGATCTACCTGTTCGTCTTCAAACTGGGCATCGCTCTTGAGCACGATATCCTCGTTGCCGTCCAGAATCTCGCCTATGGTTACCACCTTGTTGTGGAAACCGGGATAGGTGACGGTGACATAGTTACTGTGGTCCCTGATCTGGAAGTCGTAGGAGCCGTCCGGGTTGGTGATGTACTGGTTGGCCTCATTTTCACTGACCAGCAGTGCGTTGTAAATGGGGTTGCCGAATTCGTCCAGAACCCTGCCCTTAAGACTGATAATCAGCGACTCGTTCTGGGCTGTCGCCGTGGTGAACCAGGCGGCCAGAAGCAGAAGAACAAGAGTTATTTTATTTCTTATGCACATAGATGTGGTTTTTTACGAATAATAAACGACTAGTCCCAACCATAGTTCTGGAAATCTACCCCGGTAATAACCTTGAGGTTAGACACCTCCCCCTTGGGCAGGGGAGACAACTTGCACTGAGGCTCGAAGCCGTGACGGATCTCCTCTCTCAGGGGAACCCTCACATGGGTAGCTGCTGACCAGTCGCCTGCATAAGTAACGTCCATTGCAGAGAAATACTTGATTCCGGGAATCTCCTCTTCGGGACGGCAGCGGCGGCGGAGGTCATTGTAGCGGGCCTCTTCAAAGGCGAGCTCTACGCGTCGCTCATTATAAACGCGCAGCCTGAGCTTTTCGGGGTTGTTCACCAGCTCTGCGGGAAGCGGCGGCATATTGACCCTTTCGCGGATTTCGTTAACGGCGTCCATAGCGTCCTGCAGGTGGCCTGCGTTAAGGGCGCACTCTGCAAAGTTCAGAATCATCTCGGAGAGCTTATACTGCATAGGAGCCCTGCCGCCGGGGTGTGAGTTGAGCGAAACATTCGGCGGAACGGTCTTGCAGTAGTAATAGCCGGTTCTGGTCTGGGAGATATCGGTAGGCAGCAGACTGCGGTAGTTGAGTCCGCCGGAGGATATATCCAGAATGTACTGCTTGTCCCAAGTGTAGGGCGAGCCGTGGTGCATAATGCACTCGTCAAAGCGGGGATCGCGGTTGTCGTACGGGTGTTGCTCGTCGTACATCGTGTTCTCCGGGTTGAAATTGGGTTGAAGATGATATTGGTCGGCATAAGGATTGGCCAGATCAAGCACCGGAACACCGTCTTTTGTTTCATAGGCGTCCACCATCTCCTGTGTAGGGCAGGTGCCTGCATGGGCGATGTCGGTGTGCCTTGAACCCACATAATTGTTAGTAGGGCCGCCGGAAGCGCCGCCATAAGCGAAAATAGTCTCACGGTCGGTGGGGCTTGGTGCAGCCCAGGAAAGGTTGGTGTTGCAGTAATACTCGCGGTATGCGTTTGCATCACCGGTGCCGTACACCTGCGTATTGGAGCAGGTGGTATAAAGCTCGAACCCGTGCTCGCGAAGCAGCTCCAGGGTGCGCTTGTTCATCTGATATGCCTCTTCCCAATAGTCCTTGCCGTTGTTGAACAGGGGGCTGGCCAGCCACATAAGAGAGGTGGCCTTGATGCACCAGGCAAGGGACTTGGTCATACGGGTGGCCTGGTTGCCGGCATTGGCGCGCCAGGGAAGATCGTCTATTGCAAGGCCGCGGTCGCAGTCGGCTATGATCCAGCGGACATAGTCTTCTGCGGGAACCCTGCGGAGATCGGTGTATTTATCGGTGAGTTCGGTGACATAGCGCAGATATTCAGGATTGCCGTCTGCGGGATCGACACCGTCTTCATTATAGAGATAGAGCGGTCCGTACTCTTTGAAGAGTTCAAACATGTAATATGCGCGGGCCACATAGGCATCGGCAAGCATACGCCTGCGGCTGGCCTCGTTCTGCACGGGAGTTTCGGGCAGCACAATATAATGCAGGAACATATTCAGGTTGCGGATACGCGCCAGCATAGGGCCGTAGAGGTTGCGGGCTCCGGGCCAGCCGGCGGTGGAGGAGAAGTTACCGGAATAAACCCTGTAAGACGATCCGCCTGTGCCGTCCAGAGAACTCCAGCCTTCGTCAGTAAAGCTCCATAGAGGTTCTCCTCCAAATACCCAGCCCAGTCCGGGGTATCCGCCCAGGTTGTTGTTGAGCCATCCTTCGACGTAGTTAACATCTTGCCAGATGTCTTCGAACTGCAGGTCGCCGGTGTCCTGCTTCTCCATCCAGTCGGATATCTTCTGGCAACCGCCCAAAAGCAGCGCCATTGTCACCAAAGAGAGAATGTATATCTTTTTCATAGTGCGATCCGTTTAGAATTTGATGTCAAGCTGCAGGGTGTAAGTCCTGGTCAAAGGGTAGGAGATAGAGCTGCCGCTGGTCTCGGCATCCACAGCCTTAACTCTCTGGGCGTCTATAATGAACACGTTGTTGCCGTACAGGCTCACCATACCGTTGGTTATACCCAGGGTCCTGAACAGTTTGTTCTGCGGAATGGAATAGGAGAGCTGCACGTTCTTGAGTCGCATATAAGCACGGTTGTTGATAAAGAAGTCGTTGGCCCTCAAAGAAGTGTTGGAGCGGGTCGAGAGTGCCGGATATTCGATTTTCTCTCCGTTGGCAAAACGCTCTTTGGTCCAGGCGCGGAGGTGGTAGTCGGTGAAGGTACCGGCGTTGCCAAGCTCTGAAACACCGAGGCCCATACGATAGGCCGACACATCTGCCATACCGTTGAACTGTGCGGATATGCTGAAGCGGCGGTACTGCACGCCGATGTTGAAACCGTAGGTGATGGTGGGCACGGAGCTCTTCTTGATAGGCACCAGGTCGCGGTCGTCTATGTGGCCGTCTTCGTTGGCGTCGACATACATAAAGTCACCCAGACGGGGAGTTCCGATGTCGTACATCTCGGTGGCCCTTTCAAGCTCTTCCTCTGTGTTGATGTAACCGTTGTGGTTCAAAGTGTTTTCGTAGTCGATAGCAAGACCCCAAAGCTGGCCGGGCATAAAGCCTTCGGTGCGCTTGCGGTATTTGTAGCTCTCGTCCAGAAGCACCTCGTCGCAGTAGATGACCTTGGCGCGGGCATAAGAGAACTGTCCGCCGGCGCTCATCTTGAACTTGCGGGTGAATTCCTTGCGCCAGTGGCCCTCGATCTCGAAACCGTGGTTTTCTGTTTTACCAAGGTTCTGCCTGGGGATGTTGCTGGCGGGGATACCGCTGGCAACCGGCATAGAAGCGGGGAGATACAAACGGTTGTTGCACCTCTCGAAGAAGACATCCACCTTACCGGTGAAATTCTTGAGGAAGGCGAAGTCTACCGCATAGTTCTGCTTGAGCACGGTCTCCCAGGATACGTCGGGGTTGCCCAGATAGTCAATGGCGACTCCGCCGCCCTTGTCCAGGGTGCCGGAAACACCGCCGGCATTTTTACTTACCGTGGTATAATACATAAAGCGTTCGCTGCCCAGCTTGTCGTTACCCACAAGACCTATGGATGCGCGGAACTTGAGCACATCCAGCCAGCGGACGTTTTTCATAAAGTCTTCGTTGGTCACAACCCAACCTGCAGAGAATGCGGGGAAGAAACCGAAACGCTTCTTGGGGTGGAACTGCTCGGAGCCGTTGTAGCCGGCGTCGAACTCTGCCAGATATTTGGTTTTGTAGTTCCAGGTCACACGGCCGGAAATACCTGCAAACTTATAGGGGAGCGAAGTGCGCACGGCGTTGAGCTTGTGCATCACGTTGCTCATCTTGGTCTCGCTCTGGGCGAAGACCATAGCTCCGATGGCGTGGTCGCCGAACTGCTGGTCGTAGTTCATGCGGAAGTGCAGCTGGAGCATCTGGTTACCGGCAACGCCGCGCTCGCTGAGCTTGAATGTCTCGTTGGCGTTGCGGACGGTGGCGATGTAGTATGATTTCTCGCCCGGGTTCCTGGCCTGATAATAAGAATAGGCGTCGTAGCCCTGCAGCGTACCGCCCTGTCCGGAAGCCATAAAGTCGTTGTAGGCAACATTGGCGGACATTGTCAAACCCTTGATGAGCTTACTGAAATCGTAGGTTACAGTTGCCTGGGACAGGAGGCTGAAGCTGGTGTTTCTGTAGTAACCGGAACGGTTCACAATGGCCCACGCAGAAGTCGAATTGGAGTTCTGACGGGCAACCACCACTCCTGCGGGGACCTCATTGCCTTCCGAATCCAGGAAGCCGGCCATGGTAAGAGGACCGGGGTTGGTGGGAGGCGTCTCCATTGCGGTGTCAAACACACCTGTACCGCCGGCAGGCTGGTTGGTGCGCTGATAATAGATAGAGAGGGTGAGGGATACCATCAGCCTCTCGTTGAGGTTGAAGTCAAAGTTGTTACGCAGAGTGTAGCGCATCATATTGAACTGCGCGTTGTAGCCCAGCGTCTTTCTGGGGAGGATCTTGGTGTTACCGTCCTGATAGATGATGTTGGCGCTGGAGAAGTATCTGGTTTTCTTGCTACCGCCGGAGATGTTGAGGTTGACACGCTCCATAGGGGCAAACTTGGCGATGGCTTCCTTGTACATATTTCTGTTGGGGAAGAACGGGTCGCCGCTCTGCTCGCGGAATTTAGCAATCTGATAGTCAGTGAAGTCGGGGCCCTGGCCGTCGTTGTAGCGGGCCTGGTTGCGCAGTGCGGCGTGCTCCCACGAATTCACCCTTGTCCAGGGGAAGTGCAGGGACTGCACGCTGGTGGTGACCTGTGCGTCGAGCACCGTCTTGCCGGCATCGCCTCGGCGGGTGGTGATCAGGATGACACCGTTGGCGCCGCGGGTACCGAAGATGGCGGTGGAGGCGGCATCCTTGAGGATGGTTACGCTGGCCACCTCGTTCACGTCCAGCATACCGAGCTTGTCGGCCTGACCGTCACTGGGCACACCGTCGATGAGCAGCAGCGGGGTGTTGTCGGAAGCTGTACCCTGGCCGCGGAGGTAAACGGTCACGTCGTCACGACCGGGCTGGCCGCTCTCCTGGATGGTGGTAAGACCAGCCATACGGCCTGCAAGGGCGTTGGCAAAGTTGGGGACCTGTGTCTCAATGAGTTCCTCGTTTGTCACGGTCTCGATGGCGCCGGTCACCGTAATCTTTTTCTGGTGTCCGTAGGCCACCGCAACGGCCGCATCAAGCTTCTGCTTGTCCTCTTCGAGGTACACGTTGATTTTAGCCTTGTTTCCGATGGAAACCTTTTTTGTGACATAACCCACAAACGAAACTTCCACTACTGAACCTGCGGGGACCCTGGTGAGGACGATGGTACCGTCGGCATCTGTAGAGCCGCCGATGGTCTTGTCCACGACGCGTACGTTAGCGCCGGGCACCGGACCCTGGTTGTCAGTAACGGTTACAGTGACTGTGCGCCCCTGAAGCTGTTGCGCCTTTGCGGCGAAGTTGCCGGCAAATGCAAAAAGCATTGCAAGCATCATCAGCGGTGCACGCAGAGATGATAATTTCATATTGCTTTTCTCTTAATTTTTTCGGTCACAGGCCACTTCAGGCCATAATTCCTACAAAGTTAAGAGTAATTTGGCAAATATGAAACACCCCGAAAGGAAAACTTTTATAAAATATGTGCTGCGAGGTACTGTGCAATGTGCACTGCGTTGGTGGCGGCACCAATGCGCAGATTGTCGGCAACTACCCACATATTCAGGCAGTTGGGGGCTGAAAAATCGCGGCGCAGACGCCCCACGAACACCTCGTTGCGGCCAAATGCATACAGCGGCATAGGATACTCGTTTTTAGACGGGTCGTCTTTGAGCACGCATCCGGGTGCCTTGCCGTCGCGGAAAATGGCCTTGACGTCGTCCAGGTCGTAGTCTTTCTCGAACTCGACATTTACCGCCTCGCTGTGGCCTCCGGTAACGGGAACACGCACGGTGGTGGCGGTGACCTTGATGCCCTCGTCGCCAAAGATCTTGACCGTCTCGTTGGTCATCTTCATCTCCTCTTTTGTGTAGCCGTTGTCCAGGAACACGTCAATGTGGGGGATTACGTTGCGGTCTATCTGGTAAGGATATGCGTTGGGAAGGTCCTGGGCCTGCTCTCCGCGCTCGCGCAGCATCTGGTGGATACCCTTCATACCGCTGCCGGTAACGCTCTGGTAGGTGGATACAACCACTCTTTTGATTTTATAACGCTCGTGAAGCGGAGCCAGCGCCAGCACCATTTGTATGGTGGAGCAGTTGGGGTTGGCGATAATCATATCGTCTTTGGTGAGCACACCTCCGTTGATTTCGGGAACCACCAGCTTTTTGGTGGGGTCCATACGCCACTGGGACGAGTTGTCCACCACGCGGCAGCCGGCTTCGGCAAACTTGGGGGCCCACTCTTTGCTCACGCCCGCTCCGGCAGAGAAGATGGCGATGTCGGGTTTGGCTGCAACGCCGTCGGCCAGGGAAACAACCGTCCACTCTTTGCCGCCGAAAGAGACTTTTTTGCCCACCGAGCGCTCGGATGCGCACGGAACCAATTCGCTCACGGGAAAGTTGACCTCGCCCAGAACTTCAATCATCTTGCTGCCCACCAGACCGGTGGCGCCTACTACTGCTACCTTGAACGTTTTCATAGATTCAGAATATGTCAAAATGTTTCTTAATGCAATTTGAGATTTGTTCGTGTTCCAACAGGAATCCGTCGTGGCCAAAGTCAGAGGAGATGACCTCCAATGCGGCCCCGGGGATGCCGTCGGCCATACGCACGCTCTCCTTCACGGGGAACAGGATGTCGCTGTCAATGCCTATGCAAAGGGTTTTGGCGGTGATGCCAGCCAGCGCCTTTTCCACCCCGCCGCGGCCGCGGCCGATGTTGTGGGTGTCGACGCCCAGCGTGAGATTATAATAGGAATAAGCGTCAAAGCGGGCGCAGAGTTTCTGCCCCTGATACTGCTGATACGACACGGCGCGATGGGCCGTCATAAAGTCGGGGTTGGATTCGGACTGAGTCCGGCAGTAGCCCTCGTAGTTGCGGTAGGTGGTCAGCGCCATACTGCGTGCCGCCGCCAGTCCGTCGAGGCCTCCGCGCGCGTCCTTGCTTTGGTCAAAGGTAGGGTCGGCCTTGATGGCCATACGCTGCGCCTCCAGGGTGGCTGTGCACCAGGGGCTCACAATGGCGCTGGTGGCTATCAGGCAGAGGTTTTTGATACGGCCGGGGTTGCCGGCTGCCCACTCCACGCTCTGGAAACCGCCGTTGCTGCCGCCCACCAGAAAGTCAATCTGCTCTATGCCCAGGTGCTCGCACAGGAGTTCGTGAGCGTGGGTCAGGTCGCGGATGGTTATCAGCGGAAAGTTGCCCAGCGGCGCCTTGGGGTAGGTTGTGGGGCCGGTGGTGCCATAGCAGCTGCCAATGATGTTGGCGCAAACTATGTAATACTTGTCGGTGTCGAACAGCAGCCCCTTGCCCACCAGGGTGTCCCACCACTCCTCGGGGTTGGAGTTTGCGGTGAGGGCGTGGCATATCCACACCACCGGACGGTCGCCTTTCTGCTCGCAAGAAGTGTGGTAACAGATAGAAAGGCCGTCCAGCGAACCGCCAGCCTCAAGGCTGAACGGCTGCTCGTATGTGAATACGTGTCTCAACATAGGATTGGCAAAGGTATCTTATTTTTTTTAACTATGAAATAATGTGTGCAGGGAGCGTTGTGGCCAACAAAAAAGGCCAACTTAAAAAGTTGACCTTTTCTGCAGGTTATAGTTTTAAACTTTATTTAATCTTGGCAAATTCGATATCGTCAGCAGCCTTCTTGATAAGTTCTGCAGACTGTTTGATTTTTGCAAGTTCTGCCTTTGCAGCAGCGGCTTTGCCCTGGCGTGCGGCAATCACTGCGCGCAGGTAAGCGCCAAGCTCGGTGGTATCGTCCTTCAGCAGGCTGGCAGCCTTGGTCAGGTCACCGTTCAGGATGTAAGCCAGAGGCTCGTTAACGTCACCGGTGCCGGCAAGTTTCTTGGCAGCAGCTGCGTAGTTGCCTTCGAGGATGTCCAGAGTACCGAGGTTGGCCTTGCTGGCATTGTCGCCGTCCTTTGCAAAGAATTCGGCAGCCTTCCTTACATCGCCGTCGCGAAGAGCAAGCACGCCGCGGAGGTTGTTGAGGCCCTCGATGTTCTTGTCAGTGACTTTCTTGAGGATAGCTTCTGCCTTCTCTTCCTTGCCCTGATCCATATAGATACAGGCGGTGTTGAGTTTAGCGCGGTCACTGTCATATTTGTTGATGGCGTGACGGTAGATGTCCAGTTTGGCGGCATCGCTGTCGGTTAGGGTAGCGCTGCGCAGCAGAGCCTCCTCGTCCAGCACGTTGATGTTCTCCTCTACAAGCTGCATCAGCTCTTCGGGTGTGTAGTTCTGGAACTCTACGTTGGTCACAAAACGTGCACGGCGCAGTTCGGGGAGAACGTCCTTTGCAAGGGTGCCGTATACGCTGGACATATTCTTGATTTCACGCTCGCGGACGTCGGGGTCGCTGTACATAGAGAGGACGCGGAGAATGAGGTCCTTGTCTTCGATGTTGGAGTTGTTGACCAACTCCTGGAAGCCTTCCCAGTCCTCACCGATGCTCTGGGTGGAAACGCCGCCGGTGGTGAGTTTCTTGGAAACCTGCTTGAAAGCCTGGTTTGCAGAGCGCATACGCTCGTTGGAAAGGGTGTTGTTGCGCTTCTCGGGACCATCGGGAGATGCATAGGCAATGATGTCGGTGCCGGTGATGGTGCGGCGGCTGTCGTTCATCACGTCCTTGACGCCGGTCTTGTATTCCTTGATGGACTCGGAAGTAAGCTGGTTGGAACGTACGTTTGCGCTGTTGATGAGATAGAGGATCTGAGCCTCAACCTCTTCGGGGACGATTTCCTGGTAAGCGTCAGCTGCGGGAGCGTAAGCACCGGTGCTGCGGGCAAGCTTGTAGGTGGTGTTGGCACCGTCTGCAATCTTGATGTCCTCGGGGAATGCCCAGGATTTCTTTTTATACTTAACTACTGCGCGGCCTACGAGCTCGGATTTCTCCATACCCTTTACATAAGGGAAATGTACGTGCTCGGTGATGCTTGCACCGCCGTTGGCAACAGTCTTGAAGTTGTCCATAACCTTCTCGCCCTGATAAACGAAAGGCTCGCCGGCAACTTCCTGGCCGTCAAACTTCATAACGGGAGTCACCTCAAGGATGGCTTTTTTGTGGAAATATTTCTCGGGGAAAGTGACAGTGACATCAGCGTCGATGTTGTCAGCGATAACTTCCAGAACCTCGGGGTTGCATTCAACCTTTACAAGGTCGGCAAGTTCAGCCATTTTGGCAACCTTGTTGCAGGAAACAAGTGCCATCAAGGCCATTACAAAAACTAATGTTTTTTTCATTTTTTGTTGGATTTATTTGATTGTTAATTTCAATAGCCGTATTTGGGGCAAATATAGCAATTATAAAAAACAAGTGAAGAAAAAATTGTAAATTCGCAGCTATGAATCACGAGGCGATAAAACAGAGATTCGGCATTATAGGAGATTCGGCCGCGCTGGACAATGCCATAAGCATTGCCCTGCAGGTGGCCAAGACCGACCTGTCGGTGCTGGTAACCGGCGAGAGCGGCGTGGGCAAGGAGTTCATACCCCAGATTATCCATTTCAACAGCCCCCGCAAGCACAATGTATACCTGTCGATAAACTGCGGCGCAATACCGGAAGGGACCATAGATTCCGAGCTGTTCGGTCACGAAAAAGGGGCCTTTACAGGCGCCACCGAGACTCGCAAGGGTTATTTTGAAGAGGCCGACGGCGGCACCCTGTTCCTGGACGAGGTGGCCGAGCTGCCGCTGCCCACCCAGGCCCGCCTGCTGCGCGTGCTCCAGTCGGGTGAATTTATCAAGGTAGGCTCTTCCAAGGTGCAGAAGACCAATGTGCGGGTGGTGGCCGCCACCAACATCGATCTTCGCCGCGCCATAGAGGCGGGGCGTTTCCGCGAAGATCTCTATTTCCGCCTTAACACGGTGCCCATCCGGATGCCGGCCCTGCGCGACCGCAAGGGCGATATCCATATGCTTTTCCGCAAGTTCGCCCTGGACTTCGCTTCAAGGTATATGATGCCGGCGGTGCGGCTCACCCCCGACGCCGTGGAGCGGCTGGAAAGTTATGGCTGGCCGGGCAACGTGCGTGAGCTCAAGAGTGTGGCAGAGCGCATTTCGGTGATGGAGACGGAGCGCACGATAGACAGTCACACTTTGGCAAAATATCTGCAGAACGACCTTAACGTGTCTCTGCCGGCGCTGGCCGGAAGCGCTGCGGCAGATTATATGAGCGACCGCGACATCATCTTCAAGATGATAATGCAGCTCAAGCAGGAGATAGAGGCGCTAAAAGAGCGGCTGGAGGCGATGCCCGACAAGGGTATTCCGGCAAACAGGTATGTGTCGCCCGACGGCGGCCTGCTGGTGACCGAGCCCCGCGAGGTGGAGGACCACACCTACGATGTGGAAGAGCAGGCGGCGCAGGAGGTTCATCACGAGCAGGAGGGCGCTACCCTTTCTATCGTGGACAACAATTCTGAGCTGATAGCCAAGGCTCTGGAAAAATATCACGGCAACCGCAAGCTGGCGGCGGCCGAACTTGGAATATCAGAGCGTACGCTCTATCGTAAAATAAAGGCGCTGGGACTATGAAACAATATATAAAATCAGCGATAATCGCCGTCGCTATGGCTTTGAGCCTGACCGGCTGCGGCATTTATTCATTCTCCGGGACATCCATCCGCCCCGACGTGCACACCATCACCATAGAGCCGGTGCTCAATAATTCGATGAAGGTGAACCCCGCTCTGGCCAACGACCTCAGCGAGGCGCTCAAGGACAAGTTCAAGAAGCTTACCAGCCTGGAGCAGGTAGAAATGGACGGCGACCTGGTGCTGGTGGTCACCGTGGAGTCGTATGACGTCAAGGCTCAGGGTATCGCCAAAGACGAGACGCCGGCGCAGAACCGCCTGACTGTGACCTGCAAGGCCACTTTCGAGAATGTAAAGCATCCGGAAGAGAATTTCGAGAAGAAATCGTTTGCCGCATATCAGGACTATGACGCCGACCTGACGCTGGACGAGGTGGAGTCAAGCCTGTGCGACCAGATTATCGAGACCCTCGTAGAGGACATATTCAATGCCTCGGTGGCGCAGTGGTAAAGTTATTTTGCTTAATCGCAAAAAATTAACTTACTTTGCACCCCCTAAATAGAAAAGAAACAAATAATTAACATCAATATGCAAGCTCTTTACATCACCATTTCGGTAATTATCGTGGTAGCAAGCGTGCTTCTCACCCTCATCGTGCTTGTCCAGAATTCCAAGGGCGGCGGCCTCGCAGCCAACTTTGCCGCAGGCAACACCACTTTTGGCGTTCGTCAGACTGCAGACTTCCTGGAGAAGACCACCTGGGTGCTGGCAGCTATCGTTCTGGTGCTTTGCGTAGCAGCTACATTCTTCACCCCCAAGGCTAGCAAGGGTGCTGCTTCCAGCATCGAGAATCAGATCCAGACCGCTCCCGCAACCGAAGGCGAGCCCGCTCTCCCCGCTGACAACGTGATCACCATCCCCGCAGAGGGTGGCGAAGTTGCAGCTCCCGCAGAGACCCCCGCCGAGTAATCGCTCACGGTTCTTACCGTAAAAAACCCGCCTGTGTGGCGGGTTTTTTTGTTGCCGAAGTTCTCGTTTCCTCAGAAGCACGAGCGATACAGCGTAGAAAAAGCTTCGCGCAGGGAACAGGGGTTCTATGTTCTCCCTGGCCCGGAGCGAAGCTTTTTCGAAGCCTAGCGAGGGCTTCTGCGGCAGCGAAGGCGCAAACAAAAAAGCTGACCCCAGCAGGAGTCAGCTTTTCAGCTTGAGTTAAACGGTCTGTTTACTCGGCGTCGTTGCGACGGCCACGGCGCTCGCCACCACGGCGCTCGCCACGTTCGCCACCGCGACGGTCGTCACGACGACCGCCACGACGCTCGCCACCGCGGCGCTCACCTGCATTGTTGGCAGCAGCTACGCCTGCGTTGGGGCTGAGGTCACGTTTGCCATAGACCTCACCGTTGCAGATCCAAACCTTGATACCAAGCACACCGACTTTGGTGTGAGCCTCTGCAAGAGCGTAGTCGATGTCTGCACGGAAAGTGTGCAGAGGGGTACGACCCTCTTTGTAGAGTTCGTTGCGGGCCATCTCGGCTCCACCTACGCGGCCGCTGATGAGCACCTTGATGCCCTCTGCGCCGGCGCGCATTGTAGAAGCGACAGCCATCTTGATGGCGCGGCGATATGATACGCGGCCTTCGATCTGGCGTGCGATGTTGTTGGCAACGATGTTGGCGTCAGCTTCGGGACGCTTAACCTCGTAGATATTGATCTGGACGTCCTTTCCGCAGATCTTCTTCACCTCGCCCTTGAGGGTCTCCAGCTCCTGGCCGTTCTTGCCCACGATGATACCGGGACGTGCAGTGTGGATGCTGATGGTGATGACCTTCATAGTGCGCTCGATGATGATGCGGCTTACAGAAGCCTTCTGCAGACGTGCGTCAAGATACTCGCGGATCTTAGCATCGTCTTTGATGCGCTCGGGGTAGTTACCGCACCAGTTGGAGTCCCAACCACGGGTGATACCTATACGGTTGCTGATAGGATTAGTTTTCTGTCCCATAATTATGCCTCCTCCTTAGCGGGTTGATTTTTGGTACCGAGTACGATAGTAACGTGGTTGCTGCGCTTGCGGATGCGACCGGCACGGCCCTGAGGGCAGGGACGGATGCGCTTCAAGGTGCGACCTTCGTCTACCATAATG